>Ga0207670_10000974_pt1 | contig 15100 bp, 4 predicted proteins | sample KBSS23HmetaG_FD_184339 | JGI IMG/M metagenome (GOLD analysis project Ga0207670, IMG submission 184339) | Switchgrass rhizosphere microbial communities from Kellogg Biological Station, Michigan, USA - KBS S2-3H metaG (SPAdes) (version 2) | ecosystem: Host-associated > Plants > Roots > Rhizosphere... | reverse complement strand
CGCCGCGATCAGGGCTCCCACATTCTCTCCCTCTCCGTACTCACGCGCCGTTCGGTTCAACTCCTCCACCAGGTAGCGACGCTCCGCCACGCTCAACAACTCCAACTTACGCACGCGCTGCTCTGCGCCACCTGCCAGCGCCCCCACCAACAGCTGCTCACAATGCCGCAGCAACTGCGCCACTCTCTCTTCCCGATACCGCCCCTCGTCATACTTCACTCGCGCTCCCAGCTCTCCCCCGCCGCGCGCAAAACTCACCTCGATGCTCTGTCCCACCGCCGGCATCTCCAGGTGCAACTCTTCCAACCGCGCCGCCACTGCAAACAGCGGACTCGGTTCCCCCTCACTCCCCTTCAGCTTCAGCTCTTTCAGCAAGCGCCGAAACGGGTAGCGCGGCCGCGCATAGGCCGCCAGCAATGTCTCCCGCACTTGCCCCAGCACTGCCCGAAAGGTCCCTTCCACCGCCAACTCGTCCGCTATCACCAACGCGTTCTCCCGGCCCCACTGCCGCAGCGTCGGCGCGCCCACCGCCAACCGCGTTTGGCCCGTGTACCGCCACAGCGTCAGCTTCAAACCCACCAGCAGGATCGTGTAGTAGAGAAAGGCTGAACTATTGCTCACCCGCTCCAGTTGCCGGCTCAGTTCCCCACCAAAGCGGTAGTGCAGCTCACTGAAAGCGCCGCCGCTGCCTCGCACCTCGTAGTCTGGCCACGGCGCTCCAGCATGCCACCCTTCTCCCAGTCGCCCCTGCCAATACTCTCGCTCTTCGATGAGATGGGCATCGAAAACCACTACTTCTGAAGCAGGGCTAGTCATGAACAGTTATTAAGATCCAGGTATGACATATGACCCGGTGAGTTATTCAGGTCGTCTAAAAACTGAACTGTGAACCGTAGAGGTCGTCCGGAACGGTCACCACTGCGTCGTCATTCTCCAAAACGATGTCACCGATTTTCTTGCCAACATAGCCTGCGACATTAGACACAAGAGAGCTCAACCAGGTCTCAAGTTGAGCAATTATCTCGCTCTGCACGTTTCCGTCACGATAAGCAAGATTCAAGCTTAACTGTCCGGAGCTTTCCGTCATCTCAAGCGCAAGCTTCAACTCCCCGCCAATTTGAGGCACAAGCTCAGTGAGTCGTTCAACGGTTAGGCCGCCGATTGGCTGGTTATGAATGAATGCAACATCGAAACGCGGAGCAGCGAGTCCAGCTTCCGCCTGCATCGCCTCGACGGTTAAAAACTCAAATGCATAAGCTCCGTGTTCGAGCGCCTTCGTTTTTTTGATTTCCACACTGGTGACAAACTCATTGAAGTTGCGCTGCCATGATGGAGCCAACCTGAGCGGAATTACTTCGGGATGATTTTCTGCGTTGCCGGCGTAAATTACGACCACGTCCTCGCGCCCATTAAGACGTGAGAGCAGCGCGCTAAAAGCCGCGAGCATAACCACCGATACGCTGGTATTGCATTCATCAGCAATCTGCCTCGCGGTCACCTGATAGTCTCCGGCCAGAGCTTTACGCTTGAACCCAGAGACGCCGCTTGTGTCACCGGCAGCTATCTCTATTTCAAGATTCGACTGCGACGCATCTCTGCTGAACTCCTTGCGCCAGAACTCCTGCATCTCGACGTAGCGCTGACGCAGTTTGAGCATCTCCTCGGTTATAGCCGCCGCGTTTTTCGCCAATGCCTCAGCCAATTGCACTAACTCAGGTTGGTCGCGGTGCTTAAACCAGACGCGGATGCGATCGCCGGACACAACGGGCTTCAACTCCAAATCGTATCCGGTCGCCAGAGGTTCATTCTCTACGAATCCCTGCGGAGTCCAGTCGATGCCTCCGAGCCATGGACTCTCTACGCAGTACTCGAGGTTTAGAAGAACTCTCGTTCCATTTACATCGGGAGTTTGTAGATCGAGAGTCCTCAACGTCCGGCGCACAAACTTTACCAGGGAGAAAAGATCGTCGTGCCGGATATTCTCAACAGGTAACTTAAAGGTTTTGGTCAGCGCTCCAACCGTCTGACTGAGATTTTCATCACGATTTCTATAATCGGCCCTGACATCAATCTCAAAATGCTCCGTCGCCCGTTCTTGAACCAGCATTTGCAGCAAAACGGCCGCCATCGTTTCGGCCGGCTTCAACTTGAAAGCGCCAGACTTCGCGTCAAGCACTCTTTCAGTCAGACCAGGGTCAAGGAGGACGTCGAACCTTCTGTTTGTTCCGGATTCAACAAGAGAAGTTTTGCTCTTGTTCACTCCTGCCGCCTTCTGCTCGGAGTAAAAGGCATCTTCCGCTTCGAGCTCACTTATAACACTCGAATATGATCTGGACGGACGCAGCGAGATGTCCTTGTGATGCAAGAGCTGTTCATATATGCGAAACAGATCTTCACAAAGAAGCACCAGGCCGCGAGCATCAACGATAGCGCGATGGGCCATGAAGAACAGCTCGCAGGCCGCGCCTTCTTCGTACACAAGTGCAATGCGAATGCTTCCGTTTTTTTCCGCCGTAAGCTGCCCCGAGAGATCTTTGATGATCTGTCGATTAAAGTTCTCTCTGTCTTCTGTGACTCCGTCATAGAGGAAGACGGAGAAAACTGCATCGCTTCGCTGGCCTTCGTCTGCGGAGTCGAAAACATACCTGCCGTCCGCCAAACGTGCTTGTAGAATTTCGTTATATCGAACGAGCTGTTCGATGGCACTGGAGACTACTCCTTCGTCAAGCACCTGCGAGATGCTGATGCGATAACACAAAGTGGAGTCAGGACCGCCGGCATCAAACACACCTGCGTCTTTCGGCGGATGCGGTTCCTCGCGGTGAATGCGTGTGCCCTCATAAATCTCTGCCGCCAATGGATGCAGTTGATGCCACCTGTCTTCGGCCTGATAACGTTCGGCCATTGTGTAGATGTTTGGCAGTCCTAAATCAGCCGCCAACTTCGAGATACGACGAAGCCGCTCATATCTCACAGCGCGCGGCGGATTGGCATCAATGATGTCCCACACCTTGAATTTAATTACATCCGTGACGCTCTCAGAATATAGAGATTTACATTCATAGAGTCGCGATCCGATTTGACCGTATGGATAGTAATAGTAAGGATGCGCTTCCAGTTCGTAGATGAATTGATGATGCTGCTTGATGAAGTCGCAGGTCTCCTGGAAATCCTCTTCAGTCTCGCCGGGAAAGCCGACAATCCAGTAAGTTGTTGTTCGTATCCCTTCGCTCGCCAGGGTCTTCAACGCATTGGAGATGACATTCGGCGTTGTCATCTTATCCATTGAGTCGAGTACGCGCGCGGCCGCGCTTTCGATGCCGAGCCGCACGCGAAAGAGACCGGAGTCAGCCCATAGCTTGACGAACTTACGATTCGTTACCGGCTTATCGGCGCGCATGTAGCCGTCGTATTGGATGTCAACTCCACGCTTAATCAGCTCGCTCGCAAACGGATTGATGTAGGGGTTCATCAACGAATCGCCCATGAAGAAGGCTTTGTTGTTGTATCTATTGGAAAGTTCGACGATCTGGTCAACAAAAAGGTCGGTGGGCTTTTTCCGGTACTCTCCCCACTGAATCGTCTCAGAGCAAAAGCTGCACTGAAAGGGACAACTGCGAGCCCCTTCAATGGAGAGATGGTAGTAGGTGTCGTTATTCAGATCGGAGAAATCCGGAATGGGAACACTCTTCATCTCCAGACTTACGCCCTTCAAATCTGACAGCATCAGAACTCGCTTATTTGTCAGCTCGCCCTGTAGCAGCTTCAACAACAGCAGCTCGCCTTCGCCCAGTATGACGTGATCGATGTAAGGGTATTCATTCACCAGCACGTCGAGATTGCTCGAGCCGAGCGCGAGGTCGTCCGCGAAGATGCCGCCGCCCATAACAGTCTTAATTGAAGGTTTCTGCTGCTTGACCTGCTTGTGAATAAATAGCGACGCCGCCAGTGAAGTGGTGTAGGTGCTGGTGCCCACGACCGAGTATTCGGACAAGTCGATGCCGGCAGTCAATTCCGCCAATCGTTTGAAGAACCCGTCGACGAGCGGAAGCAGCTTGTTGATAACCCCGTGGTCGCAGCGTATTCCATATAAGGGAATGATACTGTCCAACACTGTGGCGCACGCTTCCGGCCCAGCTCCGTTTGCATAGGCCAGCATGTGGGCGTTCAGAATCCACCAGAGCTTTGAGTAACCGTCGTTGATTGATACATCCTCAAGCGCTTGCAACACGCCGAAGTATTTGTGGTGCATGGCCCAAAGTTCGGGATCGATATTGAAGTCATAGCAACGAGCCTCGAAGCCACTCTGCTCGACGAAGGTCTTAAGAATGGCAATACCCAGGGGCGGTGTCCACGGGGTGAAGTAAGGTGGCTTGACGAATAGTATTTTCCCGTTGATTCGCTGGGCATTGATAGCTTGATCAGCCCTTGTTAAGGAAATCAATTCCGGCATGCTCATTTGGATACCTCCGCTTCTGAGCCGTCGATCCTTGAGCTACGCTTTGCTCGCCTGCGCCGCGGTCTCACCAATTGGCGCCGGCTCAAAATTCGGAATCTCAAACTTCAGCGTTTGTACGCAGAACTCTTTCCACTCATCATTCACGTCATTAAAGATGACATTCTCTTCGAGGAAGATACTGTCCGTGACCGTGAAGTCCTCTTGCAGATAGAGATAATCGTCGTCCGTCAACTCTTTGACCACCTCTGTTTCTTTGCCATCAATCTGCTTCGTTTCCTTCCTGGCATTTGCGGCGTTCTCTTTCCATCCCGAGAACTCCCGAAATCTTTGAATAGGATACGCCTTGCAGAACTTTCCCATTTTTCTCATCGTGCTACTTCCTCCGTGGAGATTGTTTGCATAACGCTAGTTGCCGTCGATTCGTAGTGATGCAGTTTCATTTACGCCGAAGATCATCCATGAGGTTGCGCAGCCGACGCCGCGCCGCGCTGGGAGGCGAGCATGATCTCTTTTTGATAAAGCAATCTTTCAGACGTGATTCCTGCATTCCGGCAGTTTTCGACCAGCAGGTTGGATTCCAGTATTGGTCTTGAAGTTTCTGTGTATTGCAGTCCCATCACAAAACTCAACCAGGGCTCCTGGCCCATCGCGTAGATATAAACCTGCCTGGCCTTCACCTTTCGAACGATGTCCATCGCCTTTTCGCAGTCAGACCCGTTTAGCCTTCGCGACTGATCCATCTTTCTCGAAAGCGGCCTGGTCAGAAATGGCCCGTACACCCAGGTTAATGGAGCACCGTCGCATTCCATCCCAATGAACACCGCGTCAACGTTCGTGTTAGCCTCGTGAATGTGTTCGTAAAGCCTGGGCTCGATATTATTAGAGTCGGCCATGCACAGAATTCTTTTGCCTTCGAGGTCAACGCGGTAGGCAGTTTTAGTTCTGACGTTGAGGTCTGCGTGCTCGCCGAGAAAAGGCAATCCCGTAATTGATCCGCCCGGAATTTCCAACTGCTCCATCTCGTCGATCGACACCACGTTGCGAAAGCCAATGATCTTCAAAAGGCGTCTCAGGGAGGGATCGATCAATCCGTGTCCGCTGCTGTGTGGCACGACGATAGTTTTGACTTTATGACGGAGCTGCAAAAGCATTTCCAACATCAAGTGATCCTGGTGATAGTGTGTGATCAGGACGTAATCGATCGTTTCAGGCAAGTCGCTGAACGTGTACCGAAAAAGATCCGTGTCATACTTGTAACTGATAATCGGGTCGCAGATGATGCTGACATTTTTTGACTCCAGCAAAATACACGCATGACCGAAATACCTGATTCTGACTCCCTCTCCATCGAAACGTGGCGCCGGTTTTGACGGCTCCTCCGTGAAGAATGTGGAAAACAGTTCGTCCGCCGTGTCCGGTACAGCCAATATTTCTTTAATTCGCCCGTAAGGCTGAGGCACACTTCGCATGCTGGAGAGTTCGTCAAGCGCTTCCGAAGCGAAGGGCACTTTTAAGTGGAGTTGCCCGTCTCGCTCGAGTCGCGGCGTATTAAAGACGAAGGGACGTTTGTCCTGTGTCGTGAGTGACAAGGCAATGCTCTGTGTACCAGTGTTGTAGTACGGGCTTTGGTACAGGAGACCTTCGATAAACCGCACCGAAGGATTGTGGTTTACGTCATAGACTAATTCCACGTAGCCTTTCAACGCCTCCGGCACTTTCTGATAGAGCGGTTCCAACGAATGACCATCGGCCTCAGTACTCAAGACCTTGTCCAGCTCCTGAATCGCGGCACCAAGTTCCAGCAACCGTGATTGCTGGCTTTTGGTTTTTTCAAACAAAGCCTTAACGTTCTCAACGTCGCCGACGCCGAACTGCATGAATGGACCCGATTGCATGGCGGGATTCTTCAGAGCGGAGATGTGTACCTGTGGATTTGCAATGAACGACTGCATGATCTTGAGGTGAGAATTGACCATGTACATCGCAGCGGTCGCTGGTGGTATCAGGTGTGACCACGCATACCACTGATTGAACAGCGGCTCGATGAGCGTGTTTTGCTTCAGGTACACGGGTACATCAGTTTTCATTCTCGCTTCTCCATGTACAAACGAAACTTATGGGTTAGCTGGAAGTTAGTTGGCAATTAAGCAGGCTACCGCCGTTACGGTTTTTTGACCGTTTGAGGAAGCCACAATTAGGGCGTCGTCTACACATCCGCCCAAGTTGTTTTCTGGGCTCCCCGGCGCCGCAACAACAGCACGTTTAGCTGAGTGTCACGCCGTTACTCTTTTGAAAGAATTAGGCTGTCGGATTGAAGCGTCCAGCTCTGGTGTCGTTACCCCATGTGAGCGTGAAACACATTACAAAAAACCTAACCCCCCCTACATGTTCCAAATCTAATGACCAGGCACCTTAATCAAACTTGCGAGGTATGGGAGGCAGGGTGCAGAGCCAACTGTGGAACAAAGAGTTATCGGGTAAAAATTACTTATCGGGTCGGCGAATTTTAGCTTAAGGAAACCTTCACTTGCAAGCAATCTTGCAGGCACACTTCCGCATCTTTTTGGTTAAAAAAACCGCAGGCTTAACAAGCTCCAGTAATAAAGAAACGGAACCATCAGGAAACATGTCAGTGCCACCAGGCTGTAGGCAAGTCGCCAAGTCAAAGTCCAGCAACGTTTCTTCCAGACCACGATCGCGAAGATTGGAACGAGCAGTCCCAGCAAGGCGGCAACTTGAAGCAGACTCAAAGAAAACTTGATGGCAGACTCCAAACCGTAGGGCAGCAATGATGGCTCACTGAGGAAATACCAGCTCACGAAAGAGATCGGACTTAAAAGCGTCAGCAGGCAAACCATGCCGGCACCGAACCATGCGAGACGAAACTCAGTAAACGAGGAAGGAAGTTTTTTTCGTATCCCTGGCACTACTCTCAGCAAGTTTCCGCCGAAAACGATTAGGCAGAAGGAAAAACAGATCAGCCCGCCTATGGCCGCGAGCGTGGCGTGCAGCGTGCCGCTTTCGAACCATCTCAGCTTATCGAAGGTGAGTGGATCAGAGAGCGCACCGCTCATGAACATCTGCGTGACTGTCCCGTTTTGATCTTGACGAAACGCAACGTAGATCTGTTCGTCCGACTCAAACAATAAAGGCTCTCTTTCAACCAGTCGCAGAGTTTTTATTAACCCCAGAGGCGGATAGCGAAGCGTCAGCGTGTTATCGTCGTTCGCAGTCACAAGCGTATCGGCTCCGAGGTTGCCGATGTTTTCAAAACGCTGCCGGGGAAAAAGATTCGGGCGATAGATGCCGGTGACGAGCTTTATGCTGTGCGAGTTGTCTGCCTGACTTGCAGCAGTAGGGCTTTGAGCTGCCGGATAATAGTGTTCGATGAAAGCGCGCGTGAAACGCTGTCGCAACTCCTCGTATTCGCCGCCCTCGCGTGAGGAATGAGCGATATAGAAACCCAGATTCTCTTCCGGCAACAGGAACAACTCGGATTGATGGCCGCTCCGTCCGGTATGAAAGAGGCCACGCTTGCCATTCGAGTAATACTCAAAAAAACCCAATCCCACACCCGGAATTTTCGGATGAGCGGAAAACTGCTGGCGATGCATCTCACGCACACTCGCCTCAGAAAGAAGCTGTGCGCCGGCGTAACTCCCGCCATTCAAGTGCGCCATTACAAAGTGCGACATGTCTGTGACGGTGCTGATCATCGCACCCGCCGGCGCTAACAGAATGGCGCCTTCATCCGCTCCTGATGGAACTACGTACTGAGCGAGGCCGGCGGGATAGGGTTGTTTGAAACTCGAATGTGCCATGCCGAGCGGTTTGAAGATGTTCTGTTCGACGTAATCTTCAAACGAAACTCCCGAAACAACTTCGACCAGATAACCGGCAAGAGACATCCCGACGTTGGAGTAAATTATTTGTTTTCCCGGAAGGCGTGTCACTCGAGGCTGATGCCTGGCGAAATAATCTCCGAGCGAGATGAGTTCCTGCGGAGTCGCAACTGCGTTACCAATCAAACGTTCGTCAATGCCACTCGTATGCGTCAGCAGGTGTCTGACCGTCACCGGCGTTGGGTAGGGATTAGCGATCTGAAATCGTTTGAGGTAGGAGTTGACGTCAGCGTCCAGATTTATTTTTCCGCGCTCGACGAGTTGCATCACGGCCGTGGCGGTGACGAGTTTCGAGACAGAGGCCGCGCGGAAGATTGTTTCATCCGGGACGACTCGTTTGTGACCCTCATAATCCGCATAGCCGTATCCCTTTTGAAAAAGAATCTTATTGTCCTTGACGATCACAATCGCCAGACTCAGCGCTTCTTTCTGCTCGGAGAATCCGGCAAGGAAGCCATCTATCCACGTTTCCAGTTCCTTCGGATCGATCGTCGTCGCATTATCTGTTTTGGGCCGGTCCTGTGAGTAAACGTTCTGTTGACCCGTAAAGCAAGTGAGAATTAGCGCGATGAAGAGACAGATAGCTATGAGTCTTGCCATATTCGCACGGCTCTATCTTTAGCTGACATCGAAACTGAACTGATCGTTCGCAAAGACCTCCGGGAATTCGCTCATGTCTCCGGCTGCGAGTGCGGTTGGAGCACCGGTTAACACTATCTCCAACAATCGCTGTTCGGAGTCTTTGATTACTGCTCGAAGTACCTGCTCGTAGTGGGCCAGCAACTGTTCGATCATCTCAGTGCTGAACAGCGCGGATTTGTACTCGACTGTTCCTCTCAACCCGCGCTCCGTTTCCACTAACGTCACCGTCAAATCAAAGTGTGACGTCCCTGTATGAAGATCCATACCGCTCAAGCTTAAACCTGGCAGCTCGACGGCCGGCAGGACCATGTTATTCAGCACCAGCACCACTCGAAACAGCGGAGAGTGGCTGTGAGTTCTTTCCGGCTGCAACTCTTCGACTACCTTGTCGAATGGCACCTCCTGATGAGCGTAAGCTTCGAGTGCAGTTTTCGAAACTTGCCGGAGCAGTTCTCGGAATGTTGGATTGCCTGTCAGGTCCATGCGCAGTGGCAGGACGTTAACGAAGAAACCAATCAGGTCTTTTATCTCTCTGTGGCTGCGATTGGCGACGCCTGTGCCGATAACGATGTCGCTCTGCCCTGAATAGCGATAAAGTAAAGTACCGAGCGTAGCGAGCAGCAACATGAAAAGCGTCACCCCTTCGTGCTGGCTCATCTCCTTCAGTTCCGCGGTCAAATCTGCGTCGTAAGCGACCTGCAAGCTCGCCCCCTGGATGTCATTGACATCTCCGTGCTGGTGGCTCGTTGACAACTCAAGTGAGTTTGTAGCCCCCTGTAACTGCTCGCGCCAGTACCTCAGCTGTTCTTCAAGCATTTCTCCACGGAGCCATTTTCTTTGCCACACAGCATAATCAGCATACTGCACCTCGAGATCCTTTAACTCTATCGGTTGACTGCTGACAAATCCGTTGTAGAACGTACAGAGATCTCGCATCAGCACACCCATGGACCATCCATCCGAAATGATATGGTGCATCACCAAAATCAGCACATGCTCCGCGGCGCTTACTCTCAACAGCTTGATCCTGAGCAATGGCCAACGCCGCAAGTCGAACGCTACGCTCGCCTCCAACGCCGCCAGTCGCGCTACTTCCGCTTCTCTCTGTTGTTCCTCAAATTCTTCCAGGCTGATGACGTCCAGAGTCAATCGCACTTCATCAGCGATGAACTGCACCGGCTCGCCGGCCTCGACTACAAACGCTGTCCGTAATGATTCGTGGCGCCGCACCACTTCGTTGAAGGCTCGCTCCAGCGCCGCTACATTCAACTCTCCACTTAGCCGCACCGCAACGGGTATGTTGTAAGCCGCGCTGTCCGGCTCCAGTTGGTCCAGGAACCACAATCGTTGCTGCGCAAACGACAACGCCACCTTGGCCCGGTTCTCAGCTCGTCTTATCGGCGCTGACTCTCGCCCACCGCCTTTCCTCGACCATGCTTCTACCTGCTCGGCTAAGCTCGATATTTGCGGATGCTCAAACAGCGCGCGCAATGGCAACTGTAGTTGCAGGGTAGAGTTGATTTGGGCGATCACCTGTGTTGCCAGCAACGAGTGGCCCCCCAACTCAAAGAAGTTGGCCCCGACCCCGACGCGGCTTACTCTCAGCACCTCACTCCAGATACTGGTCAGCAACGCTTCAGTCTCAGTGCGCGGCGGCACATACTCAGCATCAGTAACCGGCGTCAGGTCGGGCGCCGGCAATGCCCGCCGGTCCAGCTTGCCGTTGGGTGTCAGAGGCAAACTTTCCAGCCGCACGAACGACGCGGGCAACATGTAGTCTGGCAACTGCTCCTTCAGATAACGCCTCAGCTCCGCCGGCTCAGCCGTGCCTGTAAAGTAAGCCACCAGACGTTTATCGCCCGGCACAACTTCACGCTCTACCACCACGCTCTGATTTACTTTCGCGTTTCTCTTGAGCACGGTCTCTATCTCACCCAGCTCCACGCGAAAGCCACGCACCTTCACTTGGTAGTCGATGCGCCCTAAATACTCGATCTCTCCCCCGGGTAGGTAGCGAGCCAGATCGCCAGTCTTGAACAACCGTGCTCCCGCAGCGCTGCTGTAAGGATCAGGGATGAACCTTTCGGCCGTCAGCTCAGGCTGATAGAGATAGCCGCGAGCCAGGACCACGCCTCCGATGTACAACTCTCCGGGCACGCCCACCGGCGCCGGCTGAAGCTGTCGATCCAAAATGTAGACTCTGGTATTAGCGATCGGACAGCCGATCGGGATTGTCGATGATTCCACTCCCAGCGCGAGGTCATGACAGGTCGCGTCGGCTGAGACTTCAGACGAACCATAAATGTTGAGCAGGGTGCAGTCCGGCATCACCGCCTTGAATTTCTCAGCAACGTCAAACGGCAATACTTCTCCACTCGTCGTCCAGAGTTTCAGCTTCGGTAATCGCTGTGCAAGATTCTCTCCGCTTTCTAGCAGGCTCCGCAGCAGCGACGGAACGAGCACCAGGCGTGTGATGTCGTTAACGGCGAGTGTAGCCAGAAACTGTGTGTGGTCCTTCGTTGCTTCTTCGGAGAAGACTACTAACGGCACTCCTTGCAGCAATGGCCCAAGGATTTCCCAGACAGAATCTGCAAAGCTCAGGGAAGTTTTCTGGCCACACCTCTCATGCGAATCAAAGGGATAGGTTTCCCACATCCATTTGCACCTGTTCAGAGCGCCTCCATGCAAGCAACTGATTCCCTTCGGTCTGCCAGTTGAGCCAGAGGTATAGATAACGTAGAACAGATTCTCCGGTTGTACTTCACTCGCGAGATTTGTCCTGCTCTCCTGCAATATCAACTCGCGATCGCTGTCAAGGCAAACGACTTGTGCATCGTGGGCCGGTAGGAGATCCACGAGGTGACGCTGCGTCAGCAACACTCGCACGCCCGCGTCGGCCACCATGAACGCCAGCCGCTCCCGCGGATACCCCGGGTCCAGCGGCACATACGCACCCCCGGCTTTCAGGATCCCCAGCAGCGCCACCACCATCTCCACCGACCGCTCCACACACAGCCCCACCAGCACCTCTGCTCCCACCCCCTGTCTTCGCAGGTAGTGCGCCACCTGGTTCGCGCGCGCGTTCAACTCCCCATAGCTCAACTGCTCTTCTCCGCACACCACCGCCACCGCATCCGGCCCCCGCCCCACCTGCTCCGCAAACAGTTCCACCAACGTCGCCCCACCCTCGTATACTCTGCTCGTCTCGTTCCACTCCACCAACAACCGCCGCCGTTCCCCCTCACTCAGCAGCGGCAAGCGCCAGATGTTCTCTTCCGGCCGCGCCACTATCCCCGCCAGCAACACCTCCAGATGTTCCAGCAGCCGCTTGATCGTCGCCGCCGCAAACAACTCCGTCTTGTAGCCCAGCCACCCTCGCAGTCCTTCGTCTTCATCTACCAGCATCAACGTCAGGTCAAACTTCGCCGTCTCATCACCCAGGTCCAACCGGCTCAACTGCAGCCCCGGCAACGCCAACGCTTCCGCCGGCGCGTTCTGCAACACCAGCATCACCTGAAACAGCGGCGCATAGCTCAACTCTCGCTGCGGCGCTAACTCCTCCACCAACTTCTCAAACGGAATGTCCTGATGCCCATACGCTCCCAGACACACTTCTTTCACCTGCTGCAACAGTTCCTGAAAACTCGCCCCCGCGCTCAGCTGCGTCCGCAGCACCAGCGTGTTCACAAAAAATCCGATCAACTCCTGCGTCTCCGCCTGCGTGCGCCCCGCGATCGGGCTCCCCACACTGATGTCCGCCACCCCACTGTAACGCGCCAGCAGCACTTGCCACGCCGCCAGCAGCGTCATGAACAACGTCACTCCCTCACGCCGGCTCAACTCCTTCAGCCCTCGACTCAACTCGCCACTCAACCGAAAGCGATGCACCGCCCCCTCGTAGCCCTGCACCCGCGGCCGCGGCCAATCCGTCGGCAACTCCAACAGCGCCGGCGCGCCCCCCAACTGCCGCTGCCAATAACTCAACTGCTCCTCCAGCACCGCCCCTCGCAACCACTCTCTTTGCCACCCCGCATAGTCCGCATACTGGATCGGCAACGCTCCCAAAACTGTCTCCTGCCCCCGGCTCAACCCCTCATACAACTGCCCCATCTCCCGCATCAGCACTTGCATCGACCACCCGTCCGCGATGATGTGATGCAGCGTGATGTGCAGGATGTGTTCCTCCGCTCCCAGCCGCACCAGCCCCACCCGCAGCAACGGCCCCTGCGCCAAGGCAAACGGCCGTTGCACTTCTTTCCGCACCAACTGCCGCGCCTGCTGCTCTCGCTCTCCCACTCCCAGCCGCGACAGATCCTGCACCCCCAACTCCACCCGCCGCGCCTCATGGATCACTTGCCGCGGCCGCCCTCCTTCACTCGCAAACGTCGTCCGCAGCGCTTCGTGCCGCCGCACCACTTCACTGAACGCACCGCTCAGCGCCGCCACCTGCAACGGCCCTTTCAGCCGTACCACTACCGGGATGTTGTAGGCCGCGCTCCCAGGTTCCAGTTGGTCCAGAAACCACATCCGCTGCTGCGCAAACGACAACCCCACCTGCGCCCCACTCTCCGCCGCTCGCAACGGCGGGCTCTGCACCTCGCTCCCAGCTCGCACGCGCGCTTCCACCTGCGCCGCCAGGCTCCCTAACTGCGGATGCTCAAATAACACCCGCAACGGCAGCTCCACCCCTAAGGCCGCATTCAACTGCGCCAGCACCTGCGTCGCCAGCAACGAGTGGCCCCCCAGATCGAAGAAGTTGTCGGTCACTCCCACCCCGCTCACCCGCAATACCGCACTCCAGATCTCCGCCAGCAACGCTTCCGTCTTCGTGCCCGGCGCCACATACTCCGCCGTCGCCGCCTCCCTCGCCGCTGGCGCCGGCAACGCCCGCCGGTCCACCTTCCCGTTGGCCGTCAACGGCAACTGCTCCAACTGCACCAGCGCTGACGGCACCATGTACTCCGGCAACTCCTGCTTCAGGTAACGCCGCAACGCCCCTGTTTCCACCTGCTCACTGGCGGTGTAGTAAGCCACCAGCCGTTTATCTCCGGCCACGTCTTCCCGCGCCACCGCCACACTCTGCGCTACCCCCGCATATCGCCCCACCGCCGTCTCTATCTCTCCCAACTCCACCCGAAAGCCACGCACCTTCACCTGCTGGTCGTTGCGGCCCAGATGCTCCAGCTCGCCATCCCCCCGGTAGCGCGCCACGTCTCCAGTCCGGTACAACCGCGCTCCCGCCACCCCACTGTAGGGGTCGGGCACAAACTTCTCCGCCGTCAGTTCCGGACGGCCCCAGTATCCCCGCGACAGCCCCGCTCCTCCTATATATAGCTCCCCACCTACTCCCACCGGCACCGGCTCCACGGCCCCGTCCAGGATGTACAGCTCCGTGTTGCTCAGCGGCCGCCCGATGCTCACCCCCTCCGCTCCCCTCCGGACCTCACCACGCGCCGACCAGATCGTTGTCTCCGTCGGCCCATACAGGTTCCACACCTCCTCCCCGCGCTGCAGCAGCCGCTCCGCCAACTCCCGCGGCAACGCTTCTCCACCGCACAGGATCTTCAGTCCCGCCGCCCCCTCCCAGCCCGCACTCAGCATCATTTGCCACGTCGCCGGCGTCGCCTGCATCACCGTCGCCCCGTGCCGCTCCAGCGCCTGCCCCAAACTTCTCCCATCCCCGCTCTCTGCCCGGCTCAACACTATTACCTGCCCTCCCACCAGCAGCGGCAGGTACAACTCCAGGCCCGCGATGTCGAACGACAGCGTCGTCACGGCCAACATCCGGTCCGCCGCACTCATCCCCGGTCGCTCCCTCATCGCCTGCAGCAGGTTCACCACTGCCCCGTGCGTTACCGGCACCCCTTTCGGCACCCCCGTCGACCCCGACGTGTAGATCACATACGCCAGTTGCTCCCCACTCAGCCGCACTCCCACCGCCGCCCGGCTCTCGCCGGCTATCTGCTCCCGCTTCTCTTCCAGCACTGCCTGCGTCAGCAACACTCGCACGCCCGCGTCGGCCACCATGAACGCCAGCCGCTCCCGCGGATACCCCGGGTCCAGCGGCACATACGCACCCCCGGCTTTCAGGATCCCC
>Ga0207670_10000973_pt1 | contig 15119 bp, 11 predicted proteins | sample KBSS23HmetaG_FD_184339 | JGI IMG/M metagenome (GOLD analysis project Ga0207670, IMG submission 184339) | Switchgrass rhizosphere microbial communities from Kellogg Biological Station, Michigan, USA - KBS S2-3H metaG (SPAdes) (version 2) | ecosystem: Host-associated > Plants > Roots >... | reverse complement strand
TCTGTTCGCGAAGTCCTTGGCCTGGTCGTGCTTGGATCGACAGCCGATTCAACGCTGCGTGACGAATGGTCTGATCACGACTTTTGGATCATTACCGAAGTCGGGGCACAGGATGCTTTGCTTGAGAACCTCTCCTGGTTGCCCGACTACCAGAACATCGAGCTCACCGTTAAGCACCTTCCACACGGTCTGACCATAGTTTTTCACAACCGGCATAAGGTCGAATTCGCTGTGTTCGATGCCACTGAGGTGAGCTCAGGTAGAGTCGATCGATATCGAGTTCTTATCGATCGCGGTGGTATCGCTGAATTAATTGCAACAGTTCACGACGCCACGCGGCTGCAAACACAAGCAAGGCCGGTTACGCTCGAGAATCTTTGCGTAGTGCTGTGGTCCGCGTGTGAGCGACATATGCGCGGCGAGTTGTTGAGCGCACGACAGTACATGGATGCGTTTGCGATTGATCGTTTGTTGAGTCTGATCGTCAATAATGAGCCCGCGGAGGAAAGGAAGGATACTCTGGACCCGCGCCGCCGGCTGGAACAAAGATCACCGGAACTGGCGGCGGAAGTTATGGCGGTACGTGACCAGCCAGTACCGCAGGCGGCGCTTCAGTTACTGGAGATTGCGGAGCGCGAGCTCAAACCAAAAGCGCCAACTTTAGCGTGGGACAAAGTGAAACTCGTGCGAGACTGGATTTTGGCCTTACCTCAAAATACTTAGGCCGCATTTGTGCTTTTGGTGCCTTTTTGTGACGCGCGAAGCGAGCTTTCGATTCCGTCAAATGCTTTAGCGAGCGTCTGTTCGTCAGCCAGGTACACCATGCGGAAGTATCCTGCCTGCGGATCGCATCCGAAACCGGAGCCATGGACCACCAGCACGTTGGCACTTTTGATTAAGTCGAGCACAAACTGCTCGTCAGTTCGACCGCCCATGTCGGCTACGTGAATCATCAAATAGAACGCGGCCTCCGGAACCGAGCAACTCAATCCATCAATCGCAGCTACTCGCTTTGTTGCCAGATCACGGCGGCGTCTAATCTCCTCCGTAAACTTTTTAATCGACTGTCGATCGCCTTCGAGCGCAGGTTGAATTGCATATTGGGCCAGCGTGGACGAACAGAGACGGCCACCGGCAAGACGAATAACCGCCGCGACCAGATCGCGCGTCTGCGGGGTTCGATTAAAACGCATCCAGCCAACGCGCCAACCCGCAAGCATGTGCGTTTTCGATAGACTCTCGAGTACAACAACCGCCGCGTCCGAATCCGCCGCAAGCACTGAAGCAGATGTAGGTGGTTCTTTGAAGCAGAGATCTCGGTAGACTTCGTCGCTGATCACGAGCAAGTTGTGCCTGGCGGCGAGCTCGAGGAGTGACTTCGTTGTTGCATCACTCGTAATCGCGCCCGTCGGATTGCTCGGATTGATGAGAATGATCGCGCGTGTCCGTTCGTTAATAAGCGAGCTGACTTCATCCACTGACGGTTGCCAGTTCGTTTCTTGATCCAGGTGATAGTAGCGAGTGATGGCGCCGAGCTTGTTGATAATCGCCGGATAGATTGGATAAGAAGGAGCAGGCAATAAGACTTCATCGCCGGGGTTAACCAGAGCAGTAAGCACGAGATCGGCGGCTTCCGACGCTCCGGAGGTGATCAGAGTATTGTCTGGTGACGTTTCTGTTCCCAACGCGGTGGCGTAGCGGGCGATCGCCTCTCGCGCCTCACGCAAACCCGCAGAGTGTGAGTAACCGGTAAATTTCTCGCGAGTCGCGATTGCCACCGCCTCCATCACGTCTGGCGGAGGTCTAAACCCAAACGCTTGCGGGTCGCCAATATTCAAGTAGGTTATCTTGCGACCCTGTCGTTCAAATGCCTCGGCGGCTTGAACAACATTCCGAATCGCGTAATGAAAATTTGTGGCACGATCTGACGGGTGGATCATGCCGCGTATTATAGACATAAACGCGGAAGAGTTCGCTAATTACGCCGAAGGCGTTGGCTAATGTCAGCCCAGGATTGTCGCTCCGCTGCAGCGACAACCTTGGGTGTCGGTAAATAAAAAGGCTTCAAACCCTGTAAGGGTTATGGCGAGGCGAACCCATCTATTCCGGTAGCGAGTGGAATCGCTTCAGATGATCGCGATACGCGAGCCACTGTGATTCGAACTCGGCTTCACTCAAATCCAGTTCGGCGCGGATAACGTTCGCGCCGTGACGCAAACGTTCCAAACGCTTTTCGACATCCCAGTAGAGAAAACCGGCGCGACGATCGATCAGATCTTCAAGCGTGCAAACCATTTCGTGACGACATACATACTGCACTTCGGCGCGAATCGGCTCAGCAGTCGGATCGCTTTGAATTCGCGTCACCTCCGCGCAGATCTCATTCGCGTCGAGACCATAACGCTGGTACAACACCCGGAAATACGAAGTGAGCTTCGGACAACGCCTCACCCAGTAAGCCAGGCTCTCCGCGACTGCTTCATTCGTGCCGCCGATTGAAACCTTACCGGTCTTACACTCAGACCACGCCGGGTTGCGGCCAAGGTTTTTTATGACGCGGTCGAGCACACGCGCCGCGGTAATTCGCGCGGTGGTGAGTTTGCCTCCGACCACGCTCACTAACCCTGACGGCGACACTTCGATGTGATCTTCACGCGTCACTGACGACGAATCTGCCGACTCGCCGTTAGATAACAACGGACGAAACCCGCTGTAAACGAACTTCACCTTGCTTCGATCCAGTTGCGCTTCAGGCATGAACCGGTTGAGCGACGTCAGCAGGTAATCGACATCTGCCGGCGCTGGTACCGGCAGATCCGGACTCGCTTCCTCCCAGTGGTCCGACGTTCCGAAAAGGAAGCACTCTTCGTGCTTCGCGAGGAAAAGCGAACGACCATCGATGGGCGAGGAGAACACGATCGTGGTGGACAGCGGCACGTCTTCTTCCGCGAAAACGAGATGAGTGCCTTTCGATAGCCGCCGCGGCCTGGCAGCATTGCGTCCATCAAGTTGTCGTATTTGATCGGCAAAGATACCGGTTGCATTGACGACCACTCTGGATCGAATGTCGCAATGGCTTCCACTGAGATCATCATGAATTCGCGCGCCAACGATTTGCTTGCCGTTGCGCAACAGTTGCGTGACGGGTGCGTAGTTCACCGCGAGGCCGCCGTTAGCCACGCCATCCTTCAGAACCTCCATGGTCCAACGGCTGTCGTTAATGACAGCGTCGTAATACAGGCAGCCTCCCGTCAGTCCTTTCGCGGGCAGCGCCGGCGCGAGCGAGAGCGTTTCTTCGCGGTTCAGGAATTTGTGAAAGCGGTAGTTGTTGAATCCGGAGAGCGCCTCGTACACCAGCATGCCCAGGCGCATCAGCCAACGTCGTTCGCCACGGTCGCGATAAAGCGGAACGAGGAAGGGAAGGGGGCGGACCAGTCGCTTGTTGAGCCGGATGTGTAGATTGCGCTCGTGACAGGATTCCCAGGCGAGACCCAGGCCGAGGTTTTTGATGTAACGAAGTCCGCCATGAATGAGCTTGGAACTGCGACCGCTCGTCGCCGACGCAAAATCTTTCGCCTCCACGAGGGCGACTTTCATCCCGCGCAGTGCCGCGTCGCGAAAGACTGATGCACCGGTAATACCGCCGCCGATGACGAGGATATCAAACTGTTCCTCCGTCAGTTTGCGAAGGATGAACGGTCGCGAGCGTTTATTGAAGGTATCGAGTCCCATAAATCAGTTGTAGGGGTGGCCCTCCGTGGCCACCCCAACGTACGAAGTGGCATTGCTGGGGTGGCCACGGAGGGCCACCCCTACAACTGTTAAGACAAGAACGTGATTGATGCGATCGCGGCCTGACTCGACCGCGGCGTGCAATCCGTCGAAGCCGCAGAAATCGAGCATTGCTTTGTAAACATCAGGTGTGTAGTAGTTGGCTTTGTATCCGATGTATCGACCGGAGAGTGCGTACGCTTCGGGGGTGAAGCAGTCGGTGATGAGTAGACCACCTTTAGCCAGGTTCCGGCGCAACCACGCCAGGTGGCGCAGCGTTTGCGGTTTCGGTAGCCAGCTCGAGAGCCCAACGAAAAGCGCAAGATCAAACGGCGCTGCTTCCTCGAGACGTTCGAGAAAACGCGCGTCAGTGATATCGCCCCGATGAAACGTAAAACGAATTCCGATTCGCCGCGCTCGAGCATTCAGCTCTTCGTGCAACACACCGTGAGGATCAAGGTCAGCCGCCGTTAGGTGTACGCGCTTCATCGCCTCGGGATTACGCCGCGCGATCTCTTCGAGCGGTCGAAATAGGTCGTAAGCAAAACCGCTTGGCGCGGTGAAGATACGGAGTTCGCCACCAGTAGCCAGCCGTGCTTCGATCTCAGGCTCAATCTTGCTGACGAGAATTTGCAGGCGATCATAGACTGCGCGATGAAGTGAGTATTCCAGGAAGATGCGATCGAGTAAGCCATACTCTTTCTCATCACGATCGTAGATCGCGCGCATCACGCCGGCAGAGTAACCCTCCTTCAGAAACAGCCGTCCCAGTTTCGAAAAGAAGAACGTCGGCTCGCGCCACGCACCGCTGAAGCATTTCAGTAACAGGTAACGGAAAAGATAGCGAAGGTTAAGAGTCTTCCCTCGGATCGTCTCATCAGCAAGGTCGGTCGTTCCCAGTGGCGAGCTCGATTGATTAGCAAAACTCGCGGAGCTCAGATGTGGTTTGAGCACTTCACTGGCGGCTTGCAACGTCTCACCGAGTGACAATTCATCGACGCGGATCACATGCACAGACTGCGGCGTGCGGTAGGCCTGAAACGCCTGCAACGTTTTGAGATACATCTCGCGCGCCTGCGTCAGATCGGCGAGGTTCTCATGCCTGTCAACTTTCTTTCCTCGAGATCTGATTCGCTCCAGCGCCAGTTCGGGCGAGACGTCGAGAAAGATCACGACGTCTGGCAGCCATGCAGTACGCAGTCGAAGTAGTCGAGTGAGCTTGTAGATGAGCTTTCCTTTGCGAAGTGATGGCAGCCTTTGAGTGCTTTCTGCAGGCACTGGCTGGTCGTCGAGAATGTAAGAGAAAACAGCCTGGAGGTCTTTCGCTTCGGGAGCAGAGGTATTCGCGTGATCGTCCGCACTTGCCGCGCGCAGATAATTACTCGCCCGACCGGCCGAGGATAAGAAAGCGTTTCCGTCGCTGATGAAAACTTTGGCGCCGTGCCGTTGGACCAAAGCTTCTGCCGCGCTGTCTTGTGAAAGCATTTGGGGGAGCTTGAAGACGGCGTAGAGTTTTGGGTGGTCCACAAGTCTTTTCGCCAGCCGTTTCAGCCTAAGTGAGAGACGTGCTGCAATAGGAAGTCCGTCAGGACAAAAACCTGATGCCAGGTGATCCTGGTCCGGCGCGACGATGCGAAACGAGTCACTTGCCGAACCCACAACCAGACCGTGTTCCGCGGACAAAATTACGGGCAGCGCCGTGGCCACCGTGCTCTTGCCGCTGCCGTCGATGCCTAAGACACAAACATGCAGGCTCATGCTGAAACTCCTCGATAATCAGGACCAGGTACGAAAGTGATTGACCCAGCCACACTGAGACGAAGCTGTTTGCAGGTCGTCGCCGGGTCTTCATCCAGGAAGAACTCCACCTGATCCCGATCGACAAAACGAATATCTAAGGGCTGGTTCTTTTCGATCCGGATGATGCGCGTGTGAGGCAGCAGGCTAAGCGGAATCAAATAAACCGACAGGGCTTCGTCTTCAACAGTCACGCTCGGTTTGAACGGAAGAGCTGCAATCGGGAAGTTCATTACGACTCCCGACAGCAGTCGAAACCGTTCGCCGCTAATCTCGACAGTCTCTGCGCGGTTGCGAAATAGCACGCAGGAGAGGAAACGAATCAAAAACGCGAGTACGTATTCAGAGTTGTTTACCTTTTCGAGGCCAAATAACCGGGCGGCGCATTTGTGAAAGACAGAAAGGCGTGCGCGCCAGCGCACAAGATCGGAAGGGATGCGGCCGAATTGACCAAGCCCTCCCAACGAGACGGCGTGATGGACCTCAGACTTGCCCGAGCTGGTCCAGGTTTCACCGCGCATCACACAACATGGCACGGTGCGCCCGGCTTTTAGGTTCAGCAACAAGCCTTGAAGCGCGAGAACAGGATCGCGAGGAGCGCCAAACTGTATGGCAAGCAAATTACCTGAGCCCATGCGCAACGCTCCGACACGCACCCGCTCTGTTGCGTGTGTATCGTAAATTCCTTCGATAACAGCGCGCAGAGTTCCACCGCCACCTCCGGCAACGATCAGCGCCGGAGCCTCAGACTCCGAAATGAATCCCGCGGCGCGAGCACGTGCATCAGCGTGATCACCGACCAACTCGACCTTTACCTCGGAGAGCCCACCCAACTCTTGCTTAAAGACCGAGCTCAGCCTCTCGACCACAGGCCCACCCTGACCGGTTCCCGCACTCCGGTTAATCATTAGCAAAGCTCTCTCGATCGGGGACATAGTCTTCGCAGGTGGGGCGACCTGACGATTTTTACCTTAACAGGATGGCGGAGGGTATGGAATAGGAAGTGTGACAGTTCCCTAAACCGCCCTACGTTCAGCACTTGATTTAGCCACAGATGAACGCGGATTAGATCAGCGTTTATCCGCGAAAATCTGTGGCTAAACTCTTTAATATGGTAAATTTTCGAGCCTTGGCTCACGAACTTACCCAACTGCTGAAAGCCTGGAGCGATGGCGAGGAGGAGGCGCTTGAAAAGCTCGCGCCTCTCGTTCACGCCGAGCTCTATCGCCTCGCCAAGCGCTACATGAGCCGCGAGCGGCCGGACCACCTGCTGCAAACCTCAGCTCTCATCAACGAAGCTTACGTTCGCCTGATCGATTGGAAAGCTGTCCGTTGGCAGAACCGCGCACACTTCTTCGGCGTGGCGGCGCAGATCATGCGCCGTATCCTGGTCGACTTTGCGCGGCGCCGCCCGCGTGTCGACCACGATCAGGAAGCGATTCGCATGTCGCTCGACGAAGCGATGACGATCACCGCCGAACGAGATCCGGATCTGTTGGCACTTGACGAAGCCCTGAAAAGCCTCGCCGAGATTGACGAACGCAAGAGTCGAATCGTCGAATTACGTTACTTTGGCGGACTCAGCGTAGAAGAAACCGCCGAAGTCATGAAGCTGTCTTCCATCACTGTCATACGCGAGTGGAACAAAGCCAAAGCCTGGCTCTATCGCGAACTCAGTAACAACTAGCAAATGGATCGCGAGCTGTGGAAACAAGTTGACGCACTGCTTGAGCAGGCGCTCGAACAACCGCCTGAGCACAGAGAAGCGTTTGTCGTGAGCGCCGCTCAGGATAATGCAGTGTTGCGCGATGAAGTTTTGAGTCTCTTAAAGGCCCAGTCGCAGGTGGCGCAGTTCATGGAGCGTTCGGCAATGAAGGTAGCAGCCCAGGCGCTGGCGGACGACTCCAGGCTCACCACCGTTATCACCACTCTGGTGGGTCAGGAAATCGGAAATTACCAGATCGAAAAACTGTTGGGCGCCGGTGGGATGGGAGAAGTCTACCTGGCTCGTGACAGCAAGCTCGGCCGCCTCGTCGCACTCAAAGTTCTGCCGTTGCCGTTTGTTGTAGATGGCGATCGACTAAGTCGTTTTCAGCGTGAAGCGCGCGCTCTTTCCGCGTTGAACCATCCGAACCTGATAACGATCTACGAAGTCGGCGAAGCCAAAGGATTCCACTTCATTGCGATGGAATTAGTCGAAGGGAAAACCCTCTCTTCGCTGCGAGACAAACTGAGCCTGAAAGAGCTCTTGCCGATCATTGCACAGGTTGCGGAAGCGTTAGGCGCCGCTCATCAATCGGGCATCATTCATCGCGACGTCAAGCCTGACAACGTGATGGTCCGGCCTGATGGATACGCGAAGGTGCTGGATTTTGGTTTGGTAAAACTGACGGAAGTGAAGTCCGCGCCGGGAGTAACCGCACATACACAGCTTGGCGTCGCCATGGGAACGCTGGCCTACATGTCGCCGGAACAGGCTGCGGGAGAAGCGGTGGACCATCGCACCGATATCTGGAGTCTTGGTGTTGTGCTTTACGAACTCGCTACCGGTCAAAAGCCGTTCACGGGAGAGACGCGACAAGCCACCATCAACGCAATCCTCTCAATGCCGCCAACTCCGGTCACTACAATCGCGCCCAATCTTCCACTTGATCTCGATCGCATCGTTAACAAAGCACTCGATAAAGATCGGGAACTGCGTTACCAAACCGCTTCCGACTTTCGCGCGGACCTTCGCCGTTTGCTACGCGAGATCGATTCTTCTGCGAATGTATCCGGCTCGGTGCTTGGCGCTGTTGTCCAACGTGGCTGGTTATGGCCCGCCGTTACGTGCGTTCTGATCTTGATGATGGCGGCTATCGCGTTGTCGGTATGGCTGAGGGCTAAACCTATTGATTGGTCGCATGCCGCGCATTTGCAACTCACCAGCGAACACGGCACCGAGTTCTTTCCCAGTCTTGCACCCGACGGCAGGAGTTTCGTCTACGCGAGCAACCAGAACGGCAACTTCGATCTGTTTGTGCAACGAGTCGGCGGCAAGAATGCGACGCCACTGACGCCAAACACGCCTTCCGACGAGATCGCGCCGGCGTTTTCACCGAATGGCGAACGAATCGCGTTTCGATCTACCCGCGAGCCTGCCGGAGTTTATGTGATGGAAGCAAGCGGCGAAAACGTTCGGCTTGTCGTTCCGGGTTGCTTTCATCCTTCGTGGTCTCCTGACGGCCGTGAGATTGTTTGCAGTACGTCCGGTCACGCAGAAGCGCCGACGACCCGGAACATATTCACCAGCGCGTTGTGGATCGCAAACGTCGAAACAGGCGAGAAACGTTTCTTATGCGAAAACGATGCGATGCAGCCGTCGTGGTCTCCGAACGGAAATCGCATCGCGTTCTGGTTCATGCATCCGAGCGCGGGCCGGAGCGACATCGCGACGATCTCACGGAATGGCGGTGAAATCGAAGTCGTCACCAAAGATGCGTCCACTAACTGGAATCCGGTTTGGTCACCAGACGGCAAGTTTCTTTATTTTGCCAGCGATCGCAGCGGCAACATGAGCTTCTGGCGAGTTGCGATTGATGAGGAGACTGGGAAAGTACAGGGCGATGCGGAAGCCGTTTCGACTCCTTCAAATTTCAATCGCCACTTGAGCTTTTCGGCCAGTGGCCGGCGCATGATCTACGTTCAAACTGATCAGCAGTCAAACATTCAAGCCGTCAAATTTGATTCAAATACCGAGAAGACTGCCGGCGAGCCCTTCTGGATTACGCGTGGTGATCGAAACATCATCCGTCCCGAACTCTCACCTGACGGCACGCGGTTCGTGTTGCGGATTTCCCGCCGCACGCAGGACGACATTGCTGTTGTCAGTCGCGACGGCACGCAGTGGCGCGATCTTACAAACGACAAATTTTTCGATCGTTATCCACGCTGGTCGCCTGACGGAAAGAAAGTCGCTTTCACTTCCGATCGCAGTGGTCGCTATGAAATCTGGGTGCTGGACGCCGACGCGACAAATCTTCGTCAGCTTACTTTTAACACTCCTGGTGATACTACTTTCCCGCTTTGGTCTCCAGACGGTACCCAAATACTCTTTCGGAGCAACCTTGTAAGCTCAATCCTCGATGTGAATAAACCGTGGGCCGAGCAGAACCTGCGACAGCTTCCACTGCCTTCCGATAACCAACGGTTTGTCGCCTGGGATTGGTCGCCCGATGGAAAGAGGTTGATTGGTAATCTGAGTGGACCACCTCAGGTTGTCGCTTCGTTTTCATTTGAGACAAATCAGTACGAGAAACTGACCGAGTTTGGCGGCAGTGCGACGTGGCTCAGCGACAGCACTCGCTTCATCTTCTTTTTCGACAACAAGCTCTACATTGGTGACGTAAAGACGAAACGAGTGCGCGAGGTGTTCACGGCTGGTGAAAATGAGATTCGCAGTGTTGATATATCGCCCGACGGCAAGCTTCTTTACTATTCAATTTACTCGTCGGAAAGCGATATCTGGTTGCTGGACCTGGAGTGAGCCACAAAAAGGCACAAAAATTTTCTGTGCCTGCTGTAGCGCTCTATTCAAATGGGCTTCTGCAAAACTACTGGGCGACCAGCGGGATTTGAGAAGCAACCTGCAAGTCCATCAGTTCGTAAAGGCGACGATCGACCTGGAAGAACAGCGCCGCTTTCCGCGAAGGAATAACCTTTTCGACAAGGGGAATATATTTCTGCCGCGTCTGCGCCTGCTGGACTTGAATGGCGGCCCAACGGTTGATCATGCTGCTTGCTTGAGCATCGGTAAGGGTCTTTTGATTCGCCGCATATTCCTTGATAATCGAATAAAACTCATCATAAACCTTGGACATCTCGCCTGTGTACTGGTCGTAGACTGGCCAGAATTTGGTAGCTTCCGTTTCGGTCAGTGGCAGGTTCAGTGCGATTAATTTCTTTTTGTCTGCCTTCAGGTCACGGCGAAGCAGAGCGAGGTCTCGTTCGACTTCGACACCTGTAGCGGTCTCTCTTTGTGCAAAAGCGTTAGTGCCTGCGGCAGCGAAGGCGATAATTAGAACGAGACACGGAAAGAGCATCCTGGCCATGGTCTATCTCCTTTGGTTCTTTGCATAGGATTCAAATCGGGCAATCAACGAAAAATTAAAGGCTGGACAATTAAAAGTTAACTGTAAGAATTGACAGGTTCTTCGGGTAGCCGATTACTTGGAGCTAGAACAAGCTGAGGGTGACGCCGATGTTTGGTGTGACGGGGCGGAGCAGGCGCTCGTCATCAACTTTCGTGCTGTTGACTTCGTAGCTAACTGCATGGCTGGTCATCAGGTCGGCAGAGAAGGGAACGAGCAGGTCTTTCAAATCCGCGGCTCGCGATTCTTCGTTAAGCCACAGATTGTACGATTCGCTGCCCAGTATCACGGGCATTCGATTATGAATCGTGGCTAACAATTCATTCGCTGTGGTGGTGATGATTGCGCAGGAAGTTATAGTGCGGCCGTCATGTTTCCAGCGGTCCCAGACGCCGGCAAAAGCAAAGGGTGCTCCATCTTTCATCCGAAAATAGTAAGGCTGGGCGATCTTGCCTATTCGCTCCCACTCATAAAAACCGTCCGCGAGGACCAGGCATCTCCTCTTTTCAAACGACTCTTTGAAGCTCGCCTTTTGCTCAATCGTCTCGACGCGCGCGTTGATTATTCCTTTTGCCTCTTTGCTCCAGAACGGAATCAGGCCCCATTGCAGGAACGTCGCTTCCCGCTGTGCTTCACGCTCGACCACTGTCAGAACATCCTGCGAGGGCGCGATGTTATAGCGCGGAACCAGATCTTGATAATCGCCCCAATTTATACGGTCGATCTTTCTTCCATCCGGTGCTCTGAGAGTGAATCGGCCACACATGATGTAAGTTTAGTCGAGTTCACCAAAACGTCACAACTGCGAAGGAAATAGCAAAAACTAAAAAGATTGCGACGACGATTTTTGTTAATGCTTAATTAAACCTGTAGGAGGGTGAAGATCATGCGTAACAAAAGGATGTTGATTGTATTTAATGTACTGATGCTATTGGCGGGTTTCTCAGTCGTCGCGAGAGCCCAGAATGCGCCTTACCGGCTCAATGATAAGGAAGTCAAAAAATTGATGGCGCAACTGAAGAAGGACACGGGCAGGTTTCGGAAGAGCTTCGACTCGTCACTCGACCGAAGTCGTTTGAATGGTACGAACCGCGAAGATGACATTAATCATTTCCTGAAGAATTACGAGGACTCGACCGAGCGACTCTACAGTCGCTTCAAGGATAACAAGTCTGTTGGCGCGGACGTGGAGGCTGTTTTGGACGGCGCGGCGGAACTTGACCGGTTCATGACGCGACGCCTTGCCAGCGAAAGGGCTGAGCGTGACTGGGCGGCAGTTCGTGACGACTTGCGACGGTTGGCGGATGCTTACAACGTTAGTTGGCGTTGGTGGTAAGCTCAGTGGTCGACAAGTCAAAGGCACAATCGTTTGGACCAAACCGATTGTGCCTTTGTGCTTTTTTGTGGCTAAAAATGATTTAGCAGCTCGGCGAGTCGATCCAAATACAAATCCGGTTTCGCACTTAGCAAGCGTCCGCTACTCGGATAGGCACTACGCACCCCTATTGTCATCACGTTTCCTCTACGTCCCATCTCGATGTCTTCAGGTGCGTCGCCCACGTAGGCGCAGTGTGACGGATCCGCATCCATCGAGCGGAGTGCGCGCACCAGTCCTTCCGGATCCGGTTTCTTATTCACGATGTCTTCGTTGCAGATGATTACTGCAAACACGTCTCTCAACACAGACTGCTCAACCTCGCGGCAGACTCGGCTTCTGCTACCGCTGGTGACTACAGCGAGTTGATAACCTTTACCATGCAAGGAGAGCAGTGTTTCACCAACTCCTTCGATTAGTGGCGCAGACTGTTCGCCGTAGTGTTGAATCCATAAATCATCGGCGACTTGCCAAAGTTCCTTAGGCAATCCCAGGGCTTCGTAAGTGGAATACCAGTTGGGTGAATACTTTGCTTCATAAACAGCATGTGCAAAGGGAACCCCTAATTCATCGAACGTCTTTTCAAACGCGACCAACCCCAGTTGCGCCGAATCGACAAGTGTCCCGTCCCAATCGAACAGAAAAGTTTTGATGTGGCGATTGTTGCTCATCAGATGTCTCAGCGGAAGTTTACATGAGCAGAAGTTTACATGAGCAGATAGCCTGGTACGAAAAGTGATTTGACGCGCGTACCGTTCCGGCTTTGCCGCCCGATGTGAGGCGAGGCTCTGCCTCGCCGGTGATTGAAAGCTTGAGCCGATAGCCTGGTACGAAAAGTGATTTGACGCGCGTGTCGTTCCCGGCTTTGCCGCCTGATGTGAGGCGAGGCTCCGCCTCGCCGTGAGTGAAAGCTTTCGATTGGGCTGTGCCCTTGGTTCGGGCTCTGCCCCCGGTTTGGGCCATAGGCCGAACCAAGGGCCTAGCCCAAATCCTTAATTAGATTCTACGGCGGGGCGGAGCCCCGCCTCACATCGGGCGGCAAAGCCGGAGTGGATGGAATCAAACTTCAGGATCGGCTCTTGAGTTCAAGACGGTATCTCACATCGGGCGGCAAAGCCGGAGTGGATGGAATCAAACTTCAGGATCGGCTCTTGAGTTCAAGACGGTATCTGACATCGGGCGGCAAAGCCGGAGCGCATGGAATCAAACTTCAGGATCAGCTCTCGATCTCAAGATGGTCCGGCGGCTAAGCCGAAACGCAACGAGCCTGATGCCACCAGATTCAAGCGTCGAAAACGTTGGATGCGGCGGGCAAATCTAGTAAGATCGGCGCCTCGCGTTGCCACAGTTGGACAAATCAATTCAATTTTTTGGAGTTGAGGCTATGACTACTCATTCCCCCTGGGGCACGACCCTGCTCCGTTTGGTGTGCTGCCTTGCCGTCCTGTTAACGATCTCATCTGTCGCGCTCGCGCAACCCTCGGGCACAGTGACAAGACTTGTGCTCAAGTCAGACGTCCTGGGCGAAGAGCGGACAGTGTTAATACGGACTCCGGTTGGTTATGAAACGAACAAGCTTAGTTATCCCGTGCTTTACATGACCGACGGCGACGCTCATATGGACCACACGTCGAGTACGATTGCATTCCTTACTCGAAACGGTCGCATCCCGGATTTGATTGTAGTCGGCGTCACCAACACCGATCGCACTCGAGACCTGACACCCGTGAAATCCACCGACAAAAGATTTCCAGGCGGTGGCGGCGCAGACAATTTTCTCAAGTTCTTCGAGACAGAGCTCATTCCTCACATTGAGAAAGAGTATCGAGTACAGCCGTATCGCATTCTCGCCGGACACTCGCTCGGCGGCCTGTTTGTGATCCATTCGATGATTACCAAACCCGGACTCTTCAATTCCTATATCGCGGTCAGTCCTTCGCTGGCATGGGAGAAAGGCGAAGCGTTGAAACGTGCAGCAGACTTCCTGAGGACACAGAAGGAAATGAAAGCGACTCTGTATGTGTCTGTCGGTAATGAGGAACTGACCGCACTCACTGATCCCTTCGAAACTTTCAGAGCACTGCTTTCCAAAACGCACATCAAGGGTTTTGAGTGGCAAGCGGAGCGCATGGCTGATGAGGACCACGGATCGGTGGTGATGCGTAGTCATTACATGGGATTGCGAAAAGTTTATCAGGGTTGGCAACCTCCCAGCGATCTCAAGAGCGGAGCTGTGATCGGCGGCTTGAAAGGTGTTGACGCGCATTACAAAAAGCTGAGCGAGAAATTCGGCTATTCGATTCCGGTACCTGAGGACTTCATCAATCAAATGGGTTATCAGTTTATCTTCGACGATAAACCGGAAGAAGCCATTGCAGTGTTCAAGGCAAACGTCGAACGCTATCCCACGTCGGCAAACGTTTACGACAGTCTTGCCGAAGCATATGAGCGACAAGGGCGCCTCGATCTCGCGGAACCGCTTTTTGATAAAGCGCGAACTCTCGGTCAGCAGAACAACGATCCAAACGCTGCGATTTACAAAGCCAACTACGAACGAGTTCACGCCAAACTGAAAGAAACCACCAAAAAGCAGTAGCTGACGGAGGAACGTATGACCAGCCTGTCACAGGACGTGCGCTATAGCCTGCGCATGCTGCTAAAGAACAAGGGTTTTACCGTGGTCGCGGCGCTAACGCTGGCATTGGGCATCGGTGTCAATACAGCAATGTTCAGCGTGCTGAATACGTTTCTATTTAAGTCGCTGCCCTATCCGCAATCCGAACAATTGGTGAGAGTTTGGCGCACGTCACCACACTCTCAAAGCTGGCCGTTTTCGGCAGCAAATTTCTTCGACCAGCATGACCAGAATACGGTCTTTGAGAAGATGGCCGCGTACAATTTTGCGACCCGTAATCTGACCGCACAGGGACAAACGGCGGAACGTCTGCTCAGCCTCGCAGGCACCGCCGATTTCTTTCCCCTGTTTGAAGTGGCTCCGGCGCGCGGCCGTCTCTTCAAACCGGAAGAGTTCGAGCCTGGCGCGGACA
>Ga0207670_10000972_pt1 | contig 15129 bp, 3 predicted proteins | sample KBSS23HmetaG_FD_184339 | JGI IMG/M metagenome (GOLD analysis project Ga0207670, IMG submission 184339) | Switchgrass rhizosphere microbial communities from Kellogg Biological Station, Michigan, USA - KBS S2-3H metaG (SPAdes) (version 2) | ecosystem: Host-associated > Plants > Roots > Rhizosphere... | reverse complement strand
CAGCTCCAACAAAAGCTGCTCGACGTCTTGATCTCCGCGCGGCCTTTTCTGCAGCGCCGGCGCTTCCGTTCTTAGTTGTGCTGACATTTCCCGGCTGGTCGCCTCAGCTAATCCGGCCACCGTCGGTTTCTCAAAGAAACTCCGGAGCGGCAGCTCCACCTGAAAGATTTCTCGCAGGTGCGAGCAAGCCTGCGTGGCCAGCAAAGAGTGGCCGCCGAGCTGCAGGAAATTGTCATGCACGCCTACTTGCTCGATGCCGAGAAGTTGTTGCCAGACACCGGCAATGATCTGCTCCGTCTCATTACGCGGCGCGACATAGGGGTTCGTCAGGTGCGGGCGCGGATGTGCCGGTTCGGCTTGACGCGTCTTTTCCAACTGTTCGAGGTAGGCGCCGGCGTTGAAATTTCTGTTTTGCTGTCTGAGGAATTCAAAGTCGCGCATCGAGACGACGACCTGCGAAAGCCGGCTGTGCAGGATTCGATGAAAGACTTCTACACCCTCTGCTGACGACATCCCGGCTTCCACCTCGCGTTGCCGCACGTCCCTGAGCTCGAACGGCACCGCCGTATTAACCGCCAGACCGACTTCCCGCCAAATGTCCCAATTGACTGACACCGTCCACGGTCTGTTGCGCGTGGCCTTGCGCTGCGCAAAGGCATCGAGAAACGCATTGGCGCCGGCGTAGTCAACCTGTGCCGGATCGGCGAGCACTGAAGTCAGCGCCGAGCAAAGAAGAAAGAAATCCAGTTTCTCTTCACCGAGCAGAGCGTCGAGCACCAATGTGCCTTTAACTTTCGGTGCGAGCACGGCTGCAGCCGCTTCCGTCTGTTTCACCTGAATAATGCCGCCGCCGGCGATGCCCGCCGAATGAATAACACCGTGTATCGCGCCGAAACGTGCTCTCGCCTGCGCGATGACCTTCCGCATTTGCTCCTCATCGGCGACGTCGGCGCCGGCAATCATCACTTCGGCGCCCCACTCTTCCATAGCTTGCAGCTTTCTTATCTTGCGGCTGTTGCTGCCGGCGGCATCGTGAGTCGATAGCCAGGCGGCCCATTCATCGCGCGCCGGCACGACTGTGCGCCCGATCAGAATCAGTTTCGCTCGCATCGTTTCGGCAAGATACGCAGCTATCTCGAGACCGATGCCTCCGAGGCCGCCTGTGATGAGATAAACTCCGTTCTCACGCAAGACGGGCGGAGCCCCGGCGCTTTCCAGTCGTACCGGCTCGAAAATTTGCACCCACCGGCGCGCGTTACGATAAGCAATAATCTCATCCGTCGATTTCGTCGCGAATTCCGCCACCAGGAAATTCAGCAATTGTTCGCGCGACATTTCGTCTGTGGGAAGATTGATGTCGATGCTACGACAGTTGACGTTCGCGTATTCAAGCGGGATCACCTTGCATGGTCCAAGCACCGTAGCTTTCTCAGGCCGCAAAGCTTCGTGGCCGCTGACGGACTGCATGTTATTCGACACCACCCAGAGGTTGAGCGCCACACTCGCATCACGACTCCCGAGCGATTGCGCCAGATGTAACAGGCTGTAGAAACCGTGGGCCTGTGTTTCTTCATAATCGGCGAGGCTCGCCGGTTCATCGTCCGGCGTCACGCTCCACAGGTGAACGATATTTGTCAGGCTCCGCTCATGAGTGTTGAGTTCTCTCATGAGCGAGTCGTAATCTTCAACGCGGCGCGGATTAATCGTGTAGGAGCTCGTGTCGCGCCGGGAAAATCCTTCGCCTGCGTTGACGGTAACGACCTCCTGTCCCGCTCGTGATAGAAACTCAACCAAACCCGAACCTATCCCGCAGTTGTCGGTGAACACCAGCCAGCGTAAATCACTCGTCGCCAATGCACCGGATTTGGGAGTCGACTGTTTCCAACCGGGAACGTAAAACCAATCGGCAAGATCCAGCTTCTTTTCTCCTGACCGTTGGCTCGCGGCAGATGGGTTTCGTCGTTTCGGTTCTATCCAGTAACGTTTTCGCTCGAACGGATAAGTCGGCAGCGAGACGCGGCGCCGTCGCTCGTGCCGGTAAAACCCCTGCCAGTCAACTTGTGCTCCGGCGAGCCAGAGTTGTCCGAGCGCGCCCAGGAGGAACGCCGAATCAGGCTGCGGGTCATACGACTGGCGGACGGAGGCAACTGCTTTGCAATCCTCCGGTCTGGCGGGATGCGACCAGACCAGACTGGTCAGAGTTTGTCCCGGCCCGACCTCCAACAGAATTCGATCGGGTTGCTGCCAGAGCGTTTGCAAGCCTTCGGAAAAACGGACGCCCTCGCACATGTGCCTGGCCCAGTAAGCGGGGTCGGTGGCTTGCTCATCGTTTATCCACGAGCCGGTCACGTTGGAAATGAAGGGAATGCGCGGCGGTTGCAGGTTGACTTGCTTAAAGAGTTGGCGAAACGCGGCGACGCTTGGCTCCATCATGTGGGAATGAAATGCGTGGGTCGTCTGTAGACGCCGGTAGACCAGATCTTTTTCAGCGAGTTTGTTCTCTAACTCGGCAATGGCGTCGTTCGTGCCCGACACTACACACATCGCTGGTCCATTGGTCGCAGCAAGAGAGAGTTGCCCGGCGAGCAAAGGCTCAACCTCTGCCGGCGAAAGGGGCACGGCCAGCATCGCTCCGGCCGGCAACTCCTGAATCATCTGTGCTCTTTCAGCGAGCAGCAGCAAAGCCTCTTCGAGGGTAAAGACTCCGGCGAGGCAGGCAGCGACATACTCGCCAATGCTATACCCGATCATCGCCTGCGGGTTCAGGCCCCACTCCATCCACAAACGCGCGAGGGCATACTCGAGTACGAACACTGCGGGCTGGGCGATGAACGTCTGGTTCAGCTTTTGGGCGCTGCTTCCTGCGGCTGCCTTTTCCGGGCGTAGCATTCTGCGCAGGTCGAAGCCCCGGCCCCCGTTGGACGAATCCGTTTCTACTGACTCGGTCGCGGCGGGATAAAGTAGCTCTCGCAGATCGATTCCCATCTGTGACTTGAGCTGCTCTGAGCAGAGATCTACTTGCTCACGGAAGGTTGGTTCAGTCTGATAAAGACCGCGTCCCATATTGACGTAATGATCGCCAAGTCCGGGAAACATGAAGACGACAGGACGCTCCCCGGAAGCGTGCCTGCCACTGAAGACACGTTCGGGATTTTGCGTTTCCAGGGCCGCGGCTGCGTCATCCGCGTTCCGGCAAACCAGCGCGCGGCGCTGTTCAAATGAGCGGCGACCAAGCGCCAGCGTATAAGCGATATCGGCCAGGCCGTGCTGTTCGTTCGTTCGGAGATGGTGGACCAGGTTCGCGGTCGTTGCTTCCAGAGCGGAAGAAGTCTTGGCGGACAAAACCAAAAGTTGCCACGGTCGTGAATCTCCCGAAGGTTCGACGGGCGCCGCTTCCTCGAGAATCACGTGCGCATTCGTTCCGCCCAAACCAAAGGCACTGACCCCGGCACGACGCGGAATGCCTTCCGGCACCGTCCACTCGCGCAGCCGCGCATTGACGTAAAACGGAGTGTTGTCGAAATCGATCTGCGGATTAGGTTCGTTGAAATGAAGACTCGGTGGCAGTTGCCGATGTTTGAGCGCGAGCACGGTCTTAATCAGCCCGGTAACGCCCGCCGCCGCGTCGAGATGCCCGACGTTGGTTTTCACTGCGCCGAGAGCACAGAACTGTTTCTTCTCGGTGCTGCCGCGGAAGGCTCGCGTCAGGGCCGCGACCTCTATCGGATCGCCGAGCGGTGTGGCACTGCCGTGAGCTTCCACATACGTAATCGTCTCCGCCTCGACCTCGGCCATCGCCAGCGCGTCCTGGATGACGGTCGCCTGTCCCTTGAGGCTCGGGGCGGTGTAACCCACTCGGTCCGAGCCGTCGTTGTTAATGGCCGAACCCTTGATGACCGCGTGAATCTCATCGCCGTCGGCCAGCGCGTCAGCCAAACGCTTCAACATGATGATGGCGACGCCGTTGCCGCTAATCGTTCCATCCGCCCGAGCATCGAACGTACGGCAGTGACCGTCAGAAGAACTTATCCCTCCTTCATCATAAAAGGAGCCGATTCGCTGCGGGACACCGAGAGAAACGCCGCCGGCCAGCGCCATGTCACATTCGCCCGCGAGCAGACTCTGGCAAGCAAGATGGACCGCTACCAGTGAAGACGAGCACGCCGTCTGGACATTGATACTCGGCCCGCGCAAATTCAGTTTGTATGAGACGCGGGTGGGCAGGAAATCCTTGTCGTTAGCGATCAGGGTTTGAAACGCACCTACCGAAGTAACCAGCTCAGGATTCGTAGCGAGATAGAACAGCAGGTACGTGTTCAAACTGATGCCGCCATAAACGCCGATGCGCCCGGTATATTTATCTGCGTCGTAGCCGGCGATCTCCAGCACCTGCCACGCACACTCCAGAAAGAGACGCTGTTGTGGATCGATAATCTCGGCTTCTCTGGGTGAATAGCCGAAGAACGCAGCGTCGAACAGATCGGGATTTTCCAACACCGTTCCGGCGGGGACGTAATTCGGCAGTTTCAGCACGGAAGGATGCACACCCGCAGCGATCTGTTCTTCATCGGTGAACCTGACGATCGACTCCACGCCGTCGCGCAGGTTACGCCAGAACTCATCGATATTTTCAGCTCCGGGGAAACGGCCGTTCATCGCGATAACGGCAATCTCCAGTCCGGTCTGATTGGAAGCTGATTCGTTCACGTCTATTTCCGTCCACGCTGGCGCTGTCTGAACTGCTGCCGCAAACGATCCTTGCCTTCGCGTTGTTTTTCCGTTTGCGCCGGAGTGTTTGCCGCGGTCGCCGCTGCCGCCGCTTCTTTCTCGCGACTCAGATGCCTTGCCAACGCACTGATGGTCGGGTGTTCAAAAAGCTCGACCATGGCCACCTCGCGGCGCACGACCTCACGCACTTCGTTGAAGACCTGGGCCATGAGGATAGAATGCCCGCCCAGGTCGTAAAAGTTATCGTGTACGCCGACGTTCTCGACGCCGAGCACCCTGGTCCAGATCGCAGCCACCTGTTTTTCCAGCTCATTACGTGGCGGCACAAAATCCGCCCGCACCGGCTGCGCCTGTATATCGGGAGCAGGCAAGGCGCGGTAGTCGACTTTACCGCTGGAAGTCAACGGCAGAGTTTTCATCAACACCCGCGCTGCTGGAACCATGTAACCAGGCAGCTCCTTTTTGGCGAAACTCTGAAGTTGATCAATCGCAGGTGTGGAGTCATCGTCCGGCACGAGGTAAGCCACCAGTTTCTGATCGTCAGGCGTGTCTTCGCGTACAGTAACCACGGCCTGCCGGATGCCGGGGAAGCGACTCAGGACAGTTTCGATTTCCCCGAGCTCGATGCGATGCCCTCTGATTTTCACCTGCCGATCGATGCGTCCCAGGTACTCGATGTTTTCGCCGTCGAGGAAACGAGCGCGATCACCGGACCGGTAGAGACGCGCGCCGGGCTCGCGACTGAAAGGATCGGGAACGAACCGTTCGGCGTTCATGTCCGGGCGATTGACATAGCCTCTGGCCAGTCCCGCGCCGCCCACAAACAACTCGCCCGGAACACCGGTGGGCACCGGCTGCAAATCCTCGTTCAAGATATAAACTTTCAGGTCATCGATGGCCGACCCGATAACGTCCCGGCCGCTTGTGAGCTGCGCCGATGACACCGGATGAAAGGTGACGAAGACAGTCGTCTCGGTAATGCCGTAACCATTGATCAACCGGGGGCGCTCGTCTCCGTAACGATCAAACCATCCTTTAAGCGTTGGTAAGTTGAGCGTCTCTCCACCGAAGATGATCAAACGCAGGCTGAGATCCGCGGGAATATTTTGCACCTTGTCCGCCGCTCCCATTAATTGCGTGAACGCCGATGGAGTCTGGTTAAGCACCGTCACCCGCTCCGCGACCAACAGGTCGTAAAACGCTTCGGGCGAACGACTCACCACATAAGGCACGACCACCAGACGCCCGCCGTGAAGCAGTGCACCCCAGATTTCCCAAACGGAAAAGTCGAAGGCGTAAGAATGAAACAGCGTCCAGACATCCTGATCGGTGAATCCGAACCGCGCTTGCGTGCTCTCAAACAAACGCAACACGTTCTGATGGGTAACTAAAACTCCTTTCGGCTTTCCGGTTGATCCGGATGTGTAAATCACGTACGCAGCATTGTCCGGCGTCACCTCAACGGCGGGGTTGTCTACACTCTCGCGAGCAATCTGTTCCCAATCCGCATCCAAAGCGACGGCCCGAACGCCGTCCTCGCTGACGTGTTTCGCCAGTTGCTGTTGCGTCAGCACCAGCGTCGCGCGCGTATCAGCAAGCATGAAAGTCAGACGTTCTTTCGGATACTCAGGATCGAGCGGCACATAAGCGCCGCCCGCTTTCAAAATTCCAAGCACACCGACGATCATTTCCAGCGAGCGCTTCATCAGCATGCCGACCGGCACTTCCGCGCCTACTCCGAGTCCAAGCAGATAGTGGGCCAACTGGTTAGCTCGCTCATTCAACTCGGCGTAGGTCAACTTCTGCCCTTCGAAAATCAGCGCGACTGCATTGGGCGTGCGCGCCGCCTGTTGTTCGAACTGTTGATGCAGGCAAAGTGATGGTTGAAGAGTGACCGGCAACGTCTCGGATGCGCTGGTCGTTCGCGTCGACACCGGGGCTTTGCGCTCGGCTTCGGTCAACAGCGGAACTTGCTTGAGTTTCTGCTCAGGATTGGCGACGAAAGCGGCCAGAATAGTTTCCAGCTTCTCTGACATTCGCTTGATGGCGGCGCTCGAGAAGCGTTGCGAGTCGTACCAGATTTGCAGGACCAACTCCCGGTTCGGCTTGACGATAAGATTGAGTGGGTAATGAATCCGCTCGAACAGGCGGTTTTCGCTAACCTCGAGGCTTCCCTTGTGCTCACGCAACGCGGCATCAATCGGGTAGTTTTCAAAAGCGTAAACGCTCTCAAACAATACCTCTCCGCGTTTGACCTCGCTCCAACGCTGAACGTCAGCTAGCGAGCTGTAGTCGTATTGGCGCGCGATCGACTGTCGCTCCTGCAATTGCTGCAGCCACGACATCACTTGCTGGTCCGGCGCAATCTGCACCCTCACCGGCAGCGTGTTGATGAACAGGCCTACCATGTTTTCAGCGCCCCTCAACTCGCTCGGACGGCCTGACACCACTCCACCGAACACGACATCCGGCGCGCCGCTATAGTGGCTCAGCAAAAGTGCCCAGGCTCCCTGCAACATCGTGTTGACGGTTACACGATGCGCGCGCGCGGACGCTTTCAAGGCCGCGTGCGTCTCAGCCGGCAATGTGATCTGGTGTTCTGCGTGACTCGACTCAGTTTCCGTTTCTCCACTTCCCTCTTCCAACATGACCGGCGCCGGCCCGCTAAAACCTTTCAGCGTCTCACTCCAAAACTGTTCGGACTTCTTCATATCCTGGTGTTGCAGCCAGGCGATATAGTCCCGGTAAGGGCGCGGTCGTTCGAGTTGCAGCTCTTCGCCTCGCACCAAAGCTTCATAGATGGCCAACGCTTCATTCAGCACCCGGAACAGGGACCACCCATCGAGCAGAATATGATGGTGGCTCCAAATGAACTGGTAACTCTCACCGGCTAACCGGATCAGCGTGAGACGCATCAGCGGCGGCTCGGAAAAATTCATGCCGCGCTGACGGTCGGCGATCAGGAACGGCCCCAGTTTTTCCTGTTGTTCAGCCGGCGAGAGCTTTCGCCAATCGAGCTGTTCAAGAAATATTTTCACTTCTCGATGCACAACTTGAACCGGCTGCTCGAGTCCCTCCCAGTGGAACCCTGAACGCAACACCTGATGCCGTTGCACGACCCGCTGCCAGGCTCCGGCAAGAGCTTCCGCGTCCAATGGACCATGCAAACGAAAACTGAACTGATTGAAATACTCCTCCGAGTCGGGAGCGAAACGTTTGAGAAAGAACAAGCCAAGCTGCAAAGGCGAGAGAGGATAGATGTCTTCTATCTTCTCATTTGATCTTTCGAACTCCTGCGACCGGCAGTGAGCAATAAGCTTCTGCAGGTTTTCCTTAAATGCCTCTGCGAGCTGCTCAATCGTCTCTCGCCGGTGCAACTCCTCACTGTAGCCCCAGCCTAAGCGCAACTGTCCACCTACCACACTTCCGTTGATCTCCAACAAGTGCGGCCGGTTTTCCTTTGGACTTACTACTGGTCCAACTGATTCGTTCGCTAACTCAAACAACGCGCCCTGGTTCAACACCTGATCGAACTGGCCCAGGTAATTGAAGCTAACTTGTGCCCCCGATCCACGCCGTATCTCCTCTGTGGCCCCTTCGTCGCTCATGTACTTCAGCAACCCATACCCTGTCCCTCTGTTCGGCACTCCTCTCACTTGCTCCTTAACCTGCTTCAATATCTCGCCCGTTTTGCTCCCTTCCTGCTTCTCCAGCACCACCGGATATTGCGTCGTAAACCAGCCCACCGTCCTCGTCACATCCAACTCACTGCCGATCTCCTCTCTCCCATGCCCTTCCACCTCTATCAGCACTCGCCGCTCCCCACTCCATTCACTCAAGGTCTCCAACAGCGCAGCCAGCAGCACTTCCTGAATCTGCGTTTGGTAGACATCCGGCACTTCCTGCAACAGGGCTTGCGTCTCTTCGGCACTTAGAGAGATAGAGAGCGAGCGCGCAGCAGTTACTTTGTTATTCTTTCCCTGGAGCTCGACTGGCAAGGGCCTGACGAGTTGGCTCCGGGCAGCGATTTCCAACCAGTATGAGGCTTGATCCGCGACCTCAGCCGATGCGGCATACTTTTGCAACTGCTCGGCCCACTGCTTGAACGAGGTAGTCTTCGGCGGAAGAGTAATGGGCTTGCCAACTCCGGCCTGCTCGCAGCCGAGCGCCAGATCCTCGAGCAGGATGCGCCAGGAGACGCCATCCACTGCCAGATGATGAATGATGATAAGCAGCCGCCTGCCTCTCTCCGCTCCGAGATCGAAGTAGACGACTTTGAGGAGTGGTCCATGCACCAGATCCAGGCTCGCCTGCATCTCGCCGGCGTGTGCTTCAATGGCTAAAGCTTGCTCATGTGCCGGCAGGTCTGACAGATCAACCTGAGTGAAGTTGGGATTGCTCTCTGTAGCGGCATTGAACTGCTCCCACCCTTGCTCTGTCCGGCGATACCGCAGTCGCAGCGCATCATGATGATCGACCAGCGCCGTGACGGATTGCTCGAGCACGCTGCCCGCGACCGGCTGGCGCAGGCTGAGCAGCAGCGATTGGTTGAAGTGGTGCGGGGTATTGAGCTGTCGTGAGAAGAACCAGTGTTGGATAGGTGTCAGCGGGATTGCTCCTGATACTCTCCCTTGTTCAGCCGTGATGGCCTTGGTTGTCCCGGCCACCGCCGCCAACTCCGCAATCGTCTGATGCTCGAACAACTGTCGCGGCGTTAATCGCAATCCTGCCTGATTCGCTCGCGCGATAATTTGAATCGACAGAATCGAGTCTCCGCCCAGCTCGAAGAAGTTATCATGCACACCAATCCGCTCGACCCTCAGGATCTCCGACCAGATCGCCACCAGCAACTCCTCGGACACTGTCCGCGCGGCCGCATACTCCCTGCTCAACTCGGAGCGGCTCACTTCCGGAGCCGGCAACGCCAGCCGGTCCACTTTCCCGTTGACCGTCAGCGGAAAAGCGTCGAGCATCACGAAGTGCGCTGGTAGCATGTAGTCGGGGAGCTTCTTCTTGAGAGAATTGCGCAGCTCGATCACGGTTGGCAGGGACTGTGGATCAGGGACAACGTAAGCTGTCAGTTGTTTGCCAACCTCTCCTGAATCTCGAGCAATAACCAGCGCATCAAGAACCTGCGGGTGATCGAGCAATGCCACCTCGATTTCTCCGAGCTCAATGCGGAACCCGCGAATCTTCACTTGCAGATCGGTTCTGCCAAGGTACTCAATGTCTCCTCTCGACAAACGCCGCGCTGCATCCCCGGTCTTATAAAGCCGTGCACCGGGACAGTTGCCGAATGGATTGGGGATAAAACGTTCCGCGGTGAGCTCGGGCCGGTTGAGATATCCGCGCGCCACGCCGGCACCGCCGATATAAATCTCACCTTGCATATCGAACGGAACCGGTTGGAGATGCTCGTCGAGTATGTACAACTGCAGGTCGGGAATGGGAACGCCGATCAGGCTGGCGTTGTATAGAGCATCTTCTTTGATCAGCGGCCGGTATGTCACATGTACGGTCGTCTCAGTGATGCCGTACATGTTGACGAGTTGCGGCTGTCGATCGCCGTGCCGTTCAAACCACGATTTCAGACCTGCGATATCGAGCGCTTCACCGCCGAAGATTACCAGGCGCAGTGCGAGGTTGCGCGAGGCGTCCGAATTTTCATCAACTCGCATGAGCTGACGAAATGCGGAAGGCGTTTGATTTAATACGGTGACTTTCTCGACGGACAACAAGTCACAGAACGCTTCCGGCGATCGGCTGACCATGTATGGAACTACCACGAGCCGTCCGCCATAAAGAAGCGCGCCCCAGAGCTCCCATACCGAAAAGTCGAAGGCGTAAGAATGGAACAATGTCCATACATCGTCAGGCCCAAAGTTGAACCATGATTGTGTAGCCTCAAAGAGTCGAATGACGTGGCCATGCGTTACCACCACGCCTTTGGGCTTACCCGTTGACCCTGATGTGTAGATAACGTAAGCGACATTCTCCCCGACAACTTCCGGTTGGAGATTCTCTTTGCTTTCGGCCTGCAATTTCTGCAACTGGTCTTCGGCATCGAGGCAAATTACTTCGGCTCGACACTCAGGAAGATTTTCCAGCATATGCTCCTGAGTGAGCAGCACTCTTACCCCCACATCGTCCAGCACGAATGCCAGCCGATCTCGCGGATACTCCGGGTCAAGCGGAACATATCCTCCGCCGGCTTTGAGCACCGCGAGCAGCGCGACCACCATCTCCACGGAACGCTCCAGATACAACGCAACCAGCACTTCTGGTCCAACGCCGAGCCGCCGCAGATAGTGGGCCAACCTGTTAGCCCTGCAGTTCAACTCGCGATAGGTCAACTGCTGACCTTCGCAGATCAGGGCGGAAACATCCGGCGTCTTCTCTACCTGTTGCTCGAACAGCTCGTGTATGCACCGGTTTTCGGATTCAAACTCCGTACGGTTCGACTCGACCAAAATCTGTTGCCGCTCCGCTTCTGCAAGCAATGGCAACTCCGACACTCGCTGTTGTGGGTTGGCGACAACGCCCTCTAACAATCTCTCCAGGTAATTTAATGTCCGCTTGATCGTCTCCGCTTCAAAAAGGTCTGTCGAATACTGCAGCAACATTCGCAGGTTGTTCTCTTCTTCCACCGCGGTCAAACTAAGATCGAAGATAGAAGTCTCGTTCTCCAGATCCAATCCGCTTATCTCCAGGCCCGGCAGAACCAATTTCTCCTGCCCGGCGGTCTGAAAAATAAACATCACCTGGAATAGCGGGTTGCGATTCAACTGGCGCTGGGGATGGAGTTCCTCCACCACTTTCTCAAACGGAATCTCCTGATGTTCATAGGCGCCCAGACACACTCGCTGCACCGCCTGCAGCAACTCCTCAAAAGTCTGTTCTCCTCGCACGGCCACTCGCAACGCCAGCGTGTTCGCGAAGAACCCGACCAACCCTTCCAACTCCACCCGACTCCGCCCCGCTATCGGCACGCCCGTCACCACTGTCTCCGCTCGCGAGTACCGCCACAACAACGCTTGAAACCCGGCCAGCAGGGTCATGAACAGCGTCACCCCGTAGTGCCGGCTCAATGCACGTAACCCTTGCGTCAACTCCGCCCCCAACACTATCGCCTCACGCCTCCCGCGGTGGCTCAGCTCCGCCGGCCGCGGCCTATCCGTTGGCAATGCCAGGACCCCCGCTGCGGCATCTCCCAACTGCCTCCGCCAGTACTGCAACTGCTCCTCGAGCACCTCACCCGTCAGCCACTCCCGCTGCCATAACGCATAGTCGGAGTACTGCATCGGCAGCTCTGCCAGTGGCGACTGCTCGCTTTTGCTGTAAGCCGCGTAGAGGCTGCTGAGTTCCTGGATGAGCACCTGCATCGACCAGCCGTCCGAGATGATGTGGTGCATCACCAGTTGCAGCACGTGTTCGTCGGGCGCCAACCGAATGAGGTTCACGCGCAGCAGCGGCCAGCGATCAAGGCGGAACGGGAGTTGGGCCTGCTGGTTGAGGTGGCGGCGCAGTTCGTCCGCGGAGACGGTCGAGAAGTCATGCCGGGCGATCGGCAGAGATTGGGGTGGACCAAGCAGTTGCGCCGCGCGACCGTCGGGGGCCGCGAACGTCGTGCGCAGGATTTCATGGCGCCGGATGATTTCGTCGAAGCTCTGTTGCAAAACCTCCTCGTTTAAATCGCCTTTGAGACGCCTCGCAAACGACAAGTTGTAAGCCGCGTTGTCCGGCTCCAGCTGATTCAGAAACCACAATCGTTGCTGCGCGAAGGAGAGCGGTAGCTCCGTAATCGTCTCTTTCCGGCGTTGAATGGTTGGTTGAATGCCGGCGCCCTTATTCTGTTGCCTCTCTTCGAGAAGCATTTCATAAAGCTGGCGCTTTTTAGGCGACAGATTTTCGAGCGAGTTGGTCATGTTTATTTCTCGTATTGGCCAGGCGTGGTTGTGCTGGTGCAGTTTGAAATTGACGGCCTTCTCCAGCTCACTATCGCTAAAGCGGCGGTGTGAATGAACGGGACGGCAAACTGGCTACGCTTGAATTTGCAAATCGATGTAGGAAGCCGGCGGCTGTATGTGCGTGAGGTCATTCTCCAGGATGCTGACTTCACCGGCCTTACCGGCCTCTTTGAAGCCTGCAAACTTGTAAGTGATATACATCATCCGGTTTCGATTGTTGTTGACGAACTCCGCGTTTAAGCGAACATTCTCTTTTTGCGCGAGGCTGAGAATGTAGTTGAGCAAAATCGTCCCCACGCCTCGCGACATCACCCGGCAGGACATCAATAAAAGCTTGATGGTCCAGACTTCCTTCCCACACTCCAGCAAAGCCAGACCGATTTTGCCGTAGCTGCCATACTTATCACTTAAACTTGCAACCAGCAGCTTGTGTTGTTCCGACTGCCGAAAGTGGTTGAGCTCGTCATAAGAGTAGGTATAGCCGGTCGTGTTCAGTTGGTTGGTGCGCTCGGTTAATTCCTCGGCGCGTTGTAAGTCTTCCTCTTTCGCCGGCGCGATGGTGAAACGCATCTTGAGGGTGGCGAGAAATTCTTCCTGCGGTCCAACGAATCCCTGCTCCGCTTTGTTGCGTTCGATGTCAGCCTGATACATGAGCCTGCGCAATTTCGAATCTTCGGTGATGTAGCGTGGATTGAGCTCGGGCATGTCAGGCAGGCTCGCGAGGTTGGCCGCGTCAATGCAATGAACTTCGGGCAAGGCGAAGCTGACCTCTTCCCTTTCAAAAGGCTGGTCGTCGATAAAAGCAACAGCGTTCAGACCAATGTTGATCGACTCGGCAATAACTTTGATTGAAGAGGCTTTTGAATTCCAGTTGATTTGCGGGTAAAGGAAATATTGATGCAACCCCAAATCCTGCAGCTTCTGCATCGCCGGCTCATGTTCATTGCGGCTGGCGATGGATTGCAGGATGCCGCGGCTATCCAACTGCTTGATAATGTTAACCACCTGCTCCGTTACGTAAACGCTATCGTTTTCGAGCAACACGCCATTCCAGAGAGTGTTGTCCAAATCCCAGACCAGGCACTTGATCGTTCGCTGGCCGGCTTCCGAGTATTTCGAGCTTGGCAAAACCATATTCTTACAGGCGGCTCAGGCGTCGGCGCAAAAATGTTGATATCCGTACTTGGCGATTGTCATCTGTTGAATTTGCGTGCTGCCCTCGATGATTTCCATAATCTTGGCGTCCCGCAGGTATCTTTGCACCGGATACTTGCTGCTACATCCGTTTGCACCGTGAATCTGTACGGCGTCGTTCGCCACTTTCGTCACCATCGTCGAAGCGAAATATTTTGCAATCGTGGTTTCCATGATGGAGCGCGGGTCGCCGGTGTCTTTCAAATAGCCGGCCTGAAAACAGAGCAGGCGCGCCGCGTCGAGATTGGTAATCATCCCCGTCATCATCTGTTGAACCAGCTGATGCTCTTTCAGGTAAACGCCAAACTGCTTGCGCTCGCCGGTATATCGAAGACACGCCTCGAGGCAAGCTTGAGCAATGCCGACGCAACCCCATGCGACGCTGTACCTGCCATAATCGAGCGCATAGGAACCGATGTGGGAGATACCCAGACCTACTCTCCCAAGCAAATTATCTTTCGGAATGCGGCAATCATTCATGAACAGATCAGCGAGCATTGAAGCTCTCACGCCTAACATGCCGGTAATAGGTTTGACCGAGAAGCCGGGACTCTGTCGCTCCACGAGGAAAGCCGTCGGTCTTCCTTCACATTGCGCGAAGACTAAGAACAGGTTGGCGACCTGCCCGTAGGTGGTCCAAAGCTTTTGCCCGTTGAGAATGTATGAGTCACCAGAGAGCCTGGCAGTGGCTTCCAGGCTTTTGGCGTCGCTGCCGACGTTCGGTTCGCTCAGCCCGAAGGCCGCGATTGTTTCGCCTGCCGCGAGTCGTGGCAGCCAGTAGTCTTTCTGGTTTCTGGTTCCCCATTTGAGAATTACCTGGCCGACCATGCAATGGACCGTCAGCAAACTTCGCAGCGACGAGCAACCGCGCCCGACTTCTTCGTTGAGCAGGCCATAGCTGATCGCGTCGAAGCCTCTCCCGCCGCTTTCAACCGGAATGAGCGCGCCCAAATAGCCGTTTCGCGCCAACTGCGCAATCGACTCCGGTGGGGTTCGTTCTTCCCTGTCCCAACTATCGGCGTAAGGAACAATCTCTCGATTGACGAAAGCCCTGAAGGCGGCTTGATTTTCTTCCTGCTCAGAGGTCAGTTCAATTCTCAAATTGGCACCTATCGAGGGTACTGGTTCAGTTTGAAAATATGCCGAAGGCGTTGGCTAATTTCAGCCCAGGGTTCGAGCTTGCGAGAACCCTGGGACCATCACATTAACGACGTTCTAACCCTGAAGGGGTTCGCCAACC
>Ga0207670_10000968_pt1 | contig 15141 bp, 10 predicted proteins | sample KBSS23HmetaG_FD_184339 | JGI IMG/M metagenome (GOLD analysis project Ga0207670, IMG submission 184339) | Switchgrass rhizosphere microbial communities from Kellogg Biological Station, Michigan, USA - KBS S2-3H metaG (SPAdes) (version 2) | ecosystem: Host-associated > Plants > Roots >... | reverse complement strand
CCTGACCAGTCCGTTGAAGCGTCGATTCATGCTCCGCGCGATGCGTGCAATGGCCTCGTATGTAGTCAGGCGCGCCGACGGGATCAAGCTGTTGTTCGACGACGCCCTCGAGGGATTGGCGAAGCCGCGCGTTGGCGCCACGATCCGCCGCTATCCAAATCTCGCCTACCTGACCCGATTCTATTCATTGCCGGAAGAGAAGTTCATCCTGCTGGTTGGCTTCCCCTTCTACCGGAAGGGAGCAGACATACTGTGCAATGCATTCATTTCGATTGCGGACCGCTTTCCTGAATGGCGCGTGGTTCTCATCGGACATCAATTGGCGGCGGCAGCCGAAAAGATCGGGCTGCGGCACGAACGCATCCAGTTCCTTGCCGGCATGAAACAGGATGATGTGGCGAATTGGATGGCCCGGTGCGCGATCCTGGCGCAGCCGTCGCGATCGGAAGCCATGGGAAGGGTGCTGCTGGAAGGCGCTGCCGCGGGGAAATGCCGCGTCGGCAGCAATATAGAAGGCATCCCGACCGTGATTACCGACGGGGTTGATGGTGCGCTGGCACGCACAAATGATCCAAAGGATCTCGCCCGCGTCCTGGAAGAGTTGATGAATGATCGGGCGCGCCGGGACGCGTTTGGCGCAGCCGCCAAGGCGGCGAGCTGAAACCGAGTTCTCACCGGAACACTACCTCGCGAATCTCGGCGAACTTGTCGAGGCGGTAACGAAAAAGCCGGCGAACGCAATTGCTGAGACGCCACTCGGCAGCAGATCGTAATGACGCGACGTTTGGATATTCAGGGACTGCGTGGCATCGCAGTTCTCTCAGTCATCATGTTCCATGCTTTCGGAACGATATTACCCGGGGGCTTCGTCGGAGTAGACATCTTCTTTGTCATCTCCGGCTATGTAATCACGACGATCATTCGCCGCGATATCGAAACAGGATCATTCTCGATTGCGGAATTCTACAGGCGGAGAGCCCGCAGAATTCTTCCCGCCCTTGCCGTCGTTCTGCTGGCGTGCCTTGCTGTCGGTTACGTTTCTTTTGGGCCAGATCGGTTCAAGAAGCTGGGCGCCTCAGTGGTCGCAACAACGTTCTTCGGCTCGAACGTACTTTTCTGGCGGACCAGCGGCTACTTCGATGTCGCGGCCGAGCTCAAGCCCCTGTTGCACACCTGGTCATTGGCAGTGGAAGAGCAGTTCTACATCCTGTATCCCCCGCTACTGCTGCTGATGACGAAGTTCGCTCCACGACGCACGCCGATGTTCCTGCTGCTCGGCGCATGCAGCTCGCTGCTGATAGCCGAATTCCTGCTGCGGACCGACGCGTCAGCCGCCTTTTTCTTGACGCCGCCAAGAGGCTTTGAGCTTCTGATCGGAGCGCTGTGCGCATACCAGGCAATCCCGAGCACCACCAGGCCCTGGTCGAGCAACATCGTTTTCGCCGTCGGCCTCGCCTTGATACTCGGAAGTCTGTTGTTTATCTCGCCAGGTGTTCCGTTTCCAGGTCTTGCCGCTCTGGCCCCATGCCTCGGAGCTGCGTTTATCATCAACGCCGGGGCTACGGTTTCTCCAGGCGTGGGCACGCTTCTGGCGCGGGGCCCGCTGCCGGCCATTGGCAACGTCTCATATTCGCTCTACTTGTGGCACTGGCCAATTCTCGTCTTCTTGCGCTTCGCTTTCGGAGTCGATCTGTCGCTTACCGCGTCGCTCTTGGCGATTGCACTGGCGCTCTGTCTCGCATTCACATCGTACCGATTCATCGAGCAGCCGTTTCTGAGAACGCAAACAACCCGGATACCGGTACTGTCGACTGCGGCAGCGCTATCTGTGGCGTTTGGTCTTGCCGGCGTGTTCATCTTTGCATCGAAGGGCATCCCGTCCAGATTCGATACGAGCGCACAGCAGCTGTTCGCATTCAGCGAGGACTTCAGCCCACATCGAGGCGACTGTCACACGCAACGTGCTCCCATCAAACCCTACGAAGGAAACTGCGTGCTCGGTGACCGCAAGCAAAGTGCTGACCTGGCCATATGGGGGGACAGCCATGGTGCCGAGTTGGCAATTGCACTGGCCGCCCGAGCCGCTTCCGCCCATCGGTCGGTCATGCAAATCACATCATCCTCGTGCCCGCCCGCGATCGGCTTCTCGCTCGCTGAAAACAGGTGGTGTGTCGAGCAAAACGCCCGCACCCTGCGAGGACTAGTTGCCGATCCTCATGTACGCACGGTGCTGCTGACGGCAAATGTCTTTCGGTACGGCCCGAATACCGATCTCCTGAGAGGTTTCGAGTCTTCGATCAAGAACCTGACCATCGCAGGTAAAGAAGTCGTTCTGGTGGAGCAGATCCCCGTGATGGACAAAGACCCTCCCGAAGCTGCGGGCTTCGCTCTGGCCCAGGGCAAATCTCCAAAGCTGATTGGAATGAAGCGAAGTACCGTAGATAGGACAAGTCAGGCCTGGAGAGAATTTCTGGTTCACATGCATGAGAAGTATGGTGCGAGACTCTTTGATCCGGAAGTCAGACTCTGCGATCAGGAGATCTGTCATATCTTCCAGGAGGGAATTGGCGTGCTCTACTTCAACCCGGATCACCTGAGCGTCACCGGAGCAAGCTTCGTTGTCCAACCCCTTGCAGACGCCCTGTACGGAAAGCCTAACTGAGAAGCATCATCGCAGGCCGTCGAGGCCGCGTGGCGCGCGGGCAGATGGCGTCAGTGTCCCGCTTTGCAGTGAACGTCGTACCAAACAGGGCTTTTGTCGCGCCGCCAGAGCGCGAGCGCGTCCTGCTTCGGGATCCACTTGCCGGCGCTCTCGAACGGTGCGGGGCCCGCGCTATGACCGAGTACGAACTTGCGACCGGCGAAGTACCGGTAGTTGGGCTCGTCGTACCCGAGCAACCGGATGATCTTCATGGCCACGCGCGCGCGGATCGAGTTGTTTTCCTGGAGCGGCCGGAACGTCAATTGGTTGATGATCTTGAACCCGTCGTAGCCGCAGCGCGCGGCGTGCTCGATCAATTCTTCCGCATCGTCGCCGACCTCGAACGACAGGTACTCCGGGCGGTTCTCTTTCGTGAGTGCGAGCACGCAGTCGCGGTCGGCACCCTCGATGTCGCACTTCACGAACAGCGGCACGCCGTACTTCGCAAAGAGGTCGCCCATCGTCATCGACGTGACCGAGAACGACCGATCCGAGCCACCGCGCTTCGCAATGTGAGACGGCAGCAGCGAGCTCGAACCCAGATCGTTTCTGGCCGTAAGCAGCTCGAGGGTCTTGCCGCTCTCGCGACTGATCGCGGCATTCACGAGGGTAAGCGCGCCCGACGTCACATCGCTGGCGAATCGCTGCGCGGCCACGGCGATGAGCTCTGGGTTGGCTTCGACCGCGACCACACGGTGGCCTGTCTCGAGGTAATAGCCCGTGTCCGAGCCGTCGTACATGCCGATGTCGAAGATCAGGGGCTTCATGGCTCCCTCTTGTTCGCTTTGGGGCCGGGAGTTTACCGCGCAGTCCTGAGTGTGCGAAAGCGAGTTTCCATATGCCCCCGAAGCCTCACATCGGCTACACCGGCCCGACCACGCCGGTCAGCTCCGCCCACGGCACAATGAATGAATGCCATATCCGCCAGGAACTTCGCCCGGCGCGTAGTCTTCATGTGCTTCTCGAAACCCGTCAGCGCCTGCCTTCATCGAACTACTCGCTCGATGAATGACCTCGGGTCAGGCCACGGCAGACGGGAGTGGGCTAGGTTACGGTGGTTAGCGTGGCTTTCGCGGGCCTCAGAGCATTGGCGAGCGAGGAACCGATCCGCTGGACATCGCCGCCCCAGGCGCCGATGTCGGTGGTCCCACCTGACGTGCTTCCGCCGACGCGGCCGGCATTGCGACACGGCGAATCGCTGGCCAATTTGAAGCCGTCCGGCGACAGCGCCGAGGCGTCGGAGAATCTGGGAAGCGCGGCCAACGCGTTCGCGTCCTGTCCGGTCGACGTACGCCAGGCTGCAAGCGCGAGGATCGAAACTGAACCCAGGTTGCTCAGCGAGACCAGCCCGAGGTGGGCGGAGGCCGACGCCGAATCGCTGTAGCAGTTGAAGTTGGATCCAGTCAGACTTCCGATGCACACCGAGAATAGACCGAGATATCCGGGTCGACCGGTCATCGTCATGATGTTGTTGTAGAAACGCACGGCTGCGCTCGTCGGTAGATAGACGCCGGCCGATGGACTTGAGTCCCAGTAGAAAGTGTTGTTGTAGATGTTGTAGCCACCCTCGCCCGGGGGTGCCATGCCCGACAGGTCCATCGCGTCGGCGCTCACGAGAATGTTGTTGTTGATCGTATAAGTCGTGCCCGTGACACCGCCGTTGTTGTCGAACAACGCAGACGCCGTCGGACGATCAATGCACTCAATATAGTTATAGCGGATCGTGTGGCCGCTATTGTTCGTCTGCTTGTTGTAAATACCGACGGCACACTTTTCGATCGTGTTGTACTCGTAGATGCAGCTTGTGCAGCCGAAAGTGATGATGCCGTAGCCCTCGTGTTCGGTGGCGCTGCCGCCGAAGCAGTCGTGGATATAGTTGTTGCGGATCAAGGCCCCCTGCTGGCCCCACATGCGGATTGCGCCGCAGTTGTTGCCCTTGCCCGTCTGGAGGTTGCGGGCACCGTAAATCTCGCAGTTCTGCACGACCACGCCGTTAGAACGCGTACCAGTGCTGCTGCCGCTCCGATAGAACTCCACGACAGATGAGTGGCTATTGCGCAATACCAGTCCGTCGAGCGTGGCGTACCCGGCGCGCTCAGCCTGGCCGATCAGCGGCGCCTCGACAGACGAAACCGTACCGCCAGACGAACCATCGATGATCGCTTTTTGCAGGTTGACGGCCGCGACGACCGTTGGAGAGCTGCTGGTGCCTGCGGGAATGTCCAGCGCAGGCCGCTCCCAGCTCGCCGAAGACATCATGCTGTAGATGTTGTACGTGCCGTCCAACAGGCCGACGCGCTTGCCGGCATACATCGAAGCTTTTGAGTTGAGCGCGGTGATGGCCCACGGCGCTGACAGCGTGCCCGGATTCGAGTCGCTGCCGTTCGGTCCGATGTAATAGTCGAACGCAGTCTGCGCGCGTGCCGTGCGCGGAATCAGGATTGCTCCTGCGCCAGCGATGCAGAAACTGCCCGCGGCCAACAGTTCGCGCCGCGTCATCGTACGAGGTTGATTTCCGGGACGGGCTCGCATACTGCCTTTCATAAGAGACTCCTCAACTGGCTCGGGCCAACCTTATACCGACACACTCGGCAAGCGAGGTGACGATATCACCGTATTGACGGAATCGAGCCGCGTCTACGAATGGCGACAGCAACTTGATCTATGTCACGTATTTCGACTCGCATTCTCCGTAAGAGAAAACGGAGCCGCGAAATATCGCAAGCGGTCAGTGCCGGCCCACGAGACTGAGGGTTATGCGCACGGTCTCGCGGAAGCGCTCTCTGCCGAGCGACCACATGAGTGCGAAATACACGAAGGCTCCAATGAGGATTTGCGCGGCGGCAACCGCAACTGGATGCAGGGATTTCCCCAAGGCATAACCCACTGCCAATGCCACGAGGGTCATTATGCCCGCGTAAAGAGCGGGCCCTGCGACGACCTTCCACATCTGCGCGCGCGAAATCCCCACCGTCGCAGCGATGCGTGAAGACACGATCAGATAGACGATGCCGAAACCGATCACCCACGCGCCGGCGACCGCGGTGACCCCGAATCTTGTCGCAAAGAAGAACAACGGCAGGAGCACGACCATCCAGATCACGACGTTGCCAATCGCGAGACGGTTGCGGCCGCTTGCGACGATGGCCGTGTCGACCAGCGAGTACCAGACCCGCAAGGGCAACACGAAGCAGAACAACGAGAATACCCACGTCGTATCAGTCCAGCGCGTACCAAGCAGCAGCGGCAGCACTGTGGGCGCCACAGCGGCGAGACCCCAGAAAACCGGGAATGCCAGCGTTGCCGCCAATGACTGCAACTGGATGAAGCCGCGTCGCCACGCGGCGTCATCGTCCTGTTTCGCCGCGAAGGCCGGGAGTGAAACCTGGTTGACGATCTCCGCGATGCGGTCGAGAAACGTGTGTGAGAGGTTCTTCGCGACCATGTACGAACCAGTGGCGCCGACCCCCACGCTGCGTGCCACCACGAACCTGTCGGCTTCCTCGACGATGAACCAGATGAACCGCTGCCCCAACAACAATCTCCCCGATTGCAGGTAGCGTCCGAGCTTGGACCAGCCGAAATTCGGCTTGATGGGCGGACGCGCGAACCAGGTCACCAACAGCAGACGCGTCAGCATTCCAAACAGCGTGGAGTAGATCAGCGCCCAGTATGCGTGGCCCCCATACGCCAGCTGCACCGACAGTACGCCCTGCAGCACTGCCGTAATCGTCTGTGAGACTGCGATCTCCTTGAAGCGCATGTCCCGTACCAGCAACGCGTTCGGAACTACTGTCAAAGCGGCCAGGGGAAATTGTATCGACGCGACGCGCAGGATTTGAACCAGAGCCGGCTCTTTGAAGTACTCCGCCACGTAGGGCGCACAGCCGATGACGCAGGCCGAGGCCAGGAGTGCGAAGGCAAGCAGTGCGGTGTTCAGACCGGCCAACACGTCGCGCGCTGTCTCGCGCTTCTGGACGATCGAGACTCCGACGCCGCCTTCCAGTATCAGATTCAGGAACACGGTGACGAGGCCCGACATCGCGACGATGCCGTAGTCGCTGGGATGCAGCAGCCGCACCGAGAGTATCGTCATGACCCAGGTGGCGGCCTGCACCAGCACCTTGGATACGGCGATCCATCGCAACCCCGCCACTGCACGGCGGTAGACTCCTGATTCGGTGTTGCGCATCCGGTTACGGCCCCTTGGGCGCGGGGCGTACCACGGCGATCAGCGCCGCGCATGTCGCAATCAGGATCCAATGCAGATTCGAATAGGCTTGCGACAGAAAGAATCCGGCGACGAAATTTCCGATCAACGACAACCGCAGCGCGCGGGAATACAGCAGGATGACTTGCGGGGATCGGGCCAGCGGCAATGCGGGCGGACCCGTTGCCGGCCCAGGCGCGGCGATGCGCCCGAGCTCGCGGAACTGAGTCCAGTAGTTATGCAGGTAGAGGAACAGGCCAAGGAACCCCAGTTCGACCCACACTTGCAGCAAGCTGTTGTGCGGGGCCTTGTACGTGCCGCCGTACATGTTGTCCACGTAGCTGAAAGTGTTGAGGCCGTACCCGAAAGGACGTTGAATTGCCGCTCCTGCATTGCGCTCCCACACCGAGAAGCGGCCTTCCTTGTTCGACAGATCGGTGTTGTAGTCGGATCCCAGGTTCAACATCGTCGCCATTCGTTGCTGCGTTTCGGCCGGCAAGACCAGCCAGATGCAAGCGCCAACTGCAGCAACCATCAACAACCGCAAGAAGAGGTTCCGCCGCCGCGGCTTCTCGGGATCCTCGCGCGCCAGGTGGAATTGCGGCACCAGCGCCGCGAGTGCGCCTATGGCGACCAGCGCGACCATGCCACCGCGTGACTGCGTGAGGGCAATGGTCACCAGGGCGACAACCGACAACGCCCGCCAGAGGAGTCTGCGCAGACCATCCGCGACCACACCCAGCACCACGGCAATCGGCAGGATGGACACGAGCACATAGGCAAGATCGTTGGTGTCGTAGCTGGACTTGATCTCTGCGCGTCCGCCCTGGTAGCCCAGTAACGTTGCAAACGACAGCGCCGCGCCTGACCACACCAAAGCCTTCAGGATTCTCTCGACGTCTGCGAGACCCTTCGCCGACTTCACGATCAGCCCGAAGGTGATCATCAGAAGAAAGACTCCGTTGATCCCGTTGAAACTGGCACCGCGGTACACGGAAAAGACGACGCTGAAAATTGCGAGTGCGAACAAGGCATACGCGGTCCGGGTTCCCGGGATCTGGAACAAGCCATGAGCCGACAGGCGCTCCCGATTTACGAGCGCGGCAATTGTCGCGCCAACCAGCATCAACTTGGCGAGGGGCAGCGACGCGAAACCGGGAATCAGCTCGGTCGCACGACCGATTACCACGAAGATCAGAAATGCCAGCCACAGCGAAATTGGCGAAGCATTCGCGGGGGGTGCCGGAGCCCAGCGTACGCCGGGCACGGGTGCTTCAGTTCGAGCGCCTTTCAACGCACAGTCTTCCAGATGACTACGCGCTCACCACGCAGGTAGCGTGCCAGCGCCATCAGGGAAGCCACGTTTGTGAGCAGAAAGTAGTATGGCTTCACGAGCACCATGGCCCCACGCGCATGCGTCAGCCAGCCGATCACGCCAGCGGCGATCAGCAACAGCTGCGCGGCCAGCGCGAGCCGATAAAACAGATTCGCGCTGAGCGCGAATGACGCGACCAGCAATCCCGCCCAGATGAGCGGCGAGGCGTAACGCAGCACTTTGTGTGACCAGAGTTGCCAGGCGAACGCACCGTGTCGCAGGGGATTGAGGACGTCCCGCTCGCGAACCAGCGCAGTAATGCTGCGGATGGCGACCCGCACGCGCATGCTCAGCTCCTGGCGCGCCTTTGTCAGCGTCTCCTCACGACAAATCCCCCGGATCTCGAGAACGGTGCGCAGCCCCTGGCGTCGCATCACGGTCGCGATGACGAAATCGCTGATCAGATCCGGACTGATCGGGCGGTACGCCGACTTGCGCACTGCATACAAGCAGCCGCTCACGCCCACCAACGAACCGATGCGCGACTCTGCCTGGCGAAGCGACAACTCGTACTCCCAGTACGCCGTACCTCCGGAGCCGGTTGCCGACTCATGCGCGTCCACATAGATGAGGCGGCCAGCGACGCAACCCACGGAGGGATCCGCAAAGCATCCCACCATCTCGTTGATCGAGGTCCGGTCGATCTGCGTGGTCGCATCCGTGAACACGATGATTTCGCCACTTGCGGCGACTACCGCGGCATTCTGGCAGGCGGTCTTGCCGACTCGGCCTTCGACACGCAGCAGCGATACTCCGCGCGTTGCGTAGCTGCGCACAATGTCGTCGGTCTGGTCCGAGGATGCATCGGAAGCCACCAGTACCTGGAGCAACTCCCGCGGGTAATCCAACGCCAGGAGATTCTCGAGCTTCGCCGCGATACCCTTGGCCTCGTTGTAGACGGTCACGACCACGGTGACCGTGGGATGAATCTTCCCCTTTGCCACGTCGCGCGCGGAAAACCGTGCGGCCACACGAGCCAGCAACGGATAGCCCACGTATATGTAGATCATGAGGCTCGCGCTCACCCAGAACGCCGCGATGGCCAGTGTCACGAATCCTCCCTATGCACGGACGGCACTGGCGCTCCAATGCGACGCCCACTGCTGCAGTTGGAGGATGAACCACAGGCCGGCCGGTGATGTTTTCGCGCTCCGAACTTCGAGAAAATCCCTGAGGGCCGCCTGCACCATGTCATTGTCGAGTATCCCCAGCCGACGCACGCGGGCGGGCGCGAGTTCGTCGGTAAGGAGGTGGCGCAACGGTCCGCGCATCCAGTCGGCGATGGGCACCGAGAATCCCTTTTTCGGTCGATCGAAGAGTCCCGTCGGCAGGTGCCGTGCAAGGATGCGCCGCAGCGCGTACTTGTTCTTTCCGTCACGAATCTTCCAACGCAACGGCAAGGCCGCGGCGAATCTTGCCATTTCATGGTCGAGAAACGGATCCCGTGCCTCGAGAGAGACGGCCATCGAAGCGCGGTCAACCTTGGTGAGGAGATCGCCGGGCAGGTAACGGGTGGTGTCGCAGTACATGAAACGCTCTTCCGGCGCGAGTCCCGCCACCTCGTCCAGCCTGACGAAATCATTGCCTGCTGCCCGCTTCTCCTGGCCGAGCAGCGCGCGCGCATCGGCGGCACTCCACTCCGAGACCGCAGCCTCGTATGCGAGGTCGGCGCTGCCGGCACGCGTCATGCGTACGAACTTCCGCACCTTGTCATTGATGCCGGCATATTTCTCCCGACTGCCGCGGCTCAGCGCATACGCCGCAGAAATGACGCCCGCGGGAAGCCGCTCGAGCAGCCCCCCGGCAAGCGAATAAAGCGTCTTTGCCGCGAAGCCCGTGCTCCCGACAAACTTCCCGCAAACGGCGTATCGCGGATAGCCGCCAAACAACTCGTCGGCACCATCCGCAGACAGCGCAACCGTCACGTGCCGACGTGCCTCTCGAGATACCAGAAATGTGGGAATCAGCGAACTGTCCCCGATCGGCTCGTCGGCGATCTGCGGCAGTCGCGAAACAACGTCCAACGCGACCGACTCCGAAAGTATCACCTCCGTATGATCTGCCTCGAGGCGGCTTGCCACCTCGCGAGCGAATGGCACCTCGTCGAATTCGGATCCCTCATATCCGATCGTGAACGTACGCAGTTTCACGCCTGCACGGCGCGCGAGGACGGTCGCGACGGCAGACGAGTCGATGCCGCCGCTCAGGAACAAACCCACCGGCACGTCCGCAACCATGCGATAGGCAAATGCCTCCCGCAAGGATTCCTCCAATTCATCCAGCAGGTCCTCATCCCCCAGCTGCGCCAGCTCAGCCCGTCGCTTCATCTGAGCGGGCGACGTGAACAGGTCGACGTTGCACCAGTACCGGGTCAGCTGCGGGCCCTTGGCGGCGCCGAACGACAGGATCGTGCCCGGCTCGACCGCGCGAATGTCGTCGAACACCGTGCGAGGTGCGGTGATGTAGCCGAACTGCAGGAATTCGGCCGCCGACACCGGATCGATGGAGCGCCGGGCGACTCCGGCGGCAGCGAATGCACGCAACTCGGAAGCAAATGTCAGCTGCTCGCCCTCGCTACAGTAGTAGAGCGGCTTCACACCGAAACGATCGCGGCAAAGGTGCAGCAGCCCCTGCTCCCCGTCCCAGAGCGCGAAAGCAAACATGCCGCGCATCCGTTCGACCGACTTCAATCCCCAGGTTTCGTAGGCAGCGAGAATGACCTCGGTGTCCGAGCCGCTGCGGAATGCGCGTCCCAACGCTTCGAGTTCGCGGCGTATTTCGCGGTAGTTATAGATCTCGCCGTTGAAGACGATCCAGCTGCGCCTTGAAGGGCTCGCCATGGGCTGATGCCCGAGAGGCGACAGGTCGATGATGGACAAGCGGCGATGGCCCAGCACTACGCGTCCATCGTGCAAACTCTCGATGCCATCGTCGTCGGGTCCCCGATGACTGATCGAGTCCGTCATCCTGCGAACTCGCTCTGCGTCGACGCCGCCGCGCCAATTGATGATTCCCGCAATTCCGCACACGCCTGCTACGCCCATCCTTGCAGTAAGCGGGAACGAAAAAAATTCACGCGGAATTCGCGGTCCACTTCTCGTGCTCCCTTACCGATCGACTGCGAATTCCGGGTCGCGCATCGTGGTCCGCGGCACACCGTGCCGATAACCGATCGTCAGCCACAGTCGCGTTTCGGAATAGTCGCCACCGATTGCATCACTGCTGCGGTCGAAGTAATCCAGCGAAAGATTCGTCACTATGTAACGCGACAGGCGCCACTGCAGTCCGAGATGGCCGGACAATTCATCGTAATCGCGGCCGGGAGTTTCGAACGATCCCTGAAATCCGGACACGCCGACATCGAGCATGAGCGCAGGCGTCAGGTCGCGCGACACATCAGTTCTCAAACCGGCGAGCGTCTGGTCGAGCGTGCGCTGAGAGTCGTACTTCTGGTCGCGCCAGGATCCACCCACTGAAATACGTGTTCGGCTTCCTGTCGCGGTCCAGTCAAACGAGACGTAGCGATCGCGAAACGGCTCCGCGGTCTGCCTGCCGGGGACTGCATCCAGCCCGATACCGCCGGCCGTCTGCTGAGAGGAGAAAGCGGTGGCGGAATTCCCGAATTGCTGGCCGGCCTGGAAGGCGAGCAACGATCTCGTGCCGATTCTCCGGGAAACGTCGGCGCGAACCAGCAACCCATCTTCGCGTTCGTCGGAAACGTCGCGGTCGAGGAATGTATAGCCCAGGTCCAGTTTGAGGTTGGTGCGCGCACCCTCGGCGCCATACGTCGCGAAAGCCTCCGACTGCTTGTAATCAGCTTCCAGCTGGTCGACGTCGTAATCGACTGTCTGGTAATTCAGATTCACACCCAGAGTGCTCAAAGCCGAAACCTGCCGGGCAAGGCCGGCGTTGGCCGCAAAACCGCTCCAGTCGAACGGGCTGTCTTCGTAGTTAGTCTTCAGGTAATGGGCGCCGGCGGTCACCAACGACTTCGAGCCCACAGGCAGTCTCAGGTCGGGGCCAGTCGACAGGTAGTTGAGATTCTCGCGCGTCTCGGGCGTCGGCGGTGCGAACGGATCGGTCAGAACCTGGCCGAAATAGTCCGAGAGCTGCCAGTCGAGCCGGTCGTGCACCAGACCAAATTTTACGTCCGCGGCAACGTTGCCCAGGAACTCGCTGTCGAAGGTATCCTCGAGGTAGTCGTTGTAAGCAACGTCGGCCACCACGTCCGCATCCACTCGCGCGCTGCGCTGATCCAGCGAGAACTGCAAGCCGGCGGATGCAATCGTCTCGCTCTGCTCGTTGTCCTCGGTGCGCCGGATGTTGTCGCTCTGGCCCGCGCCGGCCGTGACTTCGTAATCCACTGTCGCCGCGCGCGGGTCGTTGATGCCCGCGGTCGCCAATACTGCCGCCGCGACGCCATATACGACCCGGACGCGCCGCTTTCGGTTGTACATTTCAGACCTCACGTTGTTCTGAGCTCTTGCGTGCCAGCCTGGACGGGCGCAGCGTCGAAACGCCTGCGCACGAAAATCAAGATCTGTGGATAGAGGACATTGCTATACGCGGCGACCCTCTTGACCGCGACGGTGAAGCCGGTGCTCATGCTTTTTCGGCGCCGGATTCTCCATAAGCGCCGTAATCGCCGTAGGCGCCGTAGCCGCCGCCAAAGCCCGTCGGACCCTGGTTCAACACGAGCGAGACCGACCTTTCGCCGCCGATCTCGGTGAGCGCATCGAGGACGGCCTTGCGCGGCGTCCTGCCGGAACGCACCACCATGACCAGCTGCCCGGCGATCGCCACCAGCGAGCGCGCTTCGCTGGACACCATCAATGGCGGCGAGTCGAGCAATACGATTCGACGCGGGTGGCGGCTCAGCAGGCGCGTGAGCACGGCTCCCATGCGCGCGCTCGCCAGCAGTTCGGTGGCATTGTCCGCGCCCCTGCCCGCGGGAAGAACGGACAGGTTTCCCACATCAGTCGGCAACACGAGCGATTCGATGTCGAGATCGACGCTGGCCAATGCATCGGTGAGACCCGGCTCGGCATCGACGCCAAAGATTCGACTCACGTGCGGCTTGGGAATGTCGGCATCCACGAGAACCACCGACACGTCGCGCTCGTGAGCCAGGCTCAGCGCCAGATTGATGCTGGTGAACGTCTTGCCGTCACCGGGCAAGGCGCTGGTCATCACGATGACTCGCGGATTGGGGCCTGCGGCATCGGCCGCTGACTGCACCTTGGTGATCAACGGACGCTTGATCTGCCGGAAGTAGCTCGCGAAGCGTCGATCCACGGCCGTCTCGGGCAGGTATCCCGCTTGGCGCAAGGCATCCCGGTCGATAAGAATGCGGCGCGCGGAACTCGCCTGCGCGAGATCCGGGGCGGACTCGTGCACCATGGTGCCGACGGCCACGGTCGCCGGCGCGGTCGGATGCCCGCCCTGGCGGCGAAGTCTCTCGATGGCCCGCTCGACGATGGTCACGCTTACCCCGCCCCGAATGCTGAGTGCAGGTGTATCCGAAACCCGCTCCAGTTGAGCACGAGCACCGCGAACAAGCCCACGAACACGACGCCCACTGCGCCGGCGAATCGCCAGATGTCACGCCGGATGTCGGCATTCATGCGGCCGGGAAATGCGGAGCCCACCACGCCGAGCACCGGGCGTCCCGTGATTTCGGCCAGGCTGCGAGCCGAGCCCACCACCGGATTGAAAAGATGAATGAGATAGGCCAAGCCACCGCCAACGACAAACGCGAGTAGCAGAGCCCCGACGAGAAACAGGCTGCGGCGCGGGAATACGGGGCTGAAGCTGGCCGTCGGCGGCTGCACGATCTCGAAGCGCACGGCTCCCGCGCTGTCGGCCTGCTCGCCCAGCCGGGCCTTTTCATAGTTGGCGAGCAGCGCGGTGTACTGCGTCTTGTTGACGTCATAGTCACGATTGAGCTGTGCGAATTCCGCCTCGACGCCCGGCGCCGTGTCCAGCCGCTGGCGCAGTTGCGCCGCCTTGCTGGTGTGCTGGGCCAGCTCGCCACGCAACGAGGCGATCTCGACCTCAGTCTGGTTGAGTTGCAACTGGATGCTCTGGAAAACCGGGTTGCTGCTGGCACCGCTCGCCGCGACGGCATTCGGATCGCCGCGGCGCACGCTCTCGATTTCCGCTGCACGACGCTTCTTGAGTTCCTCCAGCGTTTCACGCGTCGCAATGACGTCAGGATGCCGGTCGGTGAAGCGCAGCAGGAGCTCATCGAGCCGGGCCTGCGTTTCCTTGATGCGCGATACCGTGTCGGAGCCGGAGCTGATGCCGGCCGGGCCGATGACCGGGACGCTGCCCGTGGCCGTTACCACGGCCTCGCCGTGCAACTGGCGTTCGAGCTCGTTGCGCCTGGAGACCGCGATGGAGAGCGCGGTTTCTGCCTTCTTCGCCGCGTCGATTTCATTCTGGAGCTGCGTGAAATACCCGCCCTGCTCCGTGGGCATGAGCCCGATATTGCGCTTCTTGAATTCCGCCAGCCGGTCTTCGGTAACACGCAGCCGCTTTTCATATACGGCGATCTGAGTCTCGAGGAATTTCTGCGCGCTCTCCGAGCCGGCGTGTTTTCCGCCCAGCGTCTGCTCCATCAAGGTATTGAGGAGGACCTCGACGACCTTCAGCGTGCGCTCCCGATCGGAATCCCGATACGCGATCCCGTAGATCCGCCCGGCGAGGTCACTCTGTTCCTCGCGTCCGCCGGCACTGGCCACCGTGAGCTCGACGCGTTGCGCCAAGCCGGCGAGGATCTGTGCCTGATCGGCCGGCCGAGTCACCGACGGCGGCAAGACTCCGCTCTGCTCCGCGATGCTGCGCAGCTGCCGT
>Ga0207670_10000967_pt1 | contig 15152 bp, 12 predicted proteins | sample KBSS23HmetaG_FD_184339 | JGI IMG/M metagenome (GOLD analysis project Ga0207670, IMG submission 184339) | Switchgrass rhizosphere microbial communities from Kellogg Biological Station, Michigan, USA - KBS S2-3H metaG (SPAdes) (version 2) | ecosystem: Host-associated > Plants > Roots >... | reverse complement strand
GGATGGTCAGACCGGTGGGCCCGGCGCTCCTGGAGCCATCCTGGGCGGGAATCACACGGCCGCTCCAAAGCGTTTCACCGGTCCGTCGAAAGACGAGGGATCCGATGCCGGTCTTTTCCAAACTGACGTGCATGGACAGGTGCAGCTTTCGTCCATCTGCTGTCGGTTCCCCGTAGGCATCGAGGATGGCGAACACGCGGCCGATGCCGTCGTCCGGTTGGTGTCGGCGTTCGATCTGTTGCAGGGCGTTGGCAATCGACGGAATCTGCGGGCCAAAGTCTAACTCCACCGTGACCATGATTGCTTGCTTCACCTCCATTTGGGACGGCGCGGCCTGGAGCGGGGTTGAGGTTTGGGTGGACGCTCCGATCACGGTGGGCCGCGCATTGGTGGTGCTCGTATGGACGGCAGCCGACGAAGGTGAAGGCGGGGTTGGACGTTGGTTGAGCGCCACCGTGATGACGACGCCAACGATCACCAGTCCAGCGATGACGAGTATTCCGGCGCCTTGCTTGGGCGTTCCACGGGAGCGGGACCTATTTGGAGGCTTTGGCATCAGCGAATCTTGTTAGATCACCGAAAAGGGGTGGCAGAACTCTCCCAAAGACGCAACGGAGAAACTGTTCGATAAACAAAAGCGGGTTGTTTTGCGGGATGCATGGATGGTGATCGAAACGTTGCGTCCTGCATTGGGAATTCTGCATCAGACAGAGCGCCGCTCTTCTCATTCGGGAAGCCCTTCGATCTCGCTCAAGGGAGAAAGGAGCCCAGCCCTATTCCAAACGGCGGCTTATTCCTAAGCCTCGACTCAATGATTTCCCGGGCGTGTTCGAGGCCCGCGCCTATCAAAATGCCGATTTTCGAGCTTAGTAATCCAAACCCAAGGGGGTTACGGCGCAGCGTGGCCGATCTGCCGCAAGACCTCCGTTGAGGTGGCACGTTTGGCGCTGGAACAGCGGGTCCACGATGAACATTCTTTCCCTCCATGTCAGTGAGGAAGAGCGCAGGCCCCTCGTGGGATTCTTCGTTTGTTGTCTCGTCGATTCTCAGTGGCAGGCCGTCAACATTGCCGGGCGTTTGCAACCGGCCGTGCATGCCGGCGCCGACATCTCAGTTCTCTTTGCCTCTCGAGCCTTGATGGAAATCGAAACCAGTCCTGCCGTGAGTTTATTGGATAGGACGCTGGGGGGGCTTAGTGCGCTCGACTGGCCTGGCCTGGGACTCTTCCTTGGCGCGGGGCGAATTGTGGAAATGTTTAGGGACCGAGATCAGTTTTGGATCGACGACGACATAGCCCGGCGGTTGCGGGCGTTTGGTATTCCACGGAGTCGTTGCGCGAATCTGGCCAGGCGTCTGGTAGAGGGGGAAATCCTGCTGGCGCTGGATTCTGCTGAACTGAATCACGCGATCCAAGCGGAGGATGTATTTCAAAACACAGGAGTGACCGACGTCGTTGTGTCTTCCTCAATGCCGGAAAGGGTGGCGGACGCCGCACCGATCCTCGCCTTTTAAGGCAGGCTAGGGCTGGTCCGCTGGGCTTCCTTTCTTCTCGTTCTCGTCCGTCGTCCTTCGTTCTCGTCCTCGATCTTGTGTGTTCTTCCTTTTTTTGTCTGTTTTTCGAGGACGAAGGACGACGGACGAGGACGATTTTAAGGCGAAGGACGAGAACGATTTTCGGCATCCTCATCATAGGGTGCCACGCCAAAACCCTGCCAAGGTCGGGTGATTCCCGCTATATTGCGGGCGGCTTATCAAACTATGAATCAAGTCGCCTTTGAAATCATTGTCATCTTCCTGCTGCTCGTGGCCAACGGGGTGTTTGCCATGGCCGAAATCGCCGTCGTTTCGGCGAAAAAGGCGCGCTTGCGGAGGCTGGCGGAACAAGGAAACGGTCCGGCCCGGATGGCGCTCGAACTCGCCGAATCGCCCAATCGCTTTCTTTCCACTGTCCAGATTGGCATCACCCTGGTGGGGATTTTCGCCGGCGCATTCGGTGGCGCCACCCTGGCGGCCCATCTCGCCCAACCGATCAGCCAGGTCGCCTTTCTTGCCAGCTACGCGGATAAGATCGCCTTCGGCATCGTCGTTGCCATCATCACATATTTTTCCCTCGTGCTGGGCGAGCTGGTCCCCAAACGCCTCGGTTTGAACGATCCGGAGGGAATCGCGATGCTCGTGGCGCGTCCGATGAACTGGCTCTCGGGCTTGGCCCGGCCGTTGGTCACCTTTCTCAGCGTTTCGACGGAAGCCCTCTTACGCGTTTTCGGGTTCACCCCCGGAAAGGAAGTCGCGGTTTCCGAAGAGGAAGTGCGGGTCATGATGCAGGAGGGCGTGCGGGCCGGCGCATTTAACAAGGTGGAAAGTCAGATCGTCCATAGCGCGCTGGAGCTGGATCAATTGCCGGTCCGCGAGATTATGACGCCACGGCCCAAGGTGATCTGGTTGAACCAGGACGATTCCCACGAACAGGTGTGGCACAAGATTGTCGTGAGCGGCCATTCGCACTTTCCTGTGTACAAGGAGAGTCGCGATCACACGGTGGGCATCGTCGCGGTGAAGGCGATTTATGCGAACCTCGCCGCGGGCGTCGGGGTGAAACTCAAGGACTTGATGGTTTCGCCGCTCATCGTGCCCGAATCGCAGACGGTCCTGCAGCTGGTCGAGACCTTCAAACAGTCCGGGAAACACATTGCGCTGGTGACCGACGAATTCGGCAGCATCGTCGGCCTCGTCACGTTAAATGACGTGATGGAAGCGATCGTGGGTGAATTCCCCACGCAAGGCGAACGCGCCAAGCCAGCCGCCCGCAAGCGCGACGACGGTTCATGGCTGATCGACGCGATGCTCGATCTGGAGGCGGTCGAGAAGGCGTTGCCGGGTTTTCGTTTCGGCGGCGGCGCCTATACCGAATACCAGACCCTGGCTGGATATGTGGTAAAACAACTGGGACGTGTTCCGAAGGAAGGCGAGACGTTCGAAGCGCAAGGCTACATCTTCGAGGTGCTGGATATGGATCGGCATCGCGTGGACAAGGTCCTGGTCCTGCCGGCCAAACGCGAGCCACCTATCACCGGTTAAATCAACGAATGCGTTCGTTGAATGTTGGGTGTTCGAAGTTGAGAGTTGAATGTTCGAACGTCGAACGTTCAACCCTGAACCTTCAACGTCCAACGACTGCATTCGTTCAATGTTGGGCGTTCGACGTTGAGGGTTGAACGCCCTGCACCCAGGCCCCCAAGCCTTGCTACGGGAAAACCAAAAACTTTCCATCGGCCAGGGTCACGGCGGCCGCACCGCTGCCTGAGCTGGCCTCTGAGCCGGGCTTGCCTTCCGCTTCACCCTTGGCGTTGTAGATCTGCCAGCGCAGGGCGTCCTTTTCCTTGGTTCTCCACGCCACGAGCGTCGCCCCATCACGCGCGCCGACGGCTACAAGCCCGGTTCTCATGCCGCAGGTTCCGGATGTTTTAATCTCTCCCGGCGGGAGGACGGCGCCATCGTTGTCGAGGCGGGCAAAGTAGATATCCCCCTTGGTCGGCCAGGCGACGACGTAGCCAGTCTCCGTCCGGTTGATGGAGAAGTAAGTCATGGGACAAGCCGCGAGTTTCCAAGGCGTCGTGCTGACGGCGCGCCGCGTTGGCTTTCCTTTTCCGTCCTGGTCCCACAGCGCAACGAACATGTCGCGGTCATTGCCGGTTTCCTCGCGGTAGAGGAGCGCCAGTCTGCCGTCGGGACCGTAGGCCGACGCAGTGGTACAACAATCGCAAGGGTTCCACGCCGGTTCCAGTTCCGCAGTCGCCGCGAAGCTTTCCCCGTTGTCACGGGAACGCATGGCGAAAAGTTTTCCGGAGAGGAAACAGGCGGTGACATCGCCGCGCTCGTTGGCGGCGAGTGAAAAGCCCTCGCTGGGTTTCCGATTAATGTTCCGCAGCGGGGAGAAGGCCGTCGCGCCGGTCGTGAGTGTGGCGTAGTAAAGACCCCACTCTTCCTGAGGAAGCTTGAGTTTCCACGCGTTGTTCCCGAGAGCCACGTGGACGCGGCCGTCCTTGCCCACCGCCAGGTCCCAGGCGGAGAATTTGAGACCGGGCTTTTGCGACGCGGAATCCACAATCGCGATCGGCTCGCTGAAGGTGACGCCGTTGTCCTGGGACTTCCGATACTGCGGCCCATCCGCCGCGTCGAGCAGAACGTGGATTGTTTTGTTGGTGCCGACCGCGGCTTTGATGACTTTGCCGGGAGGGGATAGGCGAATCGGGCTGACGCGGCTCGTGCTGTCGCTGGCTTGAGCGGTGAAGAGAGCGAAGACGCTCAGACAAATCGTGGCGAGGGTGGTGCGAGCGAGGGCCGGCGGAAGGGTCGTCATTGGGCGGTTATGACAATGCAGAACCGGGCCGTCAAAATGAAACTTCCGCTCGCTCATTTGAAATGCGGTATCCAACGTTTGATGATGCCGTTGGCCTCGCCGCTCTTTTGCATTTTTTCCAAAGCCACATTCACCGATTGAAGCAATGCGGAATCGCCCTTGCGCACCGCCCAGGCCAAATGCTCCTCGCTTAACGCCACCGGAACCACCACCAGGCCTTCTTCTTCATAATTGCCCTCCAGCCACCAAACTGTTGGCGAGTCGCAGATGAACAGATCGATTCGACGTTTCGCCAATGCGCGGGCGGCCTGTTCTCCGGAATCAAAGTACTTTCGTTTGCATCGCGGAAATTCCTGCTGCACGAGGTAATCCCCCGTCGTCGCCTTCTTCACGCCGATGACGCCTTCCGGATGGGCCGGGAAGCCAATCCCATACTTGCTCGAATCCGTGCGCCGGATGAGCGCCATCTGCCCGACGGCCAGATACGGCTTGGCGAATGCCGCCCGGAACTGTCGGGGCCGCGTCATCGAAAGCGTGGACATGATGATGTCGATGCGATTCTCCTCGAGCGTGGTGAATTGCTCGTCCCATTTCACCTCGACGAACTTTATCGGCCGGCCTAACTCCCGCCCAAGCGCGGCGGCAAAATCCGCTTCCACACCCACAATCTTTCCGCCTTCGCGATAAATCATCGGAGGAAACACTGGGGTGACGCCCACCCGCAGCGGTTGCGGCTCCGCTCCGGCGGCGGATGCCGCGAACGCGCAGGCCAGAGTGAGAAGAGAAAGGAGATAGCAGAACATGCGGATGGGAGGTCAGGTTTTATTTCGTTCGTCCTCGCATCCTTGGAAGAACCGTCGGCTCTTGGCAAGCTCGGGCGTCTGGCAAAAACTCCCGCGACGCATCAAATCGTCACCTCGTAAATTTGCGAGGTTCGGCCCTCGAAGAATTCCCAGCTTCCATTTCGGCCACGTTCCCCCGAGGATGGGTTTGGCTCGGGCGGAACGTAGGAGAGGATCATTTGGGTGGTGACGTGTTTCCCGCGGCGCGGTTGCGTGCCGCTCGGGGTGGTGTTTTCCACGCGCTTCGGCCGAACTTTAATCCCGTGAAACTTTTTTTTGTTTTCGCCCTCTTCGCCTTCACGGGCATTTGCACCGTCATACCCCAGACATCGTCCTCGCCGGGATTGCCCGCGCCACCTCCCTCGGCTCCGGCAAAACTAAGTGCGGCTGACCTGGAAAAGCTGGCCATGCCGATCGCACTGCATCCCGACCCGCTCATCGCCGTCATCCTGCCCGCGGCCGCCTATCCCATCGAAGTGGTCCAGGCCGCGCGGTTCGTGAAGGATACCAACAATGTTGCCAAATTGGACGGGCAACCCTGGGACGAGAACGTCAAGGCGGTCGCGAGATTCCCGGAAATGATTCAGAAAATGGATGAGGATCTGGTGTGGACCGTCCAGCTCGGTCAGGCCTTTGTGGAGCAACCCAAGGAATTGATGGACGCAATCCAGAGCCTCCGCTCCAAGGCGCAGATCGCGGGGAATCTCAAAACGACCGCACAACAGATCGTCCATGTGACCAACGTCGTCGTCCTGCAGACAAACATTACGGAGGTAGTCACCGTGACCAAGGAAATCATCGAGGTCGTGCCGGCCAATCCTTCGGTCGTTTATGTGCCCACCTATCCGCCCACCATTTATTATCCGTGGTATCCCTACTACACCTACGCGGCGCCGGTGGTCGCCTTTGGCGTCGGTTTCGCCTGGGGCGTGGCGTGGGGTGCGGCCTGGCACAACCACTGTAATTGGCACGGCGGATCAGTCGACGTCGACATCGACAGGAATGTGAACATCGACAGGGGCGACAGAAATACGACTCGCGACACCGCCCGGGCCGGAGACCGAATGGCCAATACCGGCAGGGATGGCGCGGGTCGCCAGCAATGGAAGGCGGATCAAAATCGCATGCGGCAAAGCGGAACCGGTCCAAGCACCCGAGAGGCCCGCGGCTGGGGTTCTGCTGCAACAAGGCCCTCGACCGGAAACCTGGGAGCGCGGCCTTCGACTGGAAATCTCGGAGCGCGACCGTCCGGCGGCAACGTTGCAGCCCGTCCGTCTCCTGGCAATGTCGGCACCCGGCCCTCGACCCGCCCCTCCTCCCCATCCTCCAGCGGGAGTTCCTTCAACCGCTCGTCCTCGGGAACGAGTGCATTTAACCGGAGCAACGGGGGCAGCAGGAGTTGGGCATCCAGCTCTCGGGGAGGGTCGAGTCGCGGTGGGGGTGGATTCAGCGGTGGCCGCGGCGGGGGACGAGGAGGACGAAGATGAACCTGCACCCAGGATTAACGACAATCCCTATCCCGCAGATTATGAAAATGTCAAAAAGAGGATCTATCGCTCGCGTTCCTCGAGCCGTCATTCTCTTCAATAGAGTCAGTCTGCTGGTCGCACTGACCCTGAGTTTTTCGTGCTCAGTTTGGGCGGAGAACACAGCCAAAAAATTCGCCAGCCTGGAAGAAGCCGTCGCCGCGCTTCGGCAGGCCACGGATGCGGCCGACACGAACGCCCTGATGGCCATCTTGGGCCCGGCGGCGGTAGACCTGCAAAATCCGGATCGGATTCAATCGACGAACGAGCTCAAGACATTCAGCTCAGCCCTTGGCAAAACCAACCGTCTGGTGCGCGTTTCGGATACGTTTGTCGTTTTGGAAGTGGGGGAAGACTTCTGGCCGTTTCCGATTCCCATCGTCAAGCAGGACGGGGCCTGGTTCTTTGACACTGAAGTAGGCAAGGACGAACTGTTGAACCGTCGGATCGGCAACAACGAACTCGCCATCCTCCCCGTCATGCGCGCCTATGTGGATGCCCAACGCGAATACGCCAGCATCGACCACGATGACGACCAAGTTTTGGAATATGCTCAAAGATTGATCAGCTCTCCCGGCAAACACGATGGCCTTTATTGGCCGCCTGACTCCGTTGGAGGCCTGAGCCCCCTCGGTCCGCTCGTGGCTTACGCGCAAGCCGAAGGCTACGGCCCTGAGCTCCGGGAGGAGGACGAAGCCGAACGTGGACCCTACCAGGGGTACTATTTCAAGATTCTGACCCGGCAGGGAAAGCGCACGCCGGGCGGGAAGTACAATTACGTGACCAACGGCAATATGATTGGCGGGTTTGCGATGGTCGCCTGGCCGGCGGAATACGGGAGCTCAGGTGTCGTGACCTTCATCGTGAATCAACAGGGCCGGGTTTATCAGAAGGATCTCGGACCCTCCACCTCCCGGATCGCGCACAAGATGAGTGTCTATGATCTCGACCCGACGTGGATGCTCTCGCGGGAGTAACCTGCATCTTTCGCACGTTTTGCTTTTATAGGAAGTGCCCTAACCCTTGGTCGCTCTGGGTGGGGATCGGCGGTAGAACGGACAGACAAACAAACAAAAGGAACAAAACATATGAAACTGAACATGAAAAATAACCTCGCTCAAATTGGCGCCCAAGCCGTCATGGCCCTGGTCGCAGCCTCCGGCCTGGCTTTGTTATCCGGATGCGCCGGCCCAAAACAGGCGCGCGAACCCGTGCAATCAGGTTTCCTGACGCACTATTGCCAACTGGAACGGGTGGACGACACGACCTGGCGGCATATCAACTCCACGGATTTGGGCCATTACGAGAAGTTTCGAGTCGGCGATGTTAAAGTGCTGACGACCTATTTTGGAGGCAAGCCGCTGTCGGAGGAATCCAGGCAGAAGGCTGAGGGTTACGTGCGCGAGGCCATCACCAAGGCCCTGTCAGACCGGTATTCAGTAGTCACAACATCTGGCCTTGATGTCGCCGACATTCGCGTGGCCATCACGGCCGCCTACAAGACCGGGAACCATCTTGGGCTGACTGTTGAGAGTGAGATCGTCGATTCCCGATCCCTGGTCCAATTGGCGGCCGTGATGAGGACAGATGTGAGCGACTCGTATTTCAGCGATTATTGGGACGGCCCCGCCGGCAGGCAGCTAGCCAATGCCTGGGCCTCGAATCTGCGCAAAGCCATTGACGCATCTCGTGGACATAAACCTTAACCTGAAGAGCCATCACCCGTCGAACTTCACTCTCTGGGTGCGGTGCTGCCCCACTGCCAGCGATCGCTCCCAGATAAACCAAAGATTAGAATCTTGCTCCCGCTGGTCGGTCCGCATGCTTGCCGTCCTCGTGACGGCCAGAGCTCCGGCGTTGGCGCGTTCCCTTTTGCGCCACTCTGGCAGGAAAATCGTCCATGCTACCGATCAGCGGGAACTACAAACTCGACGCGTTTGGGTTCCGACAAGTGATACCGAGGATGCGAGATGATTTCGAAGGAGATCTGTTCACCTTGATCTTGCAGCCTTCGCCCGCGCGGGAAGCTAATCGGCAATCGCGTCGTCGTGGGAGGAAATCGTTCCGAGCCCAGAAATATCTCCACCGCGCCGCTCGCCCGCTTCCTTGTCAGCATGTAGTGAACAACCAACGCGGCCTCCGCTCGCAACCTGACAATCTCGACGGTGGCCGCCGTTCCGTTGGGTGTTGTCGGCAGGCTGTATCCCCCAATCCAGACCGCAGGCTCATTGTCCTGGATTATCACCATTGCCGTCGATGGTCCGCCGCCAAGATGGTAGTCAGGATCCGGCAGGATCTCCAGAACCACATCTTCATCACCTTCCGCCACGACGTCGTCAATGGGCGTCACCGTGACCATGGCTTCGGTCTCGCCTGAACGAAAGAGAACGATGCCAATCCGGGCGCGATAATCCTCTCCATGGATCGCCGAACCGTGAAACGCGATTCGAACGGCCAGAGGCTTGTCGGTCGAACCGTACCGCGTCACCTGAAATGCCCCCATGTCTGCCCGCCCGTTGACGCGGCCTTCGCTGGCCAGCGAGTCAAAGCTCTCAACCCATACGACCGTTCCCTCGTCGATCGGGTCATCATCAATCAATTCCACCGCGGCCTCACGCGAGAAGCCCAGGGTGTAGTTTTCGTCCGGTTGCAATTGCGCCACGATGCTTCGAGTCTCCTCGTGCTGAGTGTTATTGAGGGCGGTGATCTGCACATGAGCATTGGTCTTTCCGGCGGGAATCGTCGTCACCCAGATCGAGCCGTCGTACTGTGCGCCCAATACACTGTAGTCCGTCCCGGCCAGCGCCGTTCCCGCGAGAACAAAACGCACATCGACCGCGTTTGTCCCGACCGGGCTGCGTATGAATTCAAAGGAGGCAGCACTCGCCGTCCCTTCAGTCAACGCCCCGTGCGCGACGAGCTCGACGGTGGCAAGGCCGCCGCTGAATTGGGGTCGGAACGCCACCAACTCCGCCTGTCCGGTGGTGAAGAGTTCGAGCCCATCTGTTCCCGCGAATGCCAGCGCGTGACGGCCAAACGCTGGTCCTTGGATACCGCTCCGCCAGACCAGGGACGCGCCGGACCAAACATAGCCACGCCCACCACTCGCCGCCCAAAGCAGCTCAGGACCGAGATAGTCCAGGCTCGTGATGGGCCCGGGCGCGATCGGCCACGGCTGACTGGCCATTTCAGTTTCACCGGAGAACTGATACGTAATAACCGTCCCGGTGTCGGTGCCGGCGCGCAATCCCCGGCCGGGAGGGGGGATGGCGGCCATCGCAGTGAAATTGCCAAACAGAAGATGTTCAACCCCCATGGTTGTCCCATCGAAGATGTAGATCTTTGAGCCGGACACCAACGCTGCCACTTCCAGATTCCCGTCCCCATCGAGATCGGCAATTACCATCGACGATACTCCCTGCCAACCCGTGTCCATGTTGATTGAACGATTGACCCGCAACCCGGAATTCAAGTCGAAGACATGGACGAACGTTCCTTCGGCGCCCGTATGCGCCACACTGTTGGCGGCCACCACTTCGAGATCGCCGTCGCCGTCGATATCCGTCACTTCCACCTGGTGGAACGGCATTCCGCTGGGACGCGATGCATTGGTCCACTTCAGGGTGAACCGATTGTCGGATGACATGCCGTAAATCTCGATCAGGCCATCGTAGAGACGGTCGGCGCCAATGATGATTTCCGCCGCACCGTCGCCATCGATGTCCTTCAGCCTCAGATCACCTACGCCGACCCAGGAAATTCCGGCGCCAATCTCATCCGATATCGCACGAAAGGTTTTATTGGTCGCATCAAAGACGACAATACGTCCGCTCCCGTAACCCGAATCCGAATCGGTACTGCACGTCACAAGTTCCATTCGCCCATCGCCGTCGATGTCCCCCACTGCGGGCCCCACGAATGGGCCACCCAGGTGATAGCTCTTCCATTCGGCGGTGCCAGTTGCCACATCGTGAATGAAAAGGAAGTCCGGGCCGGTACTCGACGCTCCCGCCCCCCAGATGACTTCCAATGCGCCGTCGCCGTCCGGGTCGCCCACCGCAATTTGCGTCACTCCATGTTCGGGATTTGGGATCTTCCATTTCTCCGACTGATCCGCAGTCGAATACGCGTGAATCGATCCCCATTGGCCGTCGCCCAGGAGAAGCTCCGGTGCGGGGTCGGAATCGACATTGGCCAGTTCGATGGCGCCGATGTCCTGATCCGTGTGCAGGGACCATTTAGGCAACCGACGCTCCACGTCATAGGCATAAACCCAATTCCATCCCTCCGCCGCAATCAACTCGTGCCGCCCATCGCCGTCGATATCCATGGCGCGTAATTGCCGCCCGAAGCCGCTGGGATAATTCCATTGCACGGTTCGAGTGGATGCGTCGACCACGACGCCGGCGGTGGTGGCAATCTCGAGACCGGAGTCGTCGTCCATCTGGGCCACCACCACGTCAACTCCTCCGGCGTCCGTCAGGTTCCAGAGCGGGCTGCCTTGCCGGCTGAACAGCGCAAGGGTTTGTTCAGTGACCACGACGAACTCCTTCGAACCGTCGCCGTTGAGATCCATCACGGCGAAGGAATGGAGCCCGTTCGTGGTGGAAACCCGTTCGAGTCGAACGTGCGACTTTTGGTCGTATATCTCGATAGTGCCGTCTTCCAAGGCAACCAGAATTTCGGGCTGAGCGCTGCCGGTCACGTCGGCCAGCAACAGCCGGCGCACCGGCATTTCGTACGGGGCATGAACGAAGACCTGTTGATAGTTGGTTTGGCCGTCCGCTTTGCGCAATACGTACCAAAAATCGGTCTCTCCGAAATCGCCGGACGAATTCGCGGTCAGATACAGCTCGGGATGCCCATCAACGACACCCATCTCCATTCCCGTCTGCCCGATCGACGAGCCGCCGACCGCATATTGCCAAAAGGGCAAGGCCCCGGCATCGTTCGCACTGCTTGTCTTTGCGTGGGCTCTCCGAAGGGCAGCCTGCCTTTGCCAAGGAAGAATCGTGGCTGGAGGAGCGGCTTGCGATCGGGCCTGGGCAGCCGGCGGCTTGGAATAGCTGAGGGGCGCGCCGAAATCACTCTTCACTGGCCGGCCGTCAACATCCGTCGGCGGCGGTGTCTGGGCGGAAAGAGAAAGGGCTGCCAGCAGTGAGGCAAGCGCAAGGCGTCGGGCGTTCATGTGAAACACTCCATTGAATCGGATTCAGTCGGATATTCCCTAACCATCGGGCAAGGGTCAAGTGTGCTAAATAGAGTAACGAATCGGGAATTATAGTCTTTGCGCCTTGGTGTCTCTGAATGGTGCTCGCGACAATATCGCGTTTTCTTTCGCCACCAAGAGATCCACCACGGAACCTCACTGACTACTTGAATTGTCTCGTCAATGAATACGTTGAACCGATGGAAAACTTTCAGAGAATTTGAACCCGGGCCACAGGCAGGAGAGTTGAACAGGAGTAAACCGAGAGAACAGCGGTCATTTCGTTCTCTGTTTCCTCCGCTTTCTCCGAACCTCTGATAGAACTCGCCTGGTCGATACGTATTGAGGGTTGTGACACGAAAATCCCATCGCTTGATTCTCCCGGAACCGGCCACCCGGGCAAATTGTCGAGTACGCGCCCTGGTTAGCCTGTGCGGCGTCACATTGGCCAGCGACGTTCAGAACACACGCACGCCGCCCCTTTGCCACCAATCCCATCAACATCACAATCAACCATGGAGTAAACATGAGTGTAAAAAAAGTCAGTAAATCCGCGACAGTCATGATCCACCCGCAAAAGCAGAACGTGGACAGCGTGCATCGAATCGTCGATCGCCTCCTGGGCATGGCCGGCTGCACCGAGTGCGGCCGCCTGGCGCGATTGAAAATAGACTTCCTGAGCGACCCGCCGCCCGAGTTTGGCCGGGAAAATGTAATCTCGCTGGAGCGGCAGGGCTTCTGAGAGGACCAGCTTGACCACGAGCTCCGCCACCGTTGTGCGTTCGAAGTCGGAACCGATCGTTCCGACGCTCGGTATCGGGCTCCCCTATCTGGCATCCCTGCCTGCTGAAATCTATCAAGCGGGGATGCTGGAGTTTGTGGAAGTCACTCCTGAGACTCTCTGCCGGCAGCGGCCCGATGGGAAAGCCATCGCCATTGACCCGGTTCCAGATTTGGTGGCGCGCGCTCGGCGGACGTGCGACTCGCTTCCGATTATTGTCCACGGAGTGGAACTGTCCATTGGCTCCGCGCACGGTTGGAATGAAGCCTATCTGGAGATGCTTGATTCGTTTCAAACCTCCTGGCCCTTCCTCTGGCACAGTGAGCATCTCGGCTTTCAAACCATTCCCGGAGAGAATGGCGCCTCTCTGGAAGTCGGTGTTCCTTTGCCTCTTCCTCCCACGGAAGAGACAGTTCGCGTCGTGGCCGCGCGCGTCCGGGCCATTCGCGAGCGCTACGGAGTGCCCTTCCTCCTCGAGAACCCGGCACACTACCTCCCTGGACTGCCGACTGATCCAACCGTCGCCGACGAGGGAGGATTGATGACAGCGATAACGAACCATGGCGGGTGCTTTCAATTGCTCGATTTGCACAACGTTTACTGCAATTCCGTGAATCACCAGTGCGATCCCCTGGCCATTATCAATCGCATGCCGCTCGACCGCGTGGTGGAGATTCACGTGGCTGGCGGCTCGTGGCAGGATGGATTCTGGATGGATGCCCATGACGGGCGCGTGCCCGAGCGCGTCTGGGAACTGCTGGATTACACGTTGCCGCGTGCCACTAACGTCGCGGCAGTCGTCTTCGAGATGTTGGACGAACACGCTGCCGTTCTCGGTCCCACCGCCATCGCGGAAGAGTTGCAACGCGCGCGCGCGATTTGGCGGCGTTGGCGCGAGGCCTGAAAAATTGTGAACGTGTCCCTGCTCGGTTTTCAATCCATGTTAGGCAGAGCCGTGCGCGCGAGCGGTGACCCGGCGGTATCGCACCGGTGCAATGTTCCCGCGGACGTGCCAACGGATCTCACCACACTGTTCGCAAGCCCCGGGTTCCGCATAACGGTCGATGTGCAGCGCTCCTGGAGTATGGGCCGCGCCGCCAAATCCGCGCGCCTGACGCTTTCGATTCTTCCGCCCGAGCAGAGCCGCCAGATTTTGGAGCAATGGGTGAAGGCCGGCGGCGGCACCGCCTCATTTTTTGCCACCGAAGCCGACGCCTTCCTCGATTTCATCGCTGAGCATCTGCCCGCTCCTTCCCATCTTCTCACCATTTGCCGCCTGGAACAGGCTACCCTGCGCGCGAGCGAAGCCGCCCGGCGATTTATCGCGCCGCCCCTTTCCGGCCTTGATCTGCCCGGCCGCGTTCTGCGCGCAAGCCGCCAGGCGTCGCTGGTGGCGTTTCTATGCGGAACCAAACCTGGTGCTCGCGGCATTGGACGGGGGAGCTTTTCCCGCCATGTCCTCCAGCATCGTGTCATTATTATTCGCGCCCGGTTTGGATCGCCTGTTGCGTGAAGCCACCGGGGAGCAGATTGCCCTGTGGGAGCGGCTCATTGAACCGGTGGAAATGAAAACACTGTTGTATGAAGGGCATCGCCGGGAAGTGATAGCCGCTCTGACCCTCGCGGGCGCAACCGAGTATGTTGAGCAGGGCCAGCGTTGTGTATGAAACGGGATAGATTCACAAACAGCACGAACCCCTTGAAAAGGAATTTCCTGATTCTGAATCGCAAGGTCATTGTTTTGTTAGGCCTCCTAAGAACCGTAGGTGAAAGTTTCCCTTCATACGGCTTGAGCCTATCTGACATTGGCCTCTGAACTCGAGACTGATGAGCATTGCGGCCGTCCCGGGCGCCATCGACGCTCGGGGATAGACAGAAAAATTAGGGACAGAAAAATAATTTTCAGGTAAGGGCTGCCGCATTTTTTCTCTTCTCTTCTGCCACATGCCTCGAACGTCCCCGCAACTAACGCCAATCGCGTTCAAAGTGAAACCCAGGCGACATCGCGGCATTCGGTGCAGGGGTTAGGCCGCGTTCTCATCACTCAAAGTCCAGCACCGTAATGATCTCCCGTCGACGAGAATCTGGGAATGGGCTTTTGAGTTTGACGAACCGGAAAGCGTCTTCAACCGCATCCTCTAATTTCGAATCCGCCCGCCGGCACCACAACTCGACCCTCCATTTGTTCTGCCCGTCCGGCACTGGAACAGCCTGATTCGAGGCTTGGTGCTCACCGAGTGTGGCCGCAGCATACTCAACGACCGGCTGGCGCGGCGCCCGCCTCCACACGCCGTTGCTGGAGACATAAGTCCGAAGGTCCCAGCGAAAGCGGCTGGCGGAGCAGTTGGTAAACTGAATGATGGCCACCGGCCCATTCGTTTCCTCCTTGATGCGAACCAAGTGGAGTTGCATCGGCGGCGGTGCCGAGCGCAGC
>Ga0207670_10000964_pt1 | contig 15172 bp, 15 predicted proteins | sample KBSS23HmetaG_FD_184339 | JGI IMG/M metagenome (GOLD analysis project Ga0207670, IMG submission 184339) | Switchgrass rhizosphere microbial communities from Kellogg Biological Station, Michigan, USA - KBS S2-3H metaG (SPAdes) (version 2) | ecosystem: Host-associated > Plants > Roots >... | reverse complement strand
CACCGCATAGACGCCCTTGAGCCAGCGGTTGAGATCGACGTCGGCGCAGCGCTTGGAGCAGAACGGCCGGAACTTCTCGACGCGCGGCTTGCCGCAAATCGCACAGGGAATGACGGGGGGTGACGCGGAGTCCGACATGACGAATATCTAGTCCTTGTCAGCCTGTCGCGCGAGGGGCGTTGCGCCGGCCATCCGCCGCGCGAAGCTCAGTCTTGAGCACCTTGCCATAGTTGTTCTTCGGCAGCGCCTCGACGAACACATAGTGCTTGGGCCGCTTGAAGCGCGCGATCGCGCTGAGACACAGCTCGTCAAGCTCGGCGGCCGGGGCGTCGCCGACCACATAGGCGACCACAACCTCGCCCCACTCGCGGTCCGGCCGGCCGATCACCGAGACCTCGCGCACCCCGCCGTGCCGGAGCAGAACCTCCTCCACCTCGCGCGGATAGATGTTCGAGCCGCCGGAGATGATCAGGTCTTTCGAGCGGTCCTTGAGTGTGAGATAGCCGTCCGCGTCGAACGCGCCGATGTCGCCGGTGTGCAGGAAGCCGCCGCGCAAGGCGACCGCGCTCGCCTCCGGGTTTTGCCAGTAGCCCGCCATCACGGTTTCGCCGCGGCAGAGGATTTCGCCCGCCTCGCCCGCCGGCAGGGGCCGGTCGTGCTCGTCCGCCACCATGACCTCGATCGAACGGAAGGGCCGTCCGACCGACGCCAGCCGCTCGGCCCAGTGCGGGTGATCGCGATCGGAAATTTCCTGCTTCGGCAGAACGGTGATCGTCATCGGGCTTTCGCCCTGGCCGTAGATCTGCGCCAGCCGCGGACCGAAGCGATCCAGCGCCTTGCGCGCGTCCTCGACATACATCGGCGCCCCGCCATAAACGATCGTTCGGATGTTTTCGCTTGGACATTCCGCAGGGCATTCGACCAGCCGTTTCACCATGGTTGGAGCGGCGAACATCGACGTGCCCGGCCAGGCGCGAAACAACGAAAAAATCTCGACCGGCTCGAAGCCGCCGGATTTCGGCACGACGTTGACACCGCGGCGCATCACATACGCCATCATGTAGAGGCCGGAGCCGTGGCTCATCGGCGCTGCGTGCAGCAGCGGATCGCCGGGCGCGAGCGTGTCGACCTCGGCCGCATAGGCCTCGCTCGCAGCGGCCAGGACCTTGTGGGTGAGCATCGCGCCCTTCGGCCGGCCGGTGGTGCCCGAGGTGTAGAACAGCCAAGCGAGATCGTCGCCGCCGCGCGAAACCACGGCGATCGGGTCGGCGGCGAATAGCTTTTCATAGTCGGCGCTGCCGATGACGATCAGCCGCTCCAGGCTTTTCGGCGCATGCGGGGCAAGCTCGCCGTCGAGTCCGGCGGAGACGAAACACGCCCGAGCGCCGGATTGCTCGAGGATGTAACCGAGCTCGGTACCGTGCAGCTTGGCGTTGGCCGGCACCGCGGCCAGTCCCGCGTGCCAGATCGCGTAGAGCACTTCGACGTAATCCGGGCTGTTCTTGCCGAGGATGGCGACGCGATCGCCGGGGTTGAGCCCGAGAGAGCGGAGCGCACCGGCGAGCCGCGCCACGCGGCCGGCCATGTCGCCGTAGCTGCGCAGCACCCGCGCGCCAAAACCAAGCGCGGGGCGCCGTGGATCGTCCCTGCCCGCGCGTTCAAGGAAGAGCGCGAGGTTCATGGGCGGCTAGACCGCGTTGAGCCAACCGAAGTGGATCGGGAAGCCTTCCCCGGACAACAGCGTCGCGGTCTCGTACAGCGGCAGGCCAACGATGTTGGTGTAGGAGCCGACGATCTTGACGATGAAGCTGCCCGCGAGGCCCTGCGCAGCGTAGCCACCGGCCTTGCCGCGCCATTCGCCGGAGGCGAGATAGGCCTCGATGTCCTGCTCCGACAGCCGCTTGAAGCGCACCCGCGTCTCGACCAGCCGTTGGCGGAACCCCTCCTTCGGCGTCACCAGACAGACGCCGGTGTGAACGCGATGATTGCGGCCCGACAACAGCCGCAGGCACTGCGCCGCCTCGTCGAGCAGATCGGCCTTCGGCAGGATGCGGCGGCCAACCGCCACGACGGTGTCGGCGGCGAGGATGTAGGAGCCGGTGAGCTCGTCGTCGAGCTTCACGGCCGCCAACGCCGCCTCTGCCTTGCCGCGCGCGAGGCGGGTGGCACAGGCGCGCGGCAGCTCGCCGCGCAGCGGCATTTCGTCGATGTCGGACGGGCGCAACGCATCCGGCTCGATGCCGATCTGGTTGATCAGGGTGAGTCGGCGCGGCGAGCCGGAAGCCAGCACGAATTTGGGGCGGCCGATGATCATCGCTACGACATGCCTCTGCGAAAGGTTTTGCTACCGGAATCGCGGGGTTTTCACAACTGCGGCCGGAAAGGGAGTGCGCCGCGCCCGGCTCTATTCATTGCCGCCCGGGTGCCAGCCGAACCGGGTTTTGATCTGTTCGGTCAGCTGATCGCGCACCTCGCGGTAAGCGGACAATCGCTGCTCGCGGGTGCCCTCGACCGCGGTCGGATCGGGCGTCGGCCAGTATTCGACGTCTGCCGCGATGGTGCGCGTCAGCTCCAGCGCCTTGTGATGGGCCTCGGGCGACAACGTGACGATCAGGTCGAAGTTCAATCCCTCCCAATCTTCCAGCTCCTCGAACGTCATCGGCCGGTGGCGTGAAATGTCGATGCCGACCTCTTCCAGAGCCGCGACCGCGAACGGATCGAGATCGTCCTTGCGAACGCCGGCCGAGGCCACATAGGACGCGCGCCCGATAATCTGCTTGTAGAGGCCGGCCGCCATCGGCGAGCGCACCGAATTCAAGCCGCAGGCGAACAGCACGGCGTGCGGCCTCGTGCTGCGCGGCGCGTCCTCCATCCGCGATCAGCCCTTCCAGTGCAGCACGCAGATCAACGTGAACAGGCGGCGCGCGGTGTCGAAATCCACCTTCACCTTGCGCTTGATGGCGTCCTGGAGGATGCGGGAGCCCTCGTCGTGCAGGCCGCGCCGGCCCATGTCGATCGCTTCGATCTTGTCGGGCGTGGCGGTGCGGATGGCGGCGTAATAGCTATCGCAGATCATGAAATAGTCTTTGACGATGCCCTTGAACGGCGTGAGCGACAAGAGATGCGCTATCACCGGCTTGTCGTTCGCGCGTCGGATGTCAAGCACCAGCCGGTTTTCCTTGATGCCGATACGCAGCGCATACGGGCCCTCGTCATGATCGACCGGCGCGAACGAGTTCTCCTCGATCAGGTCATAGATCGCGGTGGCGCGCTCATGCTCGATATCGGAGCTGGAGCGGCCGATCGAATCCTCATCGAGCGTCACCGCGACGAGCCGGTTCTTATCTTTGGCTCTGGCGGGCGTCATCGCCGGTTGAGGCGGATCGCGACCGAGCGGGCGTGCGCGTCGAGGCCCTCGGCTTCGCCCAGCGCGATGGCCGAAGGGCCGAGTGCCGCGAGCTGGTCCGGCCCGCATTTCAGGATCGAGGTTCGCTTCATGAAGTCGAGCACGCCGAGGCCCGACGAGAACCGCGCCGAACGCGCGGTTGGCAGGACGTGGTTCGAGCCCGCGACATAGTCGCCGATCGCCTCGGGGGTGTGAGCGCCGAGAAAGATCGCGCCGGCGTTGCGAATTTTCGTCGAAAGCCGCTCGGGATCGGCGGTTTCGATCTCCAGATGCTCGGGCGCGAGCGCATCGACCAGCGGCACCGCGTCGTCGAGATGGCGCACCATGATGACCGCGCCGAAGTCGCGCCATGATGCGCCGGCGACGGCGCTGCGCGGCAGCGTCGTCAGTTGCGCGGTCACCGCCTTTTCGACCGCATCGGCGAGAGCTGTGTCATCGGTGATGAGAATGGACTGCGCCGCGGTATCGTGTTCGGCTTGCGCCAGCAGGTCAGCCGCGATCCAGTCCGGATTGCCGCTCTTGTCGGCGAGGATCAGCACCTCCGAAGGACCGGCGATCATGTCGATGCCGACGGTGCCGAACACCACCCGCTTGGCGGCCGCCACATAAGCGTTGCCGGGACCGACGATCTTGCTCACCGGCTTGATTGTCGCGGTGCCGTAGGCGAGCGCCGCCACGGCCTGCGCGCCGCCGACCCGATAGATTTCGTCGACGCCGGCGAGCTTGGCCGCCGCGAGAACGAGCGGGCTTAGTTTGCCGTCCGGCGCCGGCACCACCATAACAACGCGCGGCACACCCGCGACCTTGGCGGGCACCGCATTCATCAGCACCGAGGACGGATAAGCCGCCGTGCCGCCCGGCACGTAGAGGCCGACCGCTTCGATCGCGCTCCAGCGGTGACCGAGTTCGACGCCGAGCGCGTCGGTGAAGCGGTCGTCTTTGGGCTTCTGACGCTGGTGATAGGCTTCGATACGATCGCGGGCGAGCCGGAGCGCATCGAGTGAGCGCCTGTCGCAGGCCGCGGTGGCGGCGTCGAGCTCGGCCGCCGACACACGAATCCCGACCTTGTCCAGATCGACGCGGTCGAACTTCCGGCTGAGCTCGATCAGCGCGCGGTCGCCATTGCTCCGCACATCGGCGATGATGGCGCGCACCGCGTGATCGACGTCGGAGGACGCCTCGCGTTTGGTGGCGAGAAAAGCGGCGAAGCGCGCGGCAAAGTCCGCGGATCGGCTGTCGAGACGTATCGGCATCGCGCGCTGTCCGGCCGGGAGGAGCCCCGGTTTCACCGGTCAATGGCCCGCGCCGGAAGGCGCGTCAACCCTGTTTGGATGGCTGGATGATTTCGCCGTCCAAGTCGCCAGGCATGTCGCCGTCGACCTTGTGGGCCGGACAGCATTCGGTGACCCAGGACGGGCCGAGATCGGCCAGTTCGGCCTCAAGGCACTCGACCTCCAGCCGGAGCGCGGCCCCGCCGGAGAACGTCAAGGTCACCACGCCGGCGGGCTGATCGGTGCTCTCGAAGACGACGGCGAGCAGGTTCAGCACCCGGTCGGTTTGCACGGCTTCCACCGCGCTGCAATTGCGGCACTTGCAGGCCGACACCCGCTCGAATCGCAAGGCCGCACGGCGGCGGCGGAATTCCGGATCGGTGCCGTGAGCAGCCTCCCAATCGAAGCGGTTGAGCGCGATGACCAGCCGTTTTTCGGCCGGTCGCCAGCGGATGTCCGCGGCCTTGACCACAGCGTCTTGAAGATGCGCGGAGACAACCTGGATGTCTTCCTTATCAAGCGCAATGAGCTTGAGACGGTCCATAACCCGGCCTTCGTTTTAAGCACTGAAGCCAAAGGTAGGGAGGCGTTTGCCATCCGCAAGGTTAAAATGACACGCAGGCTGGCCGGATAATCAGCCCGACCGACCGCTGGTCGAACCGCAGCTTGTAAGCCTTGATGATCTGCTGAAGCCGTTCGTCGTTTTCTGCGCCGGGAGGGAGCGCGATCATCAACACCTTGCTGCGCTCGCGCGAAATTTTTTGGGCGCCCGGCTCACGCCACTGGCCCTTCGCATCGAAAACGGTGAAACCGTCGGGAAAACGCGGTGTTACTTCAGTGGCAACAAAACGGGCCCAGTTCGCCTCGCTCACACGGGTGCGGCTGAACAGCAGATCGGCGACCACCCAGGGCTTCTGCGCGCCGCTGCATTGCAGGGCGGGTTGCGCTTGGGCCGTCGCGATGCCCGCGATCGATGCAAGCAGAACGACCGCTGCGACCCGCGCGCGCAAAATATCTACTCGCTGACTCGCTGGATCGCCGCGCCGCAGGCGCCGAGCTTGTCCTCGAGCCGCTCGAAGCCGCGGTCGAGATGATAGACGCGGTTGACCATGGTCTCGCCTTCGGCCGCAAGCGCCGCGATCACAAGCGAGACCGAGGCGCGAAGGTCGGTCGCCATCACCGGCGCGCCTCTCAGCTTATTCACGCCTTCGACGGTCGCGGTCTCGCCGTCGAGGGAAATCCGCGCGCCGAGCCGCGCCAACTCCTGCACGTGCATGAAGCGGTTCTCGAAAATGGTCTCGGTGATGCGCGAGGTACCCTTCGCCCTGGTCATCAGCGCCATGAACTGCGCCTGCAGATCGGTTGGGAATTCCGGAAACGGCGCGGTGGTCACATCGACCGGCGCGATGCCGGAGCCGTTGCGCTTGACGCGAATGCCGTCGTTGGTCGCTGTGATCTCGGCGCCGGTCTGCTTCAGCACATCGAGCGCGCTTTGCAGAAGCTCCGGCCGCCCGCCTTCGAGCAGCACGTCGCCGCCGGTCATCGCCACCGCCATCGCATAGGTGCCGGTCTCGATGCGGTCGGGCAGCACGCGGTGGCGGGCGCCGCCGAGCCGCGTCACGCCCTCGACAATCAGCCGCGAGGTGCCGATGCCGGAAACCCGCGCGCCCATTTTGTTGAGGCAATCGGCGACGTCGCCGATCTCGGGCTCCTGCGCAGCGTTGTCGATCACCGTCGTGCCGTGCGCCAGCACCGCCGCCATCAGCGCCGTGTGGGTGCCGCTGACCGTCACCTTGGGAAACTTGATCTCGCCGCCCTTCAGCCCGTTCTTGGCGCGCGCGATGACGTAGCCACCGTCGATCTCGATCTGCGCGCCGAGCTTCTCCATCGCCATGATGAGCAGATCGACCGGCCGCGTGCCGATGGCACAGCCGCCCGGCAGCGACACCTTGGCCTCGCCCATGCGCGCAAGCAGCGGCGCGATCACCCAGAAGCTTGCGCGCATCTTCGACACCAGATCGTAGGGAGCCGTGGTGTCGACGATGCGCGAGGCGACGATGTGAATGGTGTGGCCGAACTCCTGCGACTCGCCCGGCCGCTTGCCCGGCACCATCATGTCGACGCCGTGGTTGGACAGGATGCGCTGGAGCAGGTTGACGTCGGCAAGCCGCGGCACGTTGTCGAGAATGAGCGTCTGATCGGTGAGCAGGCTCGCGATCATCAGCGGCAAGGTGGCGTTCTTGGCGCCGGAGATCGGAATGCTTCCGTTCAGCGGGCAGCCACCGACGATGCGTATGCGATCCATGTCACCCCCGCCCGACCTTAAACATCGGGATTATCGGCCTAATCGTTGGACTTGTCCGGTACGAATCCGGCGGAATCGTGGGACGCGGCCTGGCTTGAGTCCTGGCCGTCTGCGGTGCGGCCCGCAGCCCGTCCTTTGACCTGCAGCTTGCGGCGCTTGAGGTTTTCCCGGAGCGCCGCCCGCAGCCGTTCGGCGCGCGCGGTATCACCCTTCCGGTCGCCTGATTGGCCGCTGTTTTGCCCCTTCGCGCCGCTCGCCATGCCTTATCGATAGGGTGCCGCCGGGCGTTCATCAAGCCTCGACCGGATGGCTCGACATCGGCCCAATGATCGGATATTCGCTGCCATCCGTGCATGAGTCCGGAAGGTCGCCATCGGTTTTCGGACCGCATCATGCCTGACTGAAGGTCGCTGCCGTAGCTCAGTGGTAGAGCACCCCATTGGTAATGGGGAGGTCGTAAGTTCAATCCTTACCGGCAGCACCATCCTTCTTCCTTAGCCGCAGGGACGCAGAACAGTCGCATCGGTCTATGGAAGTCCCGGCAAGCCAGAGAGATTGATCGCTGATCTCAGGCCCGGCTCTTCACGATTTCCAACATCGTCTTGTCCGCCGTATCCGGGTAAAGCGTCTCACGAGCCCAGCGAGCTCGCTTCAAGAACCAAAACGTCACGTGAGTTGCGAGCCCCGGTTGATATAAGGCGTTTGGGATGAACAGCGAAAACGCCAACTCGTGATCGTCGCCACGAATCTTACGTGAATGCCAACAGCCAAGTAGAGGAAAATCCGTCCAGCCCGCCGATTCATTCAGATTGAGCGTCGCAGCGTCTTTAGCGGTCGAAAGATTCTTGCCAGAATATGGGAGCCGCAGAGTGGCCAACAATCCGTATCCGAGTTGAGGATGCTTGGGTTCGGTCTCCAACCGAATGATTGCGCTGTGGTCGCCAAATGGCGTTTCAACCGTTAGCCCCGTTGCATCGCCAAACCCAAAGCATGAATCAGACGCTGCCCACTTATCGGCGAAGCTTTCAAACTCTCCTGTCCCCGCCCACGCACTTGGCTTCACTCCATGGGGAGCGTAGAGCAAAGCGACCACCTGAAGGGCGAGATCGAAATCGACGCCTTTGAGAGCATCCGGACGCGACACATCGGGGACTCCTCCTACCCCCTCCTGAATCACAGCAGACTGAATTTGTGCGTTGATCGGCTGCATGACGCATGTCTGGGCAAGAAAGTCAGACAACCAATTGACACTCTCAGAAGAAACATAAGCAGAGCAGCTGAATCCCAACTTTGGACCGAGACCTGAAGGATCGAAGCCGGATTTTTTGTACTGCTCCCAAAATGGCGCAGGTGGGTAAACCCAAGCGTATGTAGACAAAGTAAAGTGAGACAGCGCATCAACAACCGAAATGAACTGTTCGTTTGCAATGGGGACTTCCTTCAGGAGATCGGTCCGTATCACCAAACGAACCGTATCCACGGCTTTTGACCTTTCAGCGCGAACGCGGACGCGGAAATCGCCGGGCCACCAGTCAAACCCTTCGGCATCTGACCGAGTTGTCCGAACGACCCTCGCATTGTCGATTTGCAAGATATCAATAATCCGCCCAATAGCCTTTGCAGCCAAGTCCTGATCGCTGGCCATTGCTCCCCCGAGGCAAACGCAATCTACGGAGCGATGATAGCGCCTTGCCCGGCCCTCCGGAATGCTGTGTGATTGACCCCAACAACTAGGCCGCTTGAAGCCTCGTGCATGCCGGGAGGTCCGATGACCGCGACGAATTCTGTCTCCACCAAGATCGATCTGGAGAAATACCGGCTGCGGACCTTCGTGGACCGGCTGATCGACATGGGCGAGGTCGAGATCCACGACGAACCGGTACCGCTGACCGGCCTCGGCGAGATGATCGAGCGGACCCAGAAGGCGGTGCTGTTCAAGAGCGCGGGCCCGGAGCGGGCCGAGATCGTGGCCAAGACCGCGGCGAGCCGCGCGCGCCTGATCGCGGCGTTCGAAACCACCGAGGAAAAAATCTACGAGGAGTATTTCAGGCGGCTGGCCAATCCGAAGCCCGTCGTCGAGATCCCGTCCGGCGACGCTCCCGTGCATGCCGTCAAGATCACCGGCAAGGACGTCGATCTCACCAAGCTGCCGTTCTATCCGCACCACGCCTACGACGGCAGTTGCTACATGAGCTCGGCGACCGACTACACGATCGATCCGGCGACCGGACGGCGGAACGTCGGCTGCCGACGGCTCAGCCTGCGCAACCGCTACGAGACCGGCACCAACGTCACGGCGCCGTCCGATCTGAAGCGCATCTACACGGCCGCGGTGGCGCGCGGCGAGAAGCTGCCGATCACATTCACGGTCGGCACCCATCCGCTCGATTTCGTCGCCGCGACCATGCGGCATCCCGGCGACGAGCTGTCGCTGGTTGCGACGATGCGCGGCGAGCCGGCGGCGGTGGTCAAAAGCCTCACCAACGACATCCTGGTGCCGGCCGACGCCGAGATGACGCTCGAAGGCTATCTCGACGAGCGCGGCTATGTGGAGCCGGAAGGGCCGTTCGGCGAATACATGGGCTATTACGGCGCAATCCACATGGACCCGGTGTTCCACTGCACCGCGATCACCATGCGGAAGGATGTGCTGCACCACACCTTGCAGCACGGCTCCGCGTTCGTACTCGACCAGACCGACAGCCAGAACATCAGTGCGATCCGTACCGAAGCCGAGGCGATGCGTATCCTGAAGGCCTCGGGGCGCGACCCGGTCGCGGTCTATTCGCGGCATACGTCGGGCGGCTCGAACACCATGCGCGTCTCGATCCGGCAGCGCAGCTTCGGTGAAGCGCGGCTCGCCATCTCGGCGCTGTTCGGCGGCATCGCTCGGCTCAAGCACATCTTTGTCTTCGACGAGGACATCGATATCCGCAACGACCTGCAGGTCGAATGGGCGCTCGGAACACGCTTCCAGGCCGACCAGGATCTCGTGATCCTGCAAGGCATTCCGGGCATGTCCATGGATCCCTCGCTGCAGGGACGACGGACCGGAGCCAAGTCGGGCTTCGACTGCACCAAGCCGTTCGGCCGCAACGGCGAGATTCCGCTAACCCGGAGCGCCGCCAAGAGTTTCAAGGGCCCCGCCCGCTTCCAGAACATCGAGCAGGCGCTCTCCACCGCGCCGATGTTCTATGCCGATCTGGTTGAGTCGATCGGCAGCAGCGACGGCCGCGAGATCGCCTGCGGGCTAGACGATTTGCGGCAGAACGGACGGCTCGGTCGCGATCGCGACGGCCGCTATCATCTTGCGCCGTCCAAGCCCGGCGTCACCGCGATCGTCGGCGACCTCTACCACGATCCCAATTCGGGCCTGTGAGATTTGGCCGCGGTGAGGTTTCGCCGCGGTCCACTGGGAAGCCATCGGCGACTGTGAGCGCGGCCGCCGATTACAACAAAGCAAATGGCGCGCTCGGGGAAATGCCGATGAACGCCGTCCGGGCCATGCTTTGCTGCGCCTTGCTTCTGGTCGGGATTTTAGTCGGATTTGCTGCCCAGGCGGCGGACAAGGTGATCGCCGGCTCGCTCGGCGGCCAGGCCCCGCTGTGGGCGATCTACGTCGCCGTGCACAAAGGCTTCTTCGCAGCCGAAGGCCTCGACGTTGAGCTCAACTTCGCGCAAAGCGGCGCCGCAGTCACCCAGCAGCTCACCGGAGGGTCGCTCGACGTGGCACTTAGCGTCGGCATCACCGACCCAATCCGCGCGATCGACAAGGGTGCGCCGCTGGCGCTCATCCGCGTGATCGGCAACTCGGCTCCCTACGTGCTGATCGGCAAGCCCAACCTCAAGTCGATTACCGATCTCAAGGGCAAGACCATCTCGGTCGGCGCGGACAACGACATCACCACCGTCTATTTCGAGCGGATGATGGCCGCGAACGGCTTCAAGAAGGGCGACTACGACACCATTCCGGCCGGCGTCGCGGCGGCGCGCTTTGCCGCGCTGAAGGCCGGCGTCGTCGATGCCGCGATCGTGCTGCCGCCACTCAACTTCCAGGCCGCCGCGGCAGGCTTCGTCACGCTCGGCCTGGCGGCCGACTACGTCAAGGACGTGCCCTTCACCGGCATGGCGGTGCACCGGCGCTGGGCCGCTGCGAATCTGTCGGCCGCAAAGCGCGTTCTTGCAGCGACCGACAAAAGCATCGCCTGGCTCGCGGACCCGTCGAACCGCAACGACGCGATCGAACTTCTGGTCAAGGTCGCCCGTTCGAGCAAGGAAGATGCCGACGCCAGCTACGACTATCTTCGTCGGATCGACTATTTCGAGCCCACCAGCAAGGTCTCGCGCACGAAATTGCGCAATCTCGTGGCGATGGAGCAGCGCGCCGGGACCGTCGATCCGGCGTTCGCCATCGACCGGCTCGCCATGCCGGGCCTCACCGAGCTCACGGATTGAACGAGGGACACCATGAAACTTCCGCGCCGTGAATTCCTGCGCTTGGGGACCGCCGCGCTGGCAACCCCTGCCCTTCCCCGAATGGCGTCCGCCCAGGCGTGGCCGACGCGCGTGGTGCGGATCATCGTCGGCTTCCCGCCCGGCGGCGGGGCCGATGCGACCGCCCGCATCGCCGCCGCGCGCCTGTCGGAGATCTGGGGCCAGCAGGTCATCGTCGAAAACAAGGGCGGCGCCGGCGGCAACATCGCCCACGACGCCGCCGCCCATGCCGCGCCCGACGGCTACACGATCCTGTTCAGCCCGTCGTCGCTGCCGATCATGCCGCTGCTTTATCCATCGCTGAATTACGATCCGATCGCCGACTTCGCGTCGGTCTCGACGCTCGGCAAATATCCGAACCTCATTGTGGTCTCCAAAGATTCATCGACGCAATCGCTGAAGGAATTCATCGACAAAGCCAAGGCCAATCCGGGCAAGGTCACGTTCGCCACGCCGGGCATCGGCACGACGCCGCATTTCACGGCTGAGCTGTTCAAGAAAATGGCGGACATCGATATCACTCACGTGCCCTACCGCGGCGTGGCGGCCGGCGCGATGAGCGATCTTCTCACCAACCGCATCGATTCGATGTTCAACACCACGGGCTCGTTGCTCCAGGCGGTGCGTTCGGGGCAGGTGCGCGGGCTGGCGCAATCGACCCCGGAGCGCTCGCCGCTGGCGCCCGAGCTGCCGACTTTCGCCGAAGCCGGCGTGCCGGGGCTCAACGTGTCGTCGTGGTACGGCCTGTTCGTGCCCGCCAAGACACCGCCGGACATCGTCAAGAAAATGCACGACGACACCGCGAAAATGCTGACCGAGCCGGAGACCAAGAAGAAGTACGAGGTGCTCGGCATCGAGGCCGCGAGCGCAACGGCCGATCAGATGGCCGCCCTGATGAAGAACGAAATTGCGCTGTGGACCCCGATCATCAAGGCCGCCAACATCAAGGGCGAGTGAAGGCGTCTTACTCCGCTGCGGCGAGGCCCTTCTGCGCGTTTCGCGTCAGGCAGCCGATGGCGAAATCAGTCGACATGATGTCGCCAAAGGTCAGATAGAAATTGCCCAACGCCGCGTTGTGGTCCTCGTCGGTGTTGGCGGCGTTGCCGTCGGTCACCATGATGGTCTTGAAGTTGCGCATCATAGCATCGCGCGCGGTCGATTCGCAGCACACGTTGGTCACCGTGCCGGTGATCAACAGCGTATCGAGGCCGCGGGCGCGCAACACCTCTTCGATGTTCGAGGAGCCCTGGATGAAGGCGCTGTAGCGCTTTTTCTCGACGATCGGATCCTGCGGCTCGACCTTGAGGCCGGCGAATAGCTCGTAACCCTTGCCGCCGACCGATAGCGAGCGCCGCCGCTTCTCCTCGCCCTTCGGGCCAACCATGCCGTAGAGCGTCGACCAGCTGGTCAACGTCTCGTCGGTGTAGGCGGTCTGGATCCAGATCACCGTGCCACCGGTTGAGCGCACCACCTGCGCCAGCCGGTTGATGTTGGGCACGATCTCGTGAGCCATCTGGCAGGGCGCGTGGCCCACCTCCGGCAGCATGAAGCCATTCTGCATGTCGACCACGACCAGCGCGGTCTTGGCCGGGACGAGGTCATCGAAAATGTGCTCGCGGCCGCGTCGGGCCACCACCCGGTCGACAATCGATTGTGAAATGGAAACTTTGTGCATGGCGAGCCCTCCCGGCCGGATGTCCGATTATGCGTCCGGCGAGGAAACAAGAGCAACTGCCCTGCAGTGGTTTTGCCTAGGGAGTGTATTCATGGACGCGCGGGCAATGTCGGCACAGGGGTAGCGTGGCAGTTCAATTCGCCTTGATGCCCGCAGCCTGGATGACCGCCGCCCACTTCGGAATCTCCGCTTTTAAGAAGGATGCCAGTTCTTCCGGAGTTGCGGTGGCGGTCTCGAAGCCGAGGGTCGTCAGGCGCTCCTGCACCTCCGGTGGCGCAACAGCCGCGGCGATTTCGCGATTGAGCAGCGTGATGACGTCTTTCGGGGTCTTGGCCGGGGCGAGGACGCCAACTACGGCGTTGCAGTCCACCTCGGGATAGCCGGCCTCGCGGAAGGTCGGAACCCCCGGCAGCCCCTTCAATCGCTTATTGCCGCCGACCGCGAGCGCCCGCAGTTTGCCTTCCTGATGTTGCGGAATCGTCGCCGCGGCCGAGCCGAAGGAAAGCGGCGTGTGGCCGGCGACGGCCGCCGCAATCGCCGGGCCTCCCCCGCCATAGGGCACATGCACCAGATCGAGCTTGAGCGATGTGCGGAATAGTTCGCCGGTGAGATGCGCCCCGGTGCCGACTCCTGCCGAACCGTAGCTATATTTTCCCGGGTTGGCCCTGATTAGGGCCACCAGCTCCTGCACCGTCTGGGCGGGAACCGACGGGTTGACTGCGAGCACTTGCATCGTGGTCGCGCCAATCGCGACTGCATCGAAATCCGTCAGCGGGTCATAGGGGACCTTGTTGTAAAGACTCAGATTTGCTGTGAAGCCGATCGCATCGATGAAAAGGATCGTATAGCCGTCCGGCGCCGCCTGGGCCGCCCGGCCGGCACCGATGTTGCCTCCAGCGCCCGCTGCATTCTCGATGTAGAACTGCTTTCCAAGGCGATCGGACAATTGTTGCGCGATGAGGCGGGCGACCACGTCGGTCTGGCCGCCGGGCGCAAAGGGCACGATCACGCGCACTGGCCGCGATGGGTAGTCTTGTGCCCGCGCGAACCGCGAGACGACGGGCAACGCGGCAGCGCCCGCGACCAGATACAGGAATGTACGGCGTGGAAGTGTCATGGCGGTCCCTTCTGAATCCAGCGGCCATACGGTAGCAAATTCGGCGGCCCAATGTGATGTCACCTCCTGGCACTTAGCGGACAACGCAGCCTTGCACCGCAGTCCGCATTCGGGGGTGGCAGCGGACACGCCCTGGTGCGCGGCAACCCGATCAAACACAGGAGCCTATCCGTGGCCAAATACCGTCTCGACAAGCAGCGTGGAAGCCTTCTAAAAAGGAGGCCTCGGGGCGCAGTTGTGACGCAAAAGGCGGCTGAGCAAAGGCCTGATTTCTCATGAAATACGATACGTTTTTCGCCCGCGCCCTGGACCGTCTGCACGAGGAGCGGCGATATCGGGTTTTTGCCGACCTCGAGCGCATCGCCGGCCGTTTTCCGCACTCGATCTGGCATGCGCCGCAGGGCCCGCGCGAGGTCGTGATCTGGTGCTCCAACGACTACCTCGGCATGGGCCAGCACCCCAAGGTGATCGGCGCCATGGTCGAAACCGCGACGCGGATGGGCACCGGCGCGGGCGGCACCCGCAACATCGCCGGCACCAATCATCCGCTGGTGGAGCTCGAGCGCGAGCTCGCCGACCTGCACGGCAAGGCGGCGGCGCTGGTGTTCACGTCCGGCTATGTGTCGAACCAGACCGGCATCCCGACCATCGCCAAGCTCATTCCGAATTGCCTGATCCTGTCGGACGCCTACAACCACAACTCGATGATCGAAGGCATCCGCCACGCCGGATGCGACAAACAGATTTTCCGCCACAACGATCTCGCCCATCTGGAAGAGCTGATGAAGGCCGCGGGCGACCGCCCGAAGCTGATCGCGTTCGAGAGCATCTATTCCATGGACGGCGACATCGCGCCGATCAACGCGATCTGCGATCTGGCCGACCGTTACAACGCGATGACATA
>Ga0207670_10000962_pt1 | contig 15187 bp, 10 predicted proteins | sample KBSS23HmetaG_FD_184339 | JGI IMG/M metagenome (GOLD analysis project Ga0207670, IMG submission 184339) | Switchgrass rhizosphere microbial communities from Kellogg Biological Station, Michigan, USA - KBS S2-3H metaG (SPAdes) (version 2) | ecosystem: Host-associated > Plants > Roots >... | reverse complement strand
CCGTACACGCGGAGGAGGTGCTTCCGCGTGATCTGGTTGAAACGATACGTCTCGGTCGACGCCGACGTCAGCGGCTTCTGCTCGCCGTACCAGACATCCGCCGGGATCCCGTCGATCCTCACGATCGTATCGCCCGGCACGATCCCCGGGACCTCCGAGCGGCGCACGACCGGCTTGTCGCCGATCGGCTCGATCTTGAGCGGCAAGAACCCGGTGAACGGGCGCGCCTCGTCGGCGATGAAGTTGTGCCCGTCGTTCAGCGCTTCGCCGAAGCGGCGGAGCACCGCCAGGTAGAGATCGCGATCGATCGGCTTGCCCGGGTGCGCGAGCGCCGCCGCCTCCACCTCGAGGATCGTCTCTTCGAGGCGGCCGTCGATGAAGTCGCCGAGATCGCCGAAGTTCCGGTCGAAGAGGCGCAGCCCGCCGTGGATCGTCACGAGCCCCGCGCGCGCCTCGCCGGCGCCGAGCGTCGTCGGCTGCTGCACGAACAGATCCGGGATCGCCGTGACGCGCGGCCGCGCGTCCGGCCCGTGCGCGGCGGCCGGCGGCATCCCGCGCCCCGCGAGCCCGGCGATCAGCGCCGTCGGATCCGCGCCGCGCGCGTCGGCCGCGATCACGTCGGGCCACCTCTGGCCGGACGCCGGGTCGAGCATGTCGAACATGCGAAAGACGAGCCCGCTCTCGCCCACCGCGCTCCACGCGGACTCGGCCGCGGCCGACGGGACGTCGGCGCCGAGGATCCACGCACGGTTCGCGAGGCGGAGCGCCCCGGCGAGCTCGGCGGCGGCCGGCGCGATCTCGTTCCCCGTGATCACCGCGAGCGGCAGATCCGCCGCCGCAGCCCCGGGGAACGGCTCGAGCTGCCCCGTCGAGGTGTCCTGGAAGAGGCCCACGTCGCCCCACTGCGCGTCGCTGTTCGCCATGTCGAACCAGAAACGGCTCGAGAGGACGGGACGCTGCATCGGCGCGGCGAGCGCGAGCGACACCGCCGCGTCGAGCGCGTCGCGCACCGGGTCGGACGTCAGGCCGTTGATCGTGTTCACGATGCTGAAGGGGACATGCGGGAGGTCGCGCACGTCGATCGCGACGGCGCGCGCGCCCGCCGGCAGCGTGGGGACGCCGGTACCGGGGCGTACCACGGCGACGTCGCCGACCAGGCGCACGCTCACCGGCCCCAACGTCGCTTTCGACGCGGTGCGCACGCACTCCTGGCCGTCGCCGAGGGCGGCCACGTAGTCACGGAGCACGCGGCCGTCGGCGGCGAACGGGCTCGTGTTCGCGAGCGCCTTCGCCAGCGCCTGATCCTTCGGCACGAGCGAGGCCGTCGTACCGAAGAAGCGCACCGCCGCGTGCGCCGCCGAGAGCGCAAGGAGCGGGGCCGTCGTGGCGGGCGCGCCCGCCGTGACGTGGCTGCACCACGTGTCAGGTGAAATTGGCGCGCTGTCCAGAGAGGTCAGCGCGTCGTCCACGGACCCGGTGGAGCCGGGACCCGAGGACGGAGAGGACGAGCAGGCCGTCGCCGCGACGGCGAGCAGGGAACAAAGATGCGTGAATGGACGTAAACGCATGGGGAAGCCTCCGATCGGAGTGGGCGATCGCGTGCTCATGGCGAGCGCTAGCAATGTCGCGACCTACCCGCGGGGATCACGCTTTTTTGAAATAGTTCGTCAATCCACACGACGGCTCGTGGGTAATCCGGCGAAGGGTGCAACAGGCGAGGCGTTGCACCCCGCTGGGTGACGCGCGACGTCACTCCACGAAGTAGCCGAGGCCGGCGTGGCTCACGATCGACCCGTCCTCGGCGTCGACCGTCTGCTCGTAGTGTAAGAGCTCGCCGCGGACGCCCGCGCCGAGCCCCGGGAGCGCGCGGAGGAGCGCGTAGATCGGGGCGAGGCCGCAGACGCGGCGCGTCTCGAGGTCGGCGGAGACGTGGCGCCAGAAGCCGGCGTGATCGCGCGTGGCGGCGTGATCGAGCGACGCGCGGTCCTTCGCTTCGAGGTCGCGCCGCTCGGGCTCGGTGAACGCGGCGTCGCCGAAGCGCGGCCCGACGTGCGCGAGGTCGGCGCCGGCGACGAGGACGACGCGGCCGGGTCGCGACGCGACGAGCTCCTCGAGGGTGCCGAGGAAGCGCTCGACCGCCGCGTCGCGCGCCGGATCCTTGCCGTGCGCTTGATGCTCGCCGAGCCCCGCGAGGATCGGGACGATCCGCGGCGGCGGGGCGCCGTCCGGACGACTCGTCAGGAGGTGCGCGAGGAAGACCGCCTGGAACTCGAGCGAGTGCTCGCGTTTGTGATTGAGCTCGTCGCGGTACGGATCGAAATCCGCCGCACGCGCGAGGGTATCGACGGCGTCTTCGTGGACGCGGACCAAACCGAGCGGCGTGGCGAACGACTTCCTGCAGAGGGCGAACGGCGCGCGCATCGGCGCGTGCGACGTGCCGAGGAGGACGAACGTGTCGGCGTCGTCGGCGAGGCGATCGGCCATCGTGCCATAGGCGTGCCCGTAGCTGACGGCGCCGCGCCACGGATCGATGTGCGGCGCGACGAGCGCGACCATGCGCCCGCGCCGCTCGCCGCGCGCCGCCCTGCCCAGGCAGTCCTCGTCGAGGTAGCGGCGGAGCGCCGTCGGATCGGCGTGGTACGCGCCGCCGGCGTGCGACGCGGGGCGGACGGGCGAGCTCGTGAACTCGCGCTCGACCTCGAGGCGCGCGCGCTGGAACGTGTCGCCGTGGAGGAAGAGCCCCTCGTCGAGCTCGCGCGCCACCTTCACGACGAGGTCGCTCGTGATCGTGCTCCCGACCTCGAGCGACGCGCGGCGCGCGATCTCGTCGCACGTGTGCTCGCCGGTGAAGAGCGCGACCACGGGGATGAGATCGGGCGGGATCGCAGCGTGGCCGGGGGCGATCCCCTGCGTGTCGCGGAGGACGAGGAGCCGGCCGTGGCGGGCGTCGGGGACGACGATGGTCTCGACGGGACGGAGACGCGGGCGCTCGAGCGCGGAGGGCATTCAGCCCGATCTTACGCTGCCCACCCGCGCGGCGCGACCTAGCGGCTGCCTAGGAGGCGCGTGACGGAGGGGCCGATGCGCGGTACACCTCGGGGCGCGCGCCATGCGTCGACGACCTCCGGTCCCCCGCCTTCCCTGGCGCCGCGACCCTGCACGCGCGGACCTCCTCTCGATTTACGCCGAGGTCGACCGGCTCCTCGCCGACATCACGTGCGACGCGTCGACCGACTGCTGCCGCTTCGCGATCACGGGGCGCGAGCCGTATCCGACGGCGGTCGAGATGGCCGAGGTGCACCACGCGCGCGCGCTCGCCGCGCCGGCTCGTACCGACGACGCGGCGCCGCGGCGGCGTGGCCTCCCGCTCGCCCCGGACGGCGAGCGGCGCTGCCCGCTCCTCTCCCCGGCGGGGCGCTGCCGGATCTACGCGTCGCGGCCGCTCGGGTGCAGGACGTTCTTCTGCGCGCGCGCCGCGCGGCCGGGAAAGGAGCCGCGCGCGGAGATCCTCCGCCTCTCGCGCGCCATCGCCGACCTCTCGGCCCGCGCCTTCCCCGAAGACCCCTTGCCGCGCCCGCTCACGCGCGCGCTCGCGGCACCTCGTTGATCGGCATCGGCCGCGCCCTCCTCCGGGCCGCGCTCGGGTGCGCCCTCTTCGGCGGAGGGGCGTGGGTCGTCGCGCGCCACAGCGGCGCCGTCGATCCGCCGCCGCCGCTGCCGCACGCCCCGTCGGCCGTCGCGTCGGTCGTCGATGCGGCGGCGGCGTCCGCCGCGCCGGCAGGGTCCGCCGCGGCGCGCCGCCCGAGCGCGGAGCTCGCGTACGAGGCCAAGGTGCGCCTCGTCGAATCGTTGCGGACTGCACGTATCGACGCGCCGACGCTGAAGGCGGGGCTCGCGCTCATCGCCCCCCACTGGCGGCGGATGCAGGTCCCGTGGGCGCCGCTCTCCGGCGACGCCGCGCGGCTCGCGACGAGCTTCGCGATCCGCACGAGCGAGACCGAGACGCCCTGGGTGATGCCGAAGTCGAGCGGCGGCGTGTGGGCGCCGAGCGCGCGGATCTGGAACATGAGCGAGGGGAGCTTCGACCAGCGCGAGGCGATCTTCGCCCCGACGCCCGCCACGATCGGCTTCCGCGTCGTCGTGCCGCAGGCGGCGCGCCTCTCCTTCTCCGCGGCGGTCGCGAGCTCGGTCCCCACCGAGACACGCTTCACCGTCTCGATCGCCACCGCGCGCGGCGAGGAGACCGACGCGTGCGAGGTGAAGATCCCGCCCCGCCAGACGGACGCGTGGACCGACGCGACGTGCCCCCTCGACAAGTGGGCCGGACAGAGCGTCGAGCTCCGCCTGAAGACCTCGGCGCCGGGAGGAGGGCCGTCGCCAGCGCTCTGGGGGAACCCGACCATCCTCGCGCGCTCGCCGGCCGATCTCCCGTACAACGTCCTCTGGGTGGTCGTCGACGCGCTCCGCCCCGACGTCATCGCGAGCTTCCACGACGACGCGGAGGACGCGAAGAAGCGCGCCGCGCCGCGCGAGCCGCTCGAAGCGCTCCTCCCGAAGATCCCGGGGCTCACGCCGGTGCTCGACGACCTCGCGTCGAAGGGGGTCCGCTTCACGCACGCGTACTCGGGCGGCGCGTGGACGCGCCCGGGCACGCTCGCGATGCTGGCCGGCGCGCGCTCCACCGAGCTCGGGATCGATCCCCTCCCCTGGGTCCTGCCCGACGCGGCGGTGGCGCGCTATTACGCGTCGTCGCCGCCGCTCCTCCCGCTCATCCTCCGCCGCCACGGCGCGGTCACGCGCGCGTTCGTGAACAACTACTTCATGGTCGGCTACGCGCCGGTCGGCGTCGACATGGGGTTCGAGCGCGTCGACGATCACCGCTATCGGACGCTCGATACGCAGGAGATCACGAAGAACGCGGTCGACTGGATCGGCGCGCACGGAGGCGAGCGCTTCTTCGTCTTCTGCAACTACAACTCGCCGCACGAGCCGTGGGAGCCGCCGAAGCGCTTCCAGGACCGCGTCCCGCCCGCGCCCGCCGGCCCGAAGGAGTGGACGCCGCGCCAGTACATGGCCGAAGCGGCGAAGGACGACGAGGCGATCGGCGCGCTCCTGAAAGCGCTCGACGACGCGCACGTGCGCGACCACACGCTCATCGTCGTGACGGCGGACCACGGCGAGACGCTCTCGTCGGCGCACGCGGGCGTCTCCAAGCTCGACAACATGCAGGTGCGCTACCACCACGCCGTCAGCAACTACGAGGAGACGAGCCGCATCCCGATCCTCCTCGTCCTCCCCGGCGCGCTCCCGGCGGGGAAGGCGGTGACCGCGCGCGTCCGGAACACCGACCTCGCGCCGACCGTCCTCGACCTCGAGGGGCTCGAGCGCGATCCGAAGGCGAGCGGCCGGTCGATGCTCCCGCTCGTCCGCGGCGAGAAGGAGGCGGACGAGCGCGTCGTCGTGACCGAGGGGCGCGGGACGCGCGCGGTGCTCGCCGGCAAATACCGCCTCCTCGTGCGCGAAGGGGCGGCGCAGGTGACGAAGATCAAGGACGAGGACGTCACGGTCGCGGAGGAGCTCTACGACCTCGAGGCCGACCCCGGCGAGCGTCACAACCTCGCGCACGAGCGCCCCGAGGTCGTCGCGGAGATGCGCGCGCGCCTCTTGGCGGCGCAGAAGAACGTCCCTGCGGCCGGCACCGCGGCGAGCCTCGCCGCGGCCGAGCCGGGCGCGTCGGACTCGAGCCTTCATCTGCGCTTCGCGGGTGCCGGCGCGGTCCACCGCGTGTCGGGGACGGTGGTCGTGTCCGGGCCGGCGGGGGCGCCCGCAAAGGCCGTCGCGTTCGAGCCGGTGGGAGCGCCGCGCGAGGCGTTCAAGCTCGACGGCGCGAAGCTCGATCTCGCGCTCGAGACATCGCCGGCGGCGCTCGTCGGGCTCGATCTCCGCGTCGAGCCGCCGACGGCGCGCGTCGGCTGGACCCTCTTCCTCGACGACAAGCCGTGGCCGGAGCGGCACGTCTTCGCCGGCCCGTTCGGGCTCGCCGACGCGAGCATCGACCGCGGCGTGGTCGACGACGAAGGGCGCGCGGCGGTGCACTCGGCGCGGCTGCCGTTCATCGACGTCGCCCGCGATCTGGGTCTCTTCGTCACGCGCGAGCGAGCGGGCGAGTCGACCGCGCCGGAACGCGGCGGCGGGGGGAGCGAGGCGGCCGCCGAAATGAATCAGCTCTTGAAAGAGTGGGGTTACGCTCGCGCGAGCGGCGGCCGTTAATTCAGCCGAACGAGTCACGACGGCGCTTGTCGGGGTACCGACAAGCTCCTAGGCTCCGCGCCCGCCATGCGCCTCGCATCGCTCCTCGGACCGGACATCAAGCAGTTGCTCCGGGAGGATCCCGAGCAGCTCCTTCCGCTCCTGGACGAGATCCACGCGGAGGACCTCGCCGACATCGTCAGCGAGCTCGAACCGGACGAGGCGGCGCAGCTCCTCGCGCGCCTCCCGGCCGAGGAGGCGGCGCCGATCTTCGAGCGCCTCGAGGACCACGAGCAAGAGGAGCTCGTCGACCTGATGCCGCCCGAGTCGGTGGCGCAGATCGCGAGTGAGATGGCGCCGGACGACCGGGCCGACCTCTTCAACGCGCTGCCCGACGAGGTGGGCGACAAGCTCCTCGAGACGCTCGAGCGCGTCGACCCCGAGGCCGCCGAGGACGTCCGCGAGATCGAGAAGTGGCCCGAGACGAGCGCCGGCCACCTGATGACGACGAGCTACGTGTCGGTCCCGCCGACGCTCGACGTCGCGGGGACGCTCGACGCGGTGCGCGCGTACGCGCTCGAGAGCGACGCGCCGATCTACAACGTGTACGCGATGAACGACCAGGAGCACCTCGTCGGCATCGTGTCGCTGAAGCAGCTCATCATCGCGCCGCCGGCGCAGCCGCTCATGGAGATCCTCCGCACGAACGTCATCAGCGTCCCGCCGGAGATGGACCAGGAAGAGGTCGCGCGGCGCATGGCGAAGTACGACCTCAACGTCATGCCGGTGGTCGACGGGCAAGGGCGGCTCCTCGGCGTCATCACCGTCGACGACGTCATCGACGTCCTGACGCAGGAGCAGACGGAGGACGTCCAGAGGATCGGCGGTATCGAGCCGCTCGACGTCCCGTACTTCCAGACGCGGTTCGCCGAATTCATCCGCAAGCGCGGCGTGTGGCTCGTCATCCTCTTCGTCGAGGAGTTCTTCACGCAGACGGCGCTCCGCTACTACGACCCGGTGTTCAAGGCGATCGAGGGGGCGTCGTACTACGTCCCGCTCCTCATCTCCACGGGAGGCAACTCCGGCTCGCAGTCGTCGACGCTCATCATCCGCGGCCTCGCGATCGGCGAGATCAAGCTCCGCGACTGGTGGCGGATCTTCATCCGCGAGCTCTTCATGGGCCTCGTCCTCGGGCTCATCCTCGCCGCGATCGGCTTCGGGCGCGTCCTCATGTACCCCGACCAGACGATCAGGTTCGCGCTCACCATCGCGCTCACGCTCGTCGGCATCGTGATGACCGGCTGCACCGTCGGCTCGATGCTCCCGCTCGTCTTGAGGCGGGTCGGCGTCGACCCGGCGACGAGCTCGACGCCGTTCATCGCCAGCCTGGTCGACGTCGCCGGGATCATCGTCTTCGTCCACGTGGCGAAGGTCGTGATGCACGAGGTGCTCGAGGCGGCGGGCGCGGTGGGCTTGGCGATGTGACCTCGGCGAGCGCGCCCTGCGCTCGCTCGTACCGCCGATCGCACCGCGCGCACGCCGCCGCCGCGGGGGCCCGCCGCGCGAGCGCCACCGTCTCTCCGCACGTGCACGCCCACCCGATGACGCGCGCCGGGACGCCGGCGACGATCGCGTGCGGCGGGACGTCGCGCGTGACGACCGCCCCCGCCGCGACCACCGCCTGCGCGCCGACGCGCACCGGCGCGACCAGCGTCGCGTGCGCGCCGAGCGTCGCGCCGCGCTCCACCACCGTCCGATCCCAGGACGGCGCGCGCGGGAACGCGGCGCGCGGATGGCGCACGTTGGTGAACGCGGCCGCGGGGCCGACGAAGACGTCGTCCTCGAGCGTCACGCCGTCCCACACGCTGGTGTGGCTCTGGATCCGCGTCCCCGCGCCGACGCGCGCCCCGGCGGCCACGAAGCAGAACGCGCCGATGACAGCGCCCGCGCCGACCTCCGCGCCGGGCGCCACGATCGCGCTCGCGACGATCCTCGGCGCTTCGTCGCCGCTCCTCGCGCGCGTTGCGATCGGCTCCCGCCGCCTCGTCGTCACGGCGCGCGATGCTACCCAGCCGCGGACGCGAGTGGTACTGCTCGCGCGGATATGCGCCGCGCCTTCGTCCTCGTCACCGCCCTCGCCGCCGTCGCCGCGGCGGGGTGCTTCAAGCGGAAGAAGGGGCCCGCGTACGATACGGTGCACGTCGCGATCGGCGCGGCGCACGCGTGCGCGCTCGCGAAGGACGGCGCCGTGTGGTGCTGGGGCGACGGGAGCCGCGGGCAGCTCGGCGACGGAAAGGCGGCGTCGCACCCGCTCCCGGCACGGGTGCGCCCGCCCGGCGGAGACATCGCCGACGTCGCGGCGGGCGGGGCGACGACGTGCACGCGCGCGAAGGACGGCGCGATCGCGTGCGCCGGCGCGCTCGCGAGGGACGACCTCGGGAGCGCCGCGGAGGTGAAGGTCGGCGACACGATCGCGTGCGCGCGCGGCACGGGCAAAGGCGACGCGGGCGAAGGCGAAGGCGCCGTGCGGTGCTGGACGAAGACGGCCCCGCCGCGCGCGGTCGCCGGGATCCACGACGCCACGGCGATCACCGCCGGCGGATCGCGCGCGTGCGCGCTCGTCACCGAGGGGACGCTCCGCTGCTGGAGCGACACGGACGACCCGGCCGTCGCGCCGGCCACCGTCCCGGCGATCTACGGAGCGGTCGCCGCCTCCGTGGGGGCGCGGCACGCGTGCGTCGTGCGCGGCGACCGGACGCTCGCGTGCTGGGGGGCGAACGATCACGGCGAGCTCGGCGACGGGACGACCACCGCGCACACGAGTCCGGCCACCGTCCTTGGGCTCGAGTCGGTGCACGACGTCTCGATCGGCGACGGCTTCACGTGCGCGCGCCTCTACGACGGCACCGCGCGCTGCTGGGGGCGGAACGATCACGGCGTCCTCACGAGCGGGACGCTCGAGGGGCGCACGACACCGCAGATGATCTCCGGCCTCTTCCATCTCCAGGAGCTCACCGTCGGCGGCGGCACGGTGTGCGCGCTCCTCGACGACGGCACGCTCCGATGCTGGGGCGAGAACGGCCAAGGTCAGGTGGGCGACGGCTCGCGCGACGACCGCGGCGTCCCCGTCACCGTCCGCTGGTAGAGCCGCAGCGGTCGACGCCAAATGGCGGGAGCGCGGTCGCGCGCGTTTTGGTATGCCTTCCGCCATGGCGATCACCTACCGGGACGCGGGGGTGGACATCGACGCCGGCGACGACCTCGTCGAGCGAATCAAGCCGCTCGCGCGCGCGACGCGGACGCGCGAGGTCCTCGAGGACGTCGGCGGCTTCGCGGGGATGTGCCGCCTCCCCGACGGGCTCGTCGATCCGGTGCTCGTGAGCGGCACCGACGGCGTCGGGACCAAGCTCAAAGTCGCGTTCCAGACCGGCGTGCACGACACGATCGGCTTCGACCTCGTCGGGATGTGCGTGAACGACGTCGTGACGAGCGGCGCGCGCCCGCTCTTCTTCCTCGACTACTTCGCGACCGGGAAGCTCGACGTCGGCGTGGCCGAGAGCGTCGTCCGCGGGATCGCCGCGGCGTGCAAGGAGGCCGGGTGCGCGCTCCTCGGCGGCGAGACCGCCGAGCTCCCCGGGATGTACGCGGAGGGCGAGTACGACCTCGCGGGCTTCGCGGTCGGCGTGGTATCACGCGCGCGGATCGTCGACGGAAAGCGCGTCGCGGAGGGCGACCGGGCGATCGCGCTCCCATCGAGCGGCCTCCACTCGAACGGGTACTCGCTCGCGCGCCGCGTCCTCCTCGAGACGCTCGCGCTCCGGATGGACGACCGGCCGCCGGAGCTCGGCGGGCGCACCGTCGCCGAGGCGCTCCTCTCCCCCACCCGCCTCTATCCGCGCGCGGTGGCCGCGCTCACCGCGACGCCCGGCGTCGACGTCCGCGCGATGAGCCACATCACCGGCGGCGGGCTCCCCGGCAACGTGCCGCGCGTCCTCCCCGACGGGCTCGGCGTGCGGATCACCGGCGCGTGGGAGCGCCCGGGCGTCTTCGATCTCGTCGCGCGCGGCGGCCCGGTCGACGAAGCGGAGATGCGCCGCACGTTCAACATCGGCGTCGGCTTCGTGGTGATCGTCCCGGCGGCGAGCGAGGCGGTCGCGATGGCCGCGCTCCGCGCCTCCGGCGAGGCCCCCTTCGCGCTCGGCGACGTCATCCGCGTCGCGCCCGACACGCCGTTCGAGGAGCGGGTCGTTTTCGCCGTATGATCGCGCCGCCATGATCACGCTCGGCGTCCTCGTCTCCGGCGGTGGCACGAACCTCCAGGCCATCCTGGACGCGATCGCCGCCGGTCGCCTCGACGCCAAGGTAGCCGTCGTCGTCTCGAACGTGGCGAGCGCGGGGGGCCTCGCGCGCGCGCGCGCCGCGGGCGTGCCGGCGCTCACGATCGATCACCGCGCGTTCCCGGATCGCGCGGCGTTCGACGCCGCCGTCGTCGCCGCGCTCCGCGAGCACGGCGTCGACGTGGTCGTCCTCGCCGGGTTCATGCGCGTGGTCACCGCGACGCTCCTCGACGCGTTCCCGATGCGCGTCGTGAACATCCACCCCGCGCTCCTCCCGGCCTTCCCCGGTATCCACGGCCCGCGCCAGGCGCTCGCGTACGGGGTGAAGGTCGCGGGTTGCACCGTGCACTTCGTCGACGCGGGGACGGACACGGGGCCGGTGATCGCGCAGGCCGCGGTGCCGGTCCGCGACGACGACGACGAAGGGCGCCTCGCGGCGCGGATCCTCGAGCAAGAGCACGCGCTCCTGCCGCGCGTGCTTCAATGGATGAGCGAGGGGCGCGTGCGCGTCGTCCCTCCCGACGCGCCCGGCGACCGCGCGCGCGTGACCGTGGAGGAGGACCGTGGGACCTGACATCGTAGCCATCTGGATGGGGCGGATCCTCCTCGCCGTCCTCACGACCTTCCTCCTCATTTGGATGCTGCGACGCGTGGGCGACGGGCTCACCGCCTCCGTCGAGTGGATCGAGGCGCGGCTCGAGCGGCGCGGCCGCGGGATCGCCGTGCGGTCGGTGGAGGTCCTCTCGGCCGACGCGATCAGCGGCTTCGTCCGCTCGCTCGTCGGCACGATGCGCGTCCTCGCGATGCTGGCGCTCCTTTACGGGTGGCTCCTCGTCGTCGCGTGGGCGCTCGACGCGAGCCACAAGGTCTTCGACATCGTCGTGACGCCGCTCGTGACGGCGCTCTCCACCGTCGGCTACGCGGTCCTCGGCTTCATCCCGAACCTCGCGATGCTCGTCGTCATCGTGACGCTCGCGCGCTTCGCGTCGCGCGTCGTCGGCGTCCTCGGGAACGCGGTGGCCGAGCGGCGCCTCGTGGTGAAGTGGCTCGACCCCGAGCTCGTCACGCTCACGCGGCGGATCGCGACGATCCTCATCTGGGTGACGGCGCTCGTGATGGTCGCGCCGTATCTCCCGGGCAGCGACTCGCGCGCGTTCCTCGGGATCACGATCATGCTCGGGATCCTCGTCTCGTTCGGGTCGACGAGCGTCACGTCGAACCTCCTCGCCGGGCTCGTCCTCGTCTACGCGCGCGCGTACCGCGTCGGCGACCGCGTGCGGATCGGCGACGTCGTCGGCGACGTGACGTTCATCGGCGTCTTCACGATGCGGATCCGGACGCTCGACCACGAAGAGGTGATCGTCCCGAACGCGCTCGTCCAGTCCGGGCCGATCTGGAACTACACGACGTCGACCGCGACGGTGGCCACGGCGAAGACGCTCCGGCCGCCGCCCCCGCCGCCGTTCGGCACGCCGTCCGCGCCTCCGGTGTCGATCCCGATCGCGCCCCCTCCGGTGCGCGTGACCAACCCGCCCGAGCCCGTCGCGCCGTCGGACGCTCCGGCGCGAGCCCCTTCGTCACCCGAGCTCGACTGGGGCTCCTGACAAAAAGAAAGCGGGAGGGCGGCGCGACGGCCACCCTCCCGCGTCTCTTACTTCACGGATCGCAGGAGAAGCCGCTCACGTCGAGCGAGAAGGCGCGGACGTGCCCGGTGTCGAGCGCCGCGTTGTCGCTGACGTTGAGCGTCCAGACGCCGCTCGCGTTCTCGCCGCTGAAGATCGACTCCGGGTTCGCGGGAGAGAACGTGCCGGTGAAGGGCGCCTGGCCGGGGGTGACCGCCTGGATCGAGTTCGCGGAGCCGTCCACGAGCACCGTCTGGCAGAAGTTGTTGCCGCTGTTGAGCGCGCCGCCCGCCTGGTTGATCAGGGTCGCGGTGGTGCCCGACGGCGACGTCAGACGGAAGATGAGATCGCCGACCCACGTGTGATCGACGCCGACCGTGGTGGTGCCGATGCCGGCGTCGCACGCGGTGCCGTCGAGGCGGAGGACGACCTTGGCGATCGACCCGCCCGAGACGTTGAGCGGGATGTTGACGCCGGCGGCGTTGCTGTCCGGGATCGCGACCACGGGACCCGAGTACGAGGTCGTCGTGGGCGTCGTCGAGGCGCGGCCCGTCTGCACGGTGAAGTTGAACGAGATCGGGCCGTTGCCGCGACCGGTGAACGCCGCGGTGAACGTCAGCGGGAGCTTCGCGCCGCACGGAGCCGACGGCGAGACGGAGATGAGGTACGGAGCAGCGCTCGCCGCGCTCAAGCCCGGCGCGAGATCCGGATAGATGCCGTTGGCGCGGGTGACCGAGACGAACGGCGAGCTCGACGAGAGCGTGCCGATGAGCGCCTTCGCGGTCGCGCCGCCGTTGTTCTGGAGCTGGACGGCGACCTGCGCGCTGCCGCCCGGGAGGATCGCGTCGCCCGAGGACGGCGTCACGGAGACCGTCCCGGCCTCGAGGAACGCCGCCGGCTTGGCGCCCGCCCGGCTGAGGCCTTCGAACGCCGAGGCGATGCCCGATCCGCTGTCGCGGTCCGCGCCCGCTTCGGCGATGTCGATCGCGCCCGAGAGGAGCGCCTTCCGCAGCTTGGCCGGGCTGATGTTCGGCACCGCCGACTTGATCAGGCCGGCGATCGCGCCGGCGTGCGGCGCCGCGGCCGACGTACCGAAGAACGGATTGAGACCGGAGAACGACGGCAGCGTCGTGGAGACGCCGTCCGCCGCGGCGAGGTCGGGCTTCTTGCGCGTCTCGCCCGCGCTGCACGCGAAGACGGGCTCGCCGGTACCGATCAGGTTGCCGTTGCGATCGTAGAACACGCGGCGCTGGCCATCGGAGCTGAAGAGCTCGACCGGCGTCGTCGGACCGGCGGCGAAGAGGCCGTCGACCGCCTCGGCGACGTCGACCGCCGCGACGCCGAAGGCGTCCTTCGCGGAGTTGTGGCCGAACGTCGACCCGCCGGTGCCGATCGCGAACTCGCCGCCGAAGAGGACGGCGCGGACCGCGCGGTCCTTCGCGCCCGGGTGCCGCGCGATGACGACACGCGCGTTCGTCGGGAGGCCGAAGCCGATGAACTCGGACGGAAGGTCGTCGCCGTCCTGCACGTCGGTGCTGGCGATGAGGACGTTCCGGAGGTCCTCGTTGAGGACGAAGACGTCGTAGTCATTGAACGCGGCGGGCACGTCGAGCGTGCCGGCGTCGGACCAGTGCAGGATGAGCGGGCCGCCCGAGACCTCGATGCGGTTCGAGATGACGCCGCCGCCGAAGTCGTGGACCTCGTAGCCCGACGGGAGCGTCGCGAGCGCGCCGGCGTTCTTGAAGTCGCCCTCCCACGTCCCCGACGTGCCGTCGTTGGCGCTGCCGCCGTTGCCGGCCGACGAGAAGTACGACGCGCCGTCGGCCGTCACGTCGTCGACCGCCTGCGCGATGATGTCGTCCTGGTAGGGCGACTCGAAGAAGTAGATCACGTCGTCGATGATGACGTCGCAGTGGAAGTCGAACCGGAGCGACCGGATGTTGTCCGCAAAGCTCTCCGGGCTGTTGAACGCGCTGGCGAAGAAGAGCTTCGCGCCCGGCGCGACGTCGTGGACGATCTCCATCATCGCCGTGCCTTCGCCCGATCCGGGGCGGCCGTCCTGACCGGGGACGGTCACCGTGTCGGCCGGGAGATCGCCGGTGGAGATCGACTGCTCCTTGAAATCGTCGCTGTCCGAGAGGACGCCGATCCGGATGCCCGTGCCGTCGGCGTTGAAGAACTTGCGCGCGCGATCGGCGCCGTGCGCCTTGCTCCCCTCCGACGTCACCGAGCCGGCGAGCGTCGCCGCGCCGACGCCGTCGGGCGAGCGCGGGATCGACCTCGCCTGCTCCACCGCCTGCTGCACGGCGGCGATCCGCTCCTCGCGCGAGCGCGGCGCGAACTTCTCCGTGGCGCGCGGCGGGTCGGCGTGGTTCGTCGTCGCCGAGAGCGCCGGCCGGATCGACTGGACGCCCGCGTCGGACGCGAGCACGTCGAGGCGATCGAGCGAGAGCCACGCGCGCGCGCTTCCGTGCGCCGCCGACGAGCTGACCATCGTGCCGCCGAGCGACTCGATGCGGCTCTGGAGCGCGGTTCCTCCCTTGACGTCGACGAGCACGCGGCCCTGCGCGTCGGTGCGGACCTGGCTCTGGATGATCTCGCCGGTCTTCCCCTTCAGGGACGTGAAGCGGCCGCTCTGCATGTACAGAAGCTGCGAGGCGATCTTCCGCTGCGCGGGCGTGCGCGCGGCCTTCTCGGCAAGGAGAGACTCGATCTGGGACACTGCGCTCGGGGGGAGCGACGTCGCCGCTTGGGGGTTACCTGTGGGGGCCGGCGGCGGCGCCGAACTGCATCCGGGCGCGGCCGCGATGGCGGCCGCGGTCAGTGCCAATAAAAGACGCTTCATGAGACCTCCGAATCAAGGCGTTGGTGGCTTAGCGACCGATGTCGGCGGCGCCGGTGGCGAGACCGAAAGGCCTCGGCGCGCCGCGAGGCGACCTGTGGCAAACTTTCCCAGTGCAACGAGCCAGGTCTGGGACC
>Ga0207670_10000957_pt1 | contig 15223 bp, 16 predicted proteins | sample KBSS23HmetaG_FD_184339 | JGI IMG/M metagenome (GOLD analysis project Ga0207670, IMG submission 184339) | Switchgrass rhizosphere microbial communities from Kellogg Biological Station, Michigan, USA - KBS S2-3H metaG (SPAdes) (version 2) | ecosystem: Host-associated > Plants > Roots >... | reverse complement strand
AACAGTAGTACGTGAAACAATCACGTTTAGACTCGACCATTTCGAGTCAGGTTGCACAACCGAGTTTACGCGTCCGGTTAAGACAACGTCAAACATTTGTTTAAGCCAGGAATTAACCACAAAGGCTCAAAGACACTAACTTATTTTTGACTTAGTGCCTTTGTGTCTTTGTGGTAAAGAATTTCTTCTATTGCGGCGGAAGCTTCATCTCGGGCCTGGTGATCGGCGGCGAGGATGGTCTGAATGTCCCTGGCGGGCTGGTTTGAATGCTGGTTCATGACTGCTTCGATAACCTGTGGAATCTCCGTCAAACAGATGCGTTCGTTCAGAAAGGCGGCGACCGCTTCTTCGTTTGCGGCATTCATCGCCGCCGGAAGCGTCCCACCTTCTCGCAAAGCCTTGTAAGCCAGCCGGATACAGGGAAATCGATCGTGATCCGGGGCTTCGAAGTGAAGACCGGAAACCGCGGTCAGATCCAACGGCGGTAACTGACACGAGTGTCGCTCCGGGTAAGTCAGTGCGTACTGAATGGCGTGACGCATGTCCGTGACTCCCATCTGGGCAATCACCGAACCGTCAACCATCTCGATCATCGAATGAACCACCGACTCAGGATGGACGACTATGTCGATCTCGTCCGGTCCGAATCCGAACAGCCAGTGCGCTTCGATAACCTCGAGACCTTTGTTCATCAAGGTTGCTGAATCGATGGTGATCTTCGCGCCCATGTTCCACGTCGGGTGCTGCATCGCTTCGGAAACGGTTGCGTGACTCATTTCAGCTTTGTTCTTGGTGCGAAACGGTCCGCCGGAAGCTGTCAGGATGATCCGGCGTACTTCTTCACGCCGTTCACCGCGCAGGCACTGGTGCAGCGCGTTGTGCTCGGAGTCGACGGGCAATAACTCAGCGCCCGACTTCCGCGCTGCCGCGGTCATCAACTCGCCGGCCCATTACCAGCGTTCCTTGTTTGCGAGTGCGACTCGCTTGCCCTTCTCGAGCGCTTTGAGAGTTGGCACGAAACCGATGGCGCCGACTGTCGCTGAGATCACGCAATCAGCCTGCGGGTGAGTGGCAACCTCGATCAGTCCTTGTTCGCCGATAACGATGCGCGGCAGATCGATATCGCGCGCAAACAACATTGCCCGCAGATCGTGCGCCGCTGCTTCGGTGTCGACGGAAACCACTTCGGGGAGATGCGCGGCAATCTGATCGGCTAAACGTTCCACATTCGTGCCCGCGGCAAGCGCGACGACACGCATGCGAGTGGCAGTTAACGACTCGATAACACGCAGACTATTGCAGCCGATCGACCCGGTTGAACCAAGGATCGCGACTCCTGGACTTTGAGTTGAAATTTCCGTCATGCAACTAACAGGGGGATGAGTATTTGCGTATCGTAGGGGTCCAGGAGATCTATCGTTTGTCCTGACTCGTTGTCGTAAGAAGCAGAACTCACGCGCCAGGCAGTTCCCTTAACTAATAACAGATCGACAGTGGCGTTAACAGTCTTTCGTGCTCCTATCACTTTCAAGTGCAACGTCGCCTGGCCGCTTTCGTTATGAAAATTGATGCTGCCGGTAATGATGCTGCCGAAGTCGCGGACTTCCCCGATGTCCGTCTTCAGCTTCTCGTTATTGCGAAGAAAATCCTTCGACCTCGCGGCCGCTTCGCTATTACCCACTGAATACAACGCAACACCGACTATTACTCCCACAAAACAGACGACCAGAAAACCAAGCACGACGACCACTCCACCAACAATCAAGACGATTTTCTTTGTGGTCATCGGGGCTTTCTTCTTAGCAATCAGCTGTTGAAGTAGAAGCGTGCAAAATAGTAGATGAGTGGCGCATTGAAGAGCAAGCTATCCAGCCGATCGAGCAGGCCGCCGTGTCCCGGCAGTAGGTTGGCTGCGTCCTTTGCGCCGGCGCCACGCTTGAGCGCGCTTTCCGCGAGATCGCCGAGAATTCCGACCACAGTCATGATGGCCGCGAGCGGCAGCGTGTACTTCAATGGGACCTCGCGAAAGAACCAGAAATGAGCCAGTGTGGCCATTGCAAGCGCGGCGATCAGGCCGCCGACAGCGCCTTCCCAGGTTTTACCGGGACTGATCGACGGTGCGAGTTTGTGCTTGCCGAGAGCGCGGCCGATGTAATACGCGCCGGCGTCTGCTCCCATCAGCACGAGAAAGAAGAATGACAACAAGTGTGCCGATAGCGTCGGATTGAAGCCGGTGCGTAGTGAAACAAGATGACTGCCCAATAGCGGAATGTAAAGGACTCCGAGAATCGTCGCGCCGGCTGATGCGATCATTTTGTCGAACGGTGCGCCGCGGAAAGTCGCGACGACGAGACTGACGATGGTAAGCGCGATGATTACGAACTGGACCAGCAGGATGCTGGCGGGATCGTTCAACAGCGAGATTGTTACGAGAGCGGCGCCGGCGACATAGCCGATCGTCGGATCGGGTTTTAGCTGTAGCTTTTTCGCGAGCAGGTAAAACTCCCAGAGGGCCAGGACCATCGCGGCCACCGCGAGCAGAACAAACAGCCACCATAAAGAAGCGACGAGAATTGATGCGATCAGGAAGGGTAGAACGATGACCGCCGTTAGGATTCGTTTCATCTAAGAATAGGTCCTATTGGTCCTGTAGGACCTATTGTTTACTCACCACCAATTTTAATCCTCCGAAGCGCCTGTCGCGGCGCTGGTAATCGACCACTGCTTCGAGCAAGTGAACGCGTCGAAAATCGGGCCACAGCGTTTCAGTGACGTAGATCTCGCTGTACGCGCTTTGCCAGAGCAGAAAGTTTGAGATCCGCAACTCGCCGCTCGTGCGCACCAGCAGATCGAGCTCGGGCAAGTTGCGCGTGTAAAGCTCGTTGGCGATGCGCTCTTCGGTGATCTCGTCGGGACGGATGCCTTCGTCCAGCAGTCGCCTGACTGCGGCGCGCGCGGCGTCGACGATCTCAGCGCGTCCGCCATAGTTGAGCGCGACCGACAGGATCATGCCTTTGTTTCGGGCGGTTTGTTCGGTGGCGCGCGTGATCTCTTTGCGGACGTTGTCCGCGAGGGCTCCGATTCGGCCGATGGTTTGAAACTTGATGTTCTGGCGATCGATCTCGTCGAGCTCGATCCTGATGTAGCGACGCAGCATGCGCATCAAGGCGTCGACCTCGTAGCGCGGGCGTTTCCAGTTTTCAGTTGAGAACGCGTACAAGGTGAGCGCGGTCAGACCCAGTCGCGCGCCGGTGTCGACGGCGGCGCGAACAGCTTCAACGCCGGCGCGGTGGCCGGCGATGCGTGGCTGGCTGCGTTGCGCGGCCCAACGGCCGTTGCCGTCCATGATGATCGCGACGTGCCGCGGCAATCGATCCCAGGCAACAGAGGCCAGCAGCGCCTCTTCTCGCGTTCCTTTTTGAATTACCCCGGTGAAGTCAGAAAGCATTGGAAGAAATTTATCGCGCAAAGGCGCAAAGGCGCAAAGGAAAACGCACGGAGGATCGCACTTCTTTGCGTTTTCCTTTGCGCATTTGCGCATTTGCGCGAGACTTATTCATAACGTACAGAGAGCAACGTCAGCCCGCAGGCCGGGGCTGTTATCGCAGCCGGTGGGCGAGATCCGGTTGCAAGTGCCTCGCTTATTGCTTCGCGATCCAGTTCGCCACGGCCCAGCGCGAGCAACGTCCCGGCCATTGCCCTAACCATATAACGCAAAAATCCCTCAGCGCTTACACGAATTTCTATTAAAGAGCCATGTGAACGTTCGTCCGCGCGATCGAAGATCTCGACCTGCGTTACAGTTCGAACACGATCTTCGACGTCTGACTGCGCCGCCGAGAATGCGGTCCAATCGTGCTTGCCGAGAAACAATTCCGCACCCTGCTTCATGCGCTCGAGGTCCAATGGGCGCGCCTCTTGATGCGCGTAACGCACCCAGAACGGCGAGATCACCGGACCATTCACGATGCGATACACGTACGTTTTTCCAAGTGCTGAATAGCGCGCATGGAAATCGTCGGCGGCAGTCTCAACACTCAACACGCGCACGTCGCGGCCGATATTTCCGTTGATCGCCGAGCGCAGCTTCGTAGTCGTTATCTCGCGCTCAATCTCGACGCTCGCGACCTGCCCCTCAGCATGGACACCCGCGTCAGTGCGTCCCGAACCGTGAACGTTGACGCTGCGGCCCTCAATCAACGAAAGAGCCTGGGTCAACTCACCCTGGACCGTCCTGAGATCGCCTTGAATCTGCCACCCGTGAAACTCTGTTCCATCATACTGAAGCAGCAGTTTGTAATTCACGGCGCTGCCTTCCGGCTGCCGGGCTTGACAGCAGGTTCACCGAGTTTGCACGCGTCACACTCCGATGCTTTAACTGATAACACTTTAAGCGATGCGAGAGACGTGCGCGGCACACCCACGTCCGCGCTCCCCCCGGAGCGATCGATTATCGACGCCGCGCCGACAACGTCAGCACCAGCTTGTTTCAGTGCTTCAATTGTTTCGCGTGTCGAGCCGCCGGTCGTAATCACGTCTTCAACCACCAGAGTCTTTTCACCCGGCGAAACTGAGAAACCGCGGCGCAAGGTCATCTCACCCGCTTCGCGCTCAGTCCACACAAACCTTGCACCCAACGCGCGCGCCACTTCGTGTCCAATCACAATCCCACCAATCGCAGGCGAAGCGACGAGCTGAATCCCCTGCCCCTGGTACTGCTCCGCGATCGCGCGTCCAAAGCTTTCGGCCTTATCCGGAAACTGAAGCACGAGGGCACACTGCAAATACACCGTACTGTGCAACCCACTCGACAGTTGAAAATGACCTTCCAGCAGCGCGCCGGTAGTCCTGAATTGATCGATGACTTGTTCAGCGTTCATGCTACAATTCGGCGTGAATGTCGCCTTATCCCAATTTAGTTTCCGATTCTAACCTCGTTCAAGACACAATTGAGCTTTTAACTTGCTCCGGTGGACGCGCTGCTGCGTCGGAGATCGTTGACGCCGTTTTCAAAATGTCTCATGTCGACGACGAGCTCGCCGGAAAACTCGTCTTCGATCTAATCGGCAACGATCGGCGCTTCAAGCTTATCGAGAACAACACCGTCGAACTGCTTCAGGACGACAGTCACTCGCGACTACTCAAGGATCTCGATTTCGTAGTGGTGGACGTCGAAGCAACAGGCGCTAAGACGCCACCTAATCGTTTGATCGAGCTCGGCGCTTATCGGATTCGCGGCGGACGCATCGTCGACAAGTTCTTATCGCTCGTCAATCCGGAGATTCCGATCCCGCGCTTCGTTGCGTCGCTCACCGGCATCTCGAACGACATGGTCAAGAACGCGCCGGTGTTTGCAGAAGTGGCGCCGCAATGGCTCGACTTCGTGAGCGACTCGGTGCTGGTAGCGCACAATGCTCCGTTTGACACGAGCTTTCTGAACCACGAAATCTCACGCGTCTACGCCAACCATCGCATGGTAAATCCGCACCTTTGCACGGTCAGGCTTTCGCGACGCGCATTTCCGGATCTTTCAAATCACCGGCTCGAAACGATTGCCCAACACTTTTCGATTCCGATCGCCAGCCGTCACCGCGCGGGCAGCGACGCGCTCGCCACCGCCGAAATCTTTATCGTCTTGCTCACCGAGCTCGAAGAAACTCACGGTATCAGAGACCTGGCTGCCGCAAGAAACTTTCAATTCCCGGACTTAGCCACGGATCTTCACGGATAAACACCGGATTAGATCGGTGATCCGTGTTCATCTGTGAAAATCTGTGGCCTTTTAAGTCTTTGCTTCAGGATTACGAAGACCACAATCGCGATCACGAGTCCAAGTCCAATCCACGGATAATATTTCAACAGGATCGCTTTAGCTTCCGTGCCATAACGCATCGCAAAGTAACCGATCAGCAAAAACCGAAAAGCGCGCCCCACCACGATCGCCAGCATGAATCGCAATAAACTGAACCGAAACACGCCCGCAGTGACCACAAACAACTTGAACGGAAACGGCGGCGGCAACAGAGTCGCTACTAACACTGACACAGCATCGTACCGCTCGATCCAGTGCCTAACCCGTCTCTGTTTCGCTTCAGAAAACTTCTGCAACGCGCGCGTGCCTGCGCGTCTCGACACGAGGTAAAGAATCAAGCAACCAAGCGCCGAGCCGCTGGTCGCCATGAACGCATAAAACACCATCCAGCTCGGATTCGTTGTCGACAGCAGAATCATCAACGCGTCGACACTGCTCGGCAGCGGCACAAACGTGGAATCGAGCACCGCAACCGCGAACAAACCAAAAGCGCCAAACGTGATTAGGTATTCAGAAAGACGCGTCAGCCATTTGGTGACAGGATGAAGCAGAGATTTCAATCAGTAGTCCTTTCAACGGCGGGAGTTTCCTCGTGGATTATCTCGCTCACACTCCTTCGCCTTATCACTAAGTAAATGATTACGCCGATAAGTACGAGTAAGCCGGCGATGCTGAGGATCAGCAGTCCATTATCTTTCATAAAAAGCAGCACTCTCCGGCCGTAAAAGACGGCCAGGATGCCTTCCAGGTAATACCGGAAAGAGCGCGCAATCATCACCGTCACCAGAAACTTCCAGCGCGGATACTCCATCGCTCCGGCAGTGGCGACGAAGATCTTGAACGGCAACGGCGGTGGGAGTATGGCCGGGATGCCGATGGCGAGAAAACCGAATCGCTCGTAGGCGTGTTCGACGCGTTTGATGCTTGCCAGTGGAAAACGCTTGCGCAAGACAGCCTGACCACCGCGGCGCACGATGCTGTAGAGAATGTTGCAGCCAATGACACTGCCTATCGCGGCAAAGAGTGGGAAGTAAAACGCGGCGCTCGGATATTTGTAGCAACGTCCGACGACGAGATAATCATTGATTTCCGGCAACGACAGCAACGAGGAATCGAGAGCGCCGATGACGATCATCGCGGGCGCCGCCAGGTACAACGGCATACTGATGACGTTCTCTTCCAACCACTTTGCAATCGTTAATAACCAGTCAGGAAGCATGCCGCGCTAATAAAACACAGATGAGCCCGGAATTCATAATCCGTCTCTAATCCGCGTTATCTGTGGCTTTATTTGACCGTCGTGAAAACAGAAGGCGTGTCGTAAGTAACTCCGACCGTAAACCCGGAGTTTGGACTGAAGCTGGTGAGTCCTTTGATACCCGCGAAGTCGAAGCGCAGTCCCGAAGCCCTGATCTGCATTCCGAGTCGCGCCTCAGCCTGCGACTCAGTACCGAGTGGACCATTACCGGGACGCGTGTTCGCGCGTCCATTCACCTCGCCCGCGACGCTGAATTGTTTGTTGATGCGAAAGATGCCGGCAAGCCCGTAGGTTATGACGTCGTTCTGTGAAAACAACTCGGTGGGCGCGGTGAGTATCGCGAGGCCGAGATTGCCAAAAGTATTGAAGCGCCCGTCCTGGCCAAACTTCTTGCCAACCAAAATTGAGCCAAACGCGTTGGTTTGATTGAGCCCGATACCGGTACCCTGGCTCGAGTTGGGCAGTTGCACGCCAAAACGAAATCCCAGCGAGGGACCGCGACGTGTTTCGTTTCGCAGCTTGAACTTGGCTGCGAGCGTGAAATCACCCGTATCGTTCGTTGAGTTTGCGCCGGGTAAAAGATTGAGCTGGATTGCTGAAGGGCCACGGGAGTTGATGCTGACGTAGTTTTGCGCCACGCCTTCGATCTGGAATTCGACGTTTGGGCCCATGCCGAAGTTGACGCCGATAACGCCGACGCGCGTCAGATCGCCTCTGATTCCCGAGACCGGAAACTTCGCGCCTTGCATGAAATCGATGCCCGCTTCGATTCGGATTGAGCCGGGCGGGATGATATCGACGTCTTCAGTGATTAGCGGCCGCTGCTGTCCGTAGCCCACGACGGCGAACCATGCAAGCAAGACAAAAATGAACGTGATGCGATTCATTGGCGCTCCGGATTTTAACCACTAAGACTGAAAGACACAATTTTTATTTTGTGACTGGGTGTCTTTGTGGTTAAAGTCTTACCTGCTTCTATCTTCCGCGGAAAGGGAAATCCATTTATGAGACGCGTTGCCGTGCTCTTGCTGGTGTTCGTTTGTGTATCCATTACGGTGGGCCAAAGTGAAGCCCCGCAGTCGATCCAAATCAAAGGAATCAAGGATCGCGTCACTATCCGCCGCGACGAGCGTGGCATCCCCTACGTTGAAGCACAAAACGACGAAGATCTTTATTTCGGCCACGGTTACGCCGCCGCCCAGGATCGTCTGTGGCAAATGGATCTGTTCCGTCGCACTGCGCGCGGCGAACTGGCCGAAGTCCTTGGCGCCGGGCCAAATAACTCTGCATTAGAGCAGGACAAGCTCCATCGCACGTATGGCTTTGCGCAAGTCGCCGAGGCAGAGTTTGCCAGCGCCTCGCCGCGAGCGCGCGCCGTGTTGGAAGCCTACGCGCGCGGCGTCAATGCTTACGCTGCTTCACTCGATCCAAAAGCGATGCCGCCGGAGTTTCAGATACTGCAATACAGCTTCCGCCCCTGGACGCCATCCGACAGCCTCGTCGTCGTCAAAATATTCTTTGAAGCACTCTCAGACACGTGGCGCCTCGATCTCATGCGCCAGGCGCTCTCAGTTTTACCGGCGGAGAAACGGGCCGAGCTGCTGCCTGAGATTTCGCCAATCGACGTACTCGTAGTTGGTAAAGACACGCAGTCGCGAGCAAAAACAGCGCAGGTAAAACCGGAGCCACTTTCACCCACAACGCTCGCAAACCTCGCGCACAACCAGTCGATCGCTGCCGCGGCATTGGAGCGTATCGGCTTTCACACAGACGCGCTTGCGGCAAGCAACAACTGGGTGGTAAGCGGCAAGCGCACCGTCTCCGGCAAACCGCTGCTCGCAAACGATCCACACCTGCGTCCCACAGCACCTTCGATCTGGCACATAGTTCATCTGAGCGCGCCCGGCGTGCGCGTCGCAGGCGTCGGCACGGCCGGAATTCCCGGTGTGGTTATCGGGCACAACGAGCGTATAGCGTGGGGCTTCACGAATGTTGGGCCAGATGTCCAGGATCTGTATGTCGAGAAGTTTAATCCCGACAATCCGAAACAGTACCAGACGCCCTCCGGCTGGCAGGATGCAGTCGTGCGCCGCGAAGAAATCAAAGTCAGAAAAGGAATCGGGAGCTCTGAGTACGACCCTGTCATTCACGAGGTGACTGTCACTCGCCATGGCCCAATCATTTTCGAAGGCGACGGCAAGCGCTACGCGCTCCGCTGGACCGCGCTCGAGCCGGCGAAGAACAACTCCGAATCGACGCAGGCGTTGAACCGCGTGCATAACTGGAAAGAGTTCAACGAAGCGCTCGAATCGTTTACCGCACCGACTCAGAACATCGTTTACGCCGACGTCGACGGCCACATCGGCTATCACGCCGCGGGCGTGGTTCCGATTCGGAAGTCCGGCGACGGCAGTGTCCCGTACGACGGATCGACGGATGCGGGAGAGTGGACCAGTTACATCCCGGTTTCCAAGTTACCAACACTTTACGATCCGCCGTCAGGAATCATCGTCACTGCCAACCAACGAATCGCCGGCACTGACTATGCCTACTTTCTGACGCACTCGTGGGCGCAGCCGTACCGGGCCCGCCGGATCTTCGACCTGCTCAACGAGAAACCAAAACTCTCGGCGGAAGATTTCCGGCGCATTCAGGGCGATATCTACTCGATCGCGGGTGTGTCGTTCACGCGTGAAGCCGTCAAGCTGTTGCGACCGAAGTTGACTCCTGCGGATGAAAAGCTGCGCGCGACGCTCGACGCGTTCGAGAAGTGGGACGGAAGAGTCAACGCCGAATCCACGGTGGCGCCGGTTGCTGCGCAGATGCGAATCGCTTTCCGTTCCAAGGTTCTGACCGCAGCGCTCGGTCCCGAACTGATACGAAACTATCAGTGGAACAACTTCGATACGACGCTCGACCGCGTCCTTAAAGATCAGCCGGCCGCGTGGCTGCCGAAAGAATACGCAAGCTATGCGGACCTGATGCGAGCTTCTTATGACGAGGCCATCGGCAATCTCACTAAAAATCTGGGTGCGGACGAGACGAAGTGGACCTGGGGCGAGATGGCGAAAGCGCGTTTTCCGCATCCGCTCGGTGGGGCGCCATTGATCGGCGCGCAGTTTACGATTCCGCCGTTTCCGCAAAACGGCACGGGTGGTCTACTGGGCGCAACTCCGAATGTCGGCTCGGCCGTCTCGATGCGCCTCATTGCCGACCCGGGTGATTGGGACAAGACACAACAAGGAATCGCGCTCGGCCAATCGGGATCGCCGAAGAGCCCGCACTGGAGCGATCAACTTGCCGACTGGCGCGCCGTCACGCCACGTGAGTTTCCGTTCACGCAAGCCGCAGTTGTGAAAGCGACAAAGCAGACACTCGTGTTAGAGCCGTCGAAATGACTTCCTGGCGTGTCTTCTGTGCGGTTGAGCTTCCGGCGGAAGTGCGGAAGCAACTGGAGGAACATATCCTGAAGTTGCGCAAAGCGGTTCCGGATGTGGCGGCGAGTTGGAGCCGCGTGGAGAATATTCATCTCACGCTGAAGTTCTTCGGCAACGTCGCGCTCGATCGGATCCCCGTAATTACAGCGGCTGCTTCGCGAGCGGTGGCAGAGTTTTCACCGTTTCCGATTGGTATAGGGGACACTGGTGTCTTTCCGAGACCGAGTCGCGCGCAAGTGCTTTGGATAGGAGTGAGTGATCCTTCAGAGAAGTTATCAGCGTTGCAGGAGCGGCTGGAGAATGAATGCACCGCGGAGGGTTTCTCAAAAGAAGATCGAGCCTATCGACCACACCTGACGATCGCTCGCATCAGAAGACCCGAAGGCGCCCGCCGCCTTGCGGATACTCACCTTCAGATGCACTTCCCCACCACGGATGTAAAACTAAACGAGCTAATTCTCTTTCGCAGTGAACTGAGCCCGAAAGGCTCAAACTACACCGCAATATCCACGCACCCGATCTGCGAGCAATCCGCGTAAATCCGTGTTACCGAGGTAGCTCACGCGGACGCGCCGGTGGCAGTGGCGGATTCTTATCATCCGTGTCACCAGTCTGCGACAACACTTCCTTAATCGCGCCGATACTCGAAAGCATCGCCGAAGTCTCAATCGGCATGAAGATCACTTTCGAATTGTTGGTTCGCGTCATGTCGCGCAAACTCTCGATGTAACGCACCGTGATCAAGTATTGAGCAGGATCGCCTCCGGGAACAGCCTGCGCAATCCGATTCAAAGCTTCTGATTCAGCTTCGGCATTACGCAAACGCGCCTGCGCCGCACCTTCAGCCGCAAGTATCGCCGACTGCTTTTCACCTTCAGCGCGTGTCACCGCAGCCTGCTTCTCGCCTTCCGCGCGAGTGATTGCCGCCTGGCGATCGCCTTCAGCCTGTAGCACGAGGGCGCGCCGGTTGCGCTCGGCGGTCATCTGCTTCTCCATCGTGATGCGGACGTCTTCGGGCGGATTGATGTTCTTCACGTCAACTCGCGTCACCTTCACGCCCCATTTGTCAGTCGCTTCGTCGAGGATCACGCGCAGCTTGGCGTTGATCTGATCGCGTTGCGAAAGCGTGTGGTCCAAGTCCATCTCACCCATCACAGCGCGCATGCCAGTGATCGTCAACTGCACGATGCCGCCAACCAGGTCGTTGATCTCGTAAACCGCTTTGACGGGATCGGTAATCTGCCAGTAGACCACTGAATCGACATGGATGGTCACGTTGTCGCGCGTGATCACTGGCTGAGGGGGCAGATCGATGTACTGCTCGCGCAAGTCGATGGAGGTCAGGGCCGGCCGTGCGTTGGTCCAGAAAACCGCGCGTGGCTTATCGAGAAACGGTATCAGGATATTGAGCCCGCTGCTGGCGATCTTATCGAACCTCCCCAGGCGCTCAATCAGCATGACTGACGCCTGCGGCACGATCCTGATCGTCTTCGCCGCGATTACCAGCAGCACGATCGCGATAAAGCCGAAGAACATAAAGGCAAGAACTGATGGGTCCATAATCGACTCCTACTAGCCACAGATTACACAGATTACACGGATAAAGCATCCTCGATAATGTCTGCTGCTTGCAGGACCAACTCCTCGGCAAAAGGAGGTCCGGCGATCTGTACGCCTATCGGCAGGCCTTCGTTTGACTTCCCCGCGGGTACGGTGACCACTGGCAGATCGAACACATTGAACGTCTGAGCATAGCTGAACGCGCGGAAGGTACCGAATGTTGCATCTCCGACGGTAACTTTCAGCGTGTCGTGTGGATAAGCAGGCGTGGAGCCGACAGGCGCGAGGATGATCGGTGTCGTCTCCATCCATTCGAGTAACTCTTCGCGAAGACGATCGCGTTCCATCCAAGCCGCGATGTATTCGTCGAGTGTCGGCGGCGGCGTTTGGTCCGCAGTCGAGAGACGCCAGCTTACGAATGAACCTCCCTCACTCTCACGACCTTTGTAGACTTTCCGGAGCTGAACGACAGACGCTCGCGAAAACATCTTCAACCACAGTTCATAACCGCGCTCAACATGCGGCGGTCGTCGTTCTTCAACTCCTAAACCGGCATCGCTCAATGCCTGAGCTGCTACTCGAACCGCACGCGCCGTCTCCTCAGTGACTGGTGCAACTCCGTCGTCCGTGTACCACGCCACTCGAACACCACGAAGATCTTGTGACTCTCTCCCAAAAGGATCTTTGCTGAGTGCATCAAGCATTATTCGCAAGTCGCCGACTGTCCGTGCCATTGGTCCAATTACAGCGCCGAGTGAATATGGACCTGTGCTCGGCGGAAACTGTAGCTCACCAGGAACGCGACCGGTTGTCGGTTTCAAGCCGCAGATGCCACAGAAATGTGCCGGGATTCGCACGGATCCGGCGAGGTCACTTCCGATCCCGCCGGGCGACATGCACGTTCTAATTGCTACAGCCTCGCCACCGCTCGAACCGCCTGCCGTCAGCGCGAGATTCAACGGATGGTTAGTACGACCGAACACAGGATTGTCAGCCGTGTAGTCCATCGCCATCTCTGCGGCGTTGGTTTTTCCGAGCACGATCGCGCCGGCGGCTTTCAGTCGCGCCACCGCCGGCGCATCAGTTTCAGGAACATAATCTTGTCTCACGACCGATCCACTAGTGCTACGCAGTCCCGCGGTTTCGATCGTGTCTTTGATCGTGACCGGCACGCCGTGCAGAGATCCAACCTGATCGCCACGCACAACCGCAGCTTCCGCTTCTTTGGCACGCTCCAAAGCATCCGGCGCAAGCGTCACGACTGCATTCAGCGTAGGATTCAGCTCGGCGATTCGCTCCAGATGCGCCTCCACGATCTCAACCGGCGAGACTTCTCGTTCCCGGATCAACCTGGCCATCGTCACAAGTGACTGCGCTGTTAAATCTTTCATAGCAAACTTTGTGTCTTAGTGCGTTTGTGGTTAAGACTTATCCACAATATAATCGAACTGCTCGTGTACCGACTCTTTAACAACCTGCCTGACACACAGCTTTACGGCAAAGGAGTGCATTCTTGGCTATTCGTTTGAGCAGGACCTTCGTCTTGCGCAAGCTGCATCAGCTTTCCGGTATCGTTCCTCTCGGAGTCTTTCTTTTAGAACACTTTTATACTAACTCAAAGGCGCTGACCGGCCCCGGTGATTTCAACCACGCGGTCAAGGATCTGCAGTCGATTCCGTACATTCTCTTCGTCGAAATCGGCGGCATCTTCATTCCGCTCATCTACCACGCCGTTTACGGCCTGGTGATCACCATGGAGGCGCGCCCGAATAACCTCGCGTATCCGTACGCGCGTAACTGGTTCTACACGATCCAGAGGATAACCGGCGTCGTCCTGTTTTTCTTTATCACTTTTCACTTGCTCAACTTCCGCTTTGGCCTGGTTCCCGGCCTCAACACGATGTCAGTGGCCCATCACCCTGATGAGGCTTTCAATATCGTGGCTCGCGAGTTTCGCATCATTCCGATCTTTATCATCTACATGATCGGGATTACAGCGACTGTCTGGCACCTGGCAAACGGCGTCTGGCTGTTTCTCGTCGATTGGGGCATCACGATTGGTGAGCGCGCGCAACGTCTGACCGGTTATGCGTGCATCGCTATTGGCGTGCTGCTGCTGCTGGTCGGCATCAACGCGGCCGTCGCGTTCATTCGTCCGGGCGGATTGTTAGGAGGAATTATCTATTAATGGCCAGTAACGGAATGAAAATCGCGATTGTCGGTGGAGGACTTGCAGGTCTCGCGGCCGCCATGAAGATCGCGGAAGCCGGCCATGCTGTCGATCTGTTTTCCGTTGTGCCCGTGAAGCGCTCTCATTCTGTTTGCGCACAGGGCGGCATCAACGGCGCTGTCAACACCAAGGGCGAAGGCGATTCGACGTGGGAACATTTTGACGACACTGTTTACGGCGGCGACTTCCTCGCCAATCAACCTCCCGTCAAACAAATGTGCGAAATGGCGCCTGCGATCATTTACCTGTTCGACCGCATGGGTGTTCCCTTTTCACGTACGCCTGAGGGCTTGCTCGACTTTCGACGCTTCGGCGGCACTAAACATCACCGCACTGCATTCGCCGGAGCTTCGACCGGTCAGCAACTCCTATACGCGCTCGACGAGCAAGTCAGGCGCGCCGAAGTCAACGGCAAAGTCAGAAAATTTGAGCACTGGGAAATGATGTCGCTCGTCCTCGACGACCATCAGGTTTGTCGTGGACTGATCGCGATGGATTTACAGACGCTCGAGCTGAAAGCGTTTCCGGCTGACGCGGTGATCATCGCTACTGGTGGTCCGGGTTTGATCTTTGGAAAATCGACAAACTCGATGGTCTGCACCGGCAGTGCAGTCTCAGCCTGCTATCAACAAGGCACGAAATACGCGAACGGCGAGTTTATCCAGGTTCATCCGACGTCGATTCCCGGTGAAGACAAGTTGCGATTGATGTCTGAATCGGCGCGCGGAGAAGGTGGACGTGTTTGGGTGCCGCGTAAGAAGGGCGACGTTCGACCTCCATCGCAGATTCCGGAGAACGAGCGCTGGTACTTCCTGGAAGAGAAGTATCCCGCGTACGGCAACCTTGTGCCGCGCGACATCGCTACGCGCGAGATCTTTCAGGTCTGTCTCGACGGCATGGGCCTCGGCGGCCAGAACCAGGTCTAT
>Ga0207670_10000956_pt1 | contig 15243 bp, 14 predicted proteins | sample KBSS23HmetaG_FD_184339 | JGI IMG/M metagenome (GOLD analysis project Ga0207670, IMG submission 184339) | Switchgrass rhizosphere microbial communities from Kellogg Biological Station, Michigan, USA - KBS S2-3H metaG (SPAdes) (version 2) | ecosystem: Host-associated > Plants > Roots >... | reverse complement strand
GGCATATACTTCCGCATTCAGAATGCGCTCCGCCACCAGCTCATCGCAGCAGAGTTCGCGGGTCTGCCTGACCCGCCGCCTTAATAAAGCCGCCGCCGGATGAAACGAGATGGGAACGAAGAGTAGCTCGTAAATTAAGTTGAGCACGTAATCATGACGCGCTACATGAATGAACTCGTGCGCGATCGCGGACGTGAGCAGCTCGACATTGCCTTCGCGCAGCAACGGTTCCGGCAGGATGATCGCGGGTTGAAGGAGGCCGATAGTGACTGGGACTGGCAGCGTCTCGGAGCGAAACACTTTCACTGCGCGTGAACGGTTGCCGAATTCGAGTTCGCAGCGGCGAATAACTTCCGCGACTATCTCGTCCGGCTCCAGTTCGACTGCAAGACGCCTGATAGATCGCGTCGTATGCCACGCCTGGATCAGTTTGAAGATTCGATAAAGAAGGAATCCGAAATAGATTCCGAGTAGCGCGAGACCGAGCGTTTGATTCAAGCGAAACGTCGACGGAAGTATAGTTGTGCTGATTTCGGGAAGACTCGGCGGCGCAGTTTCAACCTGGAAAGGCGCGACCGGTTCGCGGGCGAACGTCGTTTCCGGTTGCACATTGGCTTCGAAAAACGTTCGCGTCGATGTGACTGCGGGAACGAGGAACGCGAGACACAGAGCACTGACCCAGAGCCAGTGACGATAACGCGCGACAGAGTTTCGCAACAGCCACGAGCCTAAAACAGCAAGCGCCGCGATGAGTGCAACTTGCCAGATCGCGTTCAACAGGAAGGTCAGCAGCAGTTGGCTACTTATTCTCATCGGCTTCCTCCTTCACCTGTTCCACCAGTTTCTGCAGGCGTGCGAGCTTTTCGGGCGTGAGATGTTTGGTTTCCACGAGGCTCATCACCAGGCTCTCGGCCGATCCGCCGAAGAGTCGATCGACAACGTCCTTGACGTGTTTGCCGACGACCTGTTTGCGACTCACGGCGGGCTTGTAGAAGTAAGCGCGGTTTTTTAACGTTCGTTTTGCTTTGCCTTTGCGCTCGAGGATGTTGAGCATCGTCTGGACGGTGGTGTAGGCGAGCTCGCGTTTCAGTTTTTGCTGGACGGTTTGCACGTTGGCGGGTCCGGTTTCCCACAGTACGTGCATGATCTCGAGCTCGAGCGGCGTCAGGTTCTCGGTCTTCGGTCGCGCCATATTGTCTCCTAAGGTTTTAGGAGTATAGGAGCGAGAGCGATAACCTGTCAACTAATTTTTTAGGAGACAAATTCTCCCGCAAAGGCGCAAAGGCGCAAAGAAAAGAAATGTATTTACTTTGCGCCTTTGCGCCTTTGCGGGAGAAATCCTTTAGAATCACGCGCACGTGAAAAGGCAGACGCTCATCCACACACTGATCTACGGCCTCTGCGGCGGTGTGCTGATCGTAGCGCTCAGGTTGATCGAGTTTCGCTTTCTGGTGGTCGAGCACTCGCTCGAGATCTACGGTGGGTTGATTGCCCTGCTCTTCGCCGCGCTCGGCATCTGGCTCGGACTAAAGCTGACCCGGAAGGAAGAAGTCGTCGTCGTCAGGGAAGTCCCTGTACCATCCAGCCAGCCTTTTGCTTTAAATGAGGAGCGCTTGAAACTCCTCGGCGTCACGCGTCGTGAGCTCGAGATTCTCGAACTGATCGCCCAGGGCATGAGCAACCGCGAAATCGCCGGCAAACTCTTCGTCAGTGAAAACACTGTTAAGACGCACTCGAGCCGTCTCTTCGACAAGCTCGGCGCTAAACGCCGCACGCAAGCCGTACAGCTCGGCAAGGAAATGGGACTGATTCCCTAACCCGAAAGTACTAATTTCCACTTAAAACCAACAAATCATTCGAAAGTATGACGACAATCGGAGCCTGGAACCATAGATTGCGCCGCGAGTTTTCAAAAATCACTCAGGAGACGTTCTCATGAAAAAGATCGTTTTGACGTTTGGCTTGATCTCGGGCGTACTGCTTTCCGGGATGATGGTGGGCATGATGCCGTTCATCGACCGGATCGGCATGGATCACGGCATGGTCATCGGCTACACCACGATGGTGCTGGCCTTTCTGCTCGTGTTCTTCGGCATTCGCTCTTACCGCGAAACCGTCGGCGACGGACGGATCAGTTTCGGCAGGGCGCTCGCTATCGGCTTTTTAATAATGGGTATCGCCAGTATCTGCTACGTCGTCACATGGGAAATCGTGTATTTCAACTTCCTGCACGACTTCGGTGACAAGTACGCGGCATATATTATCGAGAAAGCGCGCGCGGCGGGTGCCTCGGCGGAGGAGCTTGCGAGACAGACCGAGGAAATGCAGAAGTTTAAGATAATGTATGACAAACCGCTCTACAACGCGGCCTTCACATTCCTCGAACCGCTTCCGGTTGGCGTCCCGATGACACTCATCTCCGCAGCGATACTCAGGAAACGTCGCCGAGAAGATTGACACGGAGATTTACTTTATCCTGTAATCACGCAATGCTGATACGACGCGTCTGCGTTCTTCTCTGCCTTTCTCTATTCACAACGGTTCAAGCTCAAACAGCCGGCCCCGAACTGTTTCAAGCCATGAAGTGGCGCATGATCGGTCCGTTCCGTGCCGGCCGGACGGTCGGCGCCACCGGCGTTCCCGGTCAACCAAACGTCTTTTATATAGGAGTGAACAACGGCGGCGTTTGGAAAACTACCGACTACGGACAAACCTGGAAACCCATCTTCGACGATCAACCCACCGGCTCGATCGGCGCACTCGCCGTCGCGCCTTCAAATCCGGAAACGATCTACGTCGCTAGTGGCGAAGGACTCCAGCGCCCCGATCTCTCCGTAGGCGATGGCATTTACAAATCTACTGACGGCGGGAAAACATGGCGTCACCTCGGACTGCGCGACGCGCAACAGATCGGCGCCATCCTCGTCCATCCGCGCGATCCGAATCTCGTCTACGTCGCGGCGCTCGGCCATCCTTACGGCGCCAACGAAGAACGCGGCGTGTTTCGTTCAACAGACGGCGGTGAGACCTGGCAGAAAATTCTCTACAAAGACGAGAACACCGGCGCCATCGCACTCGCTTTCGATCCCAAGAATCCGAAAGTCATCTACGCGGATTTATGGTCTGCGCGGCAAGGCCCATGGGAAAACGGCGCGTGGCAAGGACCCGGCAGCGGTCTTTACAAAACAGCCGACGGCGGCAACACGTGGCATCAGTTGACCAAGGGTTTGCCTACTTTCGAACAGGGTCTCGGCCGCATCGGTATCGCAGTCGCGCCAAGTAATCCGAACACCGTTTATGCAACCGTCGATGCGCCACAGCTCGGCGGCATCTACCGTTCCGACGATGCCGGCGAGACGTGGCAACGTGTAGGAACGGATCGGCGCGCATGGGCGCGCGGCAGCGACTTCGCGGAGATCGACGTCGACCCGCGCAACAAAGAGATCGTTTACACCACGGCCATCGCGGCGTACCGTTCAACCGACGGCGGCAAGACATTCACGGCATTCAAAGGCGCGCCCGGCGGCGACGATTACCACACGCTTTGGATCAATCCCGAGAATCCGCAGATCATGTTGTTCGCGACGGACCAGGGTGCGGTCGTCAGCGTGAATGGCGGTGAGACGTGGAGCTCGTGGTACAACCAACCGACGGCGCAGTTTTATCATGTCATAACTGATGATCAGTTTCCGTACTGGGTTTATGGCGGACAGCAGGAGAGCGGCTCCGCGGGCGTGAAGAGTCGCGGCGACAACGGCGCGATCACTTTCCGCGACTGGCGTACGGTCGGTGTTGAAGAGTATGGCTACGTCGCGCCGGATCCGCTTCATCCGAATCTCATCTACGGCGGCAAGGCGACGCGGTTCGACATGAATACGGGCCAGGTGCAAAACGTCGCGCCGGAGATCCTGCGCAGCGGGAAATACAGGTTTCTGCGCACGGCGCCGATTCTCTTCTCGCCTGCCGATCCGCGCGTGCTGTATCTCGCCGGCAATGTTTTATTCAAGACAACTAATGGTGGTTCGAGTTGGGAGATCATCAGTCCCGATCTTTCGCGTGAGAAGCCGGACGTGCCGGCGAGCATCGGCGTGTTTCGTCGTCCTGAGATGGCGACGCAACAACGACGTGGCGTGATCTACGCCGTTGCGCCGTCGCCGAAAGACGTGAACGTGATCTGGGCGGGCACGGATGATGGCCTGATTCACGTGACGCGCGATGGCGGCAAGACGTGGAAAAACGTAACTCCTCCGGCGATCGATTCGTGGAGCAAGATCTCGCAGATCGATGCCAGCCATACTGATCTCAACACTGCATACGTCGCCGTAAACCGTATTCGTCTCGACGATCAGAAGCCACACATCTATCGCACGACTGACGGCGGCGCGACGTGGCAGGAAATCGTTCGCGGGCTGCCGGATGGTCCAGTCAACACCGTTAAGGAAGATCTCCGCCGACCGGGCTTGTTGTTTGCCGGAACCGAGCTCAACGTGTTCGTGTCCTTCAACAACGGCGACAGCTGGCAATCGCTGCGCTTGAACATGCCGGCGACGTCGATTCGCGATCTTGTGATTCACAACGACGACGTTGTCGTCGGCACGCACGGGCGCTCGTTCTGGATACTCGACGACATCACGCCTTTGCGACAATACAACTCCGCCCTCGTCGACTCCAATCTGCATCTGTTTGCCCCGCAAGTCGCATATCGGGTGCAGCGCAACGTCAACACCGATACGCCTTTGCCGCCGGAAGAACCCGCCGGACAAAACCCGCCGGATGGCGCAATCATCAATTATTACTTGCGTGGAGATTCGAAGACGCCTGTCACGCTCGAGATCTTCGACAGCAGGAATCAACTGGCTCGTCGTTATTCGAGTGACGACGCGCCCGCAGCGGTGAATCCGAACGATTACGCAGTGCCAACTTACTGGTTTCGTCCGCCGCAAGTGCTCAGCGCGAAGGCCGGGATGCAACGCTTTGTTTGGGACCTGAAGTACGCTCCGCCACCTGCATTCAGCCGCGGTTTTCCGATCTCAGCGATCTATCACGACACGCCGCTCTATCCGCTTGGACCATCCGTGCTGCCCGGTACTTACACTGTGAAGTTGACGGCAAACGGCGAGTCACGTTCTGAACCGCTGACCGTAAAGATCGATCCGCGAGTGAAGACGCCGCTTGCCGGACTGACACAACAGTTCACTCTCTCGCTCGAAGCGTATCGAGGCATGGAACAGACATTCGAAGCCGTGGACCGGATCGGCAAACTTCGCGCTCAGATTAAGACTGCAATCGAGCGCGTGGATCGTGGACCGCTCGCGGAAGCTCTGAATGCGCTCGACAAGAAGGCGGTTGCGATCGGCGGTGAAGGACGAAGCGATGCGAGCTCGCCTGGACTGCCGGGTGGAACGATCGACATGCGCGAACCGAATCTCACACGATTGAATAACGGCTTTTCAGCTTTGCTGGAACATTTGCAGACCGCTGATTTGGCCCCGACAGTGCCGATGACCACAGCCGCTACGGAGTTGCAAAAGACGCTGACGAAGTTGTTGGCAGATTGGAATCAGTTTAAGACTAAAGACGTGGCGGCAATCAACGAACAACTGCGAGCAGCAAATAAGCCTCCGCTGAACCCGTGATGCCCATTGCCGGCCCAATCCTTTTCTACGACGGTGTTTGCGGGTTGTGCAACACACTGGTCCAGTTTCTGCTCAAGCACGACAAGCGTGGCCGTCTTCGTTTCGCGTCGCTGCAGAGTGACTTCGCTGAGAAGGTCCTGCACCGGCACGGTTTCGATCCGAAAGATCTGGACACTTTGCATGTCGTGGAAAACTACGAGCAGCCGGATGAGCGAGTGCTGCAACGATCGGATGCTATCCTGCGAGCCGGACGCGAGCTGGGTGGTCATTGGAGTGTCTTAGCTGCGATGGCTAAGATCATCCCGCGTCCTCTTCGCGACATCGCTTACCGCTATGTCGCCCAAAACCGTTATCGGGTGTTCGGCAAGTACGAAACTTGTATGCTCCCCGATCCCAATCAACGAAGCAGGTTTCTCGATGTATAAATCCGCAATCATCTGCGTTTATCTGTGGCTACTTATCATGCCTTCGCAGTCACCACAATTCGACCTTCTTATTAAGCGCGGGCGTATTGTTGACGGCTCCGGACGCGCAGCTTACGTCGCCGACGTTGCTATCAAAGACGATCGCATCGTCCGCATCGGCAATCTCTCGCAGGCAACCGCCACCCGCACAATTGATGCGCAGGGTCTCGTCGTTGCGCCTGGTTTCATCGACATGCTGGGACAATCGGAAACCTTTCTCCTGATCGATCCGCGCGCGATGAGCAAAGTGATGATGGGCGTCACTACCGAGATCACCGGCGAAGGCGAATCGATCGCACCGATAAACGAACGACAGATCAAAGAACAGGAAGATCTTCTCAAACTCACCGGACTCACCATCGACTGGCGCACACTCGACGAATACTTCAAGCGACTCGACAAACAAGGCTCGGGCGTGAACCTCGGCACGTTTGTCGGCGCCACGCAAGTGCGCGAATATGTGATCGGGTACGACGATCGCGCGCCTACGCCGCAGGAGCTGGACCAGATGAAAAAGCTGGTCGCTGACGCGATGCTCGATGGCGCTCTCGGTCTCTCGACTTCACTGCAATACGTGCCGGCACGTTTTGCTAAAACTGATGAGCTGATCGAACTCGCAAAGGTCGCACACCAGTACGGCGGTATTTACGCGACGCATCAACGCAGCGAAGCAAACACCATCGATGCGTCGCTGGATGAAGTCTTCGAGATCGCGCAAAAGGCACAGATACCGGTCGAGATCTGGCACCTGAAGACTGCTTACAAGAAGAACTGGGGCCGCATGTCACACGTGCTCGCGCGCATCAAGCAGGCACGCGATCGGGGCTTGGACATCACCGCCGACATATACCCTTACATCGCGGGTAGCACGGCGCTGAGCGCTTGTCTGCCACCGTGGGCGCTTGAAGGTGGAACGGAAAAGATGCTCGAACGCCTGCGCGATCCGCAAACTCGTGAACGCTTGAAGAAAGAGATCTCGGAAGAACAAACGGCGTGGGAGAACATTTATCTCGGCAGCGGCGGTCCGAGTGGCGTGCTGATTGGCGCGGTGCTTAATCGCGAACTGGAATCGTTGCAAGGCAAGCGTATGTCGGAGATTGCGGCGGAGCAAAAGAAAGATCCACTCGACGCGGTATTCGATCTGATTCTTGCAGATCGCGGCCAGACTAGTGCGATTTACTTCATGATGAGCGAAGCCGACATGCGCGCCGCGATGCAATCGCCGTTTGTCAGTTTCTGCACTGACAGTGGCGCGCGCGCGACGGATGGACCGCTTGCGGGCTCGAAGTCTCACCCGCGTGGATGGGGAAGCTATCCACGCATACTCGGTCGCTACGTGCGTGATGAGAAGTTGTTATCGCTCGAAACGGCGGTTCACAAGATGACCGGCGCGCCCGCCGCGCGTGTCGCCCTGCGCGACCGCGGTTTGATTCGTGAGGGGATGTTCGCGGATATCACAGTTTTCGATCCGGCAAAGGTAATGGACCGCGCCACGTTCGAGTCACCGAATCAACATCCGATCGGTATCGAATATGTCGTCGTAAACGGAAAGATCAGCGTAGACAAAGGACAGCGAACTTCAGCGCTTGCAGGTCGCGTGCTGCGTGGACCAGGTTATAAAAATCCGTGATCATCCGTGTAATCCGTGGCTCAAACCTTGATAAAGATTCGCTTCCGATACAACAACCACATGAACAACAGCCACAGCAGGATAAACGCGATCGCATAGAACAGCGACGCATTGATCGGCGTCGCCCACGACAAAAACAGGTTGCGAAAGATCCATCCCTGCACGCGGCCTAACGCCATCAGTTTCACCATCAATCCCGTGCCGACAAACAACGCCAACGCGTTTACGCCAAACACCTCAAACGGCCACGCCCAGCGGCGATATCCTTTGATATCGATCAGCCAGTAACAAAGCGCGAGCAATTGCAACCCGAGTCCCGCGGTGAAGAAGACATATGAACTCGTCCACAACGACTTATTGATCGGAAAGAAAGAATTCCAGGCCCACCCGAGTACGACGCACACCGCGCCGGCGACAAACATTCCCACAACCTTTTCCATCCGCGTGCGTTCGGTGCGCAGCCAGTGTCCCGTCAAAACTCCGAAGAGCGTCGTAGAAATCGCCGGAATCGTACTGAGCAGACCTTCCGGATCGTAAACCCTGCCCTGCCGCCAGATGTGCTGACCCAGGATCACGCGATCTATAAAGGACGCGATACTTCCTTCCTTGCTGAGATCTCCGGGAGCGTATCCGGGCGCCGCAAGACGCGTCATCAACAGCCAGTAGATCACGAGCAACGCCAACGCGATCAGAAGTTGCGTCCTAATCTTCGTAGTTAGAAAGATCAGCGAGGCAATCAAATAACAGATCGCGATGCGCTGGAGCACTCCTGCAATACGTATCGTGCCGAGTTGAAAATAAGGAAAGCCGTTCAGGAATAATCCGAGGCCGAAAATAATCGCCGATCGCTTGATTACCTTTAGATACAGATCGCGTTTGACGCGGCCTTCATCAACGCGGCGCGCAAACGCGAGCGTGATCGAAACGCCGACGATAAAGAGAAAGAACGGGAAGACAAGATCGGTTGGCGTCCAGCCATGCCACTGCGCATGTTGCAGTGGCCAGTAGATGCTGGACCACGTGCCGGGATTATTCACTAGCACCATGCCCGCGATCGTTAGACCACGAAACACGTCGAGCGACACCAGTCGATCATTGGGGGACATCGGTCCCCAAGATTACACAAACATTTTTCTCGCGCAAAGGCGCAAAGAAGCAACCAATCAAGGCCGGTTTTTTCTTTGCGGCTTTTCTTTGCACCTTTGCGCCTTTGCGCGAGACTTCGTGTTAAAGTATTAGCCCGACAATGTCCTTAATGCTTGCTGAGATCGCCGAGCAACCTGCCGCACTCGAGCGCACGATCGCAGAAGAGCGCGTCAAGATCGCCAGACTCGGCAACGTGCTCAAGTCGCGCGACATTCATTTGATCGTTCTCGTCGCACGCGGTAGCTCTGACAACGCGGCGCTCTTTGGCCGCTATCTGCTCGAAATCACTACCGGCATTCCCGTCTCACTTTCCGCGCCATCTGTTTATACGATCTACGACGCGCAGTTAAAGCTGGACCATGCGCTGGTTGTTGGCGTGTCGCAATCGGGCGAAGGCGAAGACATCAATCGCGTGCTCGAGAGTGCGCAACGCTCTGGCGCTTATACAATCGGCATCACCAACGAACCCGCATCTTCAATGACCGGCATTGTTGACGAAACGCTGCTCATGCATGGCGGGAAAGAGCGCTCCGTCGCCGCGACCAGGACTTTCACCGGTCAGATGCTCCTCTTTTATATGCTGGCCGCAGAGCTGACCCAACAACGACCGTCGTTTTCCTACGAAGCTATTCCCGCATTCGTTGCCGGTGCGCTTGAGCAGCAGCCCGCGATCGTGGAACTCGTGCAACGTTACGTCTTCATGGAAAACTGCGTGGTAGTTGGACGCGGGCTCGCTTATGCCAATGCCTACGAGTTGGCACTGAAACTGATGGAGACGTGCTACGTAGTCGCCGAGCGTTTTTCATCCGCCGACTTTCTGCATGGTCCACTCGCGATGGTTGAGCGACATTTTCCAGTGATACTCTTCGCGCCGCCCGGAGTGATGTTGCCGGGCGTGAAGAGTTTGATCGAGCGCCTGCGCGAGTTGCACGCCGACACCCTGGCAATCACGAGCGACCTTGATGCGGCGAGTATGTGTACGCGATCGATTGTCATGTCGCGCGAGATTGATGAGTTTCTCGCGCCCATTCCCTATATCGTTCCCGCCCAACTGTTCGCCGCGTTGCTGGCCGAAGCAAAAGGACTCAATCCTGACGCGCCGCGCTCGTTGTCAAAAGTGACACGCACACTATGAATATCGAACTCAAGGATCTATCGCACAATCCAGTCTACGCGCAGGTCCGCGAACAGATTCAGACACAGATCAACAACAAGACTCTCAGCTCCGGCGAATCACTTCCCTCTCCCGCCGCCCTCGCCCAAAAACTCTCCGTCGACAAGGGTGAAATCCAACGCGCCTACTTCGAGCTCGAACAACTCAGCCTGATCAAAAAACACACTGGCAAGGATTTTCTCGGGAAGCCAAGGATTGATTATCGCGTAGCGTAGTCAAGGTTCATGTGTGTGGCAACTTGCCGTACATGTGTTATCATTCGAGCGAAAAGGACGGCGTTTTATGGCAATGGCTAGAACAAAAAAAAGTAGTATACGGGCGGCGCGATTGGACATCCGTCTCAATGTGACAGCCAAGGAAAAGATTGAGCAGGCGGCAGTGGTCTCGCATCAGTCGCTTACCGATTTTGTTGTCACTAGTCTTCTCCGTGCCTCTGAGGAAGCGCTGGAACGCCAACAAATGATTCACCTAACTAACCGCGATCGCGATCTCTTCCTCGCTGCGTTAGAAGCAGACGTTCGGCCAAATCGCTCCCTGCGCAAAGCGGCTGAGAGGTTTAAGCGCTCTTACGACTAACGTATCGCAGAAGCCGCACCGCTTCTGTTCCTTACAATGATGAATATCGAAAAACTCTCTCCTCACCACGATCGCCGCGATTTTGATTGTGGTGTCGAAGAATTGAATTCCTATCTCCAAAGATATTCCAGCCAACACGAACGCAAAGGGATCGGCCGTACGTATGTTGCAACGAAGAGTAGTGAAAGGCGCGTGCTTGGCTACTATACAATCTCAAGCAGCGCTGTTGCCTTTGACGTGGTTCCGGAAAATCTTCCACGTCATCCGGTTCCAGTCGCCCTCATCGGCCGTCTTGCGGTGGATAAGACCGCGCGAAGCCAAAGGTTGGGAGAAACGCTTCTCGTTCATGCGTTGCGATCTGCCCAACACGCAGCACAGATTGTTGGTATTTACGCGGTGGTCGTTGATGCTCTGGATGAATCTGCCAAGCGCTTTTACCGGAAGTACGGGTTCAACGAATTAACCGACGATCATCTGCATCTTTATTTACCTATGAAAGCAATTGAGAGACTTAATCTTTAAGTCAAGGTGGCGAGTGTATTGTCCGCGTTTATCCGTGGCCAATTCTCTGTGCTATCCTTCAGTGCGCTTTTTCGCATGCGAAAGTGGCGGAATTGGCAGACGCGCCAGACTTAGGATCTGGTACCGAAAGGTGTGGGGGTTCGAGTCCCCCCTTTCGCACCATTAGAACTGAATCACAACATGAAAAACGAACTAATTGACGTCTCCCCAACTCGCAAGGAGATCAGAATCGAGATCGAGCCCGCAGAGATCCGCGGCGCCTACGATCGTATCAGCCAACAATACAGCAAAGCCGCAACCATCCCCGGCTTTCGTCCCGGACACGCGCCGACTTCAGTGGTCCGCACTCGCTATAAGAGTGAGATCAGAAGCGATGTGATACGCGAACTGCTTCCCGATGCTATTAACAACGCCATCACCGAACACTCGCTTCACCCGATCGGCGAGCCTAAAGTGGAGATGGACAATACCGAAGCTCTCGATCACCTGGGTGACGAGTCTATAACGGTAACGGTCGGCGTCGAAGTCCTGCCGGAAGTCACACTCAGTGAATATAAAGGAGTGGAAGCCACTCGCCGCGTGCGCCCGATCACCGACGCCGACGTCGATCAGGTAATCGACAGCTGGCGCGATTCCTCCGCCACAATGGAGCCCGTCGAAGATCGTCCGTCGGAGCTCGGCGACACCGTAACAATCAATGCACGCGGAAAATTTGTCGACGATCCGGAAGCGGAAGAGATCACAGTAGACGACGTCGAAGTAGTGCTCGGCGGCCAGGGTGTACAGCAGGAGTTTACTGAGACCCTCACTGGCGTCAGGCCCGAAGAAACAAAGACTTTCCTCGTCGATTACCCGCAGGACTTCTCCTCCGCACCTTTAGCGGGCAAGAAAGTAGAGTACGTTGCAGAGATAACCGCGGTGAGAAAGAAAGAGCTGCCCGAACTGGACGACGAGTGGGCGCAGAGCCTCGGTGAATCCAACGTTGAAGCGGTGCGAACGAGATTGCGCCAGGATCTCGAAGCCAGAGCGACGGCTGAAGCCGATCATAATCTGCGCACCGAGGTCATGCGTAAGCTGGTCGACGCACACCCGTTTGAGGTGCCGCAGAGTCTCGTCGAGCAACAGACCGATTACCGGTTGGAGGAAGTCGCGAACCAGATGGCACGTCGCGGCATCGATCCACGACAAGCACCGCTGGATTGGAACCGCGCTCGCGAAGAGCTGAAGACCCAGGCAGAGCAGGATGTGCGCGCTACGATGCTGATGGAGAAGATAGCTGAAGCGGAAAACATCACGGTGTCGGAAGAGGAAGTTGAAGCAGAGATCCAATCGTACGCAACTGCTGCACAACAATCGATAGAGCAAGTGCGTGCTGCCTTGACAAAGAATGGAGGCGAACGTAGCATCGCGCAAAGATTGCGCAATCGTAAAGCGCTTGATCTTTTGATTGAAAATGCACGCGTCACTGACGCGGAGTGGACTGAACCAAAGGAAGCGGAAGACGCTCCCGAAGAAGAGTAGCAACCATCCATAAAAAACAATCTGCGTAAACTGTGGATGGCATTTGAAAGAGGTTAGAACTGTATGGCTCTAGTCCCAATGGTCGTGGAGCAAACTTCGCGAGGCGAGCGCGCCTTCGATATTTACTCACGACTACTGAAAGACAATATTATTTTCCTGGGTACCCCGATAGACGATCAGATTGCCAACCTAATCGTAGCCCAACTCCTATTTCTCGAAGCTGAAGATCCCGAAAAGGATATCAACCTCTATATCAATTCTCCTGGTGGTTCGATCACCGCGGGGATGGCGATCTACGACACGATGCAATTCATTCGCCCGGATGTTACGACTATTTGCGTCGGACAATGTGCATCGATGGGAGCCCTGCTGTTAGCAGCGGGCGCCAAAGGAAAACGTTTCGCCCTTCCTAATTCGCGTATCCTCATTCACCAACCATCAGGCGGATCGCAAGGTCAGGCAACAGACATCCGCATTCAGGCAGAAGAGATCCTGCGAATGCGCGAACTCACCTCCCAAATCATCGCCAAGCATACCGGTCAGTCGTACGACACAGTCGAACGCGATGTGGAACGGGATAAAATTATGTCTGCCATGCAGGCCAAGGAATATGGTTTAATAGACGAGGTCATAGCGCACCGAGAGTAGACCGCGCTGTCCCCCAAAGGAGCTTCATCGTTAGATTATGGTGAGACGAACTGATGATACTCTGCGCTGCTCGTTCTGCGGTAAGTCACAGAACGAAGTTAAGAAGCTCATTGCCGGTCCCACTGTTTACATTTGTAATGAGTGCATTGACATCTGCAACGAGATCATCACCGACGATCAGCAGGCAGAGTCAGTAGCCACTCGCCCGCCGCTGCCCAAGCCCGGCGAGATCAAAAACTTTCTCGACGAATACGTCATCGGCCAGGATGAAACGAAGAAGCGCCTGGCCGTCGCCGTTTATCAACACTACAAACGAATCGAACTCGGCCGCCGTCGTTCCGACGTCGAGATTCAGAAAGCAAACATTCTCCTGATCGGTCCGACTGGCACCGGCAAGACGTTGCTGGCGCAAACGCTCGCGCGCATGCTAGCCGTTCCTTTCACCATCGTCGACGCCACGACGCTCACGGAAGCGGGCTACGTCGGTGAAGACGTTGAGAACATCATTCTCAAACTGCTGCAAGCTGCGAACGGCGATGTCGAGCGAGCGCAACAAGGGATCATCTACATCGACGAGGTCGACAAGATTTGTCGCAAGGACGAGAACCCGTCGATCACGCGCGATGTGTCAGGCGAGGGAGTGCAGCAAGCGCTCCTGAAGATCCTCGAAGGAACGATCGCCAATGTTCCACCACAGGGTGGACGCAAGCATCCGCACCAGGAGTTCTTCCCAGTCGACACGACCAACATTCTCTTCCTTTGCGGCGGCGCGTTCGTCGGACTCGAAAAAGTGATCGAACGACGGCTCCGCAACAAGTCGCTTGGCTTCCACGCGGAAGTGAAGTCAGGTATGCATCGTCATGCTGAGGCGCTGGCCCAGGTGCAGCCGGAAGACCTGATTCGTTTTGGATTGATCCCCGAGTTTGTCGGACGCCTGCCGGTGTGCGGCGTGTTGCACGAGCTCGACGAGGGAGCGCTCATCAAGATTCTTACAGAGCCAAAGAACGCTTTGGTCAAGCAATACCAGAAGAAATTTGACTTCGATAACGTCAAGCTTAAGTTCACCGAGGATGCGCTCAAAGCCGTCGCCCGACAGGCCGTTGAGCGCAAGGTCGGAGCCCGCGGACTAATGATGATCCTCGAAGAACTGCTGCTGGACGCAATGTACACCCTGCCTTCGCAAAAACGCGTCAAAGAATTCGTTATAACCAGCGAAATGGTCGAACGTCGCCGGGCTGTTCCGGGTGAAGGACTGACCGGAATCGACGGCGCCGCCGCCTAAGACGATAGTAGCCACAAAAAGGCACAAAGGGTTAATCACACTTACTTTGTGTGTTTTTTTGTGGCCAGAGCTGAAAGTAGCGCACCCACAGGAAATGTTCTACAATTAGCACTCTTTCCCGGAATAGAGTTGTTTCAACCATGGAAGAATACTCAGACAGAACCCCCGCCGACGTAGCCTGGTACCCGATGGTACCAATTCGCGACGTCGTGATATTTCCTTTTACCAAAGTTGCTTTCAAAATCGGTCGCGCCGGCTCTGTGCGGGCGCTCGAACAGGCTCTGGCAACAGACCGAACGATTTTTTTAGCCACACAACACGACGCCACCGTCGACGAGCCCAGTCCCGATCAGATTTACGGGATTGGCACGCTCGGCCGCATTCTCCAGTCGCAAAAACAAGAGAATGGCCAGATCAAGGTGGTAGTCGAAGGACGCGAACGCGCTACGACAGTCCGCGTTGAGAACACCGACGGCGCGTTTATGGCGCTGGTGCGCCGCGCGCCTGTAGTAAACGAGGAAGGCACACGCCTCGATGCGTTGATTCAGAAGGTCGGACAGCTCGTCGAGCAACACCTTCGACTCGCGCCTGATACGCAGACCGACGCGCTCCAAACCGCGCTGCGCAATCAGGAGCCTTCCCAT
>Ga0207670_10000952_pt1 | contig 15260 bp, 15 predicted proteins | sample KBSS23HmetaG_FD_184339 | JGI IMG/M metagenome (GOLD analysis project Ga0207670, IMG submission 184339) | Switchgrass rhizosphere microbial communities from Kellogg Biological Station, Michigan, USA - KBS S2-3H metaG (SPAdes) (version 2) | ecosystem: Host-associated > Plants > Roots >... | reverse complement strand
CGAGCTCGCGCACGTTCCCCGGCCACGCGTAGTCGCACATGCGATCGAGCGCGCCGCGCGCGACGCCGAGGCGCGGCCGCCCGTTCTTCGCGCAGTAAAGGCCGAGGAAGTGGTCGACGAGGAGCGGAACGTCCTCGCGGCGCGCGCGGAGCGGCGGCGCGGTGATCGCGATGACGTTGAGCCGGTAATAGAGGTCCTCGCGGAAGCGCCCCGCGCCGACCTCGGCGAGGAGGTCGCGGTTCGTCGCCGCGACGATCCGGACGTCCGCGCGCACGGTGTTGCCGCCGAGCGGCTCGTACTCGCCCTCCTGGAGGACGCGGAGGAGCTTCACCTGCACCGCGGGCGAGAGCTCGCCGATCTCGTCGAGGAAGAGCGTCCCGGCCGCCGCCTTCGCGAAGCGCCCCTCCTTCTTCCCGATCGCGCCGGTGAACGCGCCGCGCTCGTGCCCGAAGAGCTCGCTCTCGAGGATCGTCTCCGGGATCGCCGCGCAGTTGACCGCGACGAACGGCCCCTTGGCGCGCGCGCTCCTCTCGTGGATGTACCGCGCGAGGAGCTCCTTCCCGGTGCCGCTCTCGCCGAGGACGAGGACGGTGGCGACGCTCGGCGCGGCCTGCGTCGCGACGTCGACGACGCGCCGCCACGACGGCGAGCTCCCGACCATCTCGCGCTTCGTGAGGAGCTTGATCTCGTTCTTCAGCGACCGGTTCTCGGCGACGAGCTTCTGCCGCTCCGCCGCCTTCCGGACGCTCTTCACGATCGTCATCCGCTTGAGCGGCTTCTCGACGAAGTCGTACGCCCCCTCGCGCATCGCGCTCACCGCGGCCTCGACCGACCCGTACGCCGTCATGAGGACCACCTCCGACTCGGGGGCGACCTCCTTCACCGCGCGGAGGAGCTCGAGCCCGGTCGTCCCCGGCATCATCAGGTCGGTGAGGACGACGTGGACGCGGTGGCTCCTTAGCTGCTCGAGCGCCTGCCGCGCGTCGTGCGCGGTGAGGACGCGCATCCCCTCCTTCGCGAAGATCTTCTCGAGCGACTCGACGTTCGACCGCTCGTCGTCGACGACCAAGACGGTGACCGCATCGGCTTCGGTCGCGGGCGCGGGCGGAGCGGGCGGAGAAAGAGGGCGCGAAGGTTCCATTTCGTGACGTATTGACCGACGCTTGCCAACCTGTCAAGCAACGGACAAAAAGTATCCCGTGCCGACAACATGGACCACCGGCGACAATCCGGCACGACCCGCCGCTCTTAGCGCTCTTAGCGAACGAGGCGCGAAACGGCCTTGAACGCGTCGGTGCCGGCGCGGCCGAGCCAGTCGAACGCCACCGTCTCGGTGACGGTCGGGATCGCTCCGGCGCGCTCCGCGAGCGCGAGGCCGGCGAGGCGGTTCTCTTCGGTGCGCGACGCGACCGCGTCGGCGACGACGTGCGCCGCGTACCCGCGGCGGACGAGCTCGCGCGCCGTCTGGAAGACGCAGATGTGCGCCTCCATCCCGACGACGACGATCGACCGAGCACCGCTCGCGGAGACCGCGCGCGCGATCGCCGGCTCGGCGCACGCGTCGAAATCGAGCTTCTCGATCGGCGTCGCGCCGGCCGCCGCGAGGGGATCACGGAGCTCCGCGATCGTCGGACCGAGCCCCTTCGGGTACTGCTCGCTCGCGATCACCGGGACGCGGAGGAGGCGCGCCGCCTCGAGGAGGATCCGCGCGTTCGCGACGAGGCGCGCCATCGACGCCTCGGGGATCGCCGCGGCGAGCTTCTCCTGGACGTCGACCAAAAGGAGGCAGGTCGTCTCGGGGGTGAGCTTGTCCACCGGGGTTCTCCTCAGAACGAGAGCTCGAGCCGGAACGACTTCACGAAGCGCGACGTGTCCGCGCGGAGGTCGAAGCGGACCACCGAGCGGCCGATCTCGCGGCCTTCGTGATCGTAGAGGCTCGCGGGGAGGGTCGAGACCGACTCGGCGGGCGCGAGGAGCGTGTACTCCTTCTGCCCGCGGAACCGGTACCCGGTGCCGTCGTCGCCCTGGAACGTGAACTCGTACGGGAGCCGCCCCTCCCTCAGGTGGAGGCCGAGCGTCCCGTCGAGCGGCCGGCGCATCGCCAGCTTCTCGAGCGTGACCTCGCCGGTGATCGACGCGACGCGATCGCGCATGAAGCGGCGGATCCCGCGGCTCCGCACGACGAGGGAGAACTCGATCGCCCGCTCGTCGAGCGGCGCGTCGAAGAGGTAGTACGTCCCGCGCATCGTCTCGCGGAAGAGGAAGCCGAGCATCACCCCTCCTCTTTCTGCGGCTGCGGCTTTCGGACCGGCCTCGGGACCACGAGGCGCTCGACCACCGCGCCGCGCGCGGCGGCCGCCACGATCTCGTCCACGTCGTCGAGCGTCACCCGGCCGTACACGACGTGCTCCGGCTCCTGGACGATGCTGACCCCCGTCTCGCACATGTCGAGGCAGCTCGACGAACAGGCGCGCACCGTGCGCGCGGCGCCGGCGGTCTTGAGCGCGTCCTTCAGCTTCGCGGCGATGGCCTCCGAGCCCTTCGCGGCGCAGGAGCCGCGGGGATCGCTCGGATCGCGCCGATTGGTGCATACAAAGAGGTATCGATCGCGGTGGGGCATCGAGGCGAAAGATAGCAGTTTCCAATTGCGCTTCGCGTGCTCAAGGACGATCGTCCTGCGCATGACCCGTTCGTTCGTCGCCCGCCTGGGCCTCGCCACGTTCGTCCTTCCGTTCGCGATGCTCGCGTGCGGCGGCGGAGAGGAGAACCTCCCGCCCCCGCCGCCACCCCCTCCCCCGTTGCCGCAGAGCATGGCGACCACCGGCCCCGCCAGCGCCGCGCAGGAAGACGCCGCCGCGCCGGCGGCGATCGTGACGACGCCGATCACGCTCACGGCCGGCGCAGCGAGCCCGGATCCGGCCGCACCCCTGCCGACGGTGAAGATCACCGCGCCGGGCCGCGGTCAGGTAATCCCCGCGGACAAGGCGAACGACTTCGCGGTGAAGCTCGACGTGAAGAACTGGCAGACGGCGCAGGGGAGCTCGCACGTCCACCTCATCCTCGACAACCGGCCGTACAAGGCGATCTACGACCCGAAGCAGCCGGTGAAGCTCTCCGAGCTCACCGGAGGAGAGGCGCTGAGCGAGGGACAGCACGTCCTCGTCGCGTTCCCGAGCCGGGCCAACCACGAGTCGGTGAAGACGAAGGACGCCCTCGCGTCGCTCGACTTCTACGTCGGGAAGAAGGGCCCGGCCGACGTCGATCTCAAGAAGCCGCTCCTCGTCTACAGCCGCCCGAAGGGCGACTACAAAGGCGAGATGGCGAACCACGTGCTCGTCGACTTCCAGCTCGTGAACGACCAGCTCGCCGAGGGGAAAGACCACGTCACGATCACCGTGACCGGCCCCGGGATCGACAAGGACCTCACCGCGCAGGTCGTCAAGTTCGGGACGCCGCACTACCTCGACAACCTGCAGAACGGCACGTACACGGTGAAGCTCGATCTGGTCGGCGGCGACGGCAAGCCGGTCGCCGGCAAGTGGAACTCCACCACGCGGCAGATCAAGATCGACCACGACGCGCCGATGGACACGTCGATGGCGATGCCCGCCGCCCCCGCCGCCGACGCGGGCGCGCCCGCCGCGGACGCGGGCAAACAGAGCAAACCGACCCCGAAGAAATAGCCGCGACGCTGCATGAACGCGGCGAGCTTCAACGTCGCGACGAGCTCGCTCTACGTCTTCGTCGCGGTCTGCTGCGCGCTCCTGCGCGTGCGGAGCCCGCGCGACGCGGCGTACGGGCCGCTCGCGGCGTTGGGGATGGTGCTCTTCGCGTTCGACCTCGTCCGCGCCTCCGAGGGCGACGCGCGGGTCGCCGCCGCGTTCGGCGCGTTCGCCGCGGCGCTCGTCGTCTGCTTCGCCGCGGCGTACGTCGCGACGCCGCACGCGCTCCGCTGGTACGCCGGCGCGTGCGCCTTCGCGGCGACCGGCGCGGCGATCGCTCTGTCCGGCCCCGAGGCCCACGCGAGCGCCGCCGACCTCGCCGTCTTCCCGCGCGCGCTCGGGTGGCGCGCGCTCGTCCTCGACGCCACGGCGACGGCGGCGATCGCGAGCTCCGTGTGGCTCCTCCGGCACGTCGGCGCCGCGGAGGAGCAAAAGGCGCGCGCCGTGACCGTCGGCTGCTTCCTCCTCTTCGCCGTCGCGCTCAGCGACACGGCGTCCGCCGCCCGGCTCTACGACGGGATGGCGATGCAGCAGCTCGGCTACGTCGCGTTCACGGTGGGCGCGGCGGCGTCGTTCATCCTCCGCTACGTCGCGGTCGCGCAGCAGGTCGAAGCGCAGTCGCGCGAGCTCGCCTCGCGCACCGACGAGCTCCGGAGGTCGTACCAGGACCTCGCGACGGCGCAGCAGCAGCTCGTTCGACGAGAGCAGCTCGCGGTCGTCGGCGAGCTCGCGGCGGTGGTCGCGCACGAGGTACGAAACCCGCTCGCGATCATCGCCAACGCGGTCGCGGGCCTCCGGAAGCCCACCCTCTCGCGCGCCGACCACGGCACGCTCCTCGGCATCCTCGACGAGGAGACGGTCCGCCTGAATCGCCTGGTGTCGGATCTCCTCCGCTTCGCGCGCCCGGTCAGCGTCCAGCGCACGCGCATCCCGATCAGCGATCTCGTGGAGCGCGCGCTCAAGCTCGCGCGGAAGGAGGAATCCGTCGAGGTGGTGACCGACTACCAGGTCGAAGGCGCGAAGATCTGGTGCGATCCGGGGCTCCTCCGGCAAGTGTTCGACAACCTCGTGGAGAACGCCGTCCAGGCGATGTCGAACGCCGGGACGTTGACCGTCGTCGTCCGCTCGGACAGCGAGGAGGGGATCGACGGGATCGCCGTCCGGATCATCGACACGGGCGAAGGCATGGACACGATCGTCAAGCAGCGCGCCAAAGATCCGTTCTTCACCACGCGCCCGAGCGGCACCGGGCTCGGCCTCGCGATCGTCGATCGGATCGTCGTCGCCCACGGCGGCCACCTGCTCATCGACAGCCGCACAGGCGAAGGGACGACGGTGACCGTCTTCCTGCCGAGCGGCACCGAGAACGAACCGCCGCCGCTCGCGCCCACCGCGAGCATCGTCGGGCTACCGTAGAGTCGGGATACCGTTGAGAGGTTTCGCGCGCCCGGCTGGGGAGCTCGAGGGGAGCGGCCGCGCTCCCCTCGAAACCAGACCGCGAGCGTCAGCGAACGACGACCTGGCTCTTGTACATCCCCATCCCGCACGTGAACGAGAACGTCCGCGAGTTCTCGGTCGGGACCTTGATCGTCACCGGCTTCTTCAGCGGGAGCGATTCCTTCACGTTCAGCTCCGGGAAGATCACCTCGGTCGCGCACGTCTCGTCGCTCGTCCTCGTGAAGACGATGTCCCCCTTCTCGCCGCGCTGAAGCGTGAGCGAGGTGGGGCTGAAGCCTTTGTCGGTGACGGTGACGGCGTGTGCCCCGTCGGTCGCGGCCGCGCCTTCGCCCTGCGACGCTTTGGAGCAGGCCGACGCCGAGAGCGCTGCGGCGGCGGCGACGAATGCGAAGATCGTGCTTCGGATCATGTCCGGGACCGTACCACCGATCGGCCTTTCGGCGTTATCGTGCGCGCCCACCGAGACGCCTACGAAAGGAGTCATGCCCCCATGAGCACACGCATCGAGTTCACGGCGAAGAGCGGCGCGAAGACGCACGGCGAGCTCGCTACCCCGGATGGAACGGGGAGCGCGGGCGGCGTGGTCCTGATCCAGGAGTGGTGGGGCGTGAACGGCCATATCAAGTCGCTCGCGTCGCGCCTCGCCGACGCGGGCTTCCTCGTCCTCGCGCCCGACCTGTTCCACGGCGAGATCGCGACCGACGCGGGACGCGCCGAACAGTTGATGCACGCGCTCGATTTCGGGCGCGCGGTCGACGAGGTCGCGGGGGCCGTCGAGCACCTGCGCACCGCGCCGCGCTCGACGGGCAAGGTCGCCGTCGTGGGCTTCTGCATGGGCGGCGCGGTCACGCTCGCCGCCGCCGCGGCGATCCCGACGCTGTCGGCCGCCGTCCCGTTCTATGGAATCCCGGGGTCGGCGGACTATTCGAAATTGAAGGCGCCGGTCCTCGGCCACTTCGCGAAGAAAGACACGTTCGTCACGGTGGCGCGCGCACAGCAAGTGCAGAAAGAGATCAACGCCGCGGGCGGGTCGATGCAGCTCGAGGTCTACGACGCGCAGCACGCGTTCGTGAACGACACGCGCCCCGAGGTCTACGACGAGGCGTCCGCGAAGCTCGCCTGGGACCGGACGATCGCGTTCCTCCGGAAGCACCTCGCGTAATCATGGCGAAGCCCGACGGGCTCCCAAGCGGAACGTTGGGCTGAGTTTTTTCGTTCGCGTGTCGTTTGACGGATCGAGATCCGTCGTTCAGAGTGTTCCCGAATGGCGAACTCCAATTTCACCACGATGCTCCGCGCCGCGCTTGCGGGCGCACCGTCGTGGTGTGTCGCGCCGGTCGGCGCGGTCTTGGAGTAATCGCCCGTCGTCCCTCGTGAGCCCCGGACGCCAGGCGAAATCGCCTGGTGGCAGGAAGGGGCTCTCGAGGAGATACGAACGTGATTCGCTTTTGGGGACGTTGGAGACGAAGGGTCGCTCACGGGCGCGGCGCGCTCGGCGAGCGACCGGATAATCGGAATGATGCGGGGGCGCGGAGCCTCCGGCAGGTGACGTCGCTCGCCTGGCCGATCGCGGCCGGGATGGCCGGCGAGACGCTGCTCGGGCTCGTCGACGCGCGGCTCGTCGGCGGCCTCGGTCCGGCGGCGCTCGGCGGCGTCGGCGTCGCGACGACGCTGATGTACCTCAATTACTCGCTCGTCTTCGGCTTCATGCGCGGCGTGAAGGTCCGCACGGCGTTCGCGGTGGGCGAAGGGCGCCCCGCCGACGGGATCAGTTGTGCGCAGGCCGGGCTGATCATCGGCGCGATCGTCGGCGTGGTCGTCGCGATCATCGGACGCGACATCAGCCCGCTGCTCCGGCTGCTCGGGATCGCCCCGGAGCTCGTCGCGCCCGCGCGCGACTTCTTCGGCGCGGTGACGTGGGGCGCCCCGGCGACGTGCATGCTCACGGCGCTCATCCAGCACCGCCAGGGGCTCGGTGACACGCGGAGCCCGATGATCGTCGGCCTCGCGGGGAACGTCGTGAACGCGCTCCTCGGCTACGCGCTCATCTACGGGCACGCGGGCCTGCCGGCGCTCGGCGTACGCGGCGGCGGCCTCGCGACCGCGACGACCGAGTACCTCGAGCTCTTCACGATGGCGTGGCTCCTCGCGCGCGACGCGCGCGAAGCACGCGGGGCGCGCCTCGGCCTGACCGGCGCGCTGCGCGAGGTCAAGGACCTCGGCCTTCCGACGGGCATGCAGTTCGGACTCGAGAACATCGCGTTCACGACGTTCACCGTCATCCTCGGCGGGATCGCCGCGACCGAGATCGCGGCGCATCACATCGCGCTGACGATCATCCGCACGTCGTTCCTCCCCGGGATCGCCATCGGAGAGGCCGCGTCGGTGCTCGTCGGCCAGTCCCTCGGCGCGCGCAAGCTCGACGAGGCCGATCGGGTCTTCGTCGCTTCGCTGAAGGTCGGCATCGGGTTCATGGCCGCGTGCGGCGTCGTGTTCGCGCTCTTCGGCAGCCGGATCGCGGCGTCGTTCACCGCCGACCCGGTGGTGAGGGCGACCGCCTCGCGGCTCCTCCTCGTGGCGGCGGTGTTCCAGGTGCTCGACGCGGTCAACCTCGTCACCCGCGGCGCGCTGCGCGGCGCGAAGGACGTCCGCGTGCCGGCAATCATCGGCATCGCGGTGGTGTGGACGTGCATCCCGAGCGCCGCGTTCTTCCTCGGGAAGGTCGCCGGGCTGGGTGCGCTCGGCGGCTGGTTCGGCTTCCTCGGCGAGACGACGCTGGCCGCGACGTTCTTCACCCTGCGGTGGAAGTACGGGAGCTGGCGGCGCCCGTACGAGGAACCTCCCCGCGACAACCCGGCGGAGACCGCTGGGTCGCCCCGCCCGGCCGATTCGACGGCCCCCCGAAGCGCCCCGCCCCCCGACGCGAGGGCCGCATGAGCCCCGAGGCGCCCGGTCGTGAACGAATGCTGTTGACGTTCGGGCGCCTCACCGCCATAAGTTCCGCCCACTCGGGGCGTAGCGCAGCCTGGTAGCGCACTCGGTTCGGGACCGAGGAGTCGGAGGTTCAAATCCTCTCGCCCCGACTATTGCATCGGATTCGTCGGGAAAAACGGCCAAAACGCGAAGGACGGGGGGTTCGTTGCCCGCCAGTTGCCCAGCGGGTGGCTAGGGCTGGGCGGCTACCCAGCGGCCCTCACGAGAGCTGGGCAACGCGGGCGCGGCGCCTACCTCGCGAGCTTGTCGATCGCCACGCGGAGGTCGGGAGCCGAGGCGTGAGCGTAGCGCTGGGTCATCTCGAGCTTCGAGTGACCGGCCAGCACACGCACCGCCTCGGCGTTCGCCCCGCCCCTCAAGAGCTCCGTCACGAAGTAGTGCCGGAGTGAGTGGAACGACCGCTCCTTCAGCCCGTTCTTGCGGAGAAGCAGCTTGAACAGGTGAAGGACTGTCTGGCGGCGCGGCGTCCGCCCCTGCTCGTCGACGACGACGCGCGCGCGGGGCAGCTTGCCTTTGACTGCTTCGCGTAGGCGGGTCTCGAGGAGCGCGACGAGCGGGACCTGGCGCTCGTCGCCGCTCTTCGGCGTGAGCGACACGTCTTCCGAGAGCGCCCGGCGTACGAGGAGCCGGTGCTGGCCGAAGTCGATGTCACGCACTTCCAGAGCGCGGGTCTCGCCCATCCGCATGCCCGCGAGCGCCGCAAGAGCGATCGCCGTCCCGAGCCACCCCGGCTCCTTCAGCATCGCATCGACCTCCTCGGAGCTCGGAGCGTCCGGGACCTTCTTGCTGGTCACGATGAGACCGCTCGGAAAGTCCGGGATGCGAGGGATCGCGCGCGTCTCGTGCGCGGCGCGCATCACCGTCCGAACCAACATGAGCGGGCCCTTCGTCTTCACGCGATCCCGGTGGAGCGTCGCCGCGAACGCGCGGTAGTCGCTCGGACCGATCGTGTCGATTGCTTTCTCCCCGAAGAACGCAAGCACCCGTTGCGCATGAAGCTCGCGGTACCGTCGCGCCGTCGCGGGCCGATACGTCGGCATGTAGAGCGACGCGAACGGTCCTTCGACGAACGCGGCGTACGTGAGTGACGCCGGCTTCAGCGTCGCCGACTCCTCCACCTACGAGAACGCTCCACGACGCTCCCCCCGTCCTGGACTGCTTACAGAATTCAATAAGCAGTTGATATGCATCTCCAATAAAGGCTCGCGGACCGTCAACGGGCCGCGTCGGTACGACGGTGAAGTCCGCGCTCGCGAATCGCTGGCCTACCGCGAGCTACTTCTTTCGCTTCCCGTGCGCACTGAGACCGCGCGCCTGGGCGTCGCGCTCGATAAGCCACCGCAGATACGAGGCGATCGTCACGTCGATGTCCGTGCCGGCGACGGCCCGCAGCTCCTTCGCGCGCGCTTCGACGAGACGGCCGACGAGCTCGCGTTCCGCGGTCGAAAACTTCAACGTGAACGTCGTTTCCTCGCCGGTCGTCCGCTTCGCTCGGGGCACAGCCGCACCCTACCACCGAACGGATGCTTATTCACTGCAAGCCGCAGTTTCACCATGCCATAAGGCATCCCGAGGTCGCATCGATCGCCCGAGTCCGACGGCCAGGCGGCGTTGCGACGCGGACTTCGGCCGCCTACAGTCACGTCATCGTGATCGCCCGAGGGACATTGCGAACGCTCGCAGGTCGCACGACGCGGCTCTCTTGAGCCGCGTTCTCATCTCTCTGGCACGACGCCGTGGAGCGTCGCTGCGAGGTGCCCCATGACCCGTCGCGTTCATCGACGAGCGGCCGCATGGGCTACGTTCGCCGGCATCGTCCTTGTTCCCAGCGTGGCGAGCGCCCACCACGAGGCGCTCTTCGGTCCGCAGTCGTCCCTCGCCGTCGAATCGCAGGGCTTTGCCAGCTTCCAGACGCACGTCCACGCATACGGCCTCGGTGCGACGCAGACGACCGAGACAACGTCGATTCTCAGCGGTGGAATCTCGCCGTTCGCCAACGTGCCGATCGGCTTCGCGCTGATCCAACCGTTCACGTACCAAACGACGCGTGCACCGACGCCCGACGGCAGCGTCGGCCCCTTCAGCGCGTGCGACGGCTGCCTGCGGATGGAGAACTCACTCGTCGCGGCGCAGTACCGCTTCGACTTCACCGAGCTACAGCGTGACTTCGGCAAGGACGGCAACTTCGCGCTCATGAGCGGCGCGCTCGAAGTGCCGACGGGGAACAAGGACTACTCGCCGTTCCAAGGCCCCTTCAATTTCATCATCACGGGGATGCTCGGCTTCGAGAAGGGGCCGTGGTCCACCGTGGCTCTCGGTTACTACCGACGCAACACACCCGACTTCGCGTCTTCCAAGAAGGGCGACAATTTTCTCCTCGCGCTCGGTGGCGCATACACGCCGCTCGACGAAGCCGGCGCGATGTTCAGCATGCAGCTCGGCGTCGGCTACGAGTACCACTTGCGCGATGCGGTAGATGGTGCGGCCATCGATGCGAGCGGAGGCGGGCAGCTTCTCCTCAGCCCAACGCTCGTCGGCTCGTTCGTTCCGCACCTCCGTGTCTTCGCACTCGTCACGTTGCCGGCCGCGCAGTCGATGCGAGGCGACGATGTGACCGATCGCTGGCGAGCCGGCGTGGGGATCATCTACTCGTTCGAGCGCGACCAGCCAGGGCCGCCCGTCGCCGCGTCGCGCGTCTCCCCGTAGACTTCCTGTTCTCGAGCAGTGCAGCGAGGCGTTACGACGCTTCGCGCGTAGCGATCTCCACGGAGGACGCTCTCGAACGTGCCGAACGGCGCGCGCAATTCGGTGATTCGTGGATGCGAGGCTTCCGGGGTGGTCGCGCGAATCGTCGCGACAGTGGGTGAGAGCGCGGGGGAAGCCACGGAAAACCCGCGGAAACGCGCTCTCGCGCCGGCTGCGCCGCGCCAGGCAACTTCGACTTTTGCTTGGCCGATGGGCTTCCGGCAACCATCGGGGAACCACCATGAAGGGTCTTACCAAGCTGCCGCTCTTTCCGCGCGAGAAGCGGCGCGGCGTCGTCACCTTGCTCGTGCGCCGCTTCGAGGAGGAGCGCTGGGTACGGGCCCCCAAGCTGTTCACCGTCGACGAGCTGCCCGATCGCGAAGCGGTTCGCGTGCGCTTCGGCGGCGGCCGCTACGACCTGATCGGGCGCGACGAGAACCGGATCGTGGCACGCACCCGTTCGTCGTGGACGGTCCGCCACTGCCGCTCGGCGACGAAGCGATCGCCGCGCCGGCGAAGCGTGCCGAGGTTCGCGCCTTCGCCACGCCCGGCGGCGCGCGGGAGGCCCTCGTCTTTGGTCTCCTCGACGAAGGCCGCTCCCTCGTCGAGATCACCACCGCGACCCACATTGAGACGCACGTCGTGCGAAGCATCTACATCGACTGGATCACCCCGCTCGGCTGGGAGCCTCCGAAGACGCCGGAGGAGACCGCCGCGTACACGGCCGCGCGCCGCGCGCTGATAGCGACGCAACAAGAGGCGTCTTGGTCGAAGCAGTGGGGAGAGACATGACGGCTGGTGCGGGGTGATTGGCCACGCGAGCTGTCGACGTACGCGGACCTGGACGAGTGGCTCGGCGAGATCGGCACTCCGCCCGGCTTGTACTTCGAGCTGTGGTGCCGAACGCTCGAGGCCTCACGCGCATGGGAGCGTCATTCGATCCACACGTCGTCTTTCGTTTCGTGCTGCTCGACAAGGAGGAGCGCCGGCGGGCGGCAGCGTACGCGCTCTTCGCCCGCGTCCTCGGATTCCCGATCCCGATCCGCCGCGCATTCATCGTCCGGCCGCTCTTCGCGGGAGACGGCTCGACGTCCTTGGGCGTCGCACGCGCCCAGTTGGGCGTCCTCGCGATCTGTCCTCCACCGCACGGCGTGGCTCTGGACGGGCTCCTCGGCACCGTCGGGCAACGGTTCATCCAGGACCGGCGAGATCACGCGAATGAAGTCGCGCGTCGGATCCGCGTGGTCTGGGCGATCGAATGGAGGAGGCAACCATCGTGACCGAGCGGCTCACTGGGGTCGAGGAGCTCGAGCAGTGGCTCACCACGTTTCGCGAGCAAGGCGCGACGCGCTTCGAGCTGTGGCAGCGTGCTCGAGGACAGCAACACCGTCTGCACACGATCTCCGAGCACGGCGACGCGTGGGAGATCGCGGACGAGCTCGTGAGCTGGGTTCAACGCGAACGGAGGGACGTCGTCTCGCACGCGATCTTCGCGTTCCACGGCGAAGAGCTGGTCGCGCGCGCCATCCTGTCGCCGGCGCCGGCGACGCTGGCCGTTCCAGCCACCGCGCCGGTCGACGCCTCCGGGATGCCCATGATGCTGTCCTCGATCATCACGAGCGCGCAGCAGATGACGCAGTCGACGTTCGCGCTGCTCCAGAAGGAGAACGAACAGAACCCTCGCCGACCTCCAGAAGCGACTCGCCGACGCGTTGACCGAAGCCGCGGAGCTGCGCGCCAAGAACAACGCGCTCACCGATGCGAACACGAAGCTCCTGGCGATGGCAGAGGAGCAAAAGAAGATCGACGTCGCGCAGCACGAGAAGATCGATCGACGGCGCATCTTCAACGAGTTCGCACGCAAGCAGGTCGAAGCCATCCTCCCGATCTTGGTCGCGAGGCTCATGAAGAAGCCTCTCGGCGAGGACCCACCGCTTGCGCGGCACGCGCTGACGACGCTTTTCGGCCAGCTCACCGAAGAGCAGCGGATGGCGATGCTCGCCCCGCTCTCGGACGCGCAACGCAACCTCATCTTCGAGCTACTTGGGCCGCCGACGCCTTCGGGCGGAACCGGCAGCTCGTCATCGAGTGAGGCGGCAGAAAAGAGTGCAGGCGCCGACCAGAAGGCCCCGCCCGAGGCGAGTCAGAAGTACTTCGCCCACATCCCTCCCGAGGAACAGTGGGAGCATATCTTCCCGAGGATCGATCACGCGACCTTCGGTCCGTTCGTCATTCGATACATCGAGTGGCTGACGGCCAACGAGGTCGACGTCGAGGCCGCGCCCGCATCCGGAACCGAGCCGCGCCCTCCCCGTGGTGGGGGTCCCTCGCCCGCTCCGCCAGCCCGATGAGTTTTGTGCCGGTCTTGGGCCTCCGCCGGACGCGACGAACATTGACGCCGGGCGTGCGCACGCACGAGGCCTCCCTCCCCCTCGAGGTGCACGCGCGCATCGGCCAGCGTGCGGATCTGGGACGCGGGGGCCAGCGCGGTCCGCCTCGTCCGCGAGCACCTCGCGGCGGAGCACGCCGAGCGCGATGGCGGGCGGCCAGTCGCCCCACGATCCCGGTCGGTAGTGCGATGATCCCGCGAGACCGGCACGGCTGACGCGGTCCATGCTTCGACAAGCGTCGCTCGGCGCGGCACAATGGCCGCTGATGACTCTCGCGGAACTTCTCGAGCAACAAGCGATGGCGCTACCTGCTGAGGAGCGCAAGAAGCTTGGCGCAAAACTCCTCGCGAGCGCGGCCACGGCGGCGCCGCTACGCAGGCGACGCGCAGGCTCCGCCGCGGGTCGCGTCCACATGGCGCCCGACTTCGACGCTCCTCTCGAAGATTTCGCCGAATACTCGTGAGCCGGCTGCTGCTCGACACGCACGCGTTGCTCTGGTTCGTGCGAACGACGCAACCCTGTCGGCGCCGGCACGCTCGCTGATCGAGAGCGCGGATGAAGTATTCGTGAGCGTCGCGTCGGCATGGGAGATCGCGATCAAGGTGAACCTCGGCAAGCTCACCTTGGATGCGGCGAGCGCCGAGAGCTTCTTCGAAGAGCAGATGCGCACAAACAGCTTCGCGTACCTGCCGATCGCGCCCGCGCATGTCTTTCGCGCGGCGGCCTTGCCGCTCCATCATCGCGATCCGTTCGATCGGCTACTCGTCGCACAGGCGCTCGCCGAAGGGCTCTCCCTCGTGACGCGGGAGAACTTCGCCGCGTACGGCATCACGACGTCGTGGTGAGCCGCGATCACGCGGCCCCACGCACCTGTTCCGTAAACGCACGGCGCGGCCCTATCGGCGCCGGGAAGACGACTCGCTCGGGCTCGATCCCTGCGGCCAAGACGATTCGCGCGCTGGTCTCTCGCGCTCTCAACCGCAGCGGCTCGAGATCGGGCCATTCCATCCATGGTGGCGCGATGCTCGTGTACGCGAGCCCGCGCCGGACGGCGGCGCGAAGCAGGTGAGGCTCGCGCTGTCGAACGCACGCGACGACGACGTCGGCGCCGTCCAACGCGACGTCGATCGATCCCGCGTCGTCGACGTCGATGCGCCTCGCCGGAAAGCCGGACGAGCGCTCAGGATGCCTGCCGGCGACGACGCCGCAACCGCGATGAGCCACTTCGAGGTCCACCGCCCGGTGACGGCCGACCTCGCCGTATCCTCCGACGATGAGGACGCGTCGCGGTCTTTCGAGCATCGCGCGCTATTCACGGGACCCGCCCCCGGATGTCGAGCGTCGTGGTTCAATGCGCCGGCGTCGGGATTCGATCGCCTTGTCGAGCTCTCTCTCCGCTCGCGGCACGATCTGCGCACCCGCGTACAAGCTGCGCGGCGCGGCGCGAGCTGGTCGCGCCCGCGATCGGACTCGCTGCGGGGGCCGCCAGGTGTGGCGCGTGCTGGAATCGGGGGCTGCCGCGGATCACGCGGACGCGTTCTACGACGCGATCATTCCGGCCACCCTCTCGGCCGAGGAGCGCGCCGTGTATCGCCTTGGCCCGTCCTTTCAGCAACGCCTTTCAGCAACCCGCGCGCCAGAGCGGTACCGCGTCCCTCGGTAGCTACGAGGTTGATGTGGCGGGTTGCCCTATCACGCGGGTGTCGAGCGCATTCCGGTCCGCCGCTCGTGGAGCGGGCCGTTCGTGCGCGCGACGGCGCAAATGGAAGCTCCGCCAGACGACGTAGACGGCGGGGATCACGAGGAGCGTGAGGATCGTGAGGGAGACGAGGCCGCCCCACATCGGCGCGGCGATCCGCTTCGCGACGTCGGAGCCGACGCCGGTGTCGAGCAGGATCGGGAGGAGGCCGAAGACATTCGTCATGACGGTCATGAGCATCGGCCGGACCCG
>Ga0207670_10000951_pt1 | contig 15281 bp, 17 predicted proteins | sample KBSS23HmetaG_FD_184339 | JGI IMG/M metagenome (GOLD analysis project Ga0207670, IMG submission 184339) | Switchgrass rhizosphere microbial communities from Kellogg Biological Station, Michigan, USA - KBS S2-3H metaG (SPAdes) (version 2) | ecosystem: Host-associated > Plants > Roots >... | reverse complement strand
CGCCCCTCACCCCCGCCCTCTCCCCGCAGGGGAGAGGGAGCAGAGCATCAGCCGCGCAACTCTCTGCCGTACGCGTGCACCTCATCCACCAGCACCTTCACATGCTCCGGATTCACTTCCGGGGTGATGCCATGGCCCAGGTTGAACACATGGCCGGGGTGGTTGCCGTAGCTGTCGAGTACGTGGCGTACCTCGCGGCGGATCACTTCGGGATCGGCCAGCAGGATGGCCGGGTCCAGGTTGCCCTGCAGCGCCACGCGGCCATCGACGGCCTGGCGGGCATCGGCAAGGTCGATGGTCCAGTCCACGCCCAGCGCGGTGCAGCCGGTGTCGGCCATGCGGGACAGGTGCTGGCCGGCGCCCTTGGAGAACAGGATCACCGGCAATTCGCGGCTGGCCGGATGGGCCTTGAGCGCATCGACCACCTGCGCCATATAGCGCAGCGAGAACTCGCGGAACGGCGCCGGGCCGAGCAGGCCGCCCCAGGTGTCGAAAATCATCAACGCCTGCGCGCCAGCGGCGGCCTGAGCGATCAGATAGGCCGCCACGGACTGGGCCAGGGTATCGAGCAATCGGTGGGCGAGGGCGGGCTCGCTCCAGCACATGGCCTTCAGCCGGGCGAAATCGCGCGAGCCCTGGCCTTCCACCATGTAGCAGGCCAACGTCCACGGGCTGCCGGAGAAGCCGATCAGCGGCACGCGGCCGTGCAGTTCCTTGCGGATCACGCGCACGGCGTCCATCACATAGCGCAGCTCGCTCTCCATGTCGGGCACGCAGAGTTTCTCGATGTCGGCCTTCGTGCGCACCGGGTGCGCGAACTGCGGGCCTTCGCCGGTGGCGAAGCTCAGGCCCAGTCCCATCGCATCGGGAATGGTGAGGATGTCGGAGAACAGGATGGCCGCATCCAGCTCGAAGCGTTCGAGCGGCTGCAGCGTCACTTCGCAAGCCAGTTCGGGGTTCTGCGCCAGCGCCATGAAACTGCCGGCGCGCGCGCGGGTGGCGCGGTATTCCGGCAGATAACGGCCGGCCTGGCGCATCACCCACACGGGCGTGGTGTCGGTGGCCTCCCGGCGCAGCGCGCGCAGGAAGCGGTCGTTCTTCAGTACATCGGTCATTTCAAGGTCCGTAGGGCCCATCCAGGCCCTGGCTGAACATCACGCGGAAACCGCGCTTGATTTGCGCATCGCGCGCTTTTTCGAAGGCGGCGAGTGCATCGTCGCGTTCCAGGAATTGGTCGCGCTTGAGCGTGGCCTTGCCGCCTTGCACGCCCGATTCGCGATACAGCGTCCAGCCGCCCAGCAAGTCCTGCTCCAGCGTGATCTGGACATAGCGCGGCGCCTCGGCGGTGGCGGTCATGGCTTGCAGGTAAAGGCGCATGGATTCCGGTTCGAAATGGGTCGGCGGGCCGTAGACCCGCATTCTAGAAGGCTTGGCACCCAAGGGGCGAGTGCGACGATGCGCCGCTCTCTGTGGGAGCGCACTTGTGCGCGACGACCAACGGAGCGTGACCCGTCAGCGAGTCGCCGCCCTCAGTACTGCCATCACGTCTGTTTCATTCACGCCGCTGATGATTTCCGCGCGACCCACGCCCCGCCACAAAATCAAACGCAACGTGCCCGCAAGATTCTTCTTGTCCAGCCGCATCAGCGCCAGCAACTGCTCGGGATCCATGCCGGCGGGAATCGATGTCGGCAGGCCCACGGCATCGAGCAGGCGATGCAGGCGCTGGGTATCGGCCGCTGCGCTCATGCCCAGTCGTTCGGACAGCCGTGCCGCCAGCAGCATGCCCACGGCCACGCCTTCGCCGTGCAACAACACCTGGTATTTGCCCGCCGTTTCCAGCGCGTGGCCAAAGGTGTGACCGAGATTGAGCAGGGCGCGTTCGCCCTGTTCGGTTTCATCACGCGCCACCACGCCGGCCTTGTACTGCACCTTGCGCGCAATGGCTTCGATCAACGGAGCGGCCTCGCGTGCATTCAGGGCCGCGGCGTTTGCTTCCAGCCACGCAAAGAAGCCCGGATCGCCGATGGCCGCGCCTTTCACCACTTCCGCCAGGCCCGCGCGGTATTCGCGCTCGGGTAGCGTGGCCAGCGTATCCGTATCGGCGACGACGGCGCGAGGCTGGTGGAAAGCGCCCACCAGGTTCTTGCCGGCGGGCAGGTTCACGCCGGTCTTGCCGCCCACGGAGGAATCGACCATCGACAGCAGCGTGGTCGGCATCTGGATGAAATCGATCCCGCGCATCCAGCAGGCGGCACTGAAGCCGGCAAGATCGCCCACCACGCCACCGCCGAGCGCTACCACGCAGGCATCGCGCGTGGCGCCCAACTGCGCCAGAGCCTCCAGCGCGCGGCCCACGTTGGCGAAGGTCTTGTGCGACTCGCCATCGTCGATCAGGAACGAGGACCACTGCAGGCCGTCCAGGCCTTCCGCCACACGGTCCAGGTACAACGGGGCCACCGTCGTATTGCTGATCACCAGGGCATGGCGGCCGCGCAAGGCGGCGCGCCAGCGGGCGCGATCACGGAGCAGGCCGGGGCCGATCCATACCGGATAGCTGCGCTCGCCAAGGGCGACGTCGATGGTGCGGGGCGGGGCGTGCGAGGGGATGGTCATGCGGCTACCGTTGCCAGTGCTGGTCGATCAGAAGAATGCTGCGCGCGCTGGCAGCATGGACGGTTTCGTGCGCGCCAGGGATGGTGAGGTCGGCGATTTCCTCGTACAGCGAGGTGCGCCGTTGCGCCATGGCAGTGAGGCGTTCCGCGCGATCGGCGCCAGCGAGCAAGGGGCGCTGGCGATCCTGCGCCAGGCGCTCCAGTTGCTGTTCCAGCGTGGCCTGCAGCCACAGCACATAGCCGCGCTCGGCGAGCAGGCGGCGGTTGGCCGGATCGAGCACGGCTCCTGCGCCAGTGGCCAGCAGCACGCCGCTGCGCCGGCTCGATTCCTCCAGCAGGGCGTGCTCGCGCTGCCGGAAGCCTGCCTCGCCCTCGATCTCGAACACCGTGCTCACCGGCACGCCGCAGACCCGCTCGATCTCGTGATCGATATCGATGAAGCTCAGCCCATAATGGTCCGCCAGCCGACGCCCGATGGACGTCTTGCCGGCGCCGGTCGGGCCGACGATGAACAGGTTGCACGATGGATTCATGGGTAAATGCTAACAGGCACGAACGCGCGCGGCGCTGCCGCGGGCCGGAGGACAGGCCATGAGTGCACGTGTATTGATTGCCGGCGCGGGCGACGTGGGACTGCGCGTGGCGCGTCTTCTGCGCATGCGTGGCGAAGAGGTCTGGGCGCTGCGTCGTGGCGTCGTCGCGGACGAGGGCGGCATCCATGGCATACAGGGCGACCTGACCCAGCCCGAGAGCTTGCGCGCGCTGCCGGACCACATCACGCACCTGGTCTATCTGCCGACCCCCGATGCGCGCGACGAGGCGCTGTATCGCGCGGTCTTCGTGGACGGTCTGCGCCATCTGCTGGATGCCGTGGGCTCGCCGGGATTGCAGCGTTTGCTGTTCGTCTCCTCCAGCGCCGTGTACGGCGAACACGGCGATACCTGGGTCGACGAGCAGACGCCACCCGCGCCGCCCGGTTTCAACGGCCGCGTCTTGTTGGAGGCCGAACGCCATGCAAGCGAGAGTACGCCATCCGTGGTGTTGCGGCTCGCCGGTCTTTACGGCCCTGGCCGCATGCAACTGATCGAGCGCCTGCGCAGCGGTGCCGTGCGCGTGCCGCGCAAGCAGGCGCACTGGGCCAACCGCATCCATGTCGACGACGCGGCCGCCGCCATCGTGCATTTGCTGTTCCTGCCCGAGCCATCACCGCTCTACCTGGGTGTGGACAACACGCCGCTGCCGCTCGACGTGCTCTACGACGATTTCGCCCGGCGCGTGCACGCGCCGCTGCCTGCCGACGGCGAAGCGCCGGCGGGCGTGGGCAGCAAGCGCCTGAGCAATGCACGCTTGCGTGCCAGCGGCTTCGTGCCGCAGTGGCCCGATGCGCGCGAAGGCTACGCCGCATTGCTGGACGACGGCGCTTGAGTCACGATCTACGTTCGCTTTGAACCCAGCCTGGAGAGAGCTCATGCCTGGCAATGTATCGCTCCACATGGTCACCACCGGCAACGATTTGCCGGGTCATCGCATCGTCCGCCCGATGGGCATCGTGCGCGGCCTTACCGTGCGTTCGCGCAGCGTGGTCGGCAATCTCGGTGCCGCGCTGCAGACGCTGGTGGGCGGCAACATCACGATCTACACGGAGCTGTGCGAGAAAGCGCGCGAAGAGGCGTTCGAGCTGATGCTGCGCCACGCCGCCGAGCGCGGCGCCAACGCCGTGATCGGCATGCGCTACGACGCCAACGACGTGGCCGAAGGCGTCACCGAGGTGCTGGCCTACGGCACGGCGGTGCTGGTCGAGCCGGCGGCCTGAAAGCCTTCGACAGGCGCTGACGATCAGCTGTGGTTGAGGGCGATGACGTGACGGTCATCGTCGTATTCCACCGAGGTGTCGGCCTGCTCGGCCAGCGTGGCCAGTGCGTGTCGGCTCAGTCGTTCGTAGTGGGCGAGAAAGCGCAGCATGGTGTCGGCATCCATCGCCAATGGCGCATGTCGGGCCAGCAGCTCTTCTTCCTGCTCGCTGCGCCACTTGCGCACGATTTCCCAGTTCGGTGCCTGTAGCACGATCAGTGCATCGAGCTTGCGCCAAAGCGGTTGGTAGGCGCGCAGCTGCTTGTTGACCCAGTGGCGCCAGACGCCTTCCGGGTCTTCGTCGCGTTCCAGCGAATTCACCGGTTGCAGCAGCGCGGCCTGCAACTGCGGTCGCAGACCCAGCGCCCAGCCTTCAAGGATGACCAGCTTGGGCGGCCGGACCACCTTGGGCCATTTCGACGGCGCCACGCGGGTGTCGCGGCCCTTGTCGAAGCGCGGGTAGCTCACCGGCAACTTGTCCGAGGCCTGCGGCAACGCGGCCAGCACCGACAGCAGCAACTCGATTTCATGCGTGCCCGGCACGCCGCGCGTACGCAGCAACGGGTGGATCTGGTGAGCAAGGACTTCACGTTCGCTTCGCGAATAATAGAAGTCGTCCAGCGACAACACCTCGGTCGGCCAGCCACGGGCTTCCGCCTGGGCCTTCATCTCGCGCGCCAGCGTGCTCTTGCCGCTGCCCTGGAGGCCTGACAGCCCAAGCACATAGGGGCGTCGGGCGCGGGCTATGCGGCCGGCGTACTGGTCGAGCAGGTGCCCGGCCAGGGTTGAATTCTGCGTGCTAGCATCTGGAGACATGCCAGCCATGATGGCGCGCGCGAGCCACGATTCAAGACCCCCATGCTGAAAACCGAAATTCTCGACACATTTGTGCAACTGCTGGACGAAGCCGTTGCGGCGGGGGAAGCCGAACCCACGTCCATGAACCTGGCCACCGTCGACGCGGCTGGCCGCGTAAGTTCGCGCATCGTGCTGCTCAAGGGCGCCGACGAGCGCGGCTTCCGTTTCTACACCAACTACGAGAGCGACAAGGGCGGCCAGCTCGAAGCGCATCCGCAAGTGGCGCTCTGCTTCCACTGGAAGCGACTGCGCAATGCGGTGCAAGTGCGCGTCGAAGGCGTGGCGCGCAAGCTGCAGCCGGAAGAGTCCGACGCTTATTTCGCCACCCGTGCGCGCGAGAGCCAGCTCGGTGCGTGGGCGTCCCTGCAGTCGCAGACGTTGCCCGACCGCGACACCTTCGAGCAGCGCTACGCGCGCTACGAGCACGAATTCGAAGGTCGTGAAGTGGCTCGCCCCCCGCACTGGGGCGGTTACGTGGTGGAACCTGACATGGTGGAGTTCTGGTACGGCGCGGATTTCCGGCTGCACGAACGCGTGCGCTGGAGCCGCCACGGCCAGACCTGGACGAGCCGTCTGCTGTACCCGTAACTCAACGAGGCCATTCGGAGGCTTACCCGCATGCGTGCAGCGCCCGCTGATCATGTCGCCCAGAATGGCTTCGTCGTGCATACGCGTGGCCGCGGTTTCACCGAGATCACCGACAAGGTGGCCGACGTCGTCAGCGCCAGCGGTGTGCATACGGGCATCGCCCATGTCTTCAGCCTGCATACCAGTTGCTCGCTGCTGATCAGCGAAAATGCCGATCCGGCCGTGCGCGACGATCTCGAACGCTGGTTTTCGCGCGCGGTTCCCGACGGCGATACGATCTTCCGCCACGACGAGGAAGGTCCGGACGACATGCCGTCACATGTGCGTGCCATTCTTACCGGCGTCAGCCTGGTGCTGCCCGTGCATGCGGGAAAGCCCCAGCTGGGCACGTGGCAAGGCATCTATCTATGGGAACACCGGCTCGATCCGCATCAGCGCAAGATCACGGTGACCGTGTTGGGACATTGAAAGCGTGAGCAAGATTCGCAGCAGCACCGACCACTATCCGCAGCGCATCGTCTGCCTTACCGAAGAACCCACCGAAGTGCTCTACGCACTGGGCGAGGAGCACCGCATCGTCGGCATCTCCGGCTTCACCGTGCGTCCGCCGCGGGCGCGCAAGGAAAAGCCCAAGGTATCGGCCTTCACCAGCGCAAAGATCGAAGAGATCCTCAAGCTCGAACCGGATTTCGTGGTCGGCTTCTCCGATATCCAGGCCGATATCGCGCGTGAGCTGATCAAGGCGGGCGTGGAGGTGTGGATCAGCAACCACCGCAGCGTGGACGGCATCCTCGCCTATATCCGTCGCCTGGGCGCGATGGTGGGCGCTGCCGAGAAAGCGGATGCGTACGCACGAAAAGCCGAGGAGCAGATCGAACGCATCCAGGTGCAGGCGGCCCAGTTCGCGCGGCGTCCGAAGGTGTACTTCGAGGAATGGGACGATCCGTTGATCACCGGCATCCGCTGGGTGGCGGAGCTGGTACGTATCGCCGGCGGCGAAGACGTGTTTCCGCAGATGTCGGGAGAATCGCTGGCCAAGCACCGCATCCTCGCCGATCCGAACGAGGTGGTGCGTGCGGCGCCGGACATCATCCTGGGCTCATGGTGCGGCAAGCGGTTCCGACCTGAGCGGGTGGCGGCGCGCGAGGGCTGGGATGCGATTCCCGCGGTGCGTGATGGTGAGTTGTTCGAGATCAAGTCGCCGATCATCTTGCAGCCGGGGCCGGCGGCGTTGTTCGATGGGCTTGAGGCAATGCATGGGATCTTTTCGGAGTGGGACCGCAAGCACGGCAGCTGACGTGGTGCGCCGTCGAAAATTTCCGAACCCTTGTGGAAGCGCACCCGGTGCGCGACAAACCTACGGAGCGATACACAGCAACGTGGCTGTCGCGCACAGGGTGCGCTCCCACAATGGGTGCTGGGGGATAGAAGCGTTCCCGCGAGCACCCGCCCCTCACCCCAGCCCTCTCCCCAACGGGGAGAGGGAACAAGAGGCAATTACCAGATTTTCACCCGCTGATTCTCCGGCCGCCACATCGGCTGGCCCTGCTTCACATCGAACGCCTCATAAAAATCCGGCACATTCGACAGCGGTCCATTCACGCGCCACTTCGCCGGTGCGTGTACATCCGAGAGCAAGCCGGTGCGCAGCTGCTCTTCGCGCTCCTGCGACAACCAGCCCAGCGCATAACCGAGGAAGAAGCGTTGCATCGGCGTATAGCCGGCGATCTTCTCGCCCTTCTTGTATTGCTCGGTCTTCTTGAACGCATCGATGCCGATCATGATGCCGCCGAAGTCGGCGATGTTCTCGCCCAGGCTGGCCTCGCCGTTGATGTGGATGCCGGGCAGCGGCTCGTACGCATTGAACTGCTTGACCATCACGTCGGCGCGCTGCTTGAAGCGGGCGGCGTCTTCCTTGCTCCACCAGTCGACCAGGTTGCCCTTGGCGTCGTACTGGCGGCCTTCGTCGTCGAAGCCGTGGGTGATTTCGTGGCCGATGGTGGAGGCGGCCACGTAGCCGTAGACCACGGCATCGTCGATCTGGTTGTCGGTGAAGCCCGGGATCATGAACTGCGCGGCGGGCAGCACGATTTCGTTGTTGGATGGGTTGTAGTACGCGTTGTACGTCTGCGGCGACATTTCCCATTCGTTGCGGTCCACCGGCTTGCCGAACTTGGAGATCATGTCCTCGGTCTGCCAGCGTGTGGCATTCATCATGTTCTGCGCGTACGAGGTGCGGCCGATGGTGAGCTTGGAATAGTCCTTCCACTTGTCAGGATAGCCCACCTTCTTGGTGACGGCAGCGAGCTTTTCGTGCGCTTTCGCCTTGGTGGCTGCGCTCATCCAGTCCAGCTTGTCGATGCGCTCGCCGTAGGCGGTGCGGATCGCTTCCACCATCGTGTTGTAGCGCTGCTTGGCTGCTTCGGAGAAATAGTCCTTCACATAGATGCGGCCGAGGATCATGCCGAGCGATTTGTTTTCCGCGCGCAAGGCGCGCTTCCAACGCGGCTTCTGCTGGGCCTGGCCATTCAGCGTGTGGCCGTAGAAGTCGAAGTGTTCGTTGTCGAAATCCGCGCTCAGGTAGCTGGCATAGGTGTCCACAAGATGCGCGCGCATGTAGTCGCGAATCACCGGCGTGGGCGTCTTGGCCAGCAGTGCCTGCAGGCCGCTGAAAAATTCCGGCTGGCCGACGATCACCTCGTTGGGCGACAGCTTCCATCCGGCCAGGCGCGTTTTCCACGCGATGGACGGCGTGTATTTCGCCGTGAGATCGGCTGGCGCCATCTTGTTGTAGTTCTTCTGCGGATCACGCAGCTCGGCCAGCGGACGCGATACCTTGGCAAGCGCGGTTTCGAACGCCATCACCTGCTTGGCACTGCTGGCCGCTTCGGCGTCGTTCTTGCCCAGCATGCGGAAGGAGCGATGCAGATGGCCCTCGTACGCGGCGCGTACCTTGGCGACACCCTTTTCCTTGTTGAAGTAGTAGTCGCGTTCCGGCAAGCCCAGGCCGCCCTGCCACAGGTGCACGGCCATCGCGTCGCTCTGTTTCTCATCCTGCTGCACGGAGAAGTCGAAGAACGGACCGACGCCCAGCAGCTGCAGCGCGAACGCTTCGTCGAGCGCGGAATTCACGTCGTGCACCGCGTCGATGCGCGCCAGTTCGTCGTTCAACGGCGTGACGCCGAGCTTGTCGGCCAGCGCCTGGTCCATCGCGGTGGTCCAGAAATCGCCGATTTTCTGTTCGTCGCTGCCGGGCGCCGCGTTCTTGTCGGCGGCGGCGTCCTCACTGATCTTGCGCAGCTTGGCGTACAGCTCGTCCTGCACCACCTGGCCGATGCCCCACTGCGATTCCTCGGGCGGAATCGGATGGCTCTTCAGCCACGCACCGTTGGCGAACTCGAAGAAATCGTCGCCAGGTTTCACCGAGGTATCGATGTGATCGGCGACCACGTCGGGCTTGGTGGCGGGAGTGGCGGTGTCGGCATAAACACTGCCGACGGAGGCAGCGGCAAGCGCCAGCACGAGCAGGCGGCGGGACAGGGCAGGCAGGGTCGCTTTCATGCGAAGCATTCTCCAGAAGAGAGGTTGGACATGACGATGGACCGCACAGGGCGCAGCGGCCGGCGATGGGGCCGGCACGGCGCGTCGTGAGCGTGGAAGAAGTTCAGACGCCGAGCGCCAGCCTAGCGCCGAGATCGGCCAGCGGCGACACCAGCAGGATGCGCGCGAGGATCAGCGCGATCATCACCGCCCACGGCGCGAAATCCAGGCCGCCCGCGGTGAGCTTGCCGCGCAACGGACGCAGCAGCGGTGCCACCAGGCTGCCGGCCAGGCGGTAGACCGGGTGATAGGTCTCGACCTGGAACAGGCTCATCAGCGACCAGATGAAGATCAGCACCACGTAGAACATGGCGATGAAATCCAGCATGTCCGCGATGGACAGCACGATCAGCCCCAGCACGTGCGGGAACAGGCCCAGCAGGGCAAACAGCACGATGCGCTTAATCAGCATCAGCAGCCAGACGATCAGCAGGGCAGCGATATTGATGCGGCGCCAGTTCGGCAGCAGGCGGCGGATCGGCGCCAGTACCGGGTTGGTGGTGCGATAGACGAACTGGCTGAGCGGGTTGTTGAAATCGACCCGGCTGGCTTCGGCCAACAGGCGCAGCACGAACAGCGCAGCAGCCGCGCCAAAGGCCAGTTCGACGATGAAAGAGAGGGCGTTGAGGAGATAGCTCACGATTGATGATCCAGGGCAGCGGCCAATTCGCCGGCCCGGCGCGAAGCGGCGGCCACGGCGCGGGTAACGATCTGGGCGAGGTGATCGGCGGCAAAGCTTTCCAGGGCGGCCTGCGTGGTGCCGTTGGGCGAGGTCACGCGCTGGCGCAGCACGCCGGGATCTTCACCGCTTTCGACCAGCATGCGGCCGGCGCCGAGGCAGGTCTGTGCGGCGAGGGCACGCGCCGTTTCACGCGACATGCCCTGGGCGAACGCGGCATCTTCCAGCGCTTCCACCATGGCGAAGAAATAGGCCGGGCCGGAACCGGAAAGGCCGGTCACCGTATCGATCAACGCTTCGTCCTCGACCCAACGGGTGATACCCACCGCATCCATGATGTGCTGCGCCTTGGCGCGCTGTTCCGGGCTGACGCGGCGATTGGCGAACAGTCCCGTGGCACCCGCACCGATCAGGGCCGGCGTATTGGGCATGCAACGTACGATGGCCAGCGCATGCCCGAACCAGCGCTCGAGCTGGTCGATGCGCACACCGGCGGCAATTGAGATCAGCAGGGGCCGCTGGCGCACCAGCATGTCCTGCAGCTCGGCATGGATGGCCGGCATGATCTGCGGCTTCACCGCCAGCACCAGCACGTCGGCCTCCGCCGCGGCGAGGCGGTTCTCGGCATAGCTGGCGATGCCGAAGTCGCGTCCCAGTTCCTGGCGCGCCTCGGCCCGCGGTTCGGCCACGGTGATCGACGAGGCGGCCACGCCGGTCTTGAGCAAGCCGCCGATCAGGCTGCGTGCCATGTTGCCGCCGCCGATGAAAGCGATACGTGTCATGCAGGGTCCTCGCTGATGGCCACGTACCTTACCGGAGGCCGGGCCTGCCCGTCCTGTGGCGAAAGTGCCTTCCTGCCAGCCTTCGGCAGTGCAACTTCCAACCTGGTCCGCAGTTTGCGGCTTACGGCCAAAGGAAAGACTGGTGGCCCGGCCCGCACGGCTAGTAGTATCGGGCCGCAGCTTGGGAACGGGGAATGGACCTGTCGGACGGCTTGGCGCCAGCGCGCCGCATCGTCGCGTCCGGGGGAACCGCCTTCCGCCCCGGGGCCTGCCATCCAGATGATCGGGTTCAAGGGGAAACCAGATGGATATCGCCGAACTGCTTGCCTTCTCGGTGAAGAACAAGGCCTCGGACTTGCACTTGTCCGCCGGCCTGCCGCCGATGATCCGCGTGGACGGCGACGTTCGCCGCATCAATATTCCCGCGCTCGAGCACAAGCAGGTCCATTCGCTGATCTACGACATCATGTCGGACAAGCAGCGCCGCGACTACGAAGAATTCCTCGAGGTCGACTTCTCGTTCGAGATTCCCGGCCTGGCGCGATTCCGCGTCAACGCGTTCAACCAGAACCGCGGCGCGGGTGCGGTGTTCCGTACCATTCCGTCCGAAGTGCTCACGCTGGAAGACCTGGCTGCGCCAAGTATCTTTCGCGAACTGATCGAGCAGCCGCAGGGCCTGATCCTGGTCACGGGGCCCACCGGCTCGGGCAAGTCGACCACGCTGGCAGCGATGGTCGACCACATCAACAAGAACGAATACGGCCACATCCTCACCATCGAGGATCCGATCGAATTCGTACACACCTCGCAAAAGTGCCTGATCAACCAGCGCGAAGTGCATCGCGACACGCATGGCTTCAACGAGGCGCTGCGTTCGGCGCTGCGCGAAGATCCCGACTACGTGCTGGTCGGTGAGTTGCGCGACCTGGAAACCATCCGCCTGGCGCTGACCGCGGCGGAAACCGGCCACCTGGTGTTCGGCACGCTCCACACCAGTTCGGCCGCCAAGACCATCGACCGCATCATCGACGTGTTCCCCTCCGGCGAAAAGCCGATGGTGCGCTCGATGCTGTCCGAGTCGCTGCGCGCGGTGATTTCGCAGTCGCTGCTGAAGAAGGTGGGCGGCGGGCGTATTGCGGCGCACGAGATCATGGTGGGCATCCCGGCGATCCGCAACCTGATCCGCGAGGACAAGGTGGCGCAGATGTACTCGTCCATCCAGACCGGCCAACAGTTCGGCATGCAGACGCTCGACCAGAACCTGCAGGACCTGGTGAAGCGCGGCCTGGTCACACGCCAGCAGGCGATGAGCTATGCGCGCAACAAAGACATTTTCAAAGGGTAAACAGTAAATGGTAAATGGTGAATGGTAAGAGCGAACGCACAACGCCGGCTCTCTCTATTCACTATTCACTATTCACCATTCACAGCCCGGAGGGCATCATGAGCGACTTCGATTTCACCTCCTTCCTCAAGTTGATGGTGCACAAGAAGGCCTCCGACCTGTTCATCACGGCCGGCGTGCCGCCGTCGATGAAGGTGCAGGGCCGCGTCGTGCCGATCACCCAGAGCCCGCTGTCCGCGCAGCAGTCGCGCGACATGGTGCTGAACGTGATGACGCCCTCGCAGCGCGAAGAGTTCGAAAAGACCCACGAATGCCAGTTCGCCATATCGGCGCAGGGCGTGGGCCGTTTCCGCGTGTCGTGCTTCTACCAGCGCAACTGCGTGGGCATGGTGCTGCGTCGCATCGAGTCGAAGATCCCGACCATCGAGGAGCTCAGCCTGCCGCCGGTGATCAAGCAGCTGGCGATGACCAAGCGCGGCATCATCATCTTCGTGGGCGGTACCGGTACCGGTAAGTCCACCTCGCTGGCCTCGATGATCGGCTACCGCAACGCCAATTCGACCGGCCACATCATCACCATCGAAGACCCGATCGAATACGTGCACAAGCACGAGGGCTGCATCATCACGCAGCGCGAGCTGGGCATCGATACCGACAGCTGGGACAACGCGCTGAAGAATACCCTGCGCCAGGCGCCCGACGTCATCATGATCGGCGAAGTGCGTACGCGTGAAACGATGGAACACGCGATCAACTTCTCCGAAACCGGTCACCTGTGCCTGTGCACGCTGCATGCGAACAACGCCAACCAGGCGATGGACCGCATCCTGCACTTCTTCCCGGAAGACCGCCGCTCGCAGCTGTTCATGGACTTGTCGCTGAACCTCAAGGGGGTGGTGGCGCAACAGCTGATCCCCACCCCCGACGGCAAGGCGCGTCGCGTGGCGGTGGAAGTGCTGCTGGGTACGCCGCTGGTGCAGGATTACATCCGCCAGGGCGAGATCCACAAGCTCAAGGAAGTGATGAAGGAATCGACCAATCTCGGTATGAAGACCTTCGACCAGAGCCTGGTCGAGCTCTATCACGCCGGCGAGATTTCCTACGAGGACGCCCTGCGCCACGCGGACAGCTCCAACGAAGTGCGCCTGCGCATCAAGCTCGCCCAGGGCGGCGATGCACACACCTTGTCGCAGGGCCTGGACGGGGTGGAGCTGGAGGAAACCAAGGACTCGCAGAACTTCGGCGGCGGCCTGCTGCACCGCTGATCGCGGGTCCCATCGAGCAAAAACGAAGGAGCCCGCGAGGGCTCCTTCGTCGTTTCAGCGGCCGCATCGCGGCGCGCGTGCTTACTTCGCCGTGTCGGCGACGGTCAGGCCGCTCGCATCGACGCTCTTGACACCCTTCACCTTCTTGGCGACGGCCTCGACCTTGGTCTTCTCGGCCGCGCTGGCGGTGGTACCGGTGAGCGTGACGACGCCGTCCATGGTGGTCACCGAGATATCGCTGCTCTTCACGTTCTTGGTGGTCGCCAGTTCCGACTTCACCTTGGTGGTGATCCACGTATCGGCAGTCTTGTCCGGCACCGTCTGGTTATCCGACGACTTCATGGCGTCCTGGGCGGCAACCTGCGCGATAGGCATGGCCGAGAAGGCAACCACCAGACCAGCGGCGATCAGCGACTTGCGAAACAGGTTGTTCGTGCGCATGGGGAATCTCCTGTGATGGGAAAGCGCTGTCCATGAGACAGACGGTCGCCGCGTTCTGCGGCATCCGTGGGGCTATCCAAACAGTTTCGAGATGAATCGGAGATGGCTCGCAAATAAATCCGTTCAGCACGCAATTACGCATGCCAAAACGGTGTTAGGAACGCGTTGAAACTGCGCTCATGCAGCGAAGGCCGGGGCCATGGCGATGATCATCGCGATGAATCGGGTGGGGAGCATGCGCGTTAGCTTTCTGTGTGCTGACGCCATGGATGTGAAGGTTTGATGAGTGTGTGAACTGCGTCTTGAAATGGAATATGTGCCTTTGTGAAACAGACGGCCATACGGCAGATTTGCGAGGCGTAGCACATTCGGTGCTGGCTTGATTTCGGGGGGAATCATGGCCGAGTTGGAAGTTCGGGTGGTTTCCGAACGTAGGGAAGGACTCCTGGTGGAGTTGGGCCGCGTGGTGACGGAGTACGGTCACGTGCTCGTGCGCCAGCGATTGGTGCCGGATGCACAAGGTGCGTGTCTCACGCTGCTTCTGCGCGGGCCGGACGAGCGGCAACTGGCGCTGGAAGAAGCGCTGGGCACGCACCCGCGGGTGCTCAGCTTCGAATCCTCACGGCCCGCGTTCGCGGCAGGCGATGCTGCGGGGACGGCCAGCGCCCCGATGGCCCCGGTGGCGCCGCTGATCGAAGCCGCTCGGCCCGCGCCTCCGCCGTTGCCCGCGCAGGACGCCGCACCGCTTGCCGTGGGCGCCGATGTGGCGCGCGTCGAGCGGATGCTGCCGAATCTGGCCAAGGACTATCCGCGTATTTTTCCCTGGTTGATCAATCTCGAATACGCCGTGGCCGATGAAGCGCGCGACGCCTCGCTTTATCTCGCGGGCCGGCGCACGGGCGCCTGGGTCTACAAGCGCGACTTCGCGCTCGGCGCCAAGCTGAGGATGACCGACGCGCTGCGACGCATCGCCGTACCGGCATTGCGCGGGCTGGTCACGGTCGAGCAGCACGATCATCAGTTGCATCTGCGCGGCTGTCCGCTTTGTCAGCCCGGTGGTGCCTCAGGCGGGCGGTTCTTTTGCGGTTTCATCGAGGGTCTGCTGGCCGATTCGGTGGAAACTCCAACCGTGTTCGTACGCGAAACCAGCTGCCATAGCAGCGGCGCTGCCATGTGCGTGTTCGACATATCCCATTGATGGCCGCGGGGAGCAGTGCGGCAAGCATCGCTGGGCGTCCGTAACCAACGAAGGGGAAG
>Ga0207670_10000948_pt1 | contig 15295 bp, 12 predicted proteins | sample KBSS23HmetaG_FD_184339 | JGI IMG/M metagenome (GOLD analysis project Ga0207670, IMG submission 184339) | Switchgrass rhizosphere microbial communities from Kellogg Biological Station, Michigan, USA - KBS S2-3H metaG (SPAdes) (version 2) | ecosystem: Host-associated > Plants > Roots >... | reverse complement strand
TTGCGGGACAATCGCGTTGACTGCGATTGGAACTGCGAAAATAGTCATCAACTCTTCGTCTTAACTCTTTATGAAAAGTACTGTCTCTCCTGAAGGTTAATCGGCTTTGACTGAGATCGCGAATATGATCAACGGACATATCTTAAAAGACTCCCTGAACTGCTTATCAAGCACTTTGATGCTCCCACCATCGTATGTTACGCATCCCACACAACAACTTCATGTCAAAACCCCGGGTTTGATGCTGAATGACAAAAAGATTACAAACGGTGAACAGGAATGGCGCACATCACCCTTCATGGAGTGAGCAGGCCACGTGCAGATAGAACTTCCCCGGTGGACATGAGATTCGAAGTTTAGATAGAACTCAATTCAGGTATGCATCCGTTTCGGCTTTAATGATCGCGTAGCATTCGCAGGATTTAGCTTCCAGACCGCGGCGATTGAGAACGGTGATAATTCCTCGACTGTAACGAATTAGCTTGGCCGCCTGCAGCGCGCCGGCAGCCTTACTTACGCCTTCGCGCCGCACGCCCAACATGCTGGCCAGGAATTCCTGAGTGAGCGGAAATTCCTCGGCTCCAAGACGATCTTTTGTCATCAAGAGCCAGCGCGCAAGTCGAGCGTCAACGAAGTGGAAACGGTTGCACGCACATGATTGAGAAACCTGGGCCAGGAGTGAGTGCGAATAACGATGCAGCAGGTGATGCAAATTGCCAAGCCGGTTTGCTTCTGTGCGCACAGCCGCTGAACTCATTCGCATTGCTGTGCCCGCGCCTTGCACTAGAGCACGAGTTGACGAAGAGTTGACACCCATAAATACAGCAAGGCCAGCCATTCCTTCATTTCCCACCATTCCAACTTCAAGCAACGAAGCCTCCGACAGCTCCGAAATCAATGAGATTATCGAGTCGTTAGGAAAATAAACGTACTTAATTGCCGCACCAGGTTCGTACAACACCTCGCCCAAAACCAAACTGACTGTCTTCAGTTTAGGCAATAGACGCTTGTATTCATTTTTCGGAAGCGTGGCGAGCAGTCGATTAACACTTGAATCGCCATTACTACTGGTATTCAAAAGGGGCATATCTTGAGACTCCTGGTAAGCATACCCTATCAAGCTAGAACATAGGCAGTACCAAGTCTGTGCGGCAACACACATACCTCCCGAAGGAAACGTTTGCACGGAATCAGATGTCAGTTAGCACCGGATCGGAAGTTGACCTTAATGGGTTTCAGCGTTATGTGCGTTAGCACACACATGTGTTATAGTGCGGTGCGAAGCGATAGCCTGCTGTGACATCGGGATCGAGTTTTCCCTCCTCCTCTTGCCCCTTTTGCGCAATTCAGCGCAGCTGAAAAAGGCTTTGATATTAATTCCGAACCGGAGATTGGAAGATGAAGATCCTGCTCTACAATCCAGACAATGGCGTCACGCGCAACTTCATGCCACACCTCTGGATGTTTCTCTTGCAAGCGATCACGCCTCCCGGTCATGAGGTTATTCTCATTGACGCGAATGCGCGTGCGATGAGCGATGAGGAGATCGTCCGATTCATAAAAAAGGAAAAAATCGATCTCGTCGGCATCGGCGCGATGACAAGAATGGTGGAAAAAGCGTACCGCGTTGCCGATGCGATTCGCCTGGCGGGCGTGCCGGTAGTGATGGGCGGCCCCCACGTCACCGAAGTTCCTGACGAGGCGCTGGGTCGAGATGGAGGACCGCGACACGCTGATGCGATCGCGCTTGGCGAAGCGGATGAAACGTGGCCCCGGATAGTTGAAGACGCTGCCCGCGGTGAACTCAAAGATGTTTATGAACCGGTCGACGAAAACGGAAAAGAGCGGAAACCGAGTCTTCAACCTTACCCGGCTATTTCCTGGGAAACGCTAAATCTCGATCAGTTTAATTTCTTTCCGCGTTTCGTGCGTCCACTGCTATCGCGGGTTGGACCGCATTGGCGCTCGCTGCACATTGTTCCGATCGAGTCAGGGCGAGGCTGCCCTTATGGTTGTGAGTTTTGCACCGTTACCGGATTCTTTGGCGACTCGATCCGTTTCCGCACAAACGAAAGTATTGTTGACGAACTACTGACGTTAAAGGCGCGTGCTAAAAAGGAAGGCGGGGTGATCTCAGTATTTTTTGTTGATGATAACTTTGCTATCAGTATCAAACGAACAAAATCACTGTTGCGAGACATCATCGCTGCCGGCGCACAACTTCCCTGGATCGCGCAGATTAGTGCCAATCTTTTACGCGATCAGGAACTGGTTGATCTGATTGGCGAATCCGGTGGAAAGGTAATCTTTATTGGGATGGAGTCGATTGACCCCGTCAACCTGGCCGATGTTAAGAAGGGATTCAACAAGCCCGAAGAATACACGGGCGTGCTCAAACGTCTTGCTGAGCGAAATATCTACGCCATCACTTCCTTCATCATCGGCATGGATAACGACACACCCGGCGTCGCGGAGCGGATACTACAACAGATTCGCACGTGGCCTCCGGGCTTGCCTGTATTCGGCCAGCTCACACCATTCCCCTCTACACCGCTGTATAAGCGCTTACAAGAAGATGGCCGTCTGGTGCGACCCCTACATTGGCTGAAGTTCGAGAAAAACACGATGGCTCACGTACCTCTTAAGATGACCATCGAGCAAACTCATCACGAGCTCCATTACGCGTGGGCCCACTCGTACGATGCTGCACGCAATGCAGAAGCGGTTCAGGCGATGAGCTACGCCCGGGTCGGTCCGCGGATCTTTCACCTCATCACGCGGTTTGCATTCCGGGCCATTTATTTCCCACAAACAACCAGACGAGCGTGGCTCAAAGTATTTTTTGAGAACAGACGCATTGTCCTGAGTCTTGCGAAAGAAGCGATTGGTAGTGTGCTGACTTCGAAGAAAAGGATGGAAGAAAAAGACGGTAGCTCCTCTGTGATAACACCGCTGGGAGTGAATACTACTCGTTAACCATTGATGAACGGCGGTGAGAAGCGCACCTGTGTTATCCAAGTAACCGCTCGAGCTCCTCTTTGACAACTCGATAACACTCGCATGCGGTTTCTTCCAACTTCTGGCGGTCCAGCAGGATCTACTAAAGTATTCCGTTCTTTTTGTATGGCGGAGGGACAGGACTCGAACCTGCATAGCCTTTCGGCGGCGGTTTTCAAGACCGCAAAGCGGATGCCGGGACTGATCGGACCTCCACGGATTTACCAATATAAATCAGGGTGTGCAGCCATCAAAGTGATCGAGGTAATAGTTGGTTCATGTCCATCACCGCGCCATCCTAGCGCCAATTTGCGGAAAGGGTACAATCTTCTAGAAGAGTTTATTGATCCGCACCTGTACACGCGCAAGCGCGTGTGTCTAAAACAATAGGCGGAATGGCCTAGTGAACACGTTGACTCCAAACTCTTCAATGCCGCAGCCCCTTCGAACTCTTATCCCGCAGAAGATGAGACGCTTTACTGCTAATAAAGTTGGAACAGTATTTGGTGAACAGTCGACGGTCAATAAGTTTTTTCCTACGTCAAACTCGGCGTCACACCCATCTTGTAAAGGCCTAGCGTGCTCAATACAATAAAACCATGAATAGTGAACTTACCCTAGACGATTTCAAGGTGATCTTAGAATCCTTGAAGTATTCAATACAGAGAATTGAAGACTATAAAGATCATCCGTCATATGAGTTCAAACGGCAGCAGGTCGAGCGAGTGGCACAGGTGATGGAAAAGGTAAAAGTAATCTGTCGAGGCTAGGCGCTGCCTCTTACGAACTCCATGAAAACTGATCTGCGACCGCAGTGGCGCTATTGATATCGCCGCTCAATAAGAAGCTGACTGCGCGTTTATACAAATGTCGGGCGTTAGTCGTCACAGCTGGCATTGGTACTGGCAACCGAGCTAGATCACCAGGCTCATATTTAACTAGGCCGTCCGCGTACACCCGGCCCAAGGGTCCCATTGCATTTCGAACATCTGAAGTCATTAACGAAAGCGCCCAAGCGCATCGATCATTAATCGAAGTTGCCGCTCGAAAATTGACAGCGTATAGCGTATTAGTCGCCGTAAGCCTCGGCGTCCTATTAAGACTGATCCAAGGTCCATGGCGCGACATGCCGCTCAAAAAACCATGGCACGTTCGCGGCAGAGGTGTTCGATACCATGTACTCCTCTGCTTGATCTTATAGCGCTCTTTGATTGAGTTGTCCGAACTCGCAATCGAGTCGAGGTAGTCTTTGACCGCGTTATGCTGAACCTGCGATGGCGGCGGATCAATCAGCCAAATCCTGTGTCCGTTGGATCGTAAAAACTGCCATTCGTCGAGAGTAGTTTCACTCGCAATTAGATGCCGCGCTCTTGATAAGACAGGTCTGAGACTACGCACAGGTAGTCGAAGTTGTTTTCGCTGTTCCTCGGTTAATAAAAAGACGTTAGCCGCTCCTGTCACGCCGCCTAGTTTTATCTCGATGATTTCACCGAGGCGAACAAACCCTGAAGACAACTCCAGCTTCAAACGACCATCGGAATTGTATTCTTGCCTTATTAATGCCGAGCTTCGATTTGCCAAAGCGTTGATTAGGTCGATCGGGTCGTCGAATTCAAACCGGTAGATCTGCGCCTCGTGTTCACCAAAACCCACTGCCAATAGAACTACGGCTCCTTCCTGTACAGAATCAAAGAGCGGACGCCTACACCGATAGACCTCAACTCGTTCAAAGCTCTTAGAAATTTCGTGCTTTATTGAATCTGCATAATCCGCGTAATCCCATGAGGCGGGCAGTACAAACCCGAGACTTCCATTCGGACGCAGCAGATTTAGGCTCGCGCTTAAAAAAGCTACCCAGTAGTTTGACGACAGAACGACTTTGGCGCCGCGGGGCGATGTCATTCTCAACGCAGATTGTCTTAGCTCAGCGTCGAGCTTACTCAAGCCAAGGAATGGCGGGTTCGCAATAATGCGCTCAAACTTTCGTTCAGTCGACAATGCCCAGTTCAAGAAATCTATCCCACGAAATGTATTCGCTCCAATGTCTTCCGGGCCAGGGTTAATGTCTAGATCGATTGCAGTGATTCGCTCCGCCCGAACGCCAATTTCGGTGAGCACGGAAATGAACACTCCTTCACCAACACAGGGCTCCAACCATCGAGCGTTATGCTGATCGCCAAGGGCGTTGACCAACGCCGCAGCTAAAGGACGCGGTGTATAGACTTTGCACTGGGTTGGTGGAGACGTCGGCACTAGATTAGATCTCTTTGATAAGCATTCCAATGTCCGGCTTTTGCCTTTTCAGCATGGTCCAAGGGGACCCTGTCGTCTTAGAAAGCCTTTCCGTTTGCCATTGCAAAAGATTGATCATTCGCCTCTTCTGGCAAGATGCCCAAGCGTTTACTACGTTAGTGCCCCTCGACGAAGCTCTGAACCACTCCTCTTGGAATAATTCGCCCAACAAATAGTCCAAAGCATCCATCGGTGTATGAAGAAGGCCGGGCAGCCTGGGTACCGACAACGCTGCGGGAAACTTATCATCTGCAGCATCTAAAGTGATCTGCGTGTGAAAATGACAGCCCGGAGAAGCCGCATCACCTATTTCAATTGTCCACCTCGCGATCTCCTTTTCACCTGCTTCGCCTGTTTGCCAAATGCTAATCTCGGTCGATGCCAAGCCTAAGAGAATAAAATCGATGCTCTGACTAAACTTTTTCTTCTGTTCCTTTGGTAGGTGTATTTCCCATTTTCCTGAAACGCGTCCAAACACACTGAGTCCGCCTCGACGCTCACCCGGTTCGTAACTGCCAAGGCTTACTTTTGTCTGAATTGGATCGGTCCTCCGAATTTCCCAAACACTCTTACTTCCAGCAGCCGCGATTCTGAAGTTCGCTAAATCACGTCTCCAAGTTGGAATGATTCTTTCCGACGAATCCAATGTTACGAATTCGCTTGAAAGTCGAGTCATATTGTCGATTTCCTTGTCCATCTCCGAAAATGAAAAACGCAATCCTTGATACATATGAGTAATTTTTAGTATCTACTCCTTGAGACGAGACTTATCTTCATGAAGCACAAGCGAGCGAAGCTTGGGTTCACTCTTCGCCAACTCGATCGTTGTCCAAGCTTGATCGGCGTACGGTGGCCAATCATCAGGACGTATGCGAACTGAATCGTCGATAGAATAAAACTGCTCGAGCGGTCGATAGTCTGAATTAACGCAAACAATTGGATTCACCGCTGGCTTACTTGGTGGAAGGTTGGATTTTGCTAGGTCATTAATTTGTTTTCTGACAACTTCTGGATCACCCGAGTGTCCTTCAGTTAGATCCCACAGCCAGTTTTCTATTTGAGACCGCCACCACCTATGTCCAAGAAAATTGGAAAGAATTCCTTCGTATTTCGCCGGTTTCAAAGCTTGCTCAAGTTTCTTATCGCGTGCGATGGCTGTGACGAGTGCTGCATGATCAATTGCTAATCGCGACGCCAAGTAATGTGTGTTCCAAAGAAAACAGGGGAAAGGCAATATTCGGTGCAACATCCATCTTAATACAGCAAGACCATGACTCCACTCAGAGAGTTCGTGAATTGGGGGTGCACATGAATCAACATCTTCCAGCAGTCTTTCATTCGCGGAATCCTGGGAATCTACTGAGAGCAGATGTGCAAGCTGAGACATCGCCTGTTTTCCCTCGCCGGTCCACTGCGGAGGAAGACGTGTCACAGCCGATGAGAGATCCACAACCTGAACTGCTAATCGAGGATCTTTACCCGGTTTTGCTTTCTGAAAAACCCACTCCAGATTATTCAGATATGCGAGGGCGTGTTCGCGATTTTCATACGGTAATGGTGACGCAAGTTTATCTATCTTTCCAGTCAAAATAGCGATCGCGGTGGGTGACTCCTTCTCTGACTCCTGTGCGTATCGACGAAAGATTGCGGCAAGCGCTAAGCCGTCTGATGGTTGTAAACTGAGCTGATCAAGTTCATCCCGCTCAGGCCAATTGTCCAATTGGAAATCCACAAGCACGAGGTCTGATTGTCGAAGATCATCAAACTCGACATCTTTCGGGTGAAGAACTTTCGCCGTTACTGTGCCGGAACTTTCAAGATGTTGCTGTAGAGAGCTTTGAGTTTCGTTATCGTCGACGATGAGAACTACTGGTTTACGACTCATGAGGTGTTACCTTGGAAATGATATTTCGATCGCTGTTGAATAACTACGTGACGGTTTAACAAAAGCTACAGAAGCACCGTATTCCTCAAGCATATTCCTTGTTATGGGAAGTCCCATTCCCATTCCTTGTCCCAAAACAGGATCACTTTTGACTGTCGTGGATTCGAAAGGTCTGAACCATTTTTCTCCCCTCGCTGGATCAACAGCGACGCCAGTGTTTTCAATTTGCACCTTGATGGATGATTCGTCAGCTTGTGCGTGAGCGATGATTCTGCCATTACGATTAGCTGCCTTGACTGCATTGCTCAATAGATTAGAAAAAACAACTAGCAACTCCGCTGGGAACATAGGCGGAGATTTTAAATCAGAGGGGATACGGTTTTCGATCTCGATTCTGCGTACGTTCGCAGCATGCTCCACTATTCGTCGTGCGGCGTCAAAACGTTCCGACAATGATTGTCTAGACCTCCTTCTTCGGGCATCAGGCGTAATAACATCGGTTAGGTATGAAGCCTGACGCTCGATGCTCCGACGCAAATCCCCGAGTGCTCGATGTAGTTCTGACAAACGTTTTCTTATTGGGGCAGGAGTATCTTGTCGATCCCGCAGATTTGACATGGCACCTTCTAGCGCTATAGCAGATCCCAGTAAACTGTTTATCTCATGCACGAAAGAAGACATCTGTGTACCGACAGATGCCAAGATGCGGAGGATTGAGCCTTCAGACATCAAGCGTTCCGAAGCGATAGAGCCTTGCGAAAATTCTCTTGCAGCCTCTGAGATTCTCAGCTGTGCGGTTGTGAAATCGCCGGCCAGAGCCAGACGTTTTGCATCAGCCGCCAAAGCATTAGCTCTTTCAACCGACAGGGTAATGACTTCTCTGAGATCTCTTCGGCTGACTTCTACAGATTCTGCAGCTTGCTCTCGGCGTTTCTCTCGTCGTTCGAGTCGAGTGGTAATTTTCGACGAGGCTCTTAGTCGCACCGACAGATAAATGGCAGTCCGTAGAATACTAACCAAATGCTCGTATCCCGCCTCCGGAATAAATCCTTCTCGGTTTACAAGCATGCGCAGAGTCGGAGCGTTCTTCTGTGTCAAGAAAATTGCCCCAAAATATGAACTATTCCGAAGGAACAAAAGCCCTTCTTCCTCATCACCTGGTTTTCCAGCAAACGGCAAATCTGACAAGAAAGGCAGCGTTTTTAGCCGACGTGTATAATCCGCATCGATAGATAGCCAATCATCTTTGGGTTCCCCATAGGGAAGAACACGAAAGCCCTCCATATAAACTCTGATTCCACTAGACCGTCCGAGCCAAGCTTTATCTGTGGGGCCTGCTTTTCCCTCACGCACGAGAATGCGTGCCTCAAAGAATGGCCCGGAATTTAAATCCGGATGGTCCATCGTAAATGTCTCACGCCTAGCTTCAGGGAATTCTCTTTTCGCTTTTTTGGTTGGTGCTATATTGAACTTTACCTTGCCATTAGACCTACGGGCATCGATCTCTATGACCCAGTGAGCCGCTTGCAGGGTGCTCTGCCAGTATTCCTCTCCAGCATCCAATTCACCCGTTAACTCAACATTGAATCCTGGATCACTAGCAGTGGTATCGTAAACGGTTGCTCGGTCGAATAATAAAGGCGTATCAACCACCGAACGTGGCGGGTTAACAAGTATCTTGGGTGGCTGAAACGTCTGTACCTCAGCGAAGAATCTGGTTCGTTCAGATTGTGTCCATCGCCTGCGCAAACGATTCAGCTCAATTAATGTTCCTGGTCTGTCGCGAGAAGTAGTTCTGGGCAGCGCAAGCTTGATAGCATCGGCTGGTACGTCTTCTAAAGTTTGATATTGCTCAACGATATCCCAATCAATGGTCGCATCAATGGCTTGGTGTCCGTTTCGTAATTCAGGGGCTGGAGCCGAGAAAATGCGAATCGACCTTGCTAGTTTGTGAGCGGCAAGGCGACCTATGCCCTTTGCTCCAGTGAATCGACGTTTATAACGCAAGGACTGCCTCGAACCTTTTTCCTTCAACCTCGAGGCCACTCGCAAAAAACCGGTTCGGAACAACGCTTCCGTCATGCCAATTCCATTGTCTTGTATGGTGATTCGGGCATGCTGTGGATCACTCAGTCTTTCACCGTGAACGGTAACTAAACGCGCGTCTGCGTCGTAGGCGTTTTTAATAAGCTCCACGAGGGCCGTAGAGTCGCGACCCACCAACAGCTCGCCGAGTTCGCGAAACAAATGGGTATCGACGGTAAATCGAGGGATGTCTAGTTGTTCCGGAGTCGATTCAGTCGCCATGAGCAGGTGAATATTATCATCTATGTCTATAAGCCAAAGCTTAAAGTTTACAAACGAATATGCTTGGGCCTCAGTTGAATGGCGTGGAGACAGCTAGATTGAACCGAATCGGACGGGCGTCCGGCGATTTTAGGTTCTTCTTGACGCGGGCGACAAACGTTGGTCAGGATATGGCCGTTGTTGATCGAGAAGAAGAATTGCTAAACCAAGTTCGGTTGTGGGCTAGCAACCTAAAGGCATACTGCGCGTTCGATTCGGAGTTGTTTCGGGGAAAATAAAATCAAGAACACAAATCAGGCGGGCAGACAATAGAGTTGAAAACTGCGATGGAAGTTCGCCGTAAGTCCTTGCTCCTCAACATCTTGATAATCAAGAATATCTATAGATTTTCCCGAGAATCCTGAGAACTCAATCAAGTCGTTTGGAGTCAATCGCTTCTGGCCTGATGAGATGATTTCTACCCTCAAAAAAATCGATTTTCCTGCTTTGGAATTTTAGGTCAGTCATGGTCCAGAGTACGCATGCTCCGTAGGTAAGCTGTTGCGTAATACAAGGCGTTTGCGGGCGCCAATTCGCAAGGTGTCGGGAAACGCATACGTGCGAAATGAATAATTGTATGTGAAGGCCGACAAAATCAGAGCAGTTACGTGGTCTAGTCGCACTTACTCAAAGCTTCTTCAGTTAATCCCTATGGTTTCCTCACGAATTCGCTATGGCACGTCCGTTGTGCTAGTCGATTCCCACCATGCTCGACGAAGAACTGGACCTGAAGACAAGAATCACTGACGTCCTTGAATGCGCGTCGAAGAAAATAATCGCGTTATTTGAGGCGCACCGAGATGTCGAAAGGAGCTTGCCCGAACCATTGCCAGATACTGGAACGGATGGAGCCTAATTGAGGGAGGGCATCCGAGCCTTGTCTACGTTTCGTGTTTTGGAACCATTAAATTGCCGAAAGTGCAAATTGGAACTTAAGCATTGCCGGAGTGTTTCTGCACTGCTTCCCGCGGCACATTCGGTTTGTGGATTGTTGTTAGCTGGACGCAGTGGTGAGCGTGAAGTTCACTGATGCTTCTACTGCACTGTAATCCGGAAGCGCCGCTCGTAAAAGCCAGTTGCCACTAACCACGACAATGAACCATGTGACAAAGCGAAAATTACGGCGACTATTGCGGTTGACTTTCGATTGCACGGTTCGCGCCGATCACGGCTCAATGAGAACCTTAATCGATTCGCGATCATTCATCGCACGGTAGCCGTCAGGGACTGCATCAAGATTTATGGTGCGATCAAAGACGCGGCCGGGATTAATCCGGCCTTCGATGATGTCGGGCAAAAGTTCTTCAATGTACGCACGCACGGGAGCAGGACCACCTGCGATGGTAACGTTCTTATAGAACGATTCATCGCCCAAAGGAATCGTTGTGTCCTGAGGTGCGCCGACACGACCGACCGCCCCGCCGGCACGAACAATCCCCAATGCGGTGGCGGTAGATTGCTCCAGGCCGACGCATTCGAGTACTGAGTGAGCGCCCAAGCCGCCAGTTAGCGCAAGCACTCGCTCGACGGCTTCGGCCCCTCGTTCTTTCACCACATCGGTCGCGCCAAATTCCTCAGCCAGCGCAATGCGGTCGCGATGATGGCCCAGCATGATGATCTGCTCGGCTCCAAGTCTGCGCGCCGCTATTACTCCACACAGTCCTACCGCGCCATCACCTACAACCGCAGCGATTTTGCCGGGCGCAACCTTCGCCGTGACAGCCGCGTGATGACCTGTGCCCATCACATCCGAAAGAGTAAGTAGCGACGCCATTAGTGCATCATCTTTTGCCACCGGCAAAGAAAAGAGTGTTCCATCGGCGAGAGGGATGCGAACCGCCTCGGCCTGGGCACCCGCGACTTCCGTGTTGCCGAAGAACCCGCCATGAATGCATGCCGTTTGTAATCCTTTCGCGCAGAACTCACACGTTCCGTCTGACCAGGCGAAAGGCATGATGACGAAGTCGCCGCGTTTTATATTGCGAACGTCCTCGCCGGCGTCTTCGACGACCCCAATGGCCTCATGTCCCATGACAACGCCAGTCTCACTCGGCTCCATTGCTTTATATGGCCAGAGGTCGCTGCCGCAAATGCAGGCACGAGTGACTCTGACGAGTGCGTCTGTCGGGTTGATAATGCGTGCGTCAGGCACGTTATCGATCCGAACATCACCGGCCTTATACATAACAGTTGCTTTCATGACTTAATCCTCAATCGCGTCTGATACCCGCGTCGCAGGTTCTTGCTCTATTGGATATTGCTCATAACGGAGGGCTCCCCGTCAGCACATTGTTAAGGTGCCGCTTGTCGGTTACGGAAAAGTGTGTGATTTCTGCTAATTGTGAGGTTTTTTAGACCTCGCAAGAACAATCAACGTTGGCGGCAATATTCGCTCGGAGTCAAACCAGTTTCCCGGCGGAAGACTTGGGCGAACCGTCAATGATCAAAACAAAAGCCTCCGGGCTAATTACCACGGAGGCTTTGCTGTAAAGAGTCGCCGGAATTATCCAGCAACGGAATTAGTAACGAGAGCGACCGCCGCCATTATTACGGTCTCCACCGAAACCGCCTCGACCACCACCGCGATCCTCGCGAGCCTTGGCTTCGTTGACGTTTAGTGTGCGTCCCCCAACGTCATGGCCATTGAACTGCTGAATCGCCGCATTGCCTTCTTCTGTCGAAGACATTTCGACGAATGCGAAGCCGCGTGAGCGACCTGTCTCTCGATCTTCAATAACGTTCACCGATTCGACTGTTCCCGCTTGCGAAAACAATTGCTGCAAATCTTCTCTCGAAGTTTGGAACGAAAGATTACCGACATATAGTTTCATAGACATTTTGTGTACCTTTTCCTGCTTTCAGGAGTAAAAAGAGAAGCTTTGAACCAGGTGTGCTTCGACGAAACGGAACGAGCGAAGAAACGAGCGTTCGAATGCTCAATTGAGCAACTTCCTTGGATTTAACAACCAACCTGCCCTCGAATCATCCAAACGCCGCCTTTCATTAGCGCGGGCGCATCACCGTTTAATGCGCGAGAGAAGGAATAACCGGAGACTACGATGCATTTGTTAGTTTCCAGTGCGGTCCAGGTAGGCTTGTAGCTGGAAGAACATCAGCACTGCCACCCAAATCACAAATAGACTGAAGAATAGCGCATTCGTTTTTGCGCTGAACGCTTTCTCTTCGGCTACTGCTGATGACTGGAGCAAACCCGGGCGAAAGGTTTGCAAGCAATTCGGACAGGATGCTGCATCAGTAAAGCAACGACGATGACAGCTCGGACATTGTGTAAGACTCATATTTTTTTGCTGCCCTCACTCTCGGGCATCCTCGTGGTCTAAAGAAGTGGTTCAGGGGAATCCGACTACATAAAGAACGGCTGGCGCTCAACAAGCCTTAAGGTTTCGCCCACAAAGCTGGCAAGAGCTTTGGGCTCGTCGTCATGAACATCGAAGACGTCTAGAAGTTTTGTGGTCGTCATCAGTTCGTGGACACTCTCCGTCATGTGCATTAGCTTGAGCGCTCCGCCTTTTTCGTCGAGAGTTACGTGGCTTGCAACAAGCTCGCCCAGCGCGCCTGCATCAATGTGCTTGACCCAGGCCAGGTCCAGGAGGACCTGAATCTTTCCTTCTCCAGCAAGGCAGCGAATAGACTCATGCAACGCTATAGTGGCGCCGCGGATTCTTTCCCTACCCTTTAGGTCGAGGATCGTCACGGCTTCGACCCGCCGTTCATTGATATAAAGATTAATCATTGGTGTTCATTCAAGCTTTGAAATTGGTAACTTGCGGCTAGGGCGGACATTGCCGCCCTAGCCGCCGGGGGGAACAGCTCTCTACTTTTACATCAACTTGGAAGCAGCAGCCTGGTGGAACGTTGAATTGGCGAACTCGAAGGTCTTTACCGTCGGCGTTCCATCGATCACATTCGCAAGGGTCTTCAACACCTCCGCGTATGCCGTGTGGTCATAGGCCTCCGCATCTGCTTTGGTGTCCCAGAAGCTATTGGCGATCGCTTCCGAGCGATCGGGCGCGATCAAGGTGGTTTCATCGCGGAATCCCTTCTGCTTGCGCAGGATTGGGAGAATCTCAGTCTCCGCGATGCGATTGAGTTCTGTGGCTGAATTATTGCCCTTAAGCTTTAAAGTAACTTGTCGTCCAAACATTTCTTTCTCCTCTGTGTTGAGCTGTTGGCTTCAGGTGATCTGGGAAATTCCAGAGGAGCTGAGAAGGGAGTAAGCGAACTCTATTCGCAGCCACCTTATGCGAACCATGAATATATGTCAACTGTAGAATATATCTCACATAGACATTATGTGTCGTATGTGGTAAATAGGCCATGGGCGAGACGCATCATGATTGAGATTCGCATAGATGAGTTACTGGGAAACCGCGGTCGATCTTTCTATTGGCTGGCTAAAGAGACAGGCATCAGCCATACGACAGTGTCGCGGTTGAAGAAAGGTAAGGCACTAGGAATCAATTTTGAAACGTTGGAGAAGATTTGCGAGGTGCTAAAGTGTAAACCCGGCGATGTGCTCTCTCATACGAACAGAAAAAAGATTAGTAAACGCCAAGCCGAAAAAGCCGCCCAGCGGTAGCAAATCACTCCCAGGCTGTGCAGTAAGGCGACGGGAATCATCCACACGGAACATTCTCCATCGTCGCTTCAATCAAATGGTCCACGACAGCATTGATGTCGCCCGTCTTTCGCCAGACTTGAAGCTGCTCGTCGGCTGAAGTGCCGCGTTCGAGAATTGTGTAGATGTGGCCAATCTCTTCGCGCGAGCCAAGATCGTCAACGACATCGTCCACGAACTCCAGAAGTTCACGAATGAGGTCACGCACGGGCACTTCCCTGCTCTTGCCAAAGTCGATCATCTTGCCGTCAAGCCCATAACGCACCGCGCGCCATTTATTTTCCTCGATCAGCATTTTGTGATGCAGCCGGAACGTTAGATTTTGATCGAGAAGTTGATTTACTTTTACAACCAGGGCCTGGAAAAGGGCGGCAATGGCAATTGTGTCATCAACGCGGGTGGGAATATCGCAGATGCGAAACTCGAGTGTCGGGAAGAATGGGTGCGGGCGCACGTCCCAATAGATCTTCTTGCCATCATCAATGCAACCTGTTTCGATGAGAAGTCTGACATAGCGTTGAAACGAGCTGTCCGACTCGAAGTGGTCGGGGATACCGGTACGCGGCATTCTCGTGAACACTTCCGAGCGGTAAGACTTCAATCCCGTGTGTACGCCGAGCCAGAAAGGGGATGAAGTCGAGAGCGCAAGCACATGCGGCAGCATGTAACGCACCGCGTTCATAATGTGGATTGCGCGGTCAGGATCCGCAATGCCAACATGTACGTGGAGACCGAAGGTGAGTAACGAGCGTGCGATCATCTGGTTCTCTTCCACGATCAGTTCATATCTGGCATTTTCGAAAATCTTCTGATCCTGCCAATGCGAGAACGGATGAGTGCCGGCAGCGACAATCTCCAACCCCTTCTTGCGCACCAGGCCAGAAAGGATACCGCGCAGGTTTGTGATATCGGATCGAGTTTCTTTTATGTCTTTGCAGATTCCGGTGCCCACTTCGATCATCGACTGGATCATTTCGGGTTTGACTTGCTCACCGAGCAGCATCCTGCCTTCTTCCAGGATTTCAGAGACATGAGAACGCAGTTCGCGGGTATGCGGATCAACAATCTGAAACTCTTCTTCAATACCGAGTGTGAATTGCTTGAACATGCTTTCTTCTCAGTGACCGATTCCAGCC
>Ga0207670_10000947_pt1 | contig 15302 bp, 11 predicted proteins | sample KBSS23HmetaG_FD_184339 | JGI IMG/M metagenome (GOLD analysis project Ga0207670, IMG submission 184339) | Switchgrass rhizosphere microbial communities from Kellogg Biological Station, Michigan, USA - KBS S2-3H metaG (SPAdes) (version 2) | ecosystem: Host-associated > Plants > Roots >... | reverse complement strand
CCGCATGGCCTGGCATGCCGCCGGTACCTACCGCGTCAGCGACGGCCGTGGCGGCGGCGGCCGCGGTCAGCAGCGTTTCGCTCCGCTCAACAGCTGGCCCGACAACGTCAACATCGACAAGTCGCGCCGGCTGCTCTGGCCGATCAAGCAGAAGTACGGCAAGCAGATCTCCTGGGCCGACCTGTTCATCCTCGCCGGCAACGTCGCGCTGGAATCGATGGGCTTCAGGACCTTCGGCTTCGGCGGCGGCCGCGCGGACGTGTGGGAGCCGGACGAGGACGTCAACTGGGGCGACGAGATCGCGTGGCTCGGCGTCGACCGGCGTTTCAGCGGCGATCGCGATCTCGATCAGCCGTTCGGCGCGACGCACATGGGCCTGATCTACGTCAACCCGGAGGGCCCGAACGCGAGCGGGGACTACCTCGCCGCCGCGAAGGACATCCGCGCCACGTTCAGTCGCATGGCGATGAACGACGAGGAGACCGTCGCGCTGATCGCGGGCGGCCACAGCTTCGGCAAGGCCCACGGCGCGGCCCCGGAATCGCACAAGGGGCCGGATCCGGAAGGCGCCCCGCTCGAAGCGCAGGGCCTCGGCTGGATGAGCAACCATGGCACGGGGCACGGCGCCGACACGATCTCGAGCGGCATCGAAGTGACCTGGACCAGGACCCCGGCGCAGTGGAGCAACGACTTCCTGGAGAACCTCTACAAGTACGAGTGGGAGCTGACCAAGTCGCCGGCCGGTGCCAAGCAGTGGGTGGCCAAGAACGCGCCGGCGGTCATTCCCGACGCGCACCGGAACGGCAAGCTGCAAAAGCCGACCATGCTGACGACCGACCTGACGCTGCGCTTCGATCCGGGCTTCGGCAAGATCTCGCGCCGGTTCCGCGACGACCCGCAGGCCTTCGCCGATGCGTTCGCGCGCGCCTGGTTCAAGCTGACGCACCGCGACATGGGCCCGCGCGCGCGCTACCTGGGACCCGAAGTGCCGAAGGAAGAACTGATCTGGCAGGACCCGCTCCCAGCGGTCGACCACAAGCTGATCGGCAAGAAGGAGATCGCCGACCTCAAGAAGAGGATCCTCGCCGCGAAGCTGTCGGTCGCGCAGCTCGTGTCGACCGCATGGGCTTCGGCAGCCACCTTCCGCAGTTCCGACAAGCGCGGTGGCGCGAACGGCGCGCGCATCCGCCTCGCGCCGCAGAAAGACTGGGAGGTCAACCAGCCGACGCAGCTCGCGAAGGTGCTGAAGGCGCTCGCGGCCATCCAGGCCGAGTTCAACGCGAAGAAGGGCGGCAAGAAGGTGTCGCTCGCCGACCTGATCGTTCTCGGCGGCTGCGCGGGCGTCGAGCAGGCCGCGAAGAAGGCAGGCGTCACCGTGGACGTGCCGTTCGAGCCCGGACGCACCGACGCAAGGGAGGACCAGACGGACGTCGAGTCCTTTGCAGTGCTCGAGCCGGTCGCCGACGGCTTCCGCAACCATGTCAAGGGCAGGACCGGCATCGGCGCGGAGCACCTGCTGATCGACCGCGCGCAGCTGCTCGCTCTCACGGCGCCGGAGATGACGGTCCTCGTCGGCGGCATGCGCATGCTGGGCACCAACGTCGGTGGCTCCAAGCACGGGGTCTTCACCAAGAAGCCGGAGACACTCTCCAACGACTTCTTCGTCAACCTGCTCGACATGAGCACCGAGTGGCGGCCGGCCGCCGGCGCCGAGGGCGTGTACGAAGGCCGCGATCGGAAGACGGACAAGGTCAAGTGGACCGGCACCCGCGTCGATCTCGTCTTCGGCTCGAACTCGGAGCTCCGGGCGCTCGCGGAGGTCTACGCGTGCGCGGACGCGAAGGAGAAGTTCATCGACGACTTCGTGGCGGCGTGGGACAAGGTGATGAACCTGGACCGCTTCGACCTCGCCTAAAGCATCGACGCGCTGCGCGCGCTCAGCAGCTCTCGTACTTCCAGTGCCGCTTCTTGCCGTCGGCGATCCATTCGACCGCCTGCTCGATGCGGCGCGCGCGCGTGTCGGCCTTCTTGGCTTCGACGATCCACTCGAGGTACTCGCGCTTGCAGCTCGGCGCGAACGCGGCGAAGACGGTCTTCGCCTTCTTGCTGGCCGCGAGCGCGCGCGCGAAGTCGGCGGGCACCGCGATCGGCTCCTTCGGCCTCGCCGGCGGCCGCGAAGGCTGCACGCCGGCGTCGTTGAGCTGCATGGCGCGCTGCAGCGCTTTCGCGAACGCCGCCTTCGGCGGCAGGTCGGCAACCGTCCTCATGCAGCCGGCGCGTTCGACGGTCGCCGCGCACGCTGACTCCTGGCGCAGCAGGGCGTCCTTCCAGAACGCGAAGGTCAGGTGCGCCTTGAACGCGGCCATGCCGGCGAGCAGGCCCTTGTAGTCGAACGACGGCCTGCGCCACTTCACCGTCTCGACCACGGCGGGACAGACGGCGTGCACGCGCTGCCGCAGCTCGAGCAGGATCGGTTTGGCGAAGGCGGGAGCGTCGACGATGTAAGCGTCGACGCGCGGATCGAGAGTGGGCATGGAGTGAAGGAGGCTGGAGCGGGCGGATCACTTCTGCGGGGCGCGCGCGTAGACCGCCGTGAACGTGGCGGCCGGACGATCGCCGTGGGACGGCGCGACGAGCGTCGTCGAGAAGTGGTCGTCGTCGAGCAGCTGCAGGTCCCAGGTGAACTGCTGCGCTTCACCGTGGTCGCCCGCGAACGACGCGTCGCCGGCGATCTTCTTGCCGTCGTTCCCCATCGTGCCGGCGAGCCGCATCACGGCGGTCGAGCCGGTGTAGATCCAGGTGCTCTCGTACTGCTTCGCCGCGTTGTTGAAGGCCCAGGTCTTCTGCCGCTCGACCTTCTCGCCGAACTCGACGCCCGTTTCGTCGAACTGCACGAAACGGCCGCCGAGGATGGCCCTCGCCCGCGCCGTGCCCTGGAAGACTTGCGGCGCGTGGCCTTGGAACGAGAACGTCGTCGCGACGGTCCAGTCACCGGCGAGCTTGCCGAGGCGCGCGTGTTCGGCGCCGGGCGCGGCGCTCGGATCCTGGAAGAACGCGCGCGGCGGCAGCAGCGCGGTGGTGGCGAGTACGGACAACAGTGCGAGGGAACGGATCATTGGTGACTCCTGGAGAAGGTGTGGCGCGATCACTGCTGGAAGTACTTGGCGGCGCGTTCGCGCATCTGCGTCGGCGTGAGGTCCTCGATCTTGTGACCGATCGACCAGCGATGGCCGAACGGATCGACGAGCTGCCCGTAGCGATCGCCCCAGAACATGTCGCTGATGGGCATCTCGACCTTGGCGCCCGCCTTGACCGCGCGCTCGAACGCGACGTCGGCGTCTTCGACGTAGAGGTGCAGCGTGACGGGCGAGCCTTCGAGCGTGTCCGGCGACTCGCCGCCGGACTCCGCGAACTCGTCGTGCAGCAGCAGCATCGAGTCGCCGATCTGCAGCTGTGCGTGCATGATCAGCCGGCCGTCGGGGCCGAGGCTGCGGAAGATCTCGCGCGCGCCGAACGCAGCCTTGTAGAAATCGATCGCGCGCGCAGCGCCGCGGACCTCGAGGTGCGGGGTCAGCGAGTGGAAGCCGGGCGGGATCGCGTGCCTGGTCGGGTTCTTCGTCATCGGGAGGTTCTCGGTCAGGGGGAAGCAGGAAGGGACCGCGCGCCGTCCGGGGCCGGACGGCGGCGCCAGTACCACGGGTGGCTGGTCGCGGGCAGCGCGACGGGCACCAGCACGTCGCGCAGCGCGCTGCCGCGGGTCGACGGGCCCGGGGCGCCGTCGAGCAGGATCTCGAGCACCGGCCCCTGGCCGCGCACGCCGCCGGCCGCGGCCATGCGCTCGTGCTCGAGCCAGCGGCGCACGGCGGCCACGCTCGCGGGGCCGCCGCTGCACGTCGCGACGAGCATCTCGTCGCCGCCGATCTTCTGGATGCCGATGTCGGCTTCGCCGCGGCGGCGCGGGCCGATCGAAATGCCGTGGTCGGTGCGACAGCGGCGCGCTGGCGTGACCGTCGGATCGTCGTGGTGGAGGCGGACGAGCAGCGGCTCGGTCACGGGGTTGCGGCGCGATGCGAACGCGACGAGGCGCGCGAAGTCCGCGGCGACGACGCGCGGCGCGACCGGGCCGGTGCGGCGCACGAACGCGATGCGCAGCGGCGCGAGTACGACGTTGCGCACGGCGGGGCTGGCGTCGCTGCGTGCCGAGTCGGCGGGCTGCAGCACCGAGGTGAGCTGGCCGTCGGTGCCGGTCCGGACCTGCCAGCAGTGCACGGCCGCCGGTTGCGCGGCGGCTGGCCGCCGGCGCGCGGCGCGTTCGCGGTAGCGCGCGGGCGACGTGGCGAAGTGCGCCTGGAACGCGCGGTAGAACGAGGGCACGTCGCAGTAGGCGGAGTCCGCGGCGATCGCCGCGATGTCGCGGCCGGTGTCGCGGAGCTCACGCGCGGCGCGTTCGAGCCGCAGCCGGTGCACGTGGCGCTTGCACGACTCGCCGGCGACGAGGGCGAACACGCGCTGGAAATGGTGCGGCGACATGTGCGCGAACCGCGCCAGACGTTCGAGCGACAGGTCGGCATCGAGGCGCGCACCGATGTGTACGAGCACGCGCAGCACGCGCTGTTGGTGATCGGCGCGGGTGCGCTCGCGTGTCGCCAGCGGCCGTTGCCGCGGTGGTCTCCTGCTCGACTTCACGCGGCGCAGGGTAGTCAGCTGCGTCGACGCGGCAATTGGCGGATCTTGCGAAGTTGTACGCGGGCGGACCGCTGCGCACTCTGCAGGTCGATCTGACGAACGCCACTGCGCGGCGAGAGGAAACGGAGCCGCCCCGCCGACGGAGCAGTGCAAGGGTGTGGCTCACGGGGCGGCTCCACGTGGTCACCGTGCGGGGTGACCACGCTGCGCGCAGCATCGTGCGGCCGGCCGCAAAGCAGAATGAGGAGTCTGCCGTGATCCGCGGTGCGCGTTCGCCTGAGGCGCCAGCTCGCGATGCCCGACACGGTGCCGCCGCACGGAGCTACTGCTGGTTCCGGCCGCAGGACGCGCTGCGATGCGAGAGGCGCAGGCGTGGTCGTCGGCGCCCGGCGTACGAAGACGGGGCTGCTCCACACCACTGGAGCAGCCCCGGGGAGGAGAGGACTGCCTGCCCCATGCACAAAGCAGGCGACCGCGAGCTTCGTCCAAGCGCGCGCGGGCCGGAAGCAGGCAGTCGCCTCGATTCCGCCGCGGTGCTCACCCGAAGCGCGATCCGGCAGGGACCGGACAGCGGCGCGCGGCCGGCGCGCGGCCGGCGCGCGGCGGTGGTCAGCGGCCCGGCGGGAAGCCGTCGAACATCTCGCGCAGCAGGTCGGCGAGGCGCTGCTGCCGGAGCGTCGGATCCTCGTCGGCCTTGAACGCGCCCTCGGCGGTGCTGCGCCAGACGCACTTGTGGCTGCTGCTGTCGACGAGGTCGATCACCAGCGTGCCCGACTGCAGTTCGTAGTGCTGCACGCGACCACCGCTGATTTCGTAGCCCCAGCCCTTGGTGTTGAGGCTGCCCTCGAGGCTGCGGTGGATGGCGACCAGCACGTCGGGCGACTCCCTGGTCAGCTTGAGCCCGCGGCGTTCGAGTTCTGCGCGCAGCAGGTCGGCGAGGCTCTGGTCGTCGACGGCGGTGCGCGCCTGCGGCGGCACCGAGTGCCAGCCGAACGTGTGCAGCTTCGAGAAGTCGAACTTGTCGTCGTGGGTGCTGTCGACCGAGATGCCGTGGCAGCCCGCCAACACGAGCAGCAACCACGGCAGGCGACGGAGTCCTTCAACGGTACGCATGCGTTCCTCTGTGGTCCGGGACCGGAGTCCGCGGTCATAGCCGACGCGTGGCGGCGGCGCACGGCCGGCGCCGCGAATGCCGCCTGCGCCGGCCGCGGCGGCGACGAGGCCGCCGATCGCGCTTGACGCGCACCAGCGGCTGTGGGATCAGATGCGCCGATGCGCGCGGCCTTCGTGTCCCTCTGCGTCCTGGTCGCGTCAGCGGCCGCGCAGGAACCTGCATCGCCGGCACGACCGCGCATCGGCCTCGTGCTCAGCGGCGGCGGCGCGCGCGGCGCGGCGCACATCGGTGTGCTGCAGGTGCTCGAGGAACTGCACGTGCCCGTCGACTGCATCGCCGGTACGAGCATGGGCGCGATCGTGGGCGGGCTCTACGCGTACGGCCTGTCGCCCGCGCGCATCGAACAGGTGATGACCCGGCAGGGCATGGACCGCGACTGGCCGCACCTGCTGCGCGACGGCGAGGCGTTCGCGGACTGGCCGCTGCGGCGCAAGGAGGAGGCGCACACCTACCTGACGCGGGCCAGGCTCGGCTTCCGCGACATGAGCGTGCGGCTGCCGAAGGGCATGGTGCAGGGCCAGAACCTCGAGACCGAGCTGCGCTTCCTGGTGGTGGAGGCGCACGACCTGCACAGCTTCGACGACCTGCCGATCCCGTACCGCTGCACCGGCGTCGACGTGCACACCGGCGACCTCGTCGTGCTCGATCGCGGCAACCTGGCCGAAGCGATGCGCGCGAGCATGTCGCTGCCCGGCGTGTTCGCGCCTGCGGTGGTCGCCGGGCACGAGCTGATCGACGGCGGCATCGCCAACAACGTGCCGATCGACTTGGCGCGCGCGATGGGTGCCGACGTGTTGATCGTGGTCGACATCGGCACGCCGATCGACACCGAGAAGGCGATGGCCAGCTTCGTCGACGTCACGCGCCAGATGGTGGCGATCCTGACGCAGCAGAACGTCGATCGCAGCCTGGCGCAGCTGCGGCCCGACGACCTGCTGATCCGGCCCGACCTCGGCGACATCACGTCGGCCGACTTCGAACGCGCCGCCGATGCGATCGCGATCGGGCGCACGGCGGGTCGCGCGGTCGCCGCGCGCCTGCAGCGCTGGGCGCTGCCGCCCGACGAGTACGCGCGGCGCCGCGCGGCGCAGCAGCGCACGCCGCGACCGCCGCCGGTCGTGCGCGAGGTCGCGCTCGCCGACGAGTCGTCGCTGGCGGCCGGCATCCTGACCGATCGCCTGCGCGTCGTGGCCGGCGAACCGCTGGCGGAGACGGCGCTGCGCGACGGCATCGAGCGCGTCTACGCGCTCGACGACTTCCAGCGCGTGCGCTTCGCGGTCACCGACTGGCGCGACGGTGCCGCCGACGTCGGCGTCGCCACCGAATTGAAGGGCTGGGGGCCGAGCTTCCTGCAGTTCGGTCTGTCGCTGTCGTCGGACTTCGACAACACGGCCTACCAGCTCGCGGCCAACATGGTGCTGCGCGAGGTCGACCCGTGGGGCGCCGAGTGGCGCAACGTCATCGAGGTCGGCGAGCGCATGACGCTGCTGTCGGAGTTCTACCAGCCGATCGACGGCGGGCCGTTGTTCGTCGCGCCACGCGGTGCGCTGCGGCGCGAGACCGTCGATCTGTTCGTCGACGGCGAGCGCGTGACCGAACGCGACCTGCGCGCCGGCCAGTTGGGCATCGACGCCGGCCTCGAACTCGGCATGCCGGGAGAACTGCGCGTCGGCTACCAGCGCACGACCGGCGAGACCGAGGTGGGACTCAGCAGCGTGCCGGCCACCGACACGGAGTTCGACGACGGGTTCGTGCGCGCGCTGCTGCGCATCGACACGCTCGACGCGCCCTACTTCCCGGAACACGGTTGGGCCGGCGTCGCGGAGTACCGGATCGGCACGGAAGGCCTCGGCGCCGACAGCGACTACGACAGCGTCACCGCGAAGGCGGCGCTGGCGATGACGTTCGGCCGGTGGTCGATCACACCGGTCGTCGAATGGGACGCCACGCTGTCCGGCGTGCGGCCTACGATCGCGGAGGCGACGCTCGGCGGGTTCATGCGGCTCACCGGGCTGCCGAAGGACTCGCTGCGCGGCCAGAACGCCGCGCTCGCAGCCGTCCAGGTCCGCACGCTGCTCGGCAGCGGCATCGTGCCGCTCTACGCCGGCGGCTCCGCCGAGCTGGGCAACGTCTGGCAGGACCGCGGCGACAAGTTCCACGACCTGATCGCGTCGGGCAGCATCTTCCTGGCCGCGGACGTCGCGCTCGGCCCGCTCTACCTCGGACTCGGCATGGCCGACGGCGAGGCGGTCACGGGCTTCCTGTTCCTGGGATCGACGATCGTGCAGTGACCGCCCGGCGCGAACGCGCAGGCAGAATCGCCAGCGCTGATCAGCGCGAGCGCGGGTCGTCCTGCGGCATCGGCCGGTCGCCGCCGACCGTCATCCAGCGCCAGTCCCAGTCGCCGCTCGCCTCGGCGGACGCCATCTGGATGGTCTTCACCATCTCCTTGGCCTCGGCGTTCTCGGGCTCGAACGCGAGGATCCGCTGCGCCCACTCCATCGCGCCCTTGAAGTCGCTCTGCACCGTCAGCATGTTCGCCGCGTGCAGGCCCGCGCGGATCGCCTGGTCGTGCATGTGCGCGACCAGCGACGACGCGGACGTCGACAGGTCGCCGTCGTCCGGGAACTTGGCGACCAGGTCCTGCAGCGCCTTGTAGCTGCGCTTGTACGAATCGACCGCCTGATCGCAGAGCTTCGCCGACGCCGCCGTCGACCGCGACTTGCGGATCGCGTCGCCGAGGTACTTGTCGCCCTGCTGCATGTCCTTCTGGATCGGCTTCATGCGCTGGTCGATCGATTCGCGCGCCTTCTGGTCGAGGCGGGCCTGCTGCTTCTGCGCCTTGATCGCGTCCTGCTTCTCGCCGAGCTCCTCGACGGTCTTGGTCACGGCGTCGATCTGCTCCTCGCTGCGCTGGTCGGCGAGCCGGGTCGTCAGCAGCTTGAGCGCATTCTTGGCCATGACCAGGTTGTTGGCGCTGACTGCCTCCTTGATCGCCTGCTCGAGTGCGTCGGCGGCCCAGGCGCGCAGCGCCGCACGCTTCTGCTGCAGGTCCGCGGCGCCTTCGGCGGCCTTGATCGCGGCGCGGCACTGCGCGCCGGCCTGCGGCAGCAGGTGCAAGTGGGCCGCGCGCTTGGCCATCGCGAAGTGGTCCTCGTACGACACCGGCTTCCTCGCCTGCAGTTCGAGCGCGAACATCGAAGCCGGCTCGAAGTCGTCGAGGTCGTTGGTGACGGTCATGCTGCCGCCCATCACGAACACCTTGAGCTTGACCTTCTCGCCCGAGCAGTCGAGCACCTGGGCGTTGATGGTCTCGCCGCTCGTGGTGCGGAGCGCGAGCGTTGCGGGGGCAGGGTTCTGCGGCAGCAGAACACAGGCGAGCAGCAGTGCGAGGGTGGCCATTTCGTTCCTCTTGCGGATCCGGAGGGGAGGTTCGCTGACAGCCTAACCGCTCGGTGCTGCTTGCACCGGTCGGCATGGCGGGAAAACGCAGCCGTCAGGGTTCGCGGTCGGCCTCGTGCGGACGACCGCCGATGATGCGAGTCGCGCTCAACAGCATGCCGCTCGCCAGCGCGATCACGGCGAGAGTCCCGATCGGTTTGCCGAGGTTCTCCATGTCCGCGACGCGCCAGATCGCCAGCAACACCAGCAGTGCCAGCCCGAGGGTGCAGAGGGCGAAGACGACGTAGAGGGTCACCTGGAGCGACCGCCATTGGCGCGATTGCGAGCTCATGCGCGTGGCATAGCCGCGGTGGGCCGGGCGGCAACGGTCGGGCGAGCGGTGGGCGACTGACGGGGCGAGGCGAGCTCAGCGCTTGCCGCGGCCGCCGCGCTGCGGCACGTCGGTCAGCGGCTCCGGCAGGTCGGCGCTGAACACGATGCGCGCGTCCGGCAGTTCGTGCTGCAGCGCGACGACGGCAGCGGCCGCGGCCGGCGTCTGCCACAGGTAGACGTCGCGCAGCGTCGTGCACTGCGCCAGCGCCGCGACGCCGGCGTCGCCGACCTGGCTGCCGAACAGGTTCAGCGAGCGCAGGTGCCGCGCAGACGCGAGTGCGCGCACGCCGGCGTCGCCGACGCGCGTCTGGCGCAGGTCGAGCCGCACCAGGTGCGGCAGCTTCGCGATCGCGGCGCAGCCGGCGTCGGTCACGTTCGTGCGCGCGAGTACGAGTTCGCCGATGTGCGCCCTGGCCGCGTCGAGGACCTTCAGCGTGTCGTCGTCGACGAGACTCTCGTTGCCGAGGAAGCTGACGCGCACCAGCGCGCAGTCGCGTGCGAGCGGCTCGACGAACGCGTGGTCGCGCTGCAGCTGCTCCTTCACGGCATCCGCCAGCGGCTCGAGATCCCCGGCCACCTCGAGCAGTTCGTCGTGCTCGGCGTCGTGGCCACCGTCGTGGCCAGCTTCGTGGCCCTTCTCGCCACCGTGGGCCGGAGCGTCCTTGCCGGGGGTCTTGCCCTTCTCGCCGGGCTTGCCGTCGGCGGGCTTGCCGTCCGACTTGCCGTCGCCCGGCTTCTGGTCCTTGCCCTTGTCCTTGCCCTTGTCGACGCCGGTCCAGCTGCCGAACTCGGCGCCCTGCTCGACCCACTTGCGCAGCAGATCGATCTGCTCCTTCGGCAGCGGATCGGCCTCCTTCGCGGGCGGCATGCGGTCCTCGTCGTCCTTCGGCAGCGAGATGGCGGCGATCATCTTGCTCTCATCGGGCTTCTTGGCGACGACGACCTTGCCCTTCTTGCTGGTCGTGATGCCGTCCTTGGTGTCGAGCGCGACGCCGCCCTTGGGCCGCCGCGGCTTGCCGGTGTCGTCGGTGTACGGGCTGCGGTGGCACTTGAAGCAGTTCTTCTCGAGGATCGGCAGCACCTGCGCGGCGAAGTCGACCTTGCCGCCGGCCTGCTTGCTGCCCGCCTTGTCCGGCTCGGGCTTGGGGGCCTTGTCCTGGGCCAGCAGCGGCGGCACGAGCAGCGTCAGCAACAGTGCGAAGGCGTGGAGACGGGGAAGTCGTTGGGTCATGGTGGAGATGAAAGGGAATCAGGCGAAGAGTTCGAGGACGGCTTCGCCCTTGTCGGCGACCCTGAACGGGCGGCCGTCGGGCGAGGTGACGACCTCGTCGAGCGGCACCCCGAGCGCGTGCGCGATGGTCGCGTTGAAGTCCTGGATCGAGACGGCCGCGTCGGCGACCTCGCGGCCCTCGGCGTCGGTGCTGCCGTGCGCGCGGCCGCCCTGGATGCCGCCGCCGGCGAGCAGGCAGCTGAACGCCTTCGGGTAGTGGTTGCGGCCCTGGTCCTGGTCGATGTCGGGCGTGCGGCCGAACTCGGTGGCGAGCACGACCATCGTCTCCTGCAGCAGGCCGCGCGCGTCGAGGTCGGCGAGCAGCGCCGCGAGGCCCTGGTCGACCGCGGGCAGCAGGTCGGCGAGGCGGTCGAAGTTGTCCGCGTGCGTGTCCCAGCCGTCGCTGACGACCTCGATGCAGCGCACACCGTGCTCGACGAGGCGGCGCGCCAGCAGGCAGCCGGCGCCGAACGGCGTCTTGCCGTAGGTCGTGCGCATCGTCTCGTTCTCGCGGTCGATGTCGAATGCGGCGAGGTCGTCGCTGCGCATCAGCCGCACCGCGTCGGCGTAGGCCTCGCCGTAGGCCGCGACGTCGCGCTGGCTGTGGTCGGCCGCGAACGACTCGTTCATGCGCCGCAGCAGGTCGAGGCGCCGGTCGAAGCGCTGTTCGTCGACACCGCGCGGCAGCGCCGCGTTCTGCAGGCCGCCGTCGGCGTCGCCGATCGGCAGCGCCTGGAACTGCGGCGGGAAGAAGCCGGCGCTCGGCATGTCGGCGCCGCCGCCGACGATGACGTGGCCCGGCAGCGTCGGGTTCTGGCGGCCCTTGCAGCGGTGGATCCACGCGCCGAGGCTCGGGTGCTGCACGGTGCCGCGCTTCTCGAAGCTCGTGCGCATCAGGTACTGCGCCTGCGGGTGCGCGCCCTGCTTGCTGGTCATCGAGCGCACGATGCAGGCCTTGTCCATCTGGTCGGCGAGCTTCGGCAGGTACTGGCCGAGCAGCACGCCGTCGGCGCGCGTGCGCAGCGCGGCAACGGGGCCCTGCGTCGCCTTGCCCGGCTTGGGATCGAGCGTGTCGAGATGCGACATGCCGCCGCGCAGGAACAGGTAGACGAGCTGGCGCGCGCGGCCGCTGGCCGGCGGCAGCACGCGCAGCGGCGTGCGCGCCGTCGAGGCGCCGGCGAGCAGGCCGCCGAACGTGACGCCGAGCAGGCCGCGCGCCAGCGATCCGACGAATTGCCGGCGCGTGGCGTCGTCGCAGCTGCGGGACAGCGAACGGAAATCGTGGATGTTCATCGGCGGAACCTGAATTCGTCGCAGTTGCAGAGCACCCAGATCAGATCCTGGCTGCCCTTTGCTTGATCCTTCGCCAGCAGGTCGCGCCAGATCGCAACCTCGTACGGGCGCGGCGGCCGGCTCAACTCGGTCAGGAACGCGAGGCGGATGCGCTCGTCGTCGTTCGCTGCGCGCGCGAGCGCGCGGTGCAGCTGCGAGTCGCCGCTCGCGAGCGGGCCGTTCATCAAGGTGAGCGCTTGCGGCACGGTCGCCGCGAGCGACGACGCGTCGATCGTCTCGCGGTCGGACTGGCCGAACTCGCGCAGCGGGTGGCCCGGCGGGGCGGGCTGCAGCAGGTCACTGGCGCGCAGCCGTTCGCCGTCGCGGCCGCGCGCGGCGCGGTCGCCGGGGCGCGGCAGGCCGAGCGCCTCGAGCTTGCCGAGCGCGCGGTCGGCCGCGGCGGCGTCGCCCTTGCGGCGCGCGGCGGCGAGTTCGCGCTGTGCCAGCCGGGCCTGCTGCTGCTCCGGCGCGCCGAGGTCGGCGAACGCGCGCTGCATCGCGGCGGCCTGTTCGCGGATGCGGTCCTGGTCGGGTCGGTACGGCCGCCGCACCAACTCGGCGATCTGCTCCGGCGTGCCGTTGCTGAGTGCCGCCTGGCGCTCGTAGGCCTCCTTGGCGCGCGCGTCGGTCGGCTGCAGGTGCTGGTCGACGTCGCCCTGCAGCAGCGTCAGCATCGAGTCCCACACCTGTTCCGCGGTCATGCGGCGCAGCAGCGGCGCCTGGAACGCGTAGCCCTCGGCCGGCGGTTCGCCGGGCAGCGCCTCCTGCTGGAACAGCTTCGTCAACAGCAGCACGCGCTCGAACTGACGCAGGTCGAAGCGCAGCTCGACGAGCAGCTTCTCGAGGTAGGTCTCGAGTTCGGGCAGCACCGCCTGCGTGTCGTCCTTGAGGTCGTCGACGGGCTCGATCAGGCCGCGGCCGAACGTGCGCTTCCAGAGGCGGTTGCTGATCACGCGCGCGAAGCGCGGGTTCTGCGCGCTGGCGAGCCAGTCGGCGAACACCTTGCGCGAGTCGACCTCGGGCAGCTGTTGCGGCGGCTGCTGCCGCTGCGGCCGGAACCCGCGCTGCGGGCGGCCGCGCTCGGGCAGCTGCGGTTTCGGCAGCTTGACATCAGGGCCATAGATCGTCGCGGCGGCGATCGGTTCGCGCGGCTTCGCGTCGTCGTACTTGTAGTCTTCGGGCAGCCGCTCCATGCCGGTGCCGCTGCCCGCGATGCCGGTCGCGAAGAGCTGCACTGCGCGCCGCGCCGCCTGCTTGTCGCGCTCGTCGCCGTCGGTGATCAGCTGGCGCAGTTCCTGCTGCAGGTTGCGGTCGAGTTCGACGCGGTAGCGCAGGCCGCCGTAGAACGCGGCCATCGCGTAGAAGTCGCGCTGCGTCCACTTGTCGAACGGGTGGTTGTGGCACTGCGCGCACTCGACGCGCGTGCCGAGGAACAGCCGCAGCGTGTTGGCCATCGCGTCGTGCGGCATGTTCGCGTCGCGCAGCAGGTAGCCGGTCGCGCCGTTGCCTTCGGCGTTGGCGGGCCCGCTCGCAGTCAGCATCGCGCGCACGAACTCGTCGTACGGCATGCCCGCGCGGATCGACTCGCGGATCCAGTGCGCGAACGGCTCGCCGCTGACCTGGCGTTGCCGCGACTTCACGCGCAGCAGGTCGAACCAGAAGTTCGACTCGTTGCTGGTGTAGCCCGGCGAGTCGAGCAGCCGGTCGACCAGCGCCTGCCGCTTGTCGGCGGCGGGGTCCGCGAGGAACGCCTCGATCTCGGCGAGCGTCGGGATGCGGCCGACGGCCTGCAGCCAGGCGCGGCGCGCGAACGTCGCGTCGTCGACGATCGCCGTCGGCGGCACGGCGCGCTTCTGCAGGCCCTTGTCGAGGAGCCGGTCGATCTGCGCGGCGGCGGCCAGCGCCTTGGCGCGCGGCACCGCGGCAGCGACCGACTTCGTCGGCGTCTGCGGCGACGGCGGCGCGGTGTGCCCTTCCTGTGCGCTTGCCGCTGCGGCGAGCAGTGCGGAGAGAGCGGCATGCAGGGCGCCACGCAGGGCGCCATTGCGGCCAGAACGGAACGAGCGATCGTTGACCATGGGACGTCTCGCGGCCTTGGCGATCGAGAGGGGCGATGTAACTCGCATCATCGGCAGCCTTCCACGGGCCGCATTGTAGAAAACTTGTGCGCAACGCGGGTTGCGAGGCTGTCTCTTTCCCCAATCTTCTCCACGCCGCCGCCACCGCGCGATCGCTAGCGGCCATTGGACCGCGAGCGCGCGGCACCGTAGCCTGCGGCACGATGCTGCCGATGCCCGACGGGCTCACGCCGGGCGAGCGGTCAGGGCGACCGAGGACCAGATCGAGACCAGGGAGGTACCCATCGTGAATGCTGCGCGCGCTGCCGCGATCAAGTCCATTGCCAACAAACAGCCGCTGGCCTTCGCCAACGGCGACAGCCGTCTGCCCGAACTGTTCGGGGCCAACGTGTTCGGCCTCGAACCGATGCGGGCCCGGCTGCCGGAGGCGGCCTGGCGCGCGCTGCAGTCGTGCATGGAGCACGGCCAGGAACTCGCACCGGGTCTGGCCGACCAGGTCGCCAACGCGATGAAGGAGTGGGCGATCGAGCGCGGCGCCACGCACTTCACGCACTGGTTCCAGCCGATGACCGGCTCGACGGCCGAGAAGCACGACTCGTTCGCGAGCCTCGAGCACGGCCGGCTGCTGCTCGAGTTCAGCGGCAAGGCGCTGATCAAGGGCGAGCCCGATGCGAGTTCGTTCCCGAGCGGCGGCCTGCGCGCGACGTTCGAGGCGCGCGGCTACACGGCGTGGGACCCGACCTCGCCGGCGTTCATCCGCACCACGCCGAACGGCGCGACGCTGTGCATCCCGACCGCGTTCTGCTCGTGGACCGGCGAGGCGCTCGACGAGAAGACGCCGCTGCTGCGCAGCAGCGAGGCGCTGAACCGCGAGGCGCTGCGCATGCTGCGCCTGCTGGGCGACCAGAAGACCGGGTTCGTCTATCCGACGCTCGGCTGCGAACAGGAGTACTTCCTGGTCGACCGCGACTTCTACCTGATGCGCCCC
>Ga0207670_10000942_pt1 | contig 15338 bp, 6 predicted proteins | sample KBSS23HmetaG_FD_184339 | JGI IMG/M metagenome (GOLD analysis project Ga0207670, IMG submission 184339) | Switchgrass rhizosphere microbial communities from Kellogg Biological Station, Michigan, USA - KBS S2-3H metaG (SPAdes) (version 2) | ecosystem: Host-associated > Plants > Roots > Rhizosphere... | reverse complement strand
AGTGGTCTCTGCTTCGGCGGCCCCACGACGTTCGCCGATGTTGCTGTTGAGCGCGTTTGCGGGCGTGGCGATGTTGCTCGCAATGCTCGGCATTTACGGTGTCACTTCTTACTACGTAACGCAGCGAACGCATGAGATCGGCGTGCGCATGGCGCTCGGAGCGCAGATTCGTGACGTGCTCAAGCTCGTGTTGAGCCGCGCGATGGTGCTGGCCGTGCTTGGGATTGGGATCGGTGTTGCGGGCGCGGTCGCGATGACGCGTTATATGACGTCGCTGCTATTTGGGGTGGAGCCGATCGATACCATGACGTTCATTGCGGTCGCGATCGTGTTGGCCGCGGTGGTGCTGGTCGCGTGTCTCGTACCGGCGCGCAGGGCAGCGAAGATCGACCCACTCGAAGCACTACGGTAACCACAGATTTTACGGATCTTAAGATACGGATTTTCGCGGATAGGAGCTCAACATGACCATCCTCCAGGATATCCGATACGGTCTACGAATGATCGCAAAGGCGCCGGGGTTTACGCTGCTGGCGACACTCGCGCTTGCTCTCGGTATTTGCGCCAACACAACGATCTTCAGTTTCATCAACGGCCTCATTTTGCGACCGCTCGCCGGCGTCACGGATCCTGATCGGTTAGTAGCTGTTTTCACGAGTGATTACAGCAGCGGTTTGTACGGCGGTTCGTCATATCCGGATTACGTGGATCTCCGCGATCAGGCAGATGTGTTCGGGAGCCTCGCGGCTTTCGATCAAACCGTGCTGAACGCGAGTGGAGAAAGGGAAGCGGAACGGCTGCGCGGTTTCGTCGTCACTGGAAACTACTTCGACGTGCTCGGCGTGAGAGCACAGCTCGGGCGCACGTTGCAACCGTCCGACGATCTACGCGCAGACGCAGTGCCAGTGGTGATTAGCGATAGTCTCTGGCAGCGCCGTTTCAGCGCCGACGCAACAATCGTAGGCAAAACTCTCAGGCTTAACGACAAACTCTACACGATTGTTGGCGTGACGGAGCCGAGTTTTCGTGGTTTGCAACTCGGCTTGCCGCCGGAGTTCTGGTTACCCACTACAGCGAGTCCCGAGCTCACGAGAGGCAGGCGTGACGATCGCGGTATTCAACTGATCGGGCGACTCAAACCCGGTGTCTCCCTCGCGCACGCGCAAACGCAGTTAACGACGATCGCGGCGCGACTGGCCCAGTCGTATCCCGAAACAAACCGCGGAACGATCGAGAGACCAAACGAGCCACGACCGATGACAGTCGTGCGTGAATCGCGCGTCGGGCCGGAGGCGGAGCTCGCTATCAAGCGCGTTTCGTTGTTGCTGTTTGCGGTGGTTGGCCTCGTGTTACTGATCGCGTGCGCGAATGTGGCGAATTTGCTTTTGGCGCGAGCGTCTGCGCGACGCAGAGAGATCGCGGTGCGTTTGGCATTGGGCGCGAGTCGTGGCCGTCTGATTCGCCAGTTGTTGACGGAAAGTTTTTTGCTGGCATCGCTTGGTGGTGTCGCCGGACTGCTGGCGACGCAGTGGACGGTGCGACTGCTGCCGCAATTCTTTCCGGCGAATGATGCGAATGGTCTGGACCTCAGCGTCGATTGGCGCGTGCTTGTTTTTACTCTCGGCGTTTCAGTACTCACTGGGTTGCTCTTCGGTCTGGCGCCCGCGCTGCAAGCGACTCGCCTGAATCTCCTGCCGGCGTTGAAGGCTGAGGCCAATAGTTATGGCCCACGGCGGCGTCGCATCGCTTTGCGCGACGTGCTGGTGATTGCGCAGCTAGCGATGTCGCTGGTCTTGTTGGTCAGCGCCGGGTTGTTCGTGCGTAGCTTGCGGCAGGCGCTTACTTTCGATCCGGGATTTGCCACAGACAATCTGCTCACGGCTTCGCTGGAGACGCGTGGCGCGCGTTTGAACGAACAACAGGGACAGGAGTTTTTTCAACAAACGCTCGAACGCGCCGGCAGTCTTCCCGGGGTTCAATCGGCGACGTTGAGCATGGTCGTACCTCTCAGCGGCGGCGGAAACCGTCGCATGATCACTCTCGAAGGTTACGAGCCGCAACCCAACGAAGACACTGAGCTGAACACCAACACTATCGGGCCAAACTACTTCAGCACGATGGGGATTCCGATCGTTGCCGGACGTGATTTCGACAAGCAGGACAGGGAAGGTGGTCCGCTCGTCGTGATCGTTAACGAAGAGCTGGCGCGCCGTTACTATGGCGGCAACGCGGCCGGCAAACGACTTCAAATCGGATCGAATGTTCCTTCTCGCGAGATCGTCGGCGTCGCGCGCACGGCGCGGTATCGCAGCCTGCGCGAACAGCCGTTGCCGTTCATCTACATTCCGTTCAGCCAGGAATATCAATCGGGAATGACGCTGCTGGTCCGCACGAAGGGCGATCCGGAAGCCGTCGTCGGATCGCTGCAGAATGAGATGCGCGCGCTGAACAAAGATGTGCCGTTGTTTTCCGTGCAGACGATGAGTGAGCGCATCGGCGGACAGCTCGCCGCGGATCGCATGATTGCCGTGCTCTTGAGTGTTTTTGGTGGCGGCGCGTTGTTGCTGGCGGCGATCGGGATCTACGGCGTGATGGGTTATGCGGTCGCTCAACGCACGCACGAGATCGGCATTCGCCTCGCGCTCGGCGCGGAGCAACGCGACATACTGAGATTGATCGTTGGGCAGGGAATGGTGCTGATCGCGATTGGCGCCGGGATTGGTCTCGCGATGGCACTTGCGGCAACGCAAGTGTTGAAGAGTTTGCTGTTTGGAGTTAGTGCCACCGATCCGCTGACGTTCGCGTCGGTGATCGTGGTGTTGGTTGGAGTCGCGCTGCTGGCGTGTTACCTGCCCGCCCGACGGGCTACAAAGGTGGATCCGTTGGAAGCATTGAGATACGAATGAAAACCTAACCACAAAGGCACCAAGACACAAATTTTTACGTTTTGTGTTTTTGTGTCTTTGTGGTTGGGATGATTGGGGAAGTCGGGAATTCTAATGGAAACATTACTCAAAGACATTCGCTATGGTATTCGGGGTTTGTTGAAGCGGCCGGGGTTCACGGCCATCGCTCTAATCACTCTCGCGCTTGGCATCGGCGCCAACACCGCGATCTTCAGCGTTGTTAACGCCGTCTTGCTCCGGCCGCTCCCGTTTCAAGATCCGGAGCGGTTGGTGATCGTTTGGGAAGATGCCACTTTCGCCGGCTTCCCGCGCAACACACCGGCGCCTGCAAACTACGTCGACTGGAAAAACCAAAACCAGTCATTCACCGACATGGCGGCCAGCCACGAGACGAGCTTCAATCTCACCGGCGACGGAGAGCCGGAACGCGTGTCCGCGTATGCGGTAAATGCCAACCTGTTTCCACTCTTTGGCGTGCAGCCACTAATCGGTCGCGGTTTTCTGCCAGAAGAAGATCGTCCCGGATCGAATAGGGTTGCCGTACTCAGCTACAGCCTCTGGCAAAGTCGCTATGGCGGCGATCGCAACGTTCTTAACCGCGAGATTCTATTGAACGGCGAGAAGCACTCGGTCGTCGGCGTGATGCCGGCGAGCTTTCAGTTTTTCGAGAGCGATGTGCGCCTGTGGGTGCCGATAGCGTTGGACCAGGAGGAACTAGCGAATCGCGGCGGCCACTATCTGAAGGTGGTGGCGCGTTTGAAACCGGGTGTGGAGTTATCTCAAGCACGGGCAGACATGAACGCGATCATGCGCCGCATCGCGGCGGACCATCCGGGTGAAACGATGGAAGGCAAACTCGGAACAGTCGTGCTGCCGGTGCGCGACGAGTTTGTTGGCGATGCGCGTGGCTCGCTGATCGTGTTGCTGGTTGCAGTCGCTTTTGTACTGCTCATCGCCTGCGCGAATGTTGCGGGATTGTTACTGGCGCGAGCTGTTGGTCGTCGTCGCGAGATTGCGCTGCGAGTGGCGTTGGGTGCAGGGAGAGGACGCGTTGTCAGGCAACTGCTGACGGAGAGTCTCTTGCTTGCAACTGCAGCGGGTGTGCTCGGGACGTTGCTGGCTTATTGGAGTTTTAGTTTTCTTCAGGGCCTTGTTCCCGAACAGATGGCTCTGGCAACAACGCTAAGTCTGGATACTCGCATCCTTGCATTCACACTAATTATTTCAGTGGTGACGGGAATCATCTTCGGCCTTGTACCCGCGCTGCAAGCTGCGAACATCGATTTGAACGATGCTTTGAAACAGAGCAGCACACGCACGACGTCGACTGGTCGCTTGCGCAGTTCGATGATCGTGTTTGAAGTCGCACTGTCGATCGTGCTGTTGGTCGGCGCCGGCCTGCTTATTCAGACACTGTTTCAACTCTTCCGGCAGTATTCAGTACTCGAACCGGAAAAGATTTTGACAATGCGCACCATCCTGCCGCGCGAGAAATATAAAGAGCTACAACAGCGCGACAACTTCTACCAACAGGTGCTGCAACGAGTCGAGCATCTGCCAGGCGTGGTGTCCGCGGGATACACCACCTCAGTGCCGCTCTTGTGGAAAGGTGGGTCGAGCGGCTTTTATCCGGAAGGGCTCAAGTCGCCGATTCCGGGAATGTCGTATGACGCCACTCATCGTCAGGTCAGTGCCAACTATCTACAGACGATGAAGCTACCGTTGCGTCAGGGACGTTACCTGGATAACCGCGACAACGCGCAATCCATGCCGGTTGCAGTCATCAACGAAACCATGGCGCGACAGTATTGGCCCGGCGAGAACGCACTGGGACGCCGCTTCAAGATCGGCGATCCTGATTCAGACCTTCCGTGGATGGAGATAGTCGGCATCGTCGGTGACATTCGGCAGATGGGACTCGACGAGCCCGTCAAGGCGGAGATGTATTTGCCTTACCAGCAGATCACTCACAATCCGTGGTTCATCCCGCGCGACCTCGCGATTCGCACTTCGGGCGACACGTCGAATATCGTGAGCTCGGTGCGACAGGCGATTCGTGAAGTCGATCCGGATCAGCCGGTTTCGAATGTTGCGACGATGGCGGAAGTGCTCGGCACGGAAGCAGCGCAGCGACGCATGGGGATGATCATGCTGGCGGGATTTGCCGCGCTCGCTTTGTTGCTCGCGTCGCTCGGTATATACGGAATACTGGCGTACTTCGTGACGCAACACACGAATGAGATCGGCGTGCGACAGGCGCTCGGCGCCACGCCGCGAAATATTCTGTTTCTGGTGTTGAAGAAGGGAATGGCGTTGACCCTTCTCGGCGTCGTCATCGGGCTTGGTGCTTCGTTTGCGCTGACGCGCTTGATGAGCTCGCTGCTCTTCGGAGTTAACGCTTCGGATCCGTTGACGTTTGTGACAGTGCCGCTGCTGCTCGGGCTCGTTGCTTTGGTGGCGTGCCTGGTTCCGGCGCTGCGCGCGACGAAGATCGACCCCCTCGTGGCACTGCGTTATGAGTAAAAATTCTCGCGCAAAGGCGCAAAGGCGCAAAGCGCTACCGCGTTTCTAAACGGCTTTCTTTGCGCCTTTGCGCCTTTGCGTCTTTGCGTCTTTGCGCGAGACATTTTCTCCAACAGAGGTCTCCATGAACTCTCTAATCAACGATCTGCACTATGGCGTACGGATGTTGTTGAAGCATCCGGGCGTAACGGCGATTGCCGTGATCACGCTTGCGTTGGGGATTGGCGCGAATACGGCGATCTTCAGTGTCGTGAATGCGGTGCTGCTGAACCCGCTGCCGTACAGAGAACCGGATCGGCTCGTGTCGCTCTGGGAGAGCGTTCCGAATCAGGGCCGCTCGCGAGTGGCGCCGGCAAACTTCTTCGACTGGAAAAAGCAGAACACAGTTTTCGAAGACGTCGCCGCATTCGGCCGCAGCTCGTTGACACTTACCGGCGATGGCGAACCGGAACAACTCGTGGGCGCGCGTGCAAGCTCGGGATACTTTGCGGTGGTTGGCATTGAACCGTTTATCGGGCGTGCTTTCACTGCCGAAGAGTACGAACCCGGAAAAGGTCGCGTCATCATTCTGGCCCATACCCTTTGGCAGCGTCGCTATGGCGGTGACCGCAATATCGTCAACCGCAACATCACTCTCGATGGCACGCCGTACACGGTTGTTGGTGTAATGCCCCCGGGCCTCTATCCGGTCTCACCGCTAAACCCTGGCCAGCTCACTTTCGACGAGCAGGAACATAATTTTTGGGTGCCGATGTCGTTCACGGCGCAGTGGGCCGCCGCGCGAAGAGCGCACGTGCTCGGCGTTGTAGCTCGCCTCAAGCCCGGAATCTCGATTCAGCAAGCCACAACAGAGATGAATGCCATTGGCGCGCGACTCGAGAAGGAGTATGCCGAGAATCGCGGTGAAGGAGTTCTCGTCAGTCCATTCATGAACGAGGTGGTTGGCAACGTCAGACCTGCGCTGTTGACGCTACTGGGCGCGGTTGCGGTCGTGTTGTTGATTGCCTGCGCGAATGTGGCCGGACTTTTGTTGGCCCAACATGCCGGACGCAGCAAAGAGATCGCGATCCGCGCGGCGCTCGGAGCAGGCCGAGGTCGTTTGGTGCGGCAGTTCTTTATCGAGGGGTTATTGCTTTCATTGTTGGGAACAATAGCCGGACTCACACTCGCAGCATTGGGAACGAAGGTGTTGTTGCAGTTTGTGCCGGCCAACGTTCCGCGTCTCGCTCAAGTTAGTCTTAACTGGAAAGTGCTTGGCTTCACGATGTTGATTGCACTTGGCACCTGTTTGATTTTTGGTTTGGGGCCCGCCCTGCAGACTTCGAAGCCTGACTTGAATAGTGCGCTGGAGCAAAGCGGTCGCACGTCAGGGCCGGGAGCTAGCAGATTGCGTTTCCGACAGTTCCTGGTTGTGTTTCAGATCAGCTTGGCGGTGATGCTGGTGATCGGCGCGGGACTGCTGATCAAGAGTTTTTGGATGTTGCAGCGAGTCGATCCCGGATTTCAAAGCGAAAGCGTGTTGTCGGCAGAGCTGACACTTACGGTTTCGAAATATACCGAACCGGGGCAGATCAACAACTTTCACAAACAGTTGCTCGAGCGCGTTTCTGCGATTCCGGGAGTGAAGCACGCCACTATCGCTTACGATCATCCCCTCGCCTCGAATTATGTTGATTCGTTTGTAATAGAGGGCAGGGTTTTGCCGCCTGATAGTCGCTCGCAATCGGCTAATTTTGTTCCGATCGGACCGGAGTATTTCGACACGGTTGGCTTGAAACTTGTCAGTGGGCGAAGATTTACGCCACAGGACGATCAGGATCACCCGGGAGTGGTGATCGTCAATGAGTCGTTCGTCAAACAGTACTTTCCCAACGAGAACGCCTTAGGGCAAAGGATGGGACTTGGGCCACCGGGGCGAATCTGGGCCGGCAAAAAGCTCACTTCGTTCGAGATCGTCGGCATTGCGCGCGACGTTAAACTCGCCGGTCTCGAAGCGCCTTCAGAGCCGGCTTATTACGTTCCCGCCTCGCAAGCGCCGCTGCAAGACATGACGATGCTCGTGCGCACGACAACCGATCCGCTTTCGATTGTTGGTGCGCTGCGACAGGCAGTTTGGTCAATCGATCCGAATCAGCCGATCTCGAATGTCAGCACGCTGGAGAAAGTCGTCGACGCGAGTATCGCGCAACGGCGGCTCAACATGTTGCTGATGGGATTGTTTGGTGGCCTGGCGATGTTGCTGTCGGCTGTTGGTATTTACGGTCTGTTGTCGCAGGCAGTGACGCAGCGAACTCAGGAGATGGGAATTCGAATGGCGCTCGGTGCGCAGGTTGGCGACGTGCTGAAGCTCGTGTTGAAGCAGGGCATGACGCTGGCGCTTGCGGGTATAGCAATCGGATTGGTGGCAGCGTTTCTTTTAACTCGGCTGATGCGTAGTTTGTTATTTGGAGTCACACCGAACGATGCGACGACGTTTGTAGTAGTGGCCGGAGTATTAACGACAGTAGCGCTGTTGGCTTGTTACATCCCCGCGCGTCGCGCCACGAAAGTCGATCCGTTAGTGGCACTGCGCTACGAGTAAGTAACTGTAGGGGCGGCCCTCCGTGGCCGCCCCAGTCCCGAACTTCGCATGCTGGGGCGGCCACGGAGGGCCGCCCCTACAATTGCACCTATGATCGAAACAATTCTCACCGATCTGCGTTATGGCGCGAAGATGCTCTGGAAGAGTAAGGGTGTGACGATTGTAGCGGTGGCTTCGCTGGCGATCGGTATCGGCGCAAACTCTGCGATATTCAGTCTCGTCAACTCGATCCTGCTGCGCCCGCGTCCTGTTTCGCATCCCGAACAGCTCGTCGAGATCTACGTCGGCGAAGGCGAACACCCTTACCACACCACTTCTTATCCGAGCTATGTCGACCTCCGCGATCGCAACGAGGTTCTCAGCGGGCTTGCCGCGTATGGCATTAACCAGTTCAAACTCGGCGTCGCCGGTGGCGTCGAGCAGATCTGGGGCGAGACAGTCTCTGGAAACTATTTTGATGTGTTAGGTGTCCCCGCTCAGAAGGGCCGCACGTTTCTCCCCGAAGAAGACTCAGTGCCGGGCAAGAATCCGGTTGCCGTAATCAGCCATAGCTTATGGCAGCGACGCTTTAACTCAGATCCTGATCTCACCGGCAAGACGGTTGATATCAACGACAAGCTGTTAACAGTAGTCGGAATCGCGCCGCCGCAATACATGGGCATGATCCGCGGTCTTGGAATCGACATCTGGATTCCAACAATGACCACGCCTTTGCTCGATCCGGGCGGTGAGCACGTAATAAGCCGCGGTAGCCGCCACTTTATCCTCGTCGGACGCCTCAAACCCGACACTTCCATCGATCAGGCGCGAGCGCGTTTCGACTTGCTGACTCATGAAATGCGCGCCGCCCATCCCGAAGAGTGGATGCAGAAACATCAAGGGACAGGACGCGTACGTGAGTCTTCAATCTCTGTGCTTTCTGAAAGCGAAACGCGCGTTCACCCAGATATGTATTCGGCCGTGTACGGTGTCGCCGCGTTGCTCTTCGTGATCGTCAATCTGGTGCTACTGATCGCGTGCATGAATCTCGCGAGTATCCTGCTTGCCCGCGCAGTGACGCGACGTAAAGAGATCGCAGTGCGGCTGGCGCTCGGCGCAAGTCGTTTTCGAATCATTCGACAGTTGCTGACTGAGAGTGTGCTGCTGTCGTTAATAGCCGGCGGTGCGGGGATATTGCTGGCTGTTTGGCTGCTTAGTTTGTTGACTGCGTTCCTGCCGCCGTTGCCGGAAGGTGTTCGCGTCGCTCTCGATCTACATCTCGACTGGCGCGTTGTGGTTTACACGATCGCCTTTGCAACTATCACGGGAATACTTTTTGGTCTCGCTCCGGCTTTGCACAGCTCGAAGGCCGACGTCTCTACGGTTCTAAAGGACGATTCGAGCTTGTTCACGGGTTTCTACCGCAAATCGCGCCTGCGCATGGGACTGGTGGTGGTCCAGGTTGCTTTTTCGTTACTGCTTTTGGTTGGTGCTGGTTTGGTGTTGCGTAGTCTCGAGAAGATTAGACCAACGAGCCTGGGGTTTGTCTCCGACAACATGCTCGTGGCGCCGGTAGCTTTGGATGAAACGAAGTACGACCGGGTTAAGAGTCAGGAGTTTTTCCGGCAAGTGTCGGAGCGAGTCGCGGCTTTGCCGGGCGTGCAATTCACCAGCATGGCCGATGAGGTGCCCGGCGGCCTTTTGGGGTTTTCGCGCCGGAGTATTGAGATTGAAGGATACAAATCAGGCTCAAACGAGGACATGCAGATTAAGGCTTTCTGGGCCGGTCCAAATTACTTCACCAACATGAAATACCCGATCCTCCAGGGCCGCGATTTTGAGGCGCGCGATCGGGAAGGCGCGCCGTGTGTCGCCATAATCAATGAAGCGTTTGTGCAAAGGTATTTTGGTGGAGGCGCTGCGCTCGGGAAACACCTCATCAAACAAGAGATGTCACGTAATGCTCCTAAAGTGCCGTGTGAGGTTGTCGGCATCATACGCGATAACGCGTGGCAGTCACTGGAGAAGCAGCCACGTCCCTTCTACTCGCTCGCGCTGCAACAGACTAATCAAAAGTCCGCGATGCTGCTGGTGAACACTGCCGGCGATCCGAAGAACTTTATCGTGCCGGTGCGCAATATCATCCGCGAGCTCGATCCAAAAGTAGTTGTGGCTGATGTGCAAACGTTGGGCGACCATCTCAGTATTGGACTCTATCCGTTTCGCATGCTGGGGGTCGTTATGGGTGGTTGCGGTGTGATGGCATTGTTGCTGGCGACGCTCGGGATCTACGGCATCGTCTCCTATTCAGTGGCGCAGCGCACGCGCGAGCTCGGCATTCGCATGGCGCTCGGCGCGTTGCAGAAAGACATTCTGGGGATGGTGATTCGGCAGGGAATGTTTTTGGTGATCGTCGGGTTGGGGCTCGGATTGATATTGTCGATCGCGCTCACGCGGGTGCTGGCGAGTTCATTGATTGAACTGGAGCTCTATTTCCCGGTCAGCGCTACCGATCCTTTGACGTTCGCGAGCGTGACGATCTTGCTCGCGCTCGTCGCGCTGATCGCTTGTTACATTCCCGCGAGAAGAGCGACAGAAGTAGAACCGAGTGTAGCCTTGAGATATGAGTAAATCAGCCACGGATTACACGGATTACACGGATAAAACTTAATCAGTGTAAACCCGTGTAAATCCGTGGCTAATAAATTGGAGTATTTATGACACTCTGGCAGGACATACGTTACGCATTGAGGAGTGTTTTTAAGCAACCAGGCTTTGCGGCCGTGGTCGTGATTACGCTTGCGCTGGGAATCGGCGCGAGCACTGCGATCTTTAGTGTTGTCAATGCTGTCCTGCTGCGACCGCTTCCGTTTCCAAACTCCGACCGACTGCAGGTGGTTTGGGGAAATTACCGCGCCCTCAATATCGAGCGCCTGCGCGCCAAGGCTGCCGAGTACGACGATTACACCAAACAGACACAGGTCTTCGACGCCGTAGCTGCTTACGCGAATCATAGTTTCAACGTTTCGAGTGGCGGCGAACCGGAGCGCATTCGCGGCACTTACGTGTCGGCGAATCTCTTTCCGATGCTCAAAACACAAGCTGCGACGGGCAGAGTGTTTACCGCTGGAGATGAGCGCGTCGTTATCTTGAGCGATGGTTTCTGGCAGCGACGGTTCGCAGGCAAATCCAACATTATCAATCAAACGATCATGCTCGATGGTGAGAGTTACACCGTGGTGGGTGTGATGCCGGCAGGGTTCCAGTTTCCTCATCCGAGTTTTTCGTGGGGTGAGCCGGCGGATGTTTGGACGCCGCTGATTTACACGGCGGATCAGGTGGCAACGCGGCGTGGTCCATACTTTCTCAACGTGCTGGCGCGTTTGGCGCCCGGGATCACGTTGGAGCAGTCTCGTACGCACATGAACGCGCTCGCCGGAAGGTTCGAGCGCGAGCTGAGTGGTTATCGCGGTCCAAACGGTGAGGATGGCGGCTGGCAAATCACCGTCACGCCTTTGCAGGAAGAGATCGTCGGCGGCAGTAAGCGTGCGTTGCTGGTGCTGCTGTTTTCAGTCGGGTTACTGCTGCTGATTGCGTGTGCGAACGTGGCAAATTTGTTGTTGATGCGCTCGGCGAAGCGGCAAAAGGAATTGGCAATTCGCGTAGCGCTTGGCGCGAGTCGTTGGCAGATTGTCAGGCAGTTGTTGGTTGAGGGATTTGTGCTGGCGACACTGGCGTCGGCTTTGGCGATTGTGTTCGTGAGTTGGGGAATCAAGCTACTGGCGGTGCTTGGTCCAGATATCTTGCCACGCGCGCAGGAGGTGAGTATTGATGCGCGTGTGTTTGGGTTTATGGCGCTCGCGGTGGCGGTGATTAGTGTTGGATTTGGTTTAGTGGCTGCCAGGCCTGTCGATCTGAATGAAGCATTGAAGAGTGTCCGTCAGACTGGCGGCGCATATTCGCGAAAGTGGAGCAACGTTCTGGTCGTCGCCGAGGTGTCGCTCGCGGTGTTGTTGCTGGTTGGTTCAGGATTACTGGTGAAGAGTTTGTTGCACTTGCAAAGGACGAACCCGGGCATTGTTGCGGATGAGTTGGTGAGTGTAGAGATCGATCTCTCCGCTGCCACTTATCAAGAAGCCGGCCACGCTTCAGAATTTTACCGTCGTCTCACCGAACAAGTTGAGTCGCTGCCAGGAGTGCAGGCTGCGAGCTTCGGGACGGTGCAGCCGTTGAGCGGCAGCGCCGGCAGTGATCCATTTGCGATCGAAGGACGACAACTCGATCCGGCGAATCTCACGTCCGCAGGTTGGCAACTGGTTGGCCCAAATTATTTTGAGACGCTTGGCATCCCACTCATCAAAGGACGCGACCTGACGCCCGAAGATGTGCAACCGGGCGCGACTCCGGTCGCGGTAATCAACGAAAAGATGGCGAAACGTTATTGGCCGAATGAGGACCCGATTGGGCGACGCATCACGCTTGGTTTGCCGCGTCCGGACAATCCATTCATTATGATCGTCGGAATCGCGAAAGACGTGCCCCATCGCGCGGTTGGTTCACAACCCGAGTCTGACTGGTACACGTCGCGAGTCGTATCACCGCAACGTCATCGCTATTTATTTGTCCGGAGCGCATTGCCGTCCGCTGCGTTGACGACTGCGATTCGCAGCGCCGTGACGGGGATCGATCGTCATCAGCCGTTGACTAGCGTAAAGACAATGAATGAAGTAATCGGAGCGACGACTGCGCCGCGCCGCTTTAATACGTTGCTGCTCGGTGTATTTGCGGCGATGGCTCTGTTATTAGCTGTCTTGGGTATCTACAGCGTGATCTCGTATTCGATTACGTTGCGCACGCAGGAAATCGGAATTCGCATGGCGTTGGGCGCGCGACGGCCCGCGATCCTGATGATGGTGCTCCGGACGGGGATGCTGCTCACGCTCATTGGCGCCGCGCTCGGATTGGCTGCTGCTGTTGTGCTGACGCGCTGGATGTCGAGCCTGCTGTTTGGTGTCACCGCTTCCGATCCATCGACTTATGCGATAGTGCTTCTCGTTTCGTTGGGCGCGGCACTGCTCGCGTGCTCAATTCCCGCGCGCCGAGCGACGCGAGTCGATCCGCTGGTTGCATTGCGCTATGAATAGGACCTATAAGACTAATAGGACCTATAAAACTTTATGCCTCGCATTTTAATCGCCGATGATCAGGCCGATGTTCTGGCCGCACTAAGTCTGTTGCTGAAGGGCGAGCGTTTTCAAATTGAGAGCGCGGCCTCGCCCGAAGGTGTGCTCCGATCTATCGATACGCATGAATTCGATGTCGTGCTGATCGATCTCAACTACGCTCGCGATACAACCTCCGGCAGCGAAGGTTTGGATCTGCTCACGCGCATCCGCGCCGCCGACCCGACGCTTCCCGTCGTCGTGATGACGGCGTGGGGAAGCGTCGATCTCGCGGTCGAAGCAATGCGACGCGGCGCGCGCGACTTCATACAAAAGCCGTGGGACAACGCGCGCCTTCTGGCCGTTTTGCGTACGCAGGTCGAGCTCGGCGAAGCACTGCGACGCGGGCGGAAGTTGGAAGAGGAAAACATCGCGTTGCGCGACAGCGTTTCCGAGGCTTCCAGTGACATACCGAAAGTGGTGGCTGAGTCGCCGGCGATGAAATCGGTTTTGAATCTTGTCGAGCGTATCGGTCCAGCGGATGCGAATGTGCTCATTACGGGCGAGAACGGCACTGGCAAGGAAGTGATCACGCGCGTGCTGCACTCGATCTCGTCGCGCCGCTCCAAGGCGCTGATCTCGTTGAACGCGGGCGCGTTGGCCGAAGGGGTTTTTGAGAGCGAGTTGTTTGGTCACGTGCGCGGTGCATTTACTGATGCGAAGAGCGATCGCGTCGGTCGCTTTGAGCTTGCGGACGGTGGGACGTTGTTTCTCGACGAGATCGGAAACGTGCCGCTGAATCTCCAGGCAAAGCTGCTGCGCGTGCTGGAAACTGGTGAGTTTGAGCGTGTGGGATCGTCGAAGACGCAGAAGGTAAACGTGCGTTTGCTGTCGGCGACTAACGCCGATCTGCACGCTGAGGTCGCGCAGGGACGTTTTCGTCAGGATCTGCTCTTCCGTCTCAACACGGTTGAGATCCGCCTGCCGCCGTTACGCGATCGCATCGAAGACATCCCGATTCTTGCCGAGCATTTTCTGAGAATGCATCGTGGGCGTTATCGCCGTCCAATCATGGGCTTCACGCCCGAAGCGCTGGACGCGTTGCGGCAACACCTGTGGCCGGGCAACGTGCGCGAACTGGACCACGTGATCGAGCGAGCAGTGCTGATGAGCACGGGAAACATCGTGACCGCTTTCGATCTCGCGCTCGAGTCGACTCCCGACGCGCGTCTTTCGGCGCGACTCGAAGAGATGAGTCTCGAAGACGCCGAGCGACTGCTAATCAAAAAAGCCCTCGCGCGATTCGAGGGCAACGCCAACCGCGCCGCCGAAGCCCTCGGCCTCAGCCGCAGCGCGCTCTACCGCCGTCTTCAAAAATACGGCCTCGGTTCTTAGATCTTCGTTTATAGGCCACAGATTACACGGATAAACACCGGATCTGAGTTTTTATCCGTATCAAATCTGTGTAATCTGTGGTTGTGAGTACGCCCGTTAAGTCGCCACCAAAGCAGGTCATATCACTCGCATCTCTCGATCCGGAACTGAGGCGCGGCCATCGTCTGAAATTTGAGAGGCGGATCACGATCCTCGCCGTGTTCGCCGGCTTTCCTGCTGTCGCGTTGTGCGCTTTTCTGCTGTGGTACGACGGTTATTCCGCCCAGGTGCAGTGGACCATCGATCTGCTGCTCGTCCTGCTGTGGCTCGGCGTCGCCTTCAATCTCAAGACCCGCATCGTCCGGCCGCTGCAAACACTTTCGAACATTCTTGCCGCGATTCGCGAAGGCGACTACTCGATTCGCGGGCGCCGTGCGCTCACCGGCGACGCACTCGGCGAAGTGATGTTGGAAGTGAACGACCTCGGCCAGACGTTGCGCGAACAACGACTCGGCGCGATGGAAGCCACGGCGCTCCTCCGCACCGTCATGGCTGAGATCGACGTCGCGGTCTTTGCCTTCGACGGCGACCAGCGCCTGCAGCTCGTCAATCGCGCCGGTGAACGACTGTTGGCCCAACCATCCGCACGTTTGCTGGGCCGCACCGCCGACGAGCTCGGACTCTCCGCTTGTCTCAACTCATCCGCGGGCGCGGCGCCGCAGACGATGCAGATGGTCTTTCCCGGCGGTGTGGGACGCTGGGACATTCGTCGCAGCACGTTTCGCGAAGGTGGCGCTCAACATCAGTTGCTGG
>Ga0207670_10000941_pt1 | contig 15339 bp, 11 predicted proteins | sample KBSS23HmetaG_FD_184339 | JGI IMG/M metagenome (GOLD analysis project Ga0207670, IMG submission 184339) | Switchgrass rhizosphere microbial communities from Kellogg Biological Station, Michigan, USA - KBS S2-3H metaG (SPAdes) (version 2) | ecosystem: Host-associated > Plants > Roots >... | reverse complement strand
TGGGACTATTACCGGGATGCCGCGCCCAGCCGTCCCCTTCCCCAGCCCCCGAAAACCCCGCCGACGCGGCCGCTGCGGCAATTCAAACCTCATCGGTTCAATCCAATCCCCGGGGCACCGATGATCTCGATGACCCGCATCCGCGCGCCCGGACGCTTGCAGGTCGCTGACGCTTTCGCCGGAATTCTGTTCAGCCTCGACAAGACCGGCGCAGTCACCGCGAAGGAAAAATTCAACTCTCCCGTAGTCAGTATTGCTCAAGGCCAGCGTCGTTCGTATGTGACCCTCATCGGCAGGATTTTTCCATCGGATGCGCAGGAGGGAGCGGTCCTGGTGTGGCCGGATGGATCGGAGCGTGGCCCCCGGCCGTTGCTGGAAAACCTTCGACGCCCAACCGACGCAATCGCGGCCGACTTGAATCAGGACGGGCGCGAGGATTTGGCGGTGTGCCAGTTCGGAAATCGACTCGGACAATTCTCCTGGTTCGAAAATAAGGGCGATAACCAATATGAAGAGCACGTGCTCCTCGATCGCCCTGGAGCCCTCACGGTCAAAGCCATCGATTTGACCCGGGACGGCCGGCCGGATTTGCTGGTCCTGACCGGCCAATCACGGGAAGCTCTCTACCTTTTCACCAATGAAGGACAGGGACGGTTCACCTCGAAGGCGCTCATCGAAAAGCCGCCGAGTTGGGGATTCGCCTCGTTTGAACTGGTGGACATGAATCGCGACGGGTTTACCGATGTGCTGACGGTCAATGGCGACAACGGTGATTTCGCCGTCCCCTTAAAGGCCTACCACGGCATCCGGCTCTATCGGAACGACGGGACGAATCAGTTCAAGGAGGTTTTCTTTTATCCGATGCACGGGGCTTACAAAGCCATCGCGCGCGACTTCGACGGGGACGGAGACACGGATATCGCCGCGGTGGCGTTCTATCCGGATTTCGAGAGCGCAGCGCCGGAGGGATTCGTCTATCTCGAAAACATCGGTGATGACAAGTTTGTGGCCAGCACGTGCGACGAAGCGCTCTTCGGCCGCTGGATGACGATGGACGTCGGAGATCTCGACGGCGACGGAGACGACGATTTGGCTTTGGGTTCGTTTGTCAAAGGTCCCACGACCGTACCGATCTCGGCGTCGCGGCGGGAACAATGGCGCACCAATGGCACAGCGGTCCTCTACTTGGAAAATCTAAAACGTTAGCCCGCGGCCAAGGGATGGCCGAGGGTCGACCGGTCAATCAGCGGCGAGGAGCTTCTCCCACAACTTTTCGTTGATGAGGGCTTTCTGCACGAGTTCGGTGTCCTGTTCCACTTTGGGCTGGATGTTGGCGTTGATCGGCAGCGTGATGGTGAGATGCGTGCCTTGGCCGGGCACGCTGGCGGCCTGAATTTTCCCGCCGTGGTGATGCACGATGAAGTAAACGGCCATCAGATTAATTCCATACTCCATCGGGGTATCGGAGCGGAGGGCGAATGGATCGAAGATGACCCGCAGCGATTCCTCAGGTAAACCCGGCCCGTCATCGCGGATTTGCAGGCGGATGGTTTCGCGTTCCAATTTCTCTGCCGTGATTAGGACATGCGCGCCGGACGAGAGACTGACCAATTCGTCGCGCACCAGGAGCTGGATCATTTTCCGAATCTTGCTGCGATCGGCAATGATTTCCGGCAGTTCGGCACTGATGCGATTCTCCACCGCCAGCGACTTTGAGGTCAGCTCACCCTGGAGTCCCTCGATAATCGAATCGAATTCGCGTTTCAATGAGACTTGATCCTCAAACGCGCCCGAAGCGCAATCGGAGGCGCTCCACAAGTCGCGCAGCAGTCCGTTGATCTTTTCGATTTGTCCCTGGACACTTTCGTAGTAATCGCGCCAGAAGCCCGGGTTGCGCAAGCTGTTGAGGTCGAGCTTTTCCTCCCGCAACTTCGTCGGGGCCAGATCGAGGAAAGTTTTGACGGCCACCAAAGAGTTGCGGATGTGATGACTAAGGCCGGCCGCCAGCAAGCCCAGTCCGATCACGCGATCGGCAATCATCACGTTGTGCAGAACGGAGATCTTCTCCTTCAAAAGCTGGTCGCGCTCGCGCTGAACGATAAAAAATTCCAGCCCGCGCTTGAGAGTCGACTCAAGCTGCGGCGGATCCCAAGGCTTGGTCACATACTTGTAAATGGCCCCCGTATTGACCGCCGCGATGGCCGCATCCATGTCCGAGTAGGCCGTGGCAAGAATGCGGATGATGCGCGGGCGCAATTGGCGGGCCTTTTCCAGGAGCCAGGTTCCTTTTTCACCCGGCATTCGCTGGTCGGTGATCAGGATGCCGATCTGCTCCTGATTTTCCTCCAGCATTTTCAGGCCCTGCTGGGCACTGGCCGCGGTCAATATGCGGAACTGGTCCTCGAAAGCCCGAGCGAAGTACTTCAGTGACTTCTCCTCGTCGTCGACGTAGAGAATCGCGTACTTCTTATAATCGTAAAGGCTTTGCATGGCCGTCGCGTTTTCTACGGTTGCAGGACGCAGTCTGCCGATTTGGCCGGAAATTCCAAAGTAAATTCACAGTATTTTCCCGGGTCGCTCCGGACGGAAATTCGTCCCCCGAAATCGCGCACGATCCGATAACAAATGCTCAAGCCGAGGCCCATTCCCTGGCCGACGTCCTTGGTCGTGAAAAATGGATCGAACACCTTGTCCAAAACCTTCGGATCGATCCCTTCCCCGTTATCGCGGACAAGAATCGTGCTGGTCTGATCATCCACCCTCCCAACAATTTCAATGACCGGCCTCCCTTCGGGAAACGCCTTGTTCTTCAGCGCGTCCAGGGAGTTTTGCAGAAGGTTGATCAAGACCTGGATAATTCGGTTTTTCTCCGCCCAGACAACCTGCTGGGACGACAGATCCACCCGAACTTCGACCCGCTCCTTCCACTCCCGGCTCAGCAGCCGAAGGGATGCGTTCACCGCGTCAGCCACGTTCACGGCATCTACTTCGAGGCCCCCTGGATGAGTGAAGGTCCGCAGGTCGGTGACAATCGATTTCACCCGGATTATCCCGTCCTCAACGTCCTTCAAGATCTCGGCATAATCGTCACGCTCGACATCCGGGAGCAAGCGTGCCTTGCCCCGCAAGGTGAACAGCCCCGTGGTCACGAAGTTCAGCGGATTGTTAATCTCATGGATAATACCCGCGCTAAGACGTCCGAGTGACGCGAGCTTCTCGCTCTGGACAAGTTGCGATTCTGTCTCCTTCAAATGTTCAATCGCGCTCTGCAGTTCGTGATTCTGCCGGGCAAGTTTTCGCTGAAAATCAAGGGACTCCACCAGGTTCCTCACTCGCACATGCAGCTCCGTCGTTGAAAAAGGCTTCGGCAGAAAATCACTTGCTCCCGCCCGCAGTGCGTTCAGTTTCGTCTCCTCGTCCACGTGGGCGGTGATCAAAATGATGGGGACACCCCTTGTCGCCGGTGCAGCGCGAATCTCCCGGCAGGCCTGCAGTCCATCCTTCTTCGGCATCATCATGTCCAGCAAGACAATATCCGGCTCGCAAACAGCCGCCTTGTCCACGGCCTGTTGGCCGTCGGTGACAGCAACGATGTTGTAATGTCCGGAAAGCTCCGAGCTGATGAACTTCAACATGTCGGGCTGATCGTCCGCAATCAATGCGGTGAAGGAATGCGCGCCTTTCGGCGCCGACACATTCGGCGCGGTCGGACTCTTGTCCGCGGCGACGCCCCCAAAAAGGTTCGCCCGGTGGTAAAGGTTGGAGAGCCATTCCTGGTTCGAGACCGTCCCACCCGCCGGCGCGGATTCCGATGGTGCCGAGTTGGCAGGCATGGCCGCGGCTCCCGTGCCGCCCGCCGGCTCCCCCCTGGGACTTGGTGGAGCAACGGTTGGCGTCACCACCGCCGACAAATCCGCTTCGATGTAGGGCATGCGAATGGTGAAGGTCGTGCCTTGTCCTTCCACGCTGTGGACCGCGACAGTTCCACCGTGAAGTTCTGTCAGCTCTTTGACCAGGGCCAGGCCAATGCCGACGCCCTGGTATTTTCGCCGGGACGAGCTGTCGACCTGGAAGAATCTGGAAAACATGTTGGGCAGATCCTTGGCCGGGATGCCTATGCCTGTGTCGGAGACGCGCAAAACGAGTTCCTCCTCTTCCCGGTCAACCTTCATTTCGACCCGTCCGTTCTCGGGCGTGAACTTGAGGGCGTTAAATTGAAGGTTCAGGACAATCTTTTCCAGCTTGTCGCGATCGATCATGACCGCTTTGACATTGGGAGAAATCGTTACGACCAAATCGATGCGCCTGTCCTGGGCCATCTGGCGGGCCGCGCTGGCCAGCCCATTCAAGAAGGGCTCAACTGCGACCGCCTCGCGACGAACCTCCATCACTCCGGATTCCAAGCGGACCAAATCCAGCAAGTCATTGATCAGCTTCAACAGTCGCAGCCCGTTGCTTTGCATCGTCTCGAGCAGACTGACCACGCTGGGATCCAGCGACGTCCGGTAGCGGGCGAGAATCGTTTCGAGGGGCGAGATTATCAAGGTGAGCGGTGTGCGCAACTCGTGGCTGATGTTGGCAAAGAACCGGCCTTTGATTTGATCCAGCTCCTTGAGTTTCTGATTGCTCTCTTCCAGCTGGGCCCGGTTGGCGTCCAACTCGAAGCGCAATGAAAACTCCCGGAAACGCTGCTTCTCGGCAAAATAGGTGCCGACAACAACGATGACATCCATCAGGGCAATGAAATAGAAATTGTTGAACAGGACCTTGGGCTCGGCGGGAACGGGAGAGATTATTCCCGCCACGATGTATATGACCACGACCAAGCCGCAGGCGATGACGCTTTCCAAAACCGTCCAGTGCAGAACAGCTCCGACGGCGAGCAGCACCAGATTGAGGCCGGCGTAATATGGTGATTCGAAACCCTCCGTCACCGCGATCATCACGGCAATGAAGACAACCGGGATCAACGGAACGACCACACCAAAGAATCGAACGCTGCGAGTGCCCAATTGAGTCAGGAGGAACCCAAATATGACTCCTTCCACGGCGGATGTCGCCAACCGGAGGAAGAAGAAGGGCCAGACCTGCTCCCGATAGACGAACCAATCGAGCAAGGTTCCGGGGGGCATCAGAAAGATGACAAGCAGGCAGCCGACTTTGACATTTCCCAGTCGCTGCTGTTGCACGTAGGTGCGAAACGCCTGGAGCATTTCGCTCGTGCGACTCTCATTGGCAAAGGCTGGTGCGGCGGCTTCCACGTCGTTAACGCTCGGGTTTTTTCGCCTCGAGATAAATGTTCACGCCGGTGGCGTCAGCGCTCAGGACGCATTCATCGGCCGCCAATTGCTCCGGCCGTGTTGCGATTAACTGAGCCGACGTTCGATAGATCAAATGCCAGTCCATCAGAAAATCCATGACCAGAGGCCATGGGTTCGAGATATGGACATTGGTCGAAAGATAAATCCCGCCCGGTCGAACCCATTCAAATAGCTGCGTTGACAGACGACGGCACACCGGGTCCGTCAGGTAATCAAAAAGGCCGGCGCAATAGACAAAATCGTATTGATCGCGGAACGAACGCGCTGAACTCCCGTTTCTTTCTCGAAGAATGGCCATGACGGACTTCTTGACGAATTCGATCGGCGTGTGCCGCTGACACTGGCGTTTTATTTCCGAAAGCTGCGTCTTGGTCCGTTCAATGGTTTCCTGATTGAAGTCCAGCAACGTAAACTCCACCCGATCGGCATAAGGCCGCTGGCGGAGAAATTCCTGCACCTCGACCGCGGGACCGCATCCCAGACTGAGGATGCGCGCAGTCCGACGGGCGCTGATGGCGCGCACGGCGATGTCGGCAATCTTTTGCTCCAGGTATTTGAGGCGGTTCCGATGGGCCTGGGCGGGAGGCTGGGCCAGAAACCAGACATTGATCAATTGGGCAAACAGCGTCGCTCCCTCGAGAGGATCGCGTGAAATCATGTTCACCATCTCGTAGTCCCCGGCGTAACCCAGCGGCTTCCGAAAGGTTCGGTGGAGAAATGGCGCTCCCAGCAGAAAAGGGTGCAGCTGCCGCCGCGCAAAGGCACGGTGGGCAGGACGCCAGTCGGGGCCGGCAGCTGATGCCGCCCACTCAAATTTTTCAAACAGCGTGTTCAAAGTCGAAGTGGTCCGCTCTCCCACTTTCCGTGCCCATTCCCGACGCCGCATGCCTAAATCGCGTCCCGCATCTCCGTCGAAGTCCAATTCGACCCGCGAAAGCCACATCTCGAGGTCGGACAACAAGGTGAAAAGGTCCGCCACCGCGACCTTGAAGCCGGCCTGAACGTGACAATTCTTCTGCCAGTACCCAAGGAAAGCGTCAAATTCAGCCGGAGCATTCCCCGCATCCTGGCGCAGAACGGCTTCCTCGACCCAGGGTTCATTCAGATTTGCTGCACAAATTGTCCGCGTCCCAGCCAGGGTAACCGCGGTGATCGTCGCCTGCCCGATATAGGCAGGGCGTTCACCCAATCTGACCCGAAAATCATTGAGCACCTCTGAGGTCCTCAAGACTCCATCCGTGGAAATTAGTTCGAAGCTAACTTCATGCCGATCCAAGTGAAGCGGAATTCCATGCACCTCGAATCCTTCCGCGTTGACGAAAGAGATGGCGCCGTAGGCGTCTGAAGGCAGGCTGACTTTTCCAAGGTCCATGAACTACTGATCAGGAAAAACAATCGGAGCGCCTGAGCCGACCGTCCGGCACAACGAATTCGCAGGCGCCGCACGCCTGATCGTTGCGTTAACATACTTATATGGAACAGCGCTCCTCAAAACCGAAACGTCGTCTGCAACAGGATCGCCAGGGCATCGTCGATTTCCCGCGTGGGATCTGTGCGGCCCCCCGGATGAAACACATATTGCAAGCTCGGTTGCAATGTCCACCACGCCGTCAGTTGAGCCTTATAGGAAACTTCAACGACTCCTTCGTAATCGGGCTCGGGAGCGCCGATGGCCCGGTACGCATTTCCCAAATCGTCGCTCATCTTGAGGTACGATCCGGCCACGCCCAGTGTATCCCAGTCGCGAGTGGGAATCAGGCCCTTGTAGACCAGCCCGCCGTCGATGCCGAGTTCGGTGAGATTCCGATCCCCCGGGGCGCCCGCCACACGGAAAAATCCAACGAGCCCCTGGCTCGCCGGATCATCCTTCTCCTGTTCCCGATAAAGCTGCTGATCAATCAGCGCGTAGACGCCGTAGTTGCCAGAGTTCTGGGTCACGCTCCCCGGGGGAATGACGCCAAAGGCGGACAAGGCGGCTTCGTCGATGCTGGCATAGTCGTCCGTGTGATAATAAACGCCGACCTTGAAGTTGCCTTTAAGGCCCGTCTCCCCATCCCCTTGATTCAGGCGGTAACCGACCTCTCCATAAATGAGCGCGCCTTCGGCCTCATTGAGGTTAACCCGGGTGCCGGACCAACTCGTATCCGGCAGACCATCATAGACCCCCGCCTGGACGACCCAGTGCGGGGACGGATCGACCCGCAAACGAGCGCCGGGCGCTCCATAAGGCGTCGACGCCAGGGCATGATGTCCGGGCGCCAGGCCCGGGACATCCCAGACGTTGAACGCGAGCGTCGGATAAAAAAATGTTTGATTCAAAAACGTGATTCCCGCCAGGGAATTGTAGAACTCCGGCAGGATGAAATCGCGATCAATGGCCAGCTGCCCCGCCTTGATGGAGACGCGGTCCCGTAAAAACTTCTGCTCGTAATAGAGTTCCCAGAGGCGCAAGGAGTCCGGAAAATCCAGCAAGCTCACCTTGTTGAGATCCCCGACGCGATACCGGGAAAACTCCCGCGTGTTGTGAATGTAAAGCGAGCTGGCGGCTAAGGTGCCGCCATGATAACCCACCAACTTATCCGAGTTCAGGCTCATCATCATGAGCATCGCCCCTTCCCACTCGCTGCCCACATCGATCCCGCCACTGACGTTGTTGGCCAGGGCCCCAAACCAGACAAACTCGAAATCCACCCCCCGCTTTGACAAATCGGTGCGAAACCCGCCCCAGTCGCCCAGGAGATAATCCTGTTCCAGAAACCGCATCGTGGCGGATTTCTCGGGAGGCGGTGTTTCGGCCGCGTTCACGGCGGTAAACGGCGCCACGCACATCAACGCCGCCAGCAACGAATTTCGATCACTGCGTGTTTTCTTCATAGTGTATCTGACATCCCGCTAAGTGCTCGCGGCACTTCCTGGAATGGGTCCAGATCTACATATTCCACACTCGTTTTGTTCTTTTGGGAAATGACCGCACCATGAGTTCTCCTAGGCCGCCGAACGCCGGAATACCCCGGTGGCCATGCCCCACAAGAGCCGGCCAAATGTGGAAAAATAGCTACGCGTGATGTCCGACGACAGAAATGCCAGGTAGACATCATTCGATGGAATCGGATTGTTGGAGGCGAAATAAAGGAACTTCTCGGATCCGCGATACTTCGATTTGTGAAAGGACAGCCCTTTGAAATTGTAGATGTCGTTTCCATACCGCTCGCTGAGTTGAAAGAATATCTTCGCCCCGCGATCGTCGTTGTATTTGCCGTCCTCCAGTTTCACAAAGGGCGCCAGGCACAGGTTGAGCACCTCAATACCCTCCGGGCGAAATTTCTCCGCGGCGGTCATGTGAATCGCCGTGGCCAGCCGCCCAAACCGCGTTTCGTCGCAGCGCGAAATGTTCGCTGAGTAGCCATAAACCTTTCCATCCCGATACATCGGATCATAGAAAACGAATCCCGCCACCCGGCCGTCCCGATCGTAGGCAACGTATTTTCGTACGTCCTCTTCACGGCTGAAGACGGGGCGTCGGGCATAGATCCAGATTTCACGATCATTCACTTTCTTTCCGCCAATCCATCGACGCGACACATCAGAAAGTTGTTCGGCATTGACCGTCTCAATGGGATCTTCCCGAATGACGATCCCTTCACGCTTCGCTTCGTTCCGGGCGCGCTTGACCAGATCCAATTCCTTCCAGTTGCCGAGGGTGTTGTAAGTCTGAACCGGGATCTCTGCTTCAAACCCGATGCAGTTGGCTTTGAATCCGAGCTGGCGAAGCGCCGTCGCGCAATCTTCCGAAACCACCGCAAACGCCGCGCGGGATGTCACCGTCATGAAGGCTCGAACCAGCGTCACCAAATCCTCGCGCGCGCAGAGCGGATCGGATAACACTACCCGCACGCCCCGTCGGGCGAACACGGGGTGAATCACTGTGGTAAATGCAACGAAGCCCGTGGGATGAACAAAGTACTCCATCCCGTCCTGCAACGTGGCGTAGGAGAGCGCTTCGCGCCCGTATCGCCGCAGGAAAGGAGATAGCAAAGTCCATTTTTCCCGGGCACCGAGCGCTTTGGCCTCAGCACCCTCAATAATTCTGGATTCCATCAGTCGGCCCCTTCCCTCCCTGCCTGGCGCTGCTCGGCCGAGATTACGGCGCCAGATTCTCCAAGGCCCAATCTGCAGTCAGGGCGAAGACTTGATCTCGGTTACGGTCGAGATGCCCCACATGACCGTTGCCGGGAATGATATGCAAGCTTTTCTTGCACATCAGCGCGTTGTACAGCAAATGCGCCGTTTCCGGTGAATCCAACTGATCTTCCTCGCCCCACAAAACGAGCGTCGGAATCGTGATATTGGAGACGCGTTCGATGGTGTTAACGAAGAACGAATGCGCTCCTCCCGGAAACGGGAAGGCTCGAAACGCTGCCGTCGACAAGGGACTCGAACGCAACTGACGTTCCACTTCGGGGTCGGCGGCCATTTGGACGCTCTCCAGGAACTTCAACAACGACAAACGAAGATCCTTGCTGGTCACGGCGCGTTTCAGCCGGCCCAGTTGAACAAGGCCCTTCAATACCAACGCCGCCGCCCAAGGCATGGAAGTTCTCACCGTCGCGTCCAGCGTTACCAATGCCTTCAGCCGCGGCTCAACCAGCGCGCATTCGAGGATCGCTGTTCCGCCGGACGACAACCCAAATGCTCCAATACGACCCGCGTCCACTCGCGGATGGACGGAAAGGAACTCCACCGCCGCGCGCACATCAGCCACCCATTGCGGCATGTCCACATAAAATCGTTCGCCGCCGCTTTCCCCATGGCCATGCATGTCGATGGCCAGAGTGGCCACGCCCTTCTCGCAAAGGCGTTCGCACATTTCGAAATAGTTTTCCTTGTACTCACCGGCGCCATGGCAAACGATTATGGCCGGCGCCTGGTCGGTTCCTGGCGGCAGAAAAAGCACGCCGGCCAAGGTCTCGCCCAGTGAATCAAAGGAAACTTTCTGGCGGTTCGAGTTCATCGCTCTGAACAGAGAAGCTGTTCGAATGCCAAAGGAGCGATGCCCTAACGAGGAGCCCCAGTCGGACCCGGCAATCCTTGCAGCCCAAACAGTCCATTCTTACGAACATAGCTGCAGACTAGGGTTTCCCCCGACTCTCTCACAGTCCGCAATACACCCGATGGGCAGATCAGGGCCGGGGACCGGAAGAAGTCGCCCTGTTTCAGCCGCTGGGAAGAATCTGCCGCCCCAATAAGCTATGCCGCAATACAGGCTTTCAACGCAGAGAGAAACGCTTCCACTCTTTCCCGCCTCGACGTTTCTCCCATCAGCCCCACCCTCCAAATCTTCCCTTTGAGCGGTCCCAGCCCCGCCCCGATCTCGATATTGAATTCGGCGAGCAACCGCTTGCGCACGGCACCTTCATCCGCTCCCGGGGGGACAGAAACCGCATTTAGCTGCCAAAGCTGATGGCCTTCCTGCGACGCTATCGCCAATCCCAACCTCTTTAACCCATCCACCAGCAGCAGATGGTTGTCTTGATGCCGCTTCCATCGATTCTCCAACCCCTCCGCCAGCACCAACCGCAACGCTTCATGAAGCGCATAGTTCATGGAGATCGGCGCCGTGTGATGATAGACCCGCTCCTGACCCCAATAGCTCGCCAGCATGTTCACATCCAGATACCAGCTTTGGACCTTCGATTTGCGCTTCGTCGCCACATCCATCGCCCGCGGGCTGAGAGACACCGGCGATAACCCTGGCGGACAACTCAGGCATTTCTGCGTCCCGCTGTAGACCGCGTCGATGTTCCAGTCGTCGATGCGGACCGGACATCCCGCGAGGGACGTTACGGTATCGAGCACCATCAGCGCTCCGGCTTCGTGAGCCAATCGGGAGATCTCTTCGACCGGCGTCAATGCGCCGGTGGAAGTTTCCGCATGGACGACCGCCACAAACTTCGGTGGCCGGCCTTTGAAAGCTTTTAGAGTTTCCGCCACCTGGCCCGGTTCGATGATACGGCCCCAGGGAGATTCCACCTTCGTCACTTTCGCGCCGCACCTCTCCGCCACATCAACCATGCGCGTGCCAAAGACTCCGTTCACACCGATCACGACTTCGTCGCCGGGTTCGATCAAGTTAACTAGGCAAAACTCCATTCCCGCGCTACCCGTGCCGCTCACCGGAAAAGTCATTTCATTTCGCGTCAGGAAAACCTGTCGGAGCATGTCTTTAATCTCGTCCATCATCTTGACGAAAACCGGATCCAGGTGGCCCAGCAAAGGCAGCGACATGGCCTTGAGCACCGAGGGGGCGACGTCACTCGGTCCCGGTCCCATCAGAAGGCGCGGTGGCGGCTGAAAGGGTGGATATGCAGTCATGAGAGCGAGACTAAGAGCCGCGGCCCAAAACGCCAAACCGAAAAGTCGACGGTGGCGCCCGCATCCCTGCGGGCTGGTCACGAAGCCCTTCGACAAGCTCAGGGCAGGCTTCCAGCTTCGCTTGCACCCACTGGATTCACATCCTTGGTTCCTTTCACGTTTCCGGTGCACGGGCGGCAGGATGCCGCATCACCGGCACGCGGGGATGCGTGCGCTACAGAAAAAAGTCTGGTCTCCGCCATAATCTTACGTCTACTGGGTTTGATGCCTCCAACCTATGAAGCCATCGTCGTGGGACTGGGTGCCATGGGCAGCGCCTCGCTTTTCCATCTCGCCCGCCGCGGCCAACGCGTCCTGGGACTCGACCAGTTTGCCCCGCCCCATACGATGGGATCGTCCCACGGCCTGACCCGCATCATTCGCGAAGCGTATTTTGAGCATCCCATTTACGTTCCCCTGCTCCAGCGCGCCTATGAACTCTGGCGCGAACTGGAATCCACGTCCGGCTTGTCGCTCTTCCAACAAACCGGTGGCCTTATGATTGGCGCGCCCGACAGCCTGGTCGTGAACGGCGCACTTCGCAGCGCCCGAGAACACGGACTCAAGCACGAACTTCTCTCCGCTCCGGACGTTCGAACGCGTTTCCCGGCGCTCCATCCCGCCGATGACATGCTCGCCGTCTTTGAACCTCGTGCCGGAGTGCTCTTTCCCGAACGCTGCATCTCGGCCCATCTGGACGGCGCCCGCCGGCTCGGCGCGGAAGTCCATTTCAATGAGTCCGTCATTCGCTGGGCCCTCGCCGACAGCGGCGGCGACTTGACGGTGCAGACCCAAGCCGGCGATTACTCGACTCGGCGCCTGATCGTTTCGGCCGGGGCATGGGTCTCGCAACTCGTTCCTGAACTGGCATTGCCGTTTCAGATCGAACGCCAGCTCCTCTTCTGGTTTGCCCCACCGGACAAGCACGCGTTCTTCGCCCCGGACCGCTGCCCAATCCACCTCTGGCAATTTGATGGCTCCCGCTTCTTCTACGGTTTCCCGGACACGGGCGATGGCGTAAAGGTGGCCCGGCATCACGATGGGTGCACCACGACACCGGAAGGAGTCTGCCGCGAAATCTCCGCGGACGAGGTGGAGGACATGCGAACGGTCGTCCGGCGTTTTCTGCCCGACGCAGACGGGCCTCTCCGTGACGCCACGGTCTGCATGTATACAAATACGCCGGACGGCCACTTCTGGATCGACCGTCATCCCGAGCACCCGCAGGTCCTGATTGTCAGCCCATGTTCCGGTCATGGGTTCAAGTTCTCGGCGGTGATCGGCGAGATTGTGGCCAAGGTCATTAATGACGAGGAATCAGGTTCGGACCTAAGTTTGTTCCGGCGACGATAAATCTTAAATTCTTTGCGGGATTTTTGGCCGGCGGGCGTGTTTCCCTATGTAAGATGGAAATAGACTGAACTATCCATGAAGAGCTCATTAACCCATTTGCCTGCCGCTATCCTGCTGATGCTGCCGTGGATGACCCTGGCGCAAAATCCCATTCCGCCACGGCCATTGCCGCCCACGGGGAACCCAACCGTAAATCTGTCGAGTCCGGTGCCCGCGTCGCTCCCGGGGGCGCCCCTTTCTTCATCGACCCAGGTTTTTCCCAAGTTCGACCTGGACTTTCCCGGTGGGACACCGGACCTGCTCGTTCGAATGATTGCGGAAGCCACGGGTCACCCCCTCAACGTCATCATTCCCGAGGATCTGGCCAGCACAAGCATTCCGGCCATCAAACTCCGGAATGTCACGGTGCCCCACGTTTTCGGGGCTTTGTCCCAGGCCAGCCGCCGGGAAGTGGCCCGAATTAACGGATATAACCCGAGCATGCCTGGAGGGGCGCCCACTCCGGTTTATCAAATCCACACGACGTCCTACGGCTTCTTTACCCAGGGAGATCAGAATCCGGATTCCGTCTGGTACTTCCGGGCCGAGCGACCGGCGATCATTCCGGACCCCGTGCCCCCTGTTCGGCCAAAAGTTTGCCGATTTTTTCAGTTGGGTCCTTATCTCGATGAATACAAAGTCGAGGATATTACGACCGCAGTCGAAACTGCGTGGACCATGCTTGGCAAGACCAACGAGGATCAACCGGAGATGAAGTTTCACAAAGACACCAAGCTTCTCATCGTCGTTGGCTCGGAGGGGAAAGTGGCAATGATCGATTCCGTCTTGCAAAGCCTCACGCGATCCCCGGTCGCGATCGACCCGGCGACCGGCCTGCCTGTCTCCGGCGGCCGACCGGGAAGAATAATACCACCACAGATTGGCCAACCACTCCGTCAGTAGCCCGCCCCTCGAAGCCTGGCTCAGCGATCGCGCCCCGACTTGGGTTCGACCCGCTAGCCAGACCGGCAAAATGCGCGCCACCGTCGGGCCAGCCGCGTCCATCTCTGGACTGACCACCCGCATGGCGAAAGGCGAAGAGATGGCTTTTCGAGAATTTCACGAGGCCTACTTCACGCGTCTCTTCCATTACTTGCTCGTCGTTTCCGGCGGCCGGGAAGACGCGGCCAAGGATGCCCTGCAATCCACATTTTTGCGCGTGGTCCGACACGCGCGACGTTTTGACTCCGATGACGCGTTCTGGTGCTGGCTGACGGTGCTGGCCCGGAGCGCTCTCGCAGATGAGGATCGCAAGAACCGCAGGTACCGCTCCCTGGTGGAACGATTCATCGCCCAACTGACACCGCGCCCGGCGATCGACTCCAGCCCGGACATTGGCGAGAAGCAACTCGTCACGTTGCTCGAGCAAAATCTGGCCGCTCTTCCTCCTGCGGATCGTGCATTGCTTGAAAATAAATACTTCGAGCACCAATCCGTGAAGGCCATCGCCGAAGCATCTGGATCCACGGAGAAAGCCGTCGAATCCCGTCTCGGGCGTGTTCGGCATCACCTCAAGGAACTCATCCTGGCTCAATTGAAAAAATGAAAACGCAGTCTGATCCCGAACGTCTCCTGGACGAAGTACTCCTCGAAGAGAGTGCGTTCGAGGCCACCACACTCGCCGGGGCGCTACGCGAAGTGCGCCGCAAGCAGGCTCGCCGCGTTCGCAACAAAGCTGCCGCTCTTTTGGTTTCCACGTTGCTTGCGGTGACAGCGGGTCTCTGGGTGACCGGTCCATCCGCGCGTCAGAGCCGGCTTCCCGGCATCCAGCCTCCGTCTACCTCTGTCGCCGTCGTCCATTCCAAACCATTGACCAGCGAGACGTGGGTTGATTCCTCTCGCTTTCACACTCCCACCATCGAATCGATGTCAGATATCCCAGTGGTCGCCTCCCATCCGACCAGGGCTGTGCAGCAGATAGACGATGGCGAACTCTTCGCCCTGCTCGATGGCCAGCCGGCAGCTCTTGTCCTTCCTTCGGATGGCACGTCCCCGGCATTGGTCCTGGTTTCCGAAGAAGACCAGCCGAGCAGCCTTCCTTGATCGATGAATTCACGGCTGCGTGAGCAGCTGGCGCATCCGCTCATCGCGCGCCCAATCAATGGGTTTGGACCCGTTCTGGAGCGGGGAGGCTTTATTCGCCCCATGTTTTACCAACCACTCCACAACAGCATGTTTTCGGCCCTGGACGGCAACGAAGAGCAGCGTGTGTCCG
>Ga0207670_10000939_pt1 | contig 15348 bp, 7 predicted proteins | sample KBSS23HmetaG_FD_184339 | JGI IMG/M metagenome (GOLD analysis project Ga0207670, IMG submission 184339) | Switchgrass rhizosphere microbial communities from Kellogg Biological Station, Michigan, USA - KBS S2-3H metaG (SPAdes) (version 2) | ecosystem: Host-associated > Plants > Roots > Rhizosphere... | reverse complement strand
TCCCTCTCTCCGCACTTAATGGTAAATTTACTAATATTGTTGGCGTATCATTGGGTTTTGCAGGAATCGGGCTTTTTATCATGATTCTTGTTGGGGGATTTAAATTTATAACTTCGGGAGGAGATCCAAAAGCTGCAGGCGCTGCAAAACAGACCCTTACCTTTGCAATTGTTGGAATGGTATTAATCGCTTGTTCATATTTAATAATCAAAATTATTGGACAGTTCACTGGAGTAACCAATATCACTGTATTCAATATTGTGCATTAATCTTTATTTTTCCCCTCTTAAGTCCCTCTATTTTTACAGTATAATAAATTGCTATGAAGAAACTTCTTCAAATATCTGTGGTGTGGATTGTTCTTCTCCTTTTTGCTGCTACTGGACTATTTACGAGAACTCTTAACGCTGCTCCAGGAATTAACCCTATTCCAAAACCAACTGTTGAATGCACAGATGTAAAGGATAATGAGTTTCATTCCCTTCGCCCCTACCAAGCCAGTGTCTGCAATACTGATTATCAAACAGCATTGTATTGTGGCAACTCAGTATTTTTGACTGATACATTTACCGTAGCGGAAGACGGTACCGCTACTCCATCAGATCCTGGGACTGCACTCAATAGTAGAACATGCGTTGAACACCCTGAGTTAGGTGTACAAATATGTGATTTTAATCTTCAACGAGACAAGACATTTTCAATTGATCTTCGGGATTTGGAACTTCCTATTGCAGGAAATACTGAAGATGTCACTAATTCTGTGAATACAAAAAAACCATATGATCAAAGAGAGAAAATAACAGATCCACAAAAAGTAAACGAATACGTGAGTTGGTATTTAAACGGCATAATTCCGCGTGCAGAATATGCACCTCAAAGCGATACTGAAGATAAAGATCCAGGGAGTGGCATTTCAGGCCATCAATATACCGTTGATTACTCTGGTCCTTTGAATAAACTTTTGCCCTTAAGAATCCAACAAAGAGAACGAATAGCACAGGTGGACAATGCGGTAAATTCAATAAAAAATCCTCCAACTGCTACAGGAATCGATCAAAGGCATAATCAAATTGTAGGATGCACTTTTTCTCTTCCGAATGTAGTCTTTCTCGCTCTTGGGATTGGACCTAGAACTTTACACCTTCCACTAGCATGCAATAGATTCGCTTTAGAAGATTCTAAGAGAAGATTAGCAAATTGGGATAACCAATTTTTTGGCATCAAAGAAAACAAGCCCCCATTAGAAGAAGAATATCAAAACAAAACTTTTATTGAGTATTGGCAAGATTATAAGGAATGGAGGGGAAATACGTGTGCTCCAGTTACTATCCCTGGAACGAGTTTGACAATTCTTTTCTGTATTAATAATTCCTTAGTAAATAATCCATTAGTTGCAGATGACTATATTGCTGAACTCTTCCCCTATATTCCCTATTCTTCAACCGAAGATACGCTCGGCAAAGTTCGCGTTGAACAATCCCCGCCTTCTATCGGACAGCCAGATCCTATTGTCATTACGAAGGAGTCTGTCTCTGAAGCAAGTGCAAATATCTATGTCCCTCATATGGCTGAAGATTATCAACTTGCAGATACTCTCCAGCAAACATTTGTATCCAAAGATCTTGATCTCAATGCACCAGCTGACGCGACAACTACTGTTGGAGACGAATTTTGTAATGTAGTACAAGTAAAAAATAACCCAGGAGACAATCTGTTTGGAGAACAACTTACCCCACGTCTTTCATATGCTTCCCAATTTTCATGTCAATTTGTACTGGATTCGAAACCACGAACCAGCACTTGTAATGATAATTCGAAAGTCCATTGTGATACCACATGCGTACCAGATCCAACTGATCCTACACTTCCTTGTACTCCTCAAACATCCTGCCATTCTGAAGCAAAATGCTATCCCACTGGATTTAGCGGATGTGGTCAATCATGGGGCGAGCAAGGGTGCGGTGCAAATTATGTTTGTGCTGAAGGATGTCACCCACCTGAAGTTCGAGAATGTGCATTTACTACCAATCATTCCATCCCAGTCTATACAGAAACTCCATACCTTGATGATATTTGGGCAAAATTGGTTGCAGGACCAAGCTCAGTCTTTAAACACATCTTTCCAAAAATTGGAATCGGAAGCCCGCTCCTTGATATCGTAGATGCACCAAGTTCTGCAAGTACAACATATACAACAACCAACGAAGGAACCACAGTAAAGGCAGCAAATGTTCGGTCGGGAGTATCTGCAGAACTCTATTTTCCTCATCTTGGAGGAATTCATGAATATTTCCTCGAATGTATCCAAACTGCACTCCGACCACAAGGATTAGGCCGAGCATGTGGAGACTTTACGTCCCCGGAAGATATAACGGTTTCTGGGAATGTCATCCTGCAGTATCTTGTTGCTCATAATAGTACCTATCCTCTCATTCGAACGTATACGCCTGACTCGAGTATCCATCTCTCAACAGATACTGAACTCAAAGCAACATATTGGACAAAAAGTGAATTGGGACCTTCTTTTGGGAATCCAGCTTTCACCATGGGTGATGTGTCAGATGAAAGATATTCCGCACCAGGAATATCTGTTGGCAATGATGGAACGGTGTATACAGCATGGGCAGACAGTAACCAAATTTTCTTCAGGAAAAAGACTTCTGCCGGTTGGCAAGGAACACAAGTTGCCTATCCTTCTCCAGAAAAAGTATTTCATGCAAGAATTGCCGTGAGCTCAAATGGAACTCTCTTTATTATCTGGCATGCTTCAAAACTTTTTTATATTATGTCTACTGATGGTGGTACTCGATGGTCAAATCCGCAGGCACTTGGAGTTGATTATGGAGCAGTTCAACCAGCATCAATCACAGCAGGCGGCAATAATAACGTCGCAATTGCCTGGTTTGAACCTTCCAGCACATTTATTATCAAAGTGGGTATTTGGAACGGCAGCAGTTTTGATATAAACGAGTTAGCAAGTGGAAAAGACGTCGCAGAGCCTAACGTTGCAATTACACCAAATGGTGAATATTATGTTACCTGGCGTAGTGGAACCGGCCCTGGACCATCAGTCGCACATCGACTTACCAATGGGACATGGGAACCCACAATCAAAATTACTTCAAGTGGGACTCAGGTACAGTATTCCATTGGCATCACAAGTGATACCGAAGGAGGCATTCATCTTTTCTGGGGACAAGGGAAAGACGGCGTTTTTTATGCGTACAAATCACCAAATGGTCCATGGCAAGGGACAATACAAGTTGCTTCAACTGGGAACAATCTCATGATGGCAGACGTTACCACATCCAGTAATGGACGGTATGTACATGGAGTTGTTGAAGAATTTATGCCAAATGACCCTAAGTCATGGGTCCACTATTTCCTTTTCTCTGGTGGCGGATCGGGAACAGGTGGTGGCCCTATTGGCGGAGGCCCAGGGACTCCTCCACCACCAGGTAAATGTACACTCACGGACTCAAATATCATGCAGATGATTACGGGTGATTGGAAATTACCTACTCCAGATGCTGGTTGGCAAACTGCATTTAATACCATTAACAGCAGAGGCAGTGCTGCTTATTGGTCAGCTCGTTCAATGCTTGATGGAGAACGTCATGCAAGTACCGCAGGCAGTTTTCCGATTATTCAATATCTAACAACGGCTTGGGTGTGGTTTGAAAGTGGTAGTGGATATCCTAATGTCTACGCAGTCAATTGCGATGATCGGGGTGCAATCGCAAGTCAAGTTTCAGCCTATTGTGGACTTAATCAAGGGCAAGTAATTGGCCCAAGGGCACAAGATTTCCAATTTCAAATAGCTGGATATCAAGCAATGGAATCAAATAAAAACTATCAAACTGCCTTCACGCGACTCTATTCGCCATCACAACTCGTAGAAAAACTGAATAATGTAGTAGTAAATAGTAAGAATGCCGGTAGTAGAAATGGCTGGAGTTACCTCGGAGGGAATGGGTCCGGACTATTACGTTTTCTTGATCAAATACAAACAGCAACGATTAATGACTTGGCCAGTCGAGGACCAGATATGGTTCCTTATGTTCACAGCGACGCAATTGATCGAGAACAATTCTTTAGTCTTCTTATAGGGAAAGATCCTGCTATGGTTGCAGCATTTAATAGTATTGCAGTAAGTAACAGCGATCTTGTTGCAAAATTAAGAAATTCAGGCTGTACCGCTTACTATTGTTCACAAGCAAATAGACAAAGACTTGCTAATTATGTTTATGCACTTTGGAAACTGGATTGTACGCCGTAATAGAAATTCTAAAACTTTCCTTCTTGCACAATACAGAGATAATTATGATAATATAAGAGTGCTTAATATGACACAAAACGGTATGTTTAAAAAAGCCCTTTTTACTTTCCTAACCCTTGGAGTCTTAACCACTTCTTTCTTCTCATTCTTGGCACCCAGTGTAAAAGCAGATGAGGTTGGCCCATGGTATGCCCCTACTTACGATCAATGGTATACAAAAGTATATGATTCGACAAATCCCACCGAAATTTATGGAGAAAGGTATACAGCTGCCCAAGTAACATGGATTATATATGCCCTCAAAGCATTTATCCAAAACATGATTCTGACAGCTCCAGTTTCTCAATGTATAACCTCACAAGGATCCGATTGCGGAACACTTCTCTCGGAGGATGTGAATAATGTAGCACCTATCGCTCAAGTATCTCCTTCTGAAAATAAAACTTTTATAGAAACTTTTGCAAGTGTAATGCTAGCAGATAAACCATTGTCTGGAATTAGCTATACAAAAGATGTTTTGAGAGATATTCATGTCATTCCTCAAGCACATGCTCAATCGGGATTCGGATATAATGCATTTGGAATGGTTCAAAATTTATGGGGATCGGCCCGAGATATTACCTATGCTTTACTTATTCTTGTAATTATTACTTTTGCCTTTATGATTATGTTTCGAACAAAGATATCTCCTCAAGCAGTAATTACAGTACAATCAGCTCTCCCTAAAGTTGTTGTTACACTCATTCTTATCACATTCTCCTACGCAATAGCAGGATTTATGGTAGATCTGATGTATGTTGTAATGGGTCTCGTTGCGCTTCTTTTCACAAATTCAGGATTGGCATGGTCAATCGATTGGTGGCCCGGCCAAGCTTCGAGTGGAGCAAGTGCACTCTTCACTTTCTTTTTAAATGGACCTTATAATTCCGGGATTATTGGTTTGTTTGTCGTTTATTGGATTTTTTTTCTGGGAACTCTTTTGGCATCAACAATACTCCCTGGAGCTTATGGCGGAGTTATTGCATCTGTGGTAAGTGTTCCCGGAACAGCAGTTGCTGGAGTAATTAACATTATTATCGCATTGGTTGTAAGTCTCGTTCTTCTATGGGTCACCTTTAAAGCAGTCCTTACGCTTATAAAAACATTTGTTAATATTATTTTACTTGTTATTGCAGCTCCACTTATTATTCTTTTTGGATCAATATCTAATTCAGGTGGTGGAATAAGCGGATGGGCTAAGAATTTAGCAGCAAATCTAGCGGTATACCCAGTAACCGCTGTACTCTTTTTGGTTTCACTTCTCTTTCTGAATGCTGCGTATTCAAGTACAACAGTTGGGCAAGCAACTTCTGCCCCTTGGTTTAGTAATTTAATGGATGGTATTGTGTCTGCTGGGTCTGGAATAAGTGTAAATGCTGGGATAACACCTGCTTCAACATGGACACCTCCTATGACATTTGGAACAGGTGCAGGCATTGTATGGCTTTGGTTATTTGCAAGTTTAGGAACAATAACTTTGATTCCAAAAGTTGCAGAAATTGTTAAGTCAATAATTGCAGGGAAGCCATTCTCATATGGGTCTGCAATTGGTGAACAAGTATCTCCTGTTGCGTATGGGCAAGGGCAAAAATATGGACAACAGTGGAAGACTTCGTATGATACCGCCCGTGCAGCTGGACAAAGCCCTACAGTTGGGCAAGCTGCCCTGAATAAAGCTGCATCAGCATTTGAAGTTCTTTCAGGAGGCAAGATAAAATACAAATAATGATTTTTTCTTGAAGAATAACTAACTTCTATGTCTTAATCTCCAATTTCTGATTGTTGAATTCACCATATTTTTCAAATCTCTTCTCCATTGAACAGCGGTCAATTTATCTTTCATTTTTGCTCCTACTGTAACACCTGTATCTCCAAGTTCCTGATGAATGAAATTCATATCAAAAAAATCTGGCATTCCGTCAAAAACACGTTCGTCACTCGCGGCTTTATCTATTCTGATCTGATATTCAGTGGGGTTATAAACTTTTCCCTGTATGTGATTACTATCAATAATAAACCCATCAGGGAAAGCCGATAAGCCTAGACACATAATAATAAAATCAGGGTTCTCATAAATATACCCTAACACATTGTCACTTCGTAGTTGAGTCAATGTGTCATAATATTTTGTCATCGGTTTTGCAGGATTTTCCGGCATTGGCAGATACATATCTTTTTTATCGGTTGCTGTTAGATGTTTATAGATTGCTAATGCTTTATTTCGAGTAGTAACCCATGCCGCATATAAATCAGCAGCTTCGAGCTGGTTCCAATTCATATAATCAGTATTTCTGCTTGGATTAACATAATCCCATACTCCCGGAGCAATTTCTGTCATGACAATATCTTTATCCTGAGGACAAAGCCGTTGTCCTAATGTCTCATTACTTCTATTAAAACTAAGTAAATCTAAAGCTCCGTACATGATACGATCAGGGAAATATTGTATTTGACCATTTGCAAGTTCCGTTCTAAATTCTTTACTATGGAATGCTCTTGATCTCATCCAGTTACCTGCAATACCTCCCCAATCTTGTTGAGAAACTTGACCGCGAGGTTGAGGTCCTTGTTTGCCTATCCATTTTTCTTTTGCACGTACACCAGGCATTAAAAAGGTTTGAGGTGCATCTGAAATAACATCTGTATCTTTTATTTCTCTTTTTGTATCTCCAGAGTCAATTGCGCACATTGCATAAAGGAAATTATCTACCCCAGCAACAGCAGCTCGAGCTACGTTGTCAATAGAGAGACCCTCTTGTTGCTCAATTCGAGCAGATTCATTGTTAGGTAAACTTGTGTAATAGCTAATAAGATTGTCTGTTAATTCATCTTTCCATTTTCTCAAACCACCTTGATCTTTCATTTTATTAATACCATTTCTTGAAAGAACAATTTGACCATGCCGATCTTGTTCATATAAATCATGCATAAAAGTTGCCATTGCGAATCTCCATCCAGACTGATCTGCCCATGCATTTTGCATACCTTCACGCGAAACCTGTGCATCAATTGCAGCCCAATCATCAAGCTTATCTCCTGCGACTTCCAATTTTTTAGCAGCAATAATATTAATATTTACTGCTGTTCGAATAAACGATCGTTGTTCTTTTGTCTTTCCTGACATCCAAGCTCGAGATAATGCCTCAAAAGGCTGAAGTTCAACAAGGAATTTTCTGTCTTGATAATCAACAAACGTATCGTACCCTTGGATTGACATATTGTATTGCCTCTCAGCAATATCAACATCCCGTTGGAGTAATTGTCTCTGTGCCCTCAATTCTGCAAGTATAGCCTGCTGTGTTTGATCAGGAGCTTGTGGGCCTTGATTTGGATTTTGAGGTTGTTGGACTCCTTGTGCTATTTGATTTACTAGTTGCGATGCACGGCTTTTTAATCTGTTTAATTGTGTTTCCAATTGGAATTCTGGCACACCTTCTAACCTCCCTTGACCATCCTGCCATCGCACATTATTTAAATTTGTATTGTTTAAAAGATTTTGAAATCCCTGAATATCTCCAATACGAGCATTCCCATTCGCAACAGCTTGTTGTAAAGCGGCATACTGTGCATCAAGTGGTTGAACAACTCGATCAATTGGAGCAAGAAGTCCTGCTTGTCTAGCTTCGTCTCGTCGTGCATTTATTTCTTTCCATGCTTCTTCATTATGCCGTGCAGCGGCATCTCTAATCTGTGGGCTTGGATCTTGAAGGCGTGCTTTTGTTCCATCTTTTATATTTAAGACATTTGCAAAAGGTTCGCTATGATACATATTTGGCTGTGCAATTTGAGCATCTTGCCGATCAAGCCTATGATTTAGATCAGGAGTAACAATTACTTTATCACCATGGTCCTTTCTTCCTCCGTCCATTAGAGAAGCTCCATTTGGGGGAATTAATGGCTTTTTGTCTTTGACAGCAACTGCTTCTAGAAGTTGTATTTGAGGTACTGCCTTTTCAGCAATACCGTGCATTGGTGTTTCTATTCTCATAGATCTTTTTACAGATGGAAATTCAGATCTATCATCAGGTCCCATATAGTAGCTATTATATCATTTTTAAACTCAAATTTCATCTTCTTTTGAAAATGAACTCTTTCCAGAAAGCCATTCATAGGCTATGCTGAATAGGTAGGATTAGGTCAATTTTATTTGATATGGTACACTAATCGATTTTGAACTTATATGGAAAATCATCCAATACCACAACAAATTAGTTCGTATCAATTCCGTTTGGTAGGAGATATGACTTTGAAACAGTTCTTCCAAGTGGGAGGAGGCGCTTTGATTGCTATACTTCTCTATTCATCAGGGCTCCCAGTCTATATCAAATGGCCACTCATTGTTATTTCATTTCTTTTAGGCGTTGCTTTGGCATTCTTTCCTTTGGAAGATCGACCACTTTCAAAATGGCTTTTCCTTTTTATGAAATCAGTCTATGCTCCTACTCTTTATATTTGGATGGCAAATTATCAAAAACCAAACTACTTTCAACCAGAAGGGATCGATCCTGCCTTGGCCATACAACCACCAGTTGTACTTCCAGAAACTGCAGTGGCCGCACCCGGTACACCACCTGCACTTGAACAAAATGAAGAGCAATTTTTGAATAAAGTAGAGGCGTTAGACCAAACAATCCCTTCAACACAAACACCAGTTGTCATGTCAGAAGTGCAAGAAGAGATCCCAGAAAATCAAGAGGAGGAGGAAATAGAAAAACAACCTCTTACTGTACCTGAAGTTTCATCAATTGCACTTGAAAAACATGAAGAACCAACTCAAATTCCTCAATCAACCATCCCAGCACTCGATGTTGGTTCAGATGTAAATCCTATGGCTGGTTCTGAAGTTCTCAATGCAGGTGCCGCCCAATTTTCCAATGACGCCGCTCCCCCAATGCCACCAACACGAGAAAATGTTATCGTCGGACAAGTAATGGACCAGACAGGTAAAATGGTGGAGAATGCAATACTAGAGGTAAAAGATGCAGAAGGAAGAGCAGCACGAGCCCTCAGAAGTAATAAACTTGGTCACTTTATGATCGTAACACCACTCACAGACGGGACCTATACCATAGAAACAGAAAAAGAAGGACTCACCTTTGATCCAATAACGATAGAAGCAAGTGGAAGTATTATTCCACCAATAGCGATTAGAGCAAAATCATAACTATGGCAATTCCATTTTTATCAACACCAGACAAACCACTTACTCAGTCAACACAGGCTTTAGTGCCCTTAGCCGATATTGTTGATGATTTGGTCGTATATAAAAATGGTGGAGCTGCGGTCGTTTTAGAATCAACGTCACTTAATTTCGGTCTTTTAAGTGAACGAGAACAAGAATCAGTTATCGCGAGCTACGCAGGACTTTTGAACTCTCTTAATTTTTCAATTCAGATTTTAGTCAGTTCACAAAAGAAAGATATTTCTCAATATATGAATTTCCTTGAAGATGCTGAAAGTAAAATACAAAACCCAAAACTTTTGGCTATTATGAGAGATTATCGCGAATTCATTGATGACGCTATTAAGAAAAAGAATGTCCTTTCCAAACGTTTTTTCATTGCAATTCCTTTCAGCCCTTTGGAACTTGGTGTTGCCAAGTCGTTCTCACAAAATTTTAAACCGGGAGCGAATACTCTTCCCTATCCTAAATCATATGTCATACGAAAAGCAAAAATTGCACTCTACCCGAAACGCGACCATTTCTTACGACAAGCGGGACGACTTGCTATTAAGGTGAGACAACTTGGAAACGAAGATCTTATTAGTTTATTTTATAGTATATATAATCCTGAAATACCAGTTAGGGAAAAGGGAGATGAGTATTAGACAGTTCAAAATTCAAAGTGCAAAATGCAAAGTTTCTTAATTTTGAATTTTTAACTTATTCTTATGTCACTATTTAATCGAAAAAAACAGGATAAACAAAAAGAATTGGAGTCCTTGATCCCTATGGGGGAAGGAATGGGAAATATTCCACCACAATCTGCGTCGGTAAAAGAAGAAATTGCAAAAGTTCAAGAATCTGCTGGGACTAAACCTCAAATTGGAGATCCACTCGCACGGTATCGAGAAGGGAAGCTCGATGTCGTTGACATTATTGCACCAAACGAGATTGATATTGATTTTGATTATATAAAAATTAATGACGTATACCTTCGTACGCTTTTCATTTCTGGATATCCCCGCTTTGTTGCTCCTGGCTGGTTGGAACAAGTTATTAATTTCAATAGTTCACTTGATATTTCTTTTTTCATTTATCCGGTAAAAGGGAAAGATGTTTTAGATGATTTGATGCGAAAGATTGCTGAAATGGAAGCTGAAATTTCGACAGATTTGGAACGAGGAAAGATTGTCAATCCGAGTACTGAAGCAAAATTGGAAGACGCCAGACGTATGCAGGAAGAATTAGTGAAGGGTATTGAACACGTGTATGAATTTTCGTTTTATGTAACCATTCGAGGTGCAGATTTGGAACAACTCAATCACATTACGAAGCAAGTTGAATCGACCTTGGGATCAATTTTACTGACTGCCAAACATGCAACACTTGATATGGAATCAGGATTTCTTTCAACTTCCCCAACAGGGCTTGACCGCTTGTCCATTACCAGAAATATGGATACGACATCTTTGGCTACTATGTTTCCTTTGACATCCGCTGAACTTTCCAGTGACACCGGAGTTTTGTATGGCATTAATTCTCAAAATGGATCCTTTATTATTTTTGATCGATTTTCTTTGGAAAATTCTAATATGGCAGTATTTGCAACTTCTGGAGCTGGAAAATCATATTTTGTGAAGCTTGAAGCACTCCGCTCGCTTATGCTTGGAACACAACTTATCATTATTGATCCGGAATCAGAATATAAAGCACTTTCTGATGCCGTCGGTGGAGAATATATTACCTTTGCTTTCAATTCTCCATCAAAGATCAATCCATTTGATTTATCAGGCGTATATGAAGAAGGAGAGAATCAATTGGGCCTTAAAATTCTTTCTCTCCACGGACTTTTTAAAGTTATTATGGGAGATTTAAGCCCTATTCAGGAAGCGATGCTTGATCGCGCTATTGTTGCTACTTATAAATCAAAAGGAATCACCCAGGACCCTGCATCACAAACAAAAGAGCCACCGCTCATGGAAGATTTGTATAAAATTCTTGTGGGTATGGAAACAAATGAAGCGATGGATTTGGCTGCACGCATTGAACGATTTGTTCGTGGCGGCTTTGTAGGTATCTTTGATGCACAAACAAATTTTGATATTAATAATCCCTTTACCGTTTTTTCTCTTCGAGACATGCAAGAAGCCTTGCGACCTATTGCTATGTATATTATTTTGGACTTCATTTGGACTCGGGTGAAGAAAGATCTACGTCCTCGCCTTCTCATCGTTGACGAAGCCTGGTACATGATGCGGTACAAAGACTCTGCCCTCTTCTTATGGGGTATTGTAAAACGAGCTCGAAAATATTATTTGGGGTTAACAACAATTGCGCAAGATATCGAAGATTTTTTAAGCCAAGACATTGGAAAAGCAATTGTAACCAATTCTGCGATTCGAGTTCTCTTTAAACAATCACCTGCTGGAATTGATCGCCTTGCTGAAGTATTTTCTTTGTCTCAAGGAGAAAAACAACTTTTGACAGGTGCAAACGTGGGACAAGGCATATTCTTTGCAGGGAATAATCACGCCCCTATTTACGTGGTTGCCTCCCCAGAAGAACACAAACTCGTGACAACAAAGCCTTCAGACATTATTGCTCAGAAATCAGAACAACAAATGGCACATCCCAATGTACTTCCCGAACAAGCAGCTCCAGGAATGGTGGCAGAGATGACCAGTAGGAATGAGTAATCCCGTGTACTTTTCAATCTTCAAATCGTATACTTAGAGGTAATTATATATGGCAACAAATCAGCAAATTCTTATACGGAATGAAGAAATATCAAAATTACAAAAACGAATTGCTAATCCTGACAATAAAAGAACAACTCTTTTCGAAGAAGACATTCAAGAAGCCTTCCAAGCGCTAAGTGAAGCAAAAATTTCAGGTAAAGAAAAACTTTTAGGTCCACGAGACCCTGAACAGGCAAAAAAAACAGCAAAATACCGTGCTGCACTAGCAATTGAATTTCTCGAAGAACTCAAACGAAAACCTTGGTATGGTCCAGAAGTTAAAACGGAAGCAAAAAAAGAAACAAAAACGGAACAAAAACCAACTACAGCCCCACAAACGACAGTAACTCCGACTCAAACAGGGACAGGAATTCCAACTCAAAAACTTCCTGAAGACGAACGCCCCACTGTCTCTCTTGAAGAAACAGATACAAGACATGTTGGACAACCAAAACCTGCAACGGGAGAAACAACACGACTAAACAGAGATACCATTGCTTTTCCAGAAACAGCGGAGCCAGCCGAAGGAAAAACAATTGTCCAATCAAAAACAGGACAAACAATTAGACAAACTTCTCCTTCATCAGACGATCAATATGTCAGGTATACTCCACCAGCTGTTGCAGTTCCTTATGCAGCAGCACGTATGAATGTCGGAATAAAAAAGGGCACAAATCTGATCGTTGATCCAAAACAAAGTCAAATTATTCAAGATAGATTAAAGACCTCAGAAGCAGAAGCAAAGAAAAGACTGGAACAAATAAGACGAGGCGATTTCGGAAAGCGGCTCCAAGAAGAGGCTTTGGAAAAAGAAAAAGGGTTGTATGATCGTCTTCGAAAAAGAGAAGAAAAACGTGCATTTATAAATTTTATTAACGAACAACCAGAAGTCGCACAAGATTATAACGGTGTTTATGAACCAATAACCTCAGCCATTGCCTTACAACAAGCGACCGAAAAACATTTAGCAAAACAAGGGCTTCTTGATATAGGAAATAATCTTGAAGGTGATGCTAAATTTAGACAATTTGTCGACGCAAATTATGGAAAAACACAGAACGACCGAATTATGGAAGGATTTGCTCCTGACGTAACACCTTCTCTTCAACAATATACTAGTGCGGCGATTCCTGTGCGAAGACAAGTACTCACTGAATATTTCCAACAGAATCCTAATGAAAAAAATCCCTATGCTATAAATGTTACCAATAGACTTTCTTCAATAACTCAAAGATTTGGTTTTGGCAAAAAAGCCACAGAAAAGGTTGCAACTAAAGCAACAGAAAAATTAGCATCTGAAGGAGCAAAAAAGGCAACAGGTACGTTTGCAAAAAAAGCTACCGGTGCATTGGCTGCACAAGCTTTAGGCAAAACTACAACAGGAGCTCTTGCTACTGCACTTGCACCATTTCTTGGACCTCTTGCTGTTCCAGTTGCAAAGGCATTAACTTGGCTCGGAGGCAAACTTCTTGTTCCACTTTACAAATTTATTAGACGGCACGCTCAAGATCTTGCAGGTCTAGGAGTCGCAGCTTTAGGAATTGCGGTACTTACAGGAAGTACGCTTATTGGAGGACTTGGTGTGGGACTTTTAGGTCTCTCAACCGCAGGCGGTGGAATTTCGCTCATGGTAGGAAGTGCCGGAGGTGCAATTGCAGGATTCTTTGCAACAGTGGGAGGACTTGTCCTTACAGCATTTATAGCTCCCCTCATTTTTTCAACAATTATAATTATTCTTCTCATTGCCTTTATTATGTTAATAATGAATAACTCAGGCTATGTAACACCTTATGCGCCAGAACTGGCAGTTGTACGCAACGCAGGATCAGTATCATCGCTTAATATAGAAGTCACAAAAAAGGCCCTTCCTAAATTAGAATATGAAAATGGTCCTTGGCCAATTCATGTTACCTATGAGATTTCAATAAAAGCACTTAAAGGAGATATTACAGATATTACATATAACAATGGGTACACGATTACACAACAACCACGAGTTGCAACGCCTCCCACAATTACACTTCCAAACTCTAGTGGAACTATCACTGCAACAGCACCACGAACATTCCAATATACTGTAGATTATACAGAAGCTTTTAAAGATTCCTATGTCTGTGACACCTTTGAAGTTTCTGGAAATATAGATGGGACTAGAGATACCGCATCATCAACAGCATGTATAACTATTGGAAAATCTCCTGTCATTGCAGAATGTCCCAGTGGATGGCCGGTTCAAACTAATGCAGGACAAAGATATGGTATTAATCAGGGACCTGGAGGAGCAGCTTCCCATGTAGTTAAAGGTGTAGATCTTGAAGCAGTGGACGTACAACTCAATCCTATTAACAGAACACTGAGACAAGATGATGTTGCAATAACAACACACAAAGGAGTCATTACAAATATCCATCATTGGGTGTCAGCTGGGTGTCATCCAGAACTGGGATATTGTCCAGATGCGGAATTAGGAGGAAATTATATAACTGTTCAAAGTGTGTGCAACGGGGTCCCTTTTAGAAGCTATTATGGACATCTTTCAGGGTTTTCAAGTGGTTTAAAAATCGGTGATACAATTAACAAAGGAGCTGTTGTTGGTGTAATTGGAAATACTGGATGGGCCTTAAGTGGTCCACATATACATTATATGTTTTTAGGGCTTAAGATGATGTCTCCTTTTATTCCTATAAACGACGACTCATTACGACATTGTGTTGGTTTTGCACAATGTAATACATTTATTCCATAACAGTATGTCAAAAAAAAGATTGTTTACGACTATCGTTATATTATTTTTAATAGCCTTGGGATTTTTTGCGCTTTATGTATTAAAAAACGGAAATATAAATCTACTCCAAAATAATCAAAATGAAAATAATGCTTCACCAGATGTTCAATATGGAGAAAAAATTGAAAGCACAGATGTAGAAGACCCTTTCAAGAATGAATCGACAGGTATAAATATCAGCAGCTCTGTAAATCCAAGTCAATCAAATCTCCCAAAAGTTTTGCCATTATATGAAGTGTCAGATGAAAATTTGAAAGAAAAAGATATCTCAGATTTAGCAACTCGACTCGGGTTTAAAGGAAAAGCAATCACAACGGAAGATGAAACAGGTAAAACGTATTTT
>Ga0207670_10000936_pt1 | contig 15364 bp, 12 predicted proteins | sample KBSS23HmetaG_FD_184339 | JGI IMG/M metagenome (GOLD analysis project Ga0207670, IMG submission 184339) | Switchgrass rhizosphere microbial communities from Kellogg Biological Station, Michigan, USA - KBS S2-3H metaG (SPAdes) (version 2) | ecosystem: Host-associated > Plants > Roots >... | reverse complement strand
CCGGGAGACCGACATGGACTCTAGCTTCACGATCAAACCCAATGCCGCCGTGCCCAAATTCACGGCACGCGACCGCTCGCCCGCGCGGCCGATCGAAACCGAGCTCGATGCCGCAAAAACCGTCATTGCGAGCGGCGACAGCGGCAACGATCAGCACGAACGGCATCCCGATCACATGCCCCACGACGTCGTGGTCGATCCGGAAAGCCGCGAGGTTATCAACCGCGAGAACGACGTGCGCGCGCACGCGCAAGAGCGCGAACACCCGGATCAGGCGCTGCTGCGCTACCGAGCCTATCGGCCGGCGCGAAGCGAATCGGATAACACTGCCCCCGTCGAGCCCCACGCCAACATCAAGGCTTAGGAGTCCATGCCGTCCCTGCCGCTGCCGAAAGGCAAGCCCATCGACGTTCCGCGCACCGTACACCAGGCGCTGGAGCTGCATCATCAGGGGCGCATTGCCGAGGCCGAGCAGCTCTACGCCACGGTGCTGGCGGTGCGTCCGGACAACATCGACGCGCTGCAAATGCTCGGCGTCATCAAGCTTGCGCGCGGCGAGCTTGTGACGGCGCTGCGTCTGGTCGCCGCGGCGATGCAACTGCGGCCGAAGTCGCCGCAGATTTTGCTGAACTACGGCCTCGTCCTCAACGCCATGAACCGCCCCCAGGAGGCGCTCGCGAGCTTCGACGAAGCACTCAAGCTCAAGGGCCGCTTCGCCGAGGCGCTGAACAACCGCGGCGCGGTGCTGGTGACGCTCGAACGGCACGCGGAGGCGCTCGAAAACTTCAAGCGTGCCATCGCCATCAAACCCGACTATGCGGAGGCGTTCTACAATCAGGGCAACGCGCTCAAGGGGCTCGACCGCTACGACGAGGCGGTCAAGAGCTACGATCGCGCCATCACGCTCCGCCCCGGCTACGCCAAGCCGCATTGCAATCGCGGCTCGGTGCTCGACATTCTTGGCCGCCCGGCTGAGGCGCTCGCGTGTTACGACCGCGCGCTCGCCATCCAGCCGGATTTCGCCGAAGCGATGCTCAACCGCTGCGGCGCGTTGCGCGCGCTGAAGCGCATCGACGAAACAATGCAAAGCCTCGAACGACTGCTGACGGTGCATCCAGCATACGCCGAGGCGCACGTCATGCGCGGGATGCTGATGGCTGACTTCAACCGCTACCGCGAGGCGCTCGCGAGCTTCGAACGGGCGCTGGCGTTGAAGCCCGACTACAGCAAGGCGCGCTGGGGCTCGTGCACGGCGGCGCTGCCGATCCTCTACGCCGACGAAAGCGAGATCGCGGCGCAGCGCGCGGACTACGAGCGGCGTCTGCGCGCGCTTCGCACCGCCTACGATGCCGGACACATCCCCGGCGACCTGTCCAAGGCACTTGGCCAAGCGCAGCCGTTCTTCCTCGCCTACCAGGGTCAGAACGATCGCGAGTTGCAAAGCCTGTTCGGCGCCATGGCCTCGGACATTATGCAGAAGCGCTATGGCTTGGCCGAGCCCGCCCCGCCGCCGGCGGCGGACGAGCCCGTGCGAGTCGGCATCGTCAGCGGCTTTTTCTATCAGCACTCGGTCTGGAAGATCGGCGTCAAGGGCTGGGTCAGCCAACTCGATCCGAAACGGTTCCAGGTGTCAGGCTACTACCTCGGCAACGGCCAGGATGCCGAAACCGCGCTGGCGCGGCAGCTCTGCCATCGCTTTGTGCAAGGCCCAGCCTCGACCGAACGCTGGCGGCACAGATCATCCTCGGACCGGCCGCACGTTCTCATCTACCCGGACATCGGCATGAGCACCGAGGCCTCGGAGCTGGCGGCGCTCCGCCTCGCCCCAGTGCAATGCGGCTACATCGGTCATCCGCAGACCAGCGGTTTCCCGACCCTCGACTATTTCCTCAGCGGCGAATTGATCGAGCCCGCCAACGGCCAGGACCATTACGTCGAAAAGCTGGTGAAGCTCCCCAACGCCGGCTTTCACTACGAGCCGCTGGCGCTGCCGCCTGCGGCGGTCACCCGCGAGGAACTCGGGCTGCGGCCGAATGCGACGGCCTATTGGTGCGCGCAGTCGCTGTTCAAGTATCTGCCGCAGCACGACGAGGTCTTCCCGCGCATCGCGCACGAGGCCGGCGATTGCCAGTTCGTCTTCATTCGCCATTTCGGCCGGGAGGTCACCGAGCTGTTCCAGAAGCGTCTCGATCGCGCCTTCGCAGCCGCGGGCCTCAAGGCCGACGATCATTGCGTGTTCCTCGACGGCATGGAGATGAGCCGCTTTGCCGCCGCGAGCGCGCAGTGCGATCTCATGCTCGACAGCATCGGCTGGTCGGGCGGCAACACCACGCTGGAGGCGCTGGCGCAGGATCTGCCGATCGTCACCTTCCAAGGCGAGCTGATGCGCGGCCGGGTCAGCGCCGGCATCCTGCGCATGATGGGCATGCCGGAGACGATCGCCGAGACGCTCGACGACTACGTGGCGCTTGCGGTCCGCATTGGACGCGACCCAGACTTCCGGGCCCGCATCAAACAACACATCGCCAGCGACAAGCACCGGCTCTACCGCGACCGCGCCTGCATCGCGGCGCTGGAAGATTTCCTCGACCGCGCCGCCCGCGCGCAGGCTTAGCGAGCGGCCGCGCGTCGCCGCAAACGCGCCGCTGCAAATCCCACATCACTTGACGCTGCACGCTTTTCGCGTGGCGAATTGGCGCGACAATCATGGTTAGCGCGGCGTTATTTTTCGTAGTTAGCGAATGCTGAAAAGCAGATGCTCGAGCAAATGCTGAAAAGCAGATGCAAACTTTTCGATCATCATATGCATCCGTCTATATCGTTAACTATATTTTTTTACGGCGCATTACAGCCGACGTGCGATCACAGGGGCCGATCCAGTGGGGATCGTCACGTAATCCTCCCGTGTTCGGGAACTGAGACCAGAAAGGTACTCCTATGTCCGATATCGTTCTTACCGCCGGCGTTCGCGCCAACCTTCTGCAGTTGCAGAGCACGGCCGCCACCATCACGAACACCCAGTCCAAGCTCGCCACCGGCAAGCGGGTCAACTCCGCGCTCGACAACCCGATCAACTTCTTCACCGCCCAGGGTCTGTCGAACCGCGCCAGCGACTTGACCAACCTGCTCGACTCGATGTCGACCGCGATCAGCACCATCCAGGCCGCCAACAACGGCCTCACCTCGATCACCAAGCTGGTGCAGTCGGCACAAGCGCTCGCCAGCCAGGCGCAGCAGACCTCCGACGCGACGGTTCGTTCCGGCCTTGCCAGTCAGTTCAATGCCATCAAAACCCAGATCGACCAGCTCGCGGGCGACTCGGGCTTCAACGGCATCAACCTGCTCGACAGCACGAACAGCACCAACCTCACCGTTCAGTTGAACGAGAGAAACACCTCGAGCGTCACGGTCAATGCCGTCGACACCACCTCCACCGGGCTTGCGATCAACAACGCGACCAACAACTGGGCCGCTGCTGCCGACATCACCGCGGCAAACACCGAGCTGACCGCCGCGCTGACGACGCTGCGTTCGCAGGCCCAGGCGTTCGGTTCGCAATTGTCGACCGTGCAGATCCGCCAGGACTTCACCAAGGCCATGGTGAACACGCTGCAGAGCGGCTCCGACGCCCTCACCCTCGCCGACTCGAACGAGGAAGGCGCCAACCTGCTCGCGTTGCAGACCCGCCAACAACTGTCCACCACCGCCCTGTCGCTCGCCTCGCAGGCCAGCCAGGCCGTGCTCCGCCTGTTCCAGTAATCCGCAAGCACGCCAACATCGAAACGGCGGCACGAAAGTGCCGCCGTTTTCTTTTGTGCTGGGCGATGACCGCTATTTCGAGCCCCGCGGACGATTTTTTTGCTGCCAATTAATAGGTTAGAAAGACCTTCCTAACCCTTTATCAACCTTAACAGATCATTCTTCGCAACGGTTGCTCGCTGTGAGCGGGCAGTATCGTTTGCGGAGTTCAGGTCATGAGCGACATTGTTTTGAGTGCGGGTGTTCGGTCCAATCTTCTGCAATTGCAAAAAACCGCTGAATTGATCAGCAACACCCAGACCAAGCTTGCCACCGGCAAGCGGGTCAATTCGGCCCTCGACAATCCGATCAACTACTTCACCGCCCAGGGGCTGACCAACCGCGCCAGCGATCTTGGTAACCTGCTCGACTCGATGTCGAGCGGCATCAGCACGATCCAGGCCGCCAACAACGGCATCACCTCGATCACCAAGCTGGTGCAATCGGCACAGGCGCTGGCGAGCCAAGCCATGCAGACCACCGACGTCACGGTACGGTCGGGCCTTGCCGCCCAGTTCGATGCAATCCGCGGTCAGATCGACCAGCTCGCCGGCGACTCCAGTTTCAACGGCATCAACCTGCTCGACGTCACGAACAGCGCCAATCTCACGGTCACGCTGAACGAGAGCGGCTCGTCGTCCGTGACCATCAACGCCGTCGATTTCACCTCGACCGGCCTCGCGCTGAACAACTCGTCCAACAACTGGGCCACCACGGCCGACATCAACCTTGCCAGCGCGGACTTGACCGTCGGTCTCACCAGGCTGCGATCCCAGGCCCAGGCGTTCGGATCGAACCTTTCGACCGTGCAGATCCGCCAGGACTTCACCAAGGCGATGATCAACACGCTGCAGAGCGGCGCCGACGGACTGACCTTGGCCGACTCCAACGAGGAGGGCGCCAACCTGCTCGCCTTGCAGACCCGGCAGCAGCTTTCGACCACCGCGTTGTCGCTCGCCTCGCAAGCGAGCCAGGCGGTGCTCCGCCTGTTCCAGTAATACGGCGACGGCGGGCGGCCTATCCGGTCCGCCGAAGCCCGCTTACCTCGAAACCGACGGATGGCGTTTGCACCCCGCAAGCGCCATTTCGCTTAAGGGCAGCCCCTAGGAGGACGTCATGGCGCTTAAGGTCGAACTGAAGCCCAACGAACGCATCCTGATCGGCGAGTCCGTCATCACCAATTGCAACCAGCGGTCCTGGCTGGTGATCGAAGGGACCAGCCCCATTCTTCGCGAAAAGGACATCCTGACGGCCGCGCGCGCCGATACCCCGGCCAAGCGCATCTATCTGGCGGTGCAACTGATGTACACCTCGCGCGACCCCCGGGCCCACCACGAGGTCTATTTCGCTCTGGTGCGCCAGATCGTGCAGGCTGCGCCCAGCACCTGGGGCTATGTGGAGGATATCAATAATCAAATCTTAACAGGCAATCTGTACAAGGCTTTGAAAGAAGCCAAGAAGCTGATTGCGTACGAAGCGAGGTTACTCGAAAATGCAGAACGCGGCACAAACCTACAAAAACGTGGGAAGGCAAATCTCAAACCCGCGTGAGCTTGAAGCAACGCTTCTGCTCCAGGCTGCGGCCCGGCTGCAGTCGGTGCACGATTCCTGGGACGAGAACAGGGCCCAGCTCGACGAGGCGCTGCTCTACAACCGCAAGCTCTGGGCCGTGTTCCTGTCGGAGATGACCGACGCCAACAACCCGATGCCGAAGAACGTTCGCCAGAACGTCGCGAACATCGGTTTGTTTGTGATGAATCACACCGTCACGGCGATGACGGACCCAAACCCCGTTCATCTCGACTCGCTGATCAGCATCAATCGAGAGATCGCGGCAGGGCTGCTCGGACGCGCCTGATCGCCGCGGCGATCCACCAAAACAAAAGCCCCGCGGCGTGCCGCGGGGCTTTTTGCGTTCAGCGCGACCAGCGCTCAAATATACTGCAGGATACTGGTCTTGAGCAGCATCGCGGTGGTCTGCAGCGTGGCCTGGAGGCTTGTCTGCATCGACAAGATCTGCGCCGCGACCACTTCGGTCGGCGCGCCCGAAAGACTTTGCAGCAGATTCTGCAGCGTCGTGTTGGTCTGGTCGTGGCGCTCCTTGGCATTGTTGAGCGCAACCTGGGCGCCGGCGAGCTGGCCCGAAATGTCGGCGGTGGTCTGCTGGTTTGGCGCGCCGTTCAGAGCAGCGCCGATGCGCTGCTTCAGCGCCGAGTACTGAGCTTCGCCGTTGGGGTCGGCACCCGAGAACTGGGTCGCCGCGAACACCGCGAGGCTCTGCACCGCGGTACGGAGGCCCTGCTCGTTCGCCCGCGCGCCATAGCCCACGACCAGCGACTGGTCGCCACGGGCCAGTGCCGTCAAACGCGGATCGTCGGTGGCATTGTCGCCGGTGTACCAGGCCACGGTGGTGGCTGTCCCGTCGATCAGTCCCGTCGCTGTGTCGAACGGCGGCCCATCAACGCGCAACGGCGGCTGGCTGGCGTCGGTGTTGAAGAACTCGTTGCCGGCCTGGACTGCCGATGCGGCCACCAGCTGGGTGTTCGCCAAGGTTCCGAGGCTCTGGGTGAGGGCGGCTTGTAGATTGATCGCAGTGTCCGTGGACGCCGCGCCGATCGTGAACTGACCCGCCGCCGCCGGCGACGCATTGGTGGCCGTCAACGTCAGGTCCTGCTTGCTGCCGTCCGGCAGCGTAAAAGTGAACTTGATCGTATCGCCAGGGTTTGGATTGGTTGGGCCGAGATCGACAAACATCGAGGCAGGCGCACCAGCTGGCGGGCTTACCGTCGCTCCTGCAATAGCTGTGGTTGCGCCGACGAGCTTGAAGCCGAACGGCGACACCGCATCCTCGTCAAGTGAAACCGACGTCGGCGACGGCGCCCCAACAATCAGCCGGCCGAGGCCGGTTGTGCCGAGATCGGCCTGCCTGCGTTCGTCGATGACTTGCTTGAGGCCCGCCTGAACACCGCTGCCGTTGAGAATCTGATCCGTGCTGGCGACCGGCTCTTGATCGACGGTGCGGCCGGAGAACAAGTAGCGCCCGTCCGCGGCCGTGTTGAGCGTGCCAACGAGAGAATCAAGCATGTTCACCGCGTTCTTCTGATCCTGCGTCTGAGTGCCGCCGGCCAGCCTGTACTGCGATTGCACGATCGAGCTCTTGCTTTGCTGCGACACAGCGGCAAACTGCGAGAGCGCGGTCTGCATCAGATCGAGACGCACTCCGACCTGCGTGATGGTGGACTGATAGCCGGCAACGGCGTTGAGCTGCGTGCGCAGGCCCACCGTCAATCCGGCATCGAGGCCGAGACCCGCATACGTCGTGGTTTTCTGCCCCGATCCAAGCTGGCGTTGCAGGTCATCGAGCTTGTTCCGCATGTCGGAAATCGACTGCAGCGTCAGCGCGGAAGCTCCACCAATACCCGTCACTGCCATAACAGCCTCACATCTTGAGCAGCATGTCGAGCATGTCGCGGGCCGCCGACATGACTCGGGCGTTGGCGCCATAAGCGGTTTGCAACGAGATCAAGCGGGCCATTTCCTGGTCGACATTGACGCCTGCGGCGTCATTCAACCGCTGCTGGAGCGCATTGACCACCACGTCCTGGCCCTGCGACAGGCTTGATGCGTTTGCGGCTGCTGCGCCCTGCATGCTCAGCATTTGCCGGAGGTAATCCGGCATTTTGCCGGTGAAAGGCGTGGCCGCATTGCCGAGACCGGTGTTCGCCAAAAAAGCAAAGTTCGTGCTGGTCAGCTGGTTGTAGATGAAATTCGGACGGGTCGGATCGCCGTTCGCCGTGGTCGAGCTGAACAGCGTGAGTTTGGTGGGATCGCCAATCAGCGCCGCATTGACGGCAATGCGTCCGGCAAATCCAGTGCGCTGCGCGCCGGCGGCCGTGATGGCATTGCTGAACGGGTTCGACCCGTCGGTGAACAGGGCAACCGACGGGCTGCCGTTGGCAAGCGCCGTGGCCGTCTGGGTGGCCGAAAGCGCATTCATCGTGCTGGTCGCGCCACCATCGTCGAGCACCTCCAGCGTCGTGCCCGACGGATTGGAGAACTGGAGCGTGCCGCCAAACTGCGCGTTCAACTGGCTCACGACCGAAGCGAGACCGCCGGAAAAATCGACGCCGAACACCTCATCGTTTGGATCGGCAGTCACGCCATTGCCGAGCGGTAGGACCGAAGGATCATCGACACGAATGATGCTGACGTTGTGCGTCGTATTGGTGGTCGTATCGGTGTAGGTCAGGTTGATGCGATTGCCGTTGAGCAGCCCGGCGGTGTCGATGTCAAAACCGCCGGCTACGGGCGATCCGCTGACCGTCATGTTCGACAGCGCCTGCGCCATTGTGGCGGCGAGCCCGTCGATCTGGTTTTGCGCCTGAACCAGCACGTTGTCCCGCATGTCGAGCAAGGCGGCAATCTGACCGGACCGGATCGAGTTGTTGGCAATCAAGTCGATCGACATCCCGCCAGGCGACGTGAGCGTGAGCGTGCCGAGATTGCTTTTGGCGGGATCGGCGTCCCACAACGTCGTCGCGTTGACCGTTCCCTGAGCATTGAACGCCAATTGCGAGGCCTTCGCGCCCACCAGTTCGACGCCGGAATTCGTGAAAACGCTGATCTGGTTCAGGTTGTTGGTGACGACCCGAATATCCATCAACTTCGACAGGCGGTCGACGTAGCTGTCGCGCTGATCGGCGAGCGCGGCATCTGAGCTGCTGGTAATGTCCTTGCCGGCCAGTCGCGCGTTGAGATCGGCGATCTGCTGCATTGCGTCATTGGCGGTGGCAACGGCGTCGGCGAGGCCACCTTCGGCATTGGTGCGCAGCGTCTGGATGTCGGCGGTGGTGGTATTGAGCGTTTGGGCCAGAACCTGGGCGTTCGCCAGCACAAGACTGCGCGTGGCCGTCGAATCCGGGCTCGTCACCAGCGACTGCACGGCGCTGGTAAAGCTGCTGAACACGGATTCAAGCGAAGCGCTGGAACTGGGGTCGCCGTAGATCGCCTGCAACTGCGAATAGAAATTCGCGCGCGTATCGGCGTAGGCGCCTCCGGATGTCTCGGTCCGAAGTTGGTTTTGGATATATTTATCGATCTCGCGGTTGACGCCGACGACACGAACGCTGGAGCCGGCGCCGCTTACGGTGGAGGTCGCGATGTCGAGCGTCTCGCGGACATAGCCCGGCGTCTGCGCGTTCGCCACGTTGGAGGCGACCAGCGACATCCCCGCCTGCGTCACCTTCAGGCCGGACAAAGCCGTGTTGAGAGCTTGGGTTATACTCATCGCGCGCTATGACTCATGACCGCTTTCCGCGATGTCACCGCAGCATGTTCAAGAGATCCTGAACCATCTGATTGCTGGTCGTGATCACCTTGGTGTTGGCCGAATAGGCCTGCTGGGTGACGATCAGCTTGGTGAACTCATCGGCGATGTCGGTGTTGGAGCCTTCGAGCGAAGAACCGACGATCTTGCCCGGCGCGTTGTAGGTCGGCGGGCCGGACTCGTCGGTGGCGACGAAGGCGCCGCCATCGATGCGCTTGAGGCCATCGACGCCATTGAAGTTGGCGAGCGTGATCTGGGCCAGATCGATGGTGCGGCTGTTGGAGTAGGTTCCGACCACGCGGCCCTTGTCGTTCACCGAAACCGATTGCAGCACGCCGGCCGGAAAGCCGTTCTGCTGGAGCGCGTTGACCTGCACGTTGCCGTTGGGATCGGCGAATTGGGTCAGGCCGGTCGCGCCGTGTTGGAGCGTGACGGTGCCGAGCGTGACACCATCGACGACGACGCCGGTCAAGGTCACGAGCGGGACCGCCGGGTTCATCTGACCGTTGGCGGCGAAGGTGTAGTCGACGCCGACGTTCTGCCAAGCCACCCCGCCGGCCGGGGGGCTCGAATCGGTCTGATAAAACAGGTTCCAAGTGTCGGTGCCGCCGGTGAGCGAGGTGTCCGTCTTGGCCCAGCGCAACTGCATGTTCACCGGCGAGCCTGAAACGTCATAGGCGGTGATGGCGCCGCCGCTGATCGATTCCTTCAGAAACGTGGCCACATCGCTGTCGACCACGGTGCCGGTCCCGGCGACCGTCGGATCGGTGCCGTAGTTCACGGGATTGAGCAACTCCGAATCCGGAATGGACACGTCGTGGGCGGCCGTCAGCGGGTAGCTGGCCAGGTTGGCCTGGTATTGGATCTGCGTTGTGGGCTGCGCCGGCAGGAAGCCTGAGTCGAATTTCAGCAAGGTCGGCACGCTGCCGACCAGGTTGCCGGTCATGGGATCGACCGGGATTCCCATCAGGTAATAGCCCGCGCCATTGACCAGATAACCGTTCTTGTCGGTCGAGAAATCGCCGCGCCGTGTGTAAAGATCGACGCCATCGAACACCGGCAGGTTGTCGGCGAAGTTTGCGGGCTTTTCGACCACGAAAAAACCCTGGCCATTGATTGCCATGTAGGTGCCGACCGACGCGTTCTGGATGTCGCCCTGCACGCTGTTGGTCGAGCGCGAGTTGGCGATCACGTTGCCGGCGAGCTGCTTGCTTGGAATGTTGTCCGGGATCAGATCGACGAAACTCGTATCTTCCCGCTTGTAGGCGGTGGTCTGCGAGTTGGCGATGTTGCCGGAGATGTTTTCGAGCGCGAAGGACTGCGCGCGCATGCCGGTGACGGCGGTGGTGAGGGCGCCGAAAATTCCCATAACTCGTCTCCACTTTGCGACAGGCCGCCAACGCAAAACGCGCCGCTGGCCGCAATGATGGAGCATTCGGTGCAAGCCCCGCGCCAGACTAAAAGTCGTTATATTTCAGATAGTTATGAGTATCTGGCTGGCCGGATGCCGGGCAGGATACGCCGCCTCCCGGCAAAATTTACCGGGCAAGGAACAAGCAGGCGACCTGCCAGCCCGCACCGTCAAGCGGGTCCTGCGCCGGATGCCGGTCGAAACGTCAGCGCGACGCCGTTCATGCAATAGCGCAGTCCCGTCGGCTTCGGCCCGTCCTCGAACACATGGCCGAGATGTCCGCCGCAGCGGCGGCAGTGCACCTCGATGCGCGCCATCAGCAGCGAGCGGTCGGTCGACGTCTCGACCGCGTTCGGCAGCGGCTTGTAGAAGCTCGGCCAGCCGGTGCCGCTTTCGAACTTCGTCTCCGACGAGAACAGCGGCAGGTCGCAGCCGGCACAGGCGAAGGTGCCCGGGCGCTTCTCGCCGTTGAGCGGGCTGCTGTAGGGCCGCTCGGTGGCTTCGTGGCGCAGCACCTTGTAGGCCTCGGGCTTGAGCAGGCGGCGCCATTCGTCATCGGTTTTGACGACCTCGAAGGTGCCGGCCCGGGCGTCCGGTCCTTGCGTCCACCACAGCGCCGCCAGCACCGCAACGCTGCCGCCGCCGACGAGCCAGGCGCGACGCGTCATGGTCTCGACCACGGTCGATTTCGAACCGGTTTTGTAAGGTTCAGCCATACCGCTTTCCTTGCGACTTGCCTCGAAAGCACCGTCATTCTTCATACTTCAGGCGGTAGGCGAACGGTGGTCACAATAAGTCACGATCCCGCGACCATGGCACGCCGCTTGCCCCGCGCATCGGCGCCATCCTAGTGTCCGGCATTAATTTCGTAAGGAGAATCCATGCGGTTTGAAGGCACCAGCGCCTATGTGGCGACCGACGACCTCAAGGTCGCGGTCAACGCCGCGATCACGCTCGAGCGTCCTTTGCTGGTCAAAGGCGAGCCCGGCACCGGCAAGACCGTGCTGGCGCTGGAGATCGCCAAGAGTCTCAACGCGCCGCTGATCGAATGGCACGTTAAATCGACCACCAAGGCGATGCAGGGCCTCTACGAATATGACGCGGTGTCGCGATTGCGCGACAGCCAGCTCGGCGACGAGCGCGTGCGTGACATCCGCAATTACATCAAGCGCGGAAAATTATGGGACGCCTTCGTCGCCGAGGAGCGGCCGGTGCTGCTGATCGACGAGATCGACAAGGCCGACATCGAATTCCCCAACGATCTGCTGCTTGAGCTCGACCGCATGGAGTTCTTCGTCTACGAGACCGGCGAAACGGTGAAGGCACGGCGGCGGCCGCTGATGATCATCACCTCGAACAACGAAAAGGAGCTGCCCGACGCGTTCCTGCGCCGCTGCTTCTTCCACTACATCCGCTTTCCCGATGCCGACACCATGCGCGCCATCATCGATGTGCATTTTCCCGGCATCAAGCAAAGGCTGGTGTCGGAAGCGCTCAAGCTGTTCTACGAGGTGCGCGACGTGCCGGGGCTGAAGAAAAAGCCCTCGACCTCCGAGCTGCTCGACTGGCTGAAGCTCCTGATGGTCGAGGACATCGGCCCGGAGATTTTGCGCGAGCGCGATCCGAAAAAGCTGATCCCGCCGCTGCATGGTGCGCTGCTCAAGAACGAGCAGGACGTGCATCTGTTCGAGCGGCTGGCGTTCATGGCGCGGCGCGAGGGGCGCTAACCGGCGGGGCCGTCCTCGGGCGGCGACCGAACGGGCGCCGGTGCATTCGGGCCGCTCTTCCTCCGCTTGCCGCGCTTCCGCTTCATAAAGCCGGGCACATCTGGCGGCGCAACTTGCTCCGCCACGCCCGAAGAACCGTAGGTCACCTCCGGCAAGGCGGCCGGGACCGCCTCGGCAGCGGCAGGCGGCTCGGGCGCCATCGCGGCGGTGGCGGGTGGCGCCGCCGGCTGGACCAGCGGCTCCGAGACCGGCTCAATCACAGGGTCGATGACCGGTTCAACGACCGGCGCGACAGCGGGTTCGACAACCGCAGGCGGCTCGTCGGGCACCATCGGAGGCGGCGCCGCGGCGGCGGCCTCAGTTGCAGCCTTGGCCGCAGACTCCTCCTTAGCTTTGGCCGCCGCGACGCGCCGGCGTCTGGCGTCGCGGGTGCGCGCCAACGCGCCCACCAACATCTCGCGCGCATCATGCGCCCAACCGGACACCTGCCGCGCAGTGCGCCCGAGCGCGCCGCCCGCCCACACCAGCGCGAACGGCGAGAACATCTGCCAGGCCCGATCGTTGTCGACGATGGCGCGCGCCAGCATCTCGCCGCCCATCGCGGTGGCGGCGAGACCATGGCCGCCGAAGCCGCCGAGCAGCCAGAGACCCGGCGTGATCTCACCGATCTGCGGCATGCCGTGCACGGTGTGGCCGGCGATGCCGATCCAGGTCTGCTCCGCCGTGACGTCGCGAAGCGCTGGATAGGTGCGCCGGATCCGGCGAACGAGCGCATTGGCCTCCTGCTGCGGCGTACCGAGCCGGACGGTGCTCCGACCGGACCACATCAAGCGGCCGTCGACGACGCGATGGTGATAACCGATGAGCTCGGCTTCGTCGCTCACGGCGCCGGGAAAGCGGATCGCCTCATGCAGTGCTTCGCCCAGCGGCGCGGTGACGACGACGCTGGTGAAGATCGGCAACAGCGTCTCGGCGAACTGCGGCACGAGCTCCGTCATATGCACGTTGCCGGCCAGCACCACATGGGCCGCGCGAACGCGGGAGTCGCGGGTGACGACGCGCTTGCGCACGCCCGCCGGATCGATCTCCAGCACCGGCGTATCTTCGAAAATGCGGACGCCGGCGGTTTCGGCCGCTGCCGCCAGACCGAGTGCGTAGTTGAGCGGATGCAGACTGAAACCGCGCGGGTAATGCAGGCCGTGAAAATAGCGCGGGGAATGCAACACCTCGCGCACCCGGTCGGCCGGCCATGGCTCGACCGTGGCGCCGAACTCGCCGGCCACGAGCGCGGCCTCATGCGCCAGCGCGCGGATGTCGTCGGTTTTCGACACGTGCAGCCAACCGGTTTCGGACAGCGCCGCGCCCGGCATGTCGCGGGCCGCGTTGCGGACATATTCGGCGCCCGCCACAGAACGCGCCCACAGTGCTTTGGCTTCCGCGAGCCCGACCCGCTCGATCAGCGCGTCCGCGCTCACTGAAAATCCCGGCAGCACGACGCCGGTGTTGCGGCCCGAGGCGCTCCAGGCGACGCTCTTGGCCTCCAGCACCACGACCGACCAGCCGTGCCGGGCGACCTCGCGAGCGACGGTGAGGCCGGCAAGTCCCGCGCCGATGACGCAAAGGTCGATGTCGAGTTCGACGGTGAGCCGCGTGCGCGCCGGACCTTCCACCCGGGTCGCGGCATGCCAGTTCGACCCATAGGCCTTCGGTTCGGCGGTCAGCATTGCGCCTCAATCACAGAGCGGTGGATTCAACCGGATCATGATCTAAACTGCTAGTGTCCTGATTCCGAAGTTCGCACACCATTGCGGTAACCTCTGATGCGAACTTCGGAATCAAAGGGACACTAGCAAGTATATTAAGCTGGTGCGGTTTTGGTTCAGAAATTCCCTCGGCGGACTCGCAGCGAGGGTGGAGGGAATTTCTGAACCACAGCACCAGCGACAATTCGGTGTCAGGAACAGTCCCGGGTAAAGTGCGGAGAATTCATGCGTCGCCTGCTGCTGTTGCGCCATGCCAAGGCCGAACGCTTGCAACCGGGCGGGCGCGACCAAGATCGCGTGCTGGCGCAGCGCGGGCGCGCCGACGCCAAGACGCTCGGCGCTTATCTGGCGCGGCATGCCTTTATCCCTGATCGCGCCGTGGTTTCGGCCGCGGCGCGGACCCGCGAGACCTGGACGCTGCTCGCCGCGGCGATGGGCCAGACTCCGCCGGCGAGCTTCGAGGAGCGTCTCTACGATGCATCGCCGGATACCATCCTCCAGGCGATCAAGGAGACCGGGCCCGACACCGGCACGCTGATGGTCATCGGCCACAATCCCGGGCTTCAGGAACTGGCGGCGATGCTGGTCGCCTCGGGCGACATCGAGGCGCGAGAGCGGCTCGGCCGCGAGTTTCCAACCTCCGCGCTGGTCGTTATCAGTTTCGCGGCGGAGGGCTGGAACGGCGTTCACCCGCGTGGCGGCCGGCTGGAGCATTTCGTGACGCCAGGGTGGCTGGCGGCGGCGACAGACTAGGCTTTCGGTAACACATCTCCCGGAACAGCGTCGGGCCGGTAGCGGCCTGGCCGGTTGCGATAGAAATACGTGCCGAGCTGGTAGGCGAACACCAGGAAAAATATCGCGACCACCACCATCGGTGCCCATTGATCGAAGTTCATCGCGCGCACGAGCAAGCCGCCGGTCGCGACCAGCACCGCGCCGAATATCACGACGCCGGCCCAGTAGGTCGCAAACGGCAGTCCGGTCGAGAACCGCGCCGGAGCGCTCGCGGCGGCGAGGCGCCGGTGCAACTCGATGATGAAGGCCGCATAGGCCGCATCCAACGGCTGCTGCTCCATGATGCTGCGCCAGGACACCGACACGATCTGAATTTTCGGATTGCCGGGCGACCATATCTCGGTGATGAAGCGGTGCGACTGCATCGTCACCGGCCGGTATGTCAGGCGGACCGCGCGGATCGTGTCGTAGCGGATGCGGCCCGAGCGGCCGCCGACCTGCCATTCCAGCGCGTCGGGCTTGAGCGTGAACTGGCACATCGAGCCGATCAGCGATGCCTTGAACGCATAGGTCGGGTCGCCGGGCGGTTCATCCGCGATGCCGG
>Ga0207670_10000934_pt1 | contig 15375 bp, 13 predicted proteins | sample KBSS23HmetaG_FD_184339 | JGI IMG/M metagenome (GOLD analysis project Ga0207670, IMG submission 184339) | Switchgrass rhizosphere microbial communities from Kellogg Biological Station, Michigan, USA - KBS S2-3H metaG (SPAdes) (version 2) | ecosystem: Host-associated > Plants > Roots >... | reverse complement strand
TGGACGAGCTCATGGACGCGGGCGAGATCGCGCCTTTCAGCAAGGGGCCGAGTCCCTTGGACCTCATCGAGGCGCGTGACCTGTCGCGGGTGGTGGCGGCGGCCGTGGACTCCCTCCCGCAGGAGCAGCGGGAGGTGGTCGTGCTGAAGGAGTACCAGGGGCTGACGTTCCTGGAGATCGCGGAGGCTCTCGAAATCCCGATCTCCACGGTCAAGACACGGCTCTACCGGGGCTTGAGCCTGCTCCGGCAGCGGTTGGAGCGCCAGGGGATCCGCGCCGGTGCGCCGGTGCCGGCACTGACGCCGTGACACAGGGTCCAGGGGGAAGAGGGGGAGACGTCATGGAGTGCGAAGGGTTCCGGGACGATCAGTTGGACGTCCTCTACGGCGAGGCCGACGCCGCCACCGCGAGGCGCGTGAGCGAGCACCACGCCCAGTGCGCGGCGTGCCGCGAGGAGATGGCGGCGCTGCGCCGGGTGCGGCGCGACCTGACGGCGTGGTCGGTGCCGGAGGGCGTCGTGCCTCGGCGCGCGCCGGCCCCGCGACCGGCGGGTTGGCTGGCCGCCGCGGCCGCGCTCGTGGCCGCGCTGGGAGCCGGCTTCGTGTTGTCGGGCTCCGAGCTGCGACACGAGCAGGGCGCCTTGACCCTGCGGCTGGGGCCGGCCTCTTCCGGCGTGGAGGCACTGCTCGCCCGCCAGGAGGAGCGGCACCGCGCGGAGATGGACGCCCTGCGGCGGGAGCTCCGGCCCGTCGACCAGGCCGCCGTCACACCGCGGGCGGGATCCGACGAGGCCCTGTTGCGCAGGGTGGAGGAGATGGTCCGCCTGAGCGAGGCCCGTCAGGACGCGCGCTTCAGCGCCCGCCTGGCCGCCTTCGGCGAGGAGGCCGAGACGCAGCGTCGGTATGACCTGGCCCGCGTGAGCGCGGGCCTGTCGTATCTCGAGGGCAAGACCGGGCAGGACGTGGTCCGCACCACGGAGCTCATGGGCTACGTGCTGCAGGCCTCGCAACAGAAGTGAGGCGCAGCGCGCTTCGCGGCGTCCGGCTGGCCGCGGCCCTGGCCATCGTGCCGATCGCGGCCGCCGCCGAGGACAGGGTCCCGCCGCGCGAGGACCTCGAGCGGTTCGAATGGGCGCTGGACAGCGCGGTCCGCAAGGTGAGCCGGCCCAGCGCGGCCCCCATCATGGGCGGGGCCCAGGCCTGCCGCGGCTACCACATCAACGGGTACGGCGCGATGTTCGTGCTCGCGCCGCGCGCCCTTCCCCTCCGCGCCCGCACGGCCCACGAGTCGCCGCCCCAACCGGCCCTGTTGTCCCCGCCGGCCGCGCCGCCGGTGAACGCCGCCCAGGCCCTGGGCGCCCAGCCGCCGCGGCCCCCGTCCCCGGGCGACAAGGCGTCGTCGCGCGCCGACCTCCTCGCCCTGGAGGCGCAGGTGGCGGCCCTGCAGCGCGCGGCGGAGACGACGCGCGAGGAGGCGGAGCTGGCGCTGGAGGAGACGAGCCGGGAGCTCCATCGCCGGCTGATCAGCTCCACGCTCGGCGAGCCGCCTTCCGGCCCGCTCTTGATGCCCGCCCCCGCCCCGCCCGGGACCACGGCGGCGCAGACCCCGCACCCGCCGCCGCCCGTGCCGCCCTGGAGGTTCTGGTTCGACAGCGAGGAGCAGGAAGAGCCGCGCAGCCCGGACGTCGTGGTGAAGGACGTGCGCTCCGCCGTCACCGACGTCCTGGAGAACCACGGCCCTCCGCTGCGGCTGGGCCCTGAAGAGTTCGTGGTGGTGGTGGTGGACTTCCTTCCCCGCAGCACGTTCGCCACCCGTACGCGGCCCGCGCGCACGCTGGTGGTGCGGGTGCGCAAGGGCGAGCTGGAGGACCGGGCCGCCGGCAAACTGGCCTCCGACGAGCTCCGCCGGCGCATCGAGTACTCCGAGTACTAGCGGGGCGGCCGGGACAGCAGGAAGGCGGTCAGCACGGCCAGCGTTCCGTCGGTGGCCGCGAACAGAAGGAACGCGGCGGGGGAGCCGCGCGCGAAGTGGTCGAACAAGAAGAGCGACGCCCCCAGGCCCTTGGCCAGGACCCCGGCCACCCAGAGATAGCCGCGCCGGGCCTCCACGTCCGCGGCGGCCCACAGGTACCCGGCGCCCAGGCTCAGGGTGAAGACCCCGTTGAGCTGCGCGTTCACCACCGGTTGCGGCACGGGGGCGCCGAAGGCCCGCGCCATGGGCTCGGCGGCAAAGAGCAGTGGCAGCGCGAGCGCGAGGTCGTACACGGCGGACGCCAGGGCCAGGCCGCGGAGGGTCACGATCGCTCCTCGAAGAGCCCGCGCGCGGGCGCGTTCGTTGACCGCCTCCGCGCGGGCCTCCTATACTACGTGCTCGGCCTCGCGACGCGGTAGGCCTCCATGCCCCATCCCCACGCGCTCCACGGCACCACGATCCTGGCCGTCCGGAGGGACGGCCGCGCCGCCATCGCCGGCGACGGGCAGGTCACGCTCGGCCAGACGGTCATGAAGCACACTGCCCGCAAGCTGCGCCGCCTGCACAACGGCCAGGTCCTGGCCGGATTCGCGGGCTCCGCCGCGGACGGGCTGGCCCTGTTCTCCCGGTTCGAGGCCAAGATCGAGGAGTACCGCGGCAGCCTCGAGCGGGCGGCGGTCGAGCTGTCCAAGGAGTGGAGGACCGACCGCGTCCTGCGCCGCCTGGAGGCCTTCCTGGTGGTGTCCGATCGCGAGTCCTCGTTCCTGCTCTCGGGCGCCGGCGACGTGATCGCGCCCGACGACGGCATCGTGGCCGTGGGCAGCGGCGCCCCCTACGCGCTGGCCGCGGCCCGCGCCCTCGTCCGCCACACGGGGATGGACGCGGGGACCGTGGCGCTGGAGGCCATGAAGATAGCGGCCGAGATCTGCGTCTACACCAACGACGCCATCACGGTGGAGACGCTCGGGGCGTGACCATCCACCTCGGCGCGGGAGAAGAGCTCCGCACCCTCGACACCCTCACCCCCCGCGAGATCGTGGCCGAGCTGGACCGGCACGTCGTAGGACAGGCCGCGGCCAAGCGCGCGGTGGCGGTGGCGCTGCGCAACCGGATCCGGAGGCAGAAGCTGCCGCCCGACCTGGCGGCGGAGGTCGTGCCCAAGAACATCCTCATGATCGGTCCCACGGGAGTGGGGAAGACCGAGATCGCGCGCCGGCTGGCCAGGCTCGCGGGCAGCCCCTTCCTGAAGGTGGAGGCCAGCAAGTTCACCGAGGTGGGGTACGTGGGCCGGGACGTGGAGTCCATGGTGCGCGACCTGACCGAGGCCGCCGTGGACATGGTGCGCCGAGAGAAGCGCGCGGAGGTGCAGGACAAGGCGCGGCGCAACGTGGAGGAGCAGATCCTGGACCTGCTGCTGCCGCCCCGCCCCCCTTCCGGCTTCGATGCCCAAGAGGACGACGCCGCGGCCCGTCCCGCCGCCGAATCCTTCCGGGCCACGCGCGAGAAGCTCCGCGACCAGCTCCGCTCCGGACAGCTCGACTCCCGATCGGTGGAGGTCGACGTTCGCGAGCGCTCCTTCCCCTCGTTCCAGATCTTGAGCTCGCAGGGCGTGGAGGAGATGGACGTGAACATGAAGGACCTGCTGCCCGGGCTGTTCGGCGGCCGCACGCGCAAGCGCCGCCTGCCTGTGCCCGAGGCGCGGGAGGTGCTGCTCCAGGAGGAGGAGACGCGCCTGGTGGACGCCGACGCCGTGGCGCGCCTGGCCATCGAGCGCGTGCAGTCCTCGGGCATCCTCTTCATCGACGAGATCGACAAGGTGGCCGGCCGCGAGGGCGGCCACGGCCCCGACGTCTCGCGCGAAGGCGTGCAGCGCGACATCCTCCCCATCGTGGAGGGCACCACGGTCTCCACCAAGTACGGGTCGGTGCGCACCGACCACGTCCTCTTCATCGCCGCCGGCGCCTTCCACGTCAGCAAGCCGTCGGACCTGATCCCGGAGCTGCAAGGCCGCTTCCCCATCCGGGTGGAGCTGGAGCCGCTCAGCCTGGAGGATCTGGTCCGCATCCTGACCGAGCCGCGCAACGCGCTGCTCGGCCAGTACCGGGCCCTGCTGGGCACGGAGGGCGTGGACCTCTCCTTCACCGACGAGGCGGTACGCGAGATGGCGCGCTTCGCCATGGAGGTCAACGACGCCACCGAGAACATCGGCGCGCGGCGCCTGGCCACGGTGCTGGAGACCGTCCTGGAGGATGTCTCTTTCGACGCCGGGACCGACGGCCCGCGCGTGGTCCGGATCGACGCCTCCGAGGTGCGCCGGCGCCTGGCCCCTCTCGTGAAGAACCAGGACCTGAGCCGCTTCATTCTTTGAGGCCCGCCGCGCCGCCGAGGCTCCGCGCCGCCTGCGCCCTGGCCCTGCTCGCCGCGCTCCCGGCGTGCGGCAAGCGCGGGGATCCGCAGGCCCCACTGCCGCGCACGCCGCAGCCGGTGACCGGCCTGAGCATCGCGCAGCGCGGCCAGAAGCTCGAGGTGGCCTACGTGGCGCCCCGGGCCACGGCGGGCGGCGTCCCGTTGGCGGCGGTCGAGGTCGAGCTGCTCCGCGCGGAGATCGAGGGCGAAATGGCGGACGTGGCCCACGCCGCCCGCCGGAAGGCCACCCCGGGCGAGGCGGTGCGCGAGTCGGGGCCGCTTCCGGCGCCCGGCACGCGCCTGCGGGTGGCCGCGCGCGCCCACGCCTTTGGCCGGCTCTCGGCGCTGACGCCGATCGTGACCCTGGCCGTGCAGGCGCCGCTCGAGCCGCCCTCCGACCTGAAGGCGAAGCTCACGGCCAAGGGCGTGTCGCTGGCCTGGACGGCGCCGCCCGGCGGTATCCCGCCGCCGATCGTCGCGCCCTCTCCCGTGCCCTCGCCGTCCCCGGCGGCGAAGCCGTCGGCGCGGCCCACCCCGTCCCCCGCAGGCTCGGCCTCGCCATCGGCCTCGCCCGCCGCGTCGCCCACGCCCACGCCGTCACCTTCGCCGACGCCGGTGCCGAGCCCCACCCCGCCGCCGCCCCCGTCGAGCGGGTATTGGATCTACCGGCGCGAGTCGGCCGGCGCCTACGGCGCGCCGCTCGTCCGTGCGCCGCTGCAAGTGGCGGCCTTCGACGACCAGACCGCGGCCCCGGGGCAGAAGGTCTGCTACGTCGTGCGGCTGGTGGCGGCCACCGAACCCGTGATCGAGAGCGACTCCTCGAACGAGGTCTGCCTGGAGATCAGGGACGTGGAGGCTCCGGCGGCCCCCACCGGGGTGACGGCGCTCGCCCGGGACGGCGCGGTGGAGGTCTCGTGGAGCCCGTCCTCGGAGCGCGACCTCGCCGGCTACCGCGTCTACCGCGCGGCGGCGGGGGCCGCGCCCGAGCGGGTGGCCGAGGTGGGAGCGGGGGAGTCCACCTACCGCGACACGGCCGTTGCCGCGGGCGAGACGCGCGCGTACACCGTCACCGCGGTGGACGCGGCGGGCAACGAGAGCCCGCCCTCTGCGCCCGCCGAAGGAGGGCTGCCGTGAGGTACTACCGCATCGCCGGCGCCGACGGACCGTCCTGGGCGCGAGAGGACGGCGACCGCCTCCGCCTGGTGTCGGGCGATCCCTTCTCCGGCACCACCGACGGTCGCGCGACCGTGGGACGGGACGAGGCGCGCCTGCTGCCACCGGTCGCGCCGTCCAAGATCGTGGCCATCGGCCTCAACTACAAGGACCACGCCGCCGAGCGCGGCAAGGCGCTGCCGGCCGAGCCCCTCATCTTCCTCAAGCCGCCGTCGTCGGTCATCGGGCCCGGGGAGGCCATACGGCGTCCGGCCTGGGCGGGCCGCGTCGACCACGAGGCGGAGATGGGGATCGTGATCGGCCGCGCGGCCCACGACCTGCCCTCGCCGGAGGCCGCGCGCGCCCACGTCCTCGGCGTGCTCTGCGTGAACGACGTCACCGCGCGCGAGCTGCAGGACAAGGACGTGCAGTTCACCCGGGCCAAGGGCTTCGACACCTTCTGCCCGCTGGGCCCCTGCATCGCGACCGGCCTGGACCTGGCCGACCTGGCGGTGGTGGGCCGCGTCAACGGCGTCGTCCGCCAGCAGAGCCGCACCGACCAGCTGATCTTCGACGCCTTCCACCTGGTGTGGTTCGTCTCCCGCGTGATGACGCTTCTGCCTGGGGATATCATCTCTACGGGGACGCCCGCCGGGATCGGGCCGCTGGCCTCGGGCGACGTGGTGGAGGTCGAGGTCGAAGGCGTGGGCGTGCTGCGCAACCCCGTGTCTTGACCAAGGAGGGTGCCATGAAGATCTTTCTGGATACCGCCAGCCTGAAGGAGATCCGGGAGGGCGCGGCGTTGGGCCTGGTGGACGGAGTCACTACCAACCCCACCCTCCTGTCCAAGGAAAGCGGGGAGCCCGAGGAGATCCTGCGCGAGATCTGCCAGACGGTCGACGGCCCCATCTCCGCCGAAGTGGTGGCCACGGACGCCGAGGGCATGGTGCGCGAGGGCCGGCACTGGGCGGAGCTGCACAAGAACATCGTGGTCAAGTGCCCGTGCACCTGGGACGGGCTCAAGGCCACGCGTGCGCTGACCACCGAGGGCCACCGGGTCAACATGACCCTCGTCTTCTCTCCCACCCAGGCCCTGCTCGCGGCCAAGGCCGGGGCCCGGTTCGTCTCGCCCTTCGTGGGGCGGCTGGACGACATCGCCACCCCGGGGATGGAGCTGGTGGCGGACATCGTCCAGATCCTCGACAACTACGACTACGACTGCCAGGTCCTGGCCGCCAGCCTGCGGGGTCCCATGCACGTGGTGGAGGCGGCGCGGGTGGGGGCCCACATCGGCACCATGCCCTTCGCGGTCTTCCAGAGCCTGGTCAAGCACCCGCTGACCGACATCGGCCTCAAGAAGTTCCTGGAGGACTGGGAGAAGGCCAAGAAGGAGATGGGCGCCAAGACCGCCCCCTGATGCCGCTCTACGAATACCTCTGCCGCGGCTGCGGGCTGCCCTTCGAGCGCTACGTACGGGCCTGGGGGGATCCCGTCGACTGCCCCGCCTGCGGCGGCGCGTCCGTGGAGAAGAAGGTGTCGAGCTTCGCGTTCACCGGGGCGGGCGGGGACGGGGCTTCGGCGGGCGGGGGCTGCGGCTGCGGCCGGGGCGCCTGCGGCTGCCACCACTGATGACCACGCCCAGGGACGTCCTGGCCGCCCGCGTGCGCCGCGCGGAGGAGGGCGGCGGGGCCGAGCGCCTCAAGCGCCAGCACGCGGAGGGCAAGCTCACCGCGCGCGAGCGCGTGGAGCTGCTCCTCGACGAGGGGTCCTTCGAGGAGCTGGACAAGCTCGTCGAGCACCGCTGCCTCGACTTCGGGATGGCGGACCAGAAGATCCCCGGCGACGGCGTCGTCTCCGGCTACGGGCGGATCGACGGGCGCCTGGCCTTCGTCTTCGCCCAGGACTTCACGGTCTTCGGCGGCAGCCTCTCCGAGACCAACGCCCAGAAGATCTGCAAGGTCATGGACCTGGCCATGAAGATGGGCGCTCCCGTCATCGGGCTCAACGACTCCGGCGGCGCCCGCATCCAGGAAGGAGTCGCCTCGCTCGGAGGGTACGCGGACATCTTCCTGCGCAACACCCTGGCCTCCGGTGTCGTTCCCCAGATCTCCGCCATCCTGGGGCCCTGCGCCGGCGGCGCCGTCTACAGCCCGGCCATCACCGACTTCAACGTGATGGTGAAGGACACCGCCTACATGTTCGTGACGGGGCCCGACGTCATCAAGACCGTGACCCACGAGGAGGTCAGCAAGGAAGAGCTGGGGGGCGCCGCCACGCACAACATCAAGTCCGGCGTGGCCCACTTCGCGGTGGACGACGACCGCGCCTGCCTGGCCCTCATCCGTGAGCTTCTGTCCTACCTGCCGTCGAACAACATGGAAGAGGCGCCGCTGCATCGGACCGAGGACCCGCCGGACCGCGAGGACCCGTCCCTCGACACCCTGATTCCCGCAGAGACCCATAAGCCCTACGACGTCAAGCGGCTCATCGAGGCGGTGGTGGACGATCGCCGCTTTCTCGAGGTGCACTCGCTCTACGCCCCCAACATGGTGGTGGGCTTCGCCCGCTTCGGGGGACGCAGCGCGGGGATCGTAGCCAACCAACCCGCGGTGCTGGCGGGCTGCCTGGACATCGACGCCTCCGTGAAGGGCGCCCGCTTCGTGCGCTTCTGCGACGCCTTCAACATCCCGCTCGTGACGTTCGAGGACGTGCCCGGCTTCCTGCCCGGCACCGCCCAGGAGTTCGGCGGGATCATCCGCCACGGGGCCAAGCTGCTCTACGCCTTCGCGGAGGCCACGGTGCCCAAGATCACCGTCATCACGCGCAAGGCCTACGGCGGGGCGTACTGCGTCATGGCGAGCAAGCACATCCGCACGGACCTGAACTACGCGTACCCCACCGCGGAGATCGCGGTCATGGGGCCGGAGGGCGCGGTGAACGTCCTCTACCGGCGCGAGATCGCGGGAGACGCCGACCCCGCGGCACTGCGCGCGCGGAAGGTGGCCGAGTTCAAGGAGAAGTTCGCCAACCCCTACGTCGCCGCCGACCGCGGGTTCGTGGACGAGGTCATCGAGCCCCGCACGACCCGGCGGAAGATCATCGCCGGCCTGGACATGACGCGGAACAAGCGCGACAAGAACCCTCCCAAGAAGCACGGGAACATACCGCTTTGAGGCCGTTCAAGAAGGTTCTCATCGCCAACCGCGGCGAGATCGCGGTGCGGATCATCCGCGCGTGCCGCGAGATGGGCCTGCCCACGGTGGCCGTGTACTCGGAGGCCGACCGCGCCTCGCTGCACGTGCGCCGGGCCGACGAGGCGTACCTCCTGGGGCCGGCGCCGTCCACCGAGTCGTACCTCCACATCGACCGCGTGATCGACGTGGCCAGGAGATCCGGCGCCGACGCCGTCCATCCCGGCTACGGCTTCCTGGCCGAGAAGGCGGACTTCGCGGCCGCCTGCGAGCTGGCGGGGATCGCCTTCATCGGGCCGAAGAGCGAGACCATCGCGCTTATGGGGGAGAAGACCTCGGCCCGGCGGGCCGCCACCGCGGCGGGGGTGCCCGTGGTGCCGGGAACGCTCGAGCCGGTGGAAGGTGCGCTGGCCATCCGCGCCGAGGCCGAGCGGATCGGGTTCCCCCTGATGCTCAAGGCCGCCGCGGGGGGCGGGGGCAAGGGGCTGCGGCTGGTCAAGTCGCCCGCGGAGCTGGAGCAAGCGGCCGATCGGGCGAGGAGCGAGGCGCAGAACGCCTTCGGCGACCAGAGCCTATACCTCGAGAAGGCCATCACCCACGCGCGCCATATAGAGATCCAGGTGCTGGCCGACCACCACGGCGACGCGGTGCACCTGTTCGAGCGCGAGTGCTCCATCCAGCGGCGGCACCAGAAGATCATCGAGGAGAGCCCGTCGCCCTTCGTGACCCCGGAGCTGCGCGACCGCATGGGCCGCGCGGCCGTGGCCCTGGTCAAGAAGATCGGCTATCGCAACGCGGGGACGCTCGAGTTCCTCGTGGACGAGGCGCGCACCCCCTATTTCCTGGAGATGAACACCCGCATCCAGGTCGAGCACCCGGTGACGGAGATGGTGACGGGCGAGGACCTGGTCAAGCTCCAGATCCGTATCGCGCAGGGAGAGCCGCTGCCCTTCCGCCAGGACGCCCTGACCCAGCGCGGCCACGCCATCGAGTGCCGCATCTACGCCGAGGACCCCGACCGCAACTTCCTGCCCAGCCCCGGCCGCATCCTGGCCCTCCGCGTGCCCGGGGGACCCGGGATCCGGGACGATTCCGGCGTCTACGAGGGCTACGAGGTCGGGGTCCAGTACGACTCGCTGCTCTCCAAGCTCGTGGCCTACGGCTTCAACCGCGGCGACGCGATCCTGCGCATGCGGCGCGCGCTGGACGAATACAAGATCCTGGGGCTGAAGACGACCCTCCCGTTCCTCGACCGCGTGCTCCACCATCCCTCGTTCGAGGCCGGGGACTTCGACACCGGCTTCGTGGAGAAGGTGTTCGCGCAGTCGGACCGCGACCGGGAGCGGCCCTGGGACGTGGCCGTGGCCGCCGCGGCCATCCGCGCCCACAACGACCGGCTCCAGGCGCGAGGCGCGGGCGAGGTCGCGGCGGCCGGATCCTCGGGCTGGCAGCGCCGGGACTGGCGCCGTTCGGAGGGCCCCTTCTAGCCGGGCCGCTCCGCATGCTCTTCGACGCCACCGTCGACGGACGCACCCTGCGCGTGGAGGTCCGTGGGCGCGACGGCCGCTACGTGGTGACCCTGGACGGCCGCGCGCTGGAAGTGGACCATCAGGAGACGGGGCCGCACTTCGCGAGCCTGATCATCGGGGGCCGGAGCTACGAGGCCGGCCTCGAGAAGCGGCCGGACGGGTACAACGTGGTGCTGGCGGAGGACGTCCTTTACGTGGAGATCCGCGGCGCCTCCCAGGGCGCGGCGGCCGCCCCCCGCAAGGCGGCGACGGGGCCGGCGCGCGTGGTCGCGCCCATGCCGGGCCGCCTGGTGCGGGTCCTGGTCCAGCCCGGCCAGCAGGTCGAGGCGGGTGAGGGCCTGCTGGTCATGGAGGCCATGAAGATGGAGAACGAGCTCCGCTCCCCGCGCGCCGGGCGGGTGGCCGAGCTCCTCGTGCGCGAGGGACAGACCGTGGAGACCGCGGCCCTGCTGGTCGTGGTGGAGTGACGATCCGGCGCCGGCGGCTCCTTCTGCTGGGGTTCGTCCTCGCCCTGGCCGCGCTCTTCCTGGCCCGCCTGCCGCTGTGGTCGGCCGGGGTGCTGTCCGCGCAACTTCAGGCCTTCTTCCACCGCCCGGTGACGGTGGGCCACGTGCGCTATCACCTCTTCCCCCTCGAGGTCGAGGTCACGGACGTGCGCGTCGCGGGCGCCACCCCGCAGGCCCCGCCGTTCCTCGAGGTGCCGCGCGTGGTGGCGGCGTTCAGCCGGCCGCCGCTCGACCCCGAGGTGCCGCAGAGCTTCTGGGACCGCAAGGTCGTGCTGTCGCGGCTGCGCATCGAGCGCCCGCGCATCCGCGTCAACGCGTTCGAGCAGGGCGGCGACGACATCCCCGCCATGGGCACGGCCGGCGAGGCCGGGGCCGACGCCCGCATCGAGCGGCTCACCGTGGACAAGGGCGAGCTCGTCGTGAACCACGAGCGGATCCCCCTGGAGCTGGACCTGCCGCGCTTCCGCGGCCGGCTGGCCTCGCGCCGGCCGGGCGTGCTGGCCGGCACCTTCTCCTTCGGAACGGGCACCGCCCGCTTCGGGTCCGCGCCGGCCTTCCCCGTGGGCACCGACGTGGACCTGGTGCTCGAGGGCCGCCGCCTCACGGTGGAGTCGGGCCGGCTCCGCGCCCCCGACACGGACCTCGAGTATCGCGGGCAGATCCAGATCGCCGCGCGGCCGCAGGGGCAGCTGACCCTGCGCGGCTCCCTCGATCTGGCCATGCTCGACGCGCACGTCCTGCGCAGCGGGTTCGGGCTCCGCGGCCGCGGCCGCTACGACGGCACGGCGTCGGTCGACGGGTCCCGGCTCCGGCTCAAGGGGCGCCTCGAAGGCACGGAGGGCGTGTTCGACGGCGTGCCCGTGCCGCGCTACGCGGGCGACGTGGCCTGGGACGCCGACGGCGCCCACCTGCGTCGATTCGAGGTCCAGGCCTTCGGGGGCAGCGGGGTGCTCGACGTCGACGTCCCGCCCGGGAAGGGCGTGGCCCGCCTGGAGGCCACGCTGCGCGGCGTGGACGCCGAGGCGCTGTCGCGCAAGGTATTCGACATTGGGGCCGCCGGCGTGGGCGCCACCGCCGCCGGCGAGGTGAAGCTCCGCTGGCCCCGTGGCCGCGTCCGCGACCTGTCGGGGCGGGTGGCCCTGGACCTCGCCTCCGCGTCCGACGGGCGCACGCCGCTCGTCGGCCGGCTGCAGTGGCGTGCCGAGGCGGGCGTGCAGTACCTCGAGTCGGCCGAGCTGCGCACTCCGGCCACACAGACCCGCCTCTCCGGCCGGATCGCGCGGGACGATCGCGCGGACATCGCGGTGGAGGCGGACAGCACCGACCTGGCGCAGAGCGACGCGCTGGGGCAGCGCCTGCGCGTGGCCCTGGGCAACCCGCGCGCCGAGCGGCTCGGCTTCTCGGGCACGGGGTCCTTCCGGGGCCGCTGGCGGGGCACCGTCCGCAACCCCGTTTTCGAGGGACGCTTCTCGGGCCCGAGCGTGGAGTACCTGGGCGTCCGGTGGGGCGAGACGGAGTGGACGGGGGTGGCGGACGGCCTCCGCGTGCGGTCGCAGCCGCTGATCCTCCGCCGGCCGGGCGGCGAGCTGCGCCTCGAGGGCGAGATGGAGACGGGGGCCCGCGGCGGGCACGACGCGCTCGACGTGCGCGTCCGTTTCACGCGCTGGCCCGCGGCCGACTTCGTCAAGGCCTTCGAGTGGGACGTGGCGGCGGACGGCCTCCTCTCGGGCGAGGCCCAGGTCTCGGGCCGGCGCAGCGCGCCCGTGGGCCCCGTGCGGATCACCAGCGCCTCCGGCCGCTACTACGACGTGCCCTACTCCGACCTCGAGGTGGACGCCCGTCTGGAGGGACCGGTCACGGAGGTCCGCGCGGGCCGGGCGGGCGTGGGCGGCGGGAGCGTGACCTTCCGCGGCACGGTCACCGACGACGACGTGTACGACGGGACCGCCACCGCCGCCGACATGGACGTGGGCGAAATGCTGCCCTCCGTGTCCGGCGTGCGGTGGGGCGGGCGGGTGTCGGGCACGGCCACTCTCCAGGGGCCGCTGTCGCGCCCGCGGCTCCGCGCGCGCGTGACCTCGCCCCGTCTCTTCCTGGGGGACGAGGGCGTGGGGGCGCTGGAGGCGGACCTGGTGGGCGCGGGCGACGGCGAGGTCGGCGTGGAGGCCCGCTGCCGATCGCCGCGCGTGGACCTGGAGCTCCGCGGGACCGTGGGCGCGGAGGCTCCCCACGCGGCGTCGCTCCAGGTCACCGCGCGCGCCACGAGCGTCGACCCGTTCCTGCGCGCGGTCTACCCCGCGCTACCCACCTCGGTGGGCCTGGTGACCAGCGGCAACGTGGATTTGTCCGGGCCGCTCGACCGTCCCGCCGACCTCGCGGCGGACGCCGCGCTGGCCAGCGTGGAGGTGCTGCTGCCCGAATACCCGGTCCACAACCGCGACCCCCTGCGGTTCTCGGTCGATCACGGCGCCGTCGACGTGCGGAACCTCCACCTGGCGGGAGAGGGCACCGACCTGGCCGTGGAGGGCCGGGCGGTGGTGGTGGGCGAGGGGGCGCTGGACCTGAGCGTGAGCGGCGCGGCCGACCTGCGCGCGCTGTCCGCGCTCATCCGCCCGGTGCGGAGCCGGGGGTCGGCGCGGGTCGGCATGAAGGTGTCGGGCACGCGCGCCCACCCGCGCGTGGAAGGGCAGATGGACGTGGAGGGCGGGGGCCTGCGCGTGCGCGGCTTCCCCCACGGCCTGGAGGGCCTGCGGGGCGCGGTGCGCTTCACGGAGGAGGCTGCGCACTTCTCGGACATGACGGGCACCCTGGGCGGCGGCGCCGTGGCGCTGGAGGGCCAGGCCGCGTACGCCGCGGGGAAGCCCGCGTCTTTCGACGTCCGCACCGTGGGCCGCGGGCTCGTGCTCCACTACCCGGAGGGACTGCGCAGCGTGGTGGACGCCGACCTCCGCCTGCTCGGCACCACCGAGCAGCCGTGGGTGACGGGCACCGTGGACGTCAAGCAGGCGGCCTGGACGCGCCGCTACGACCTGGCCTCCGAGCTGCTGAACACGCGCGCGCAGCTCGAGGAGCGCGTCTCGCTCGAGGAGGGGCTGCGCTACGACGTCAAGGTCCGCGCCCCCGGCACGCTGCGCATCGACAACAACCTGGCCACGCTGCAGGCCCGGGCGGACCTCTCGCTGCAGGGAAGCTACGAGCAGCCGGTGGTCCTGGGCCGGGCGGAGATCGAGCGCGGGCGCGTGTACTTCCAGGGCAACACCTACGTGATCCGGCGCGGGACGCTGGACTTCTCGAACCCGCAGAAGATCGACCCCCTGTTCGACATCGAGGCCGAGTCGCGCATCCGCTCCTACCGGGTCACGCTCAAGATCAACGGCACGCTGGAGCGCGCCTATCCCACGCTCAGCTCCGACCCTCCGCTGACCGCCGTCCAGATCCTGAACCTCCTGGCCGGGGCCGACGAGACCGACGTGGCCAGCCTGGCCACCTCGCAGACCCGGCAGGCCAACCTGGCCGCCACCGGCGCGGCCACCCTGGCCGCGGGGCGCATCGCCGAGGAGGTCGGCCTGGAGCGCGGGGCCGAGCGCCTGTTCGGGCTGAACCGCTTCTCCATCGATCCCTCGCTGGTCAAGGGCGACGTCACCAACCCGAGCGCGCGCATCAGCCTGGGCAAGCGCATCACCCCCGACGTGAACGTCCTGTACTCGATCGACCTGCGCGGCGTGCAGGACCCCTTCCTTTCGGTGGAGTACACCCTCTCCGACCGGTTCTCGCTCTCCGTCAGCCGCGCCGATCCCGGCGGTTACGGCTTCGACCTGCGCCTGCGGCAGTCGAAGTGATGGCCGGGCCGCTCCTGGCGCTCCTCCTCTCCGTCACGCAGCCCGCGGAGGAGGCGCCGTCGCTGGAGGGAGAGACCCTGGCGGCGGTGACCATCGAGGCCCCGCCGGGGGACGTCCACCGCCTCTCGCAGTACGTGGAGATGCGCCCGGGGGAGCCCTTCCACGCCGCCACCGTGCGCCACGCGGTCGAGCTGTTCCACGCGACGGGCGACTACGAGGACATCCGCGTGGAGGCCCGGCGCGGGCCGGCGGGCGTGGACCTGGTCTTCCGCCCGGTGCCCGCCCCGCTGCTGTCCGAGGTGCGGATCACGGGGACGCCCGTCGTGCGGCCGGGCGAGGTCCGCAAGATCGCGCGGCTGCGCGCGCGGGAGCCGCTCTGGCCGCCGCGGCTGGAGCAGGCGGCGCGTGACGTGGCCGTCGCCCTCGTGGAGCGCGGCTACCTCGAGGCGCGGGTGGCCGCCACCACCGATCGCACGGCCGGCGGCGCCGACGCCGTCTTCGACATCCGCCCGGGTCCGCTGGTGCGGGTGGGTGCCGCCACCGTGGAAGGCGTGGCGGGCTCCCCCGAGCGCCTGCTGCGGGAGCGCATCCGGCCGCGAATGGGTCAGCCCTTCCGCCGCGCGAAGGCACTGGCCGCGGCCGAGCAGATGCGGCGCGACCTGGAGCAGGGCGGGTGGTGGCGCGCGCAGGTGGAGCTCCTGGAGACCTACGATCCCGCCGCGGCGCGGATGGCCCTGGTGTTCCACGCCACGCCCGGGCCGCGGCCGCACGTGGAGGTCCG
>Ga0207670_10000933_pt1 | contig 15380 bp, 12 predicted proteins | sample KBSS23HmetaG_FD_184339 | JGI IMG/M metagenome (GOLD analysis project Ga0207670, IMG submission 184339) | Switchgrass rhizosphere microbial communities from Kellogg Biological Station, Michigan, USA - KBS S2-3H metaG (SPAdes) (version 2) | ecosystem: Host-associated > Plants > Roots >... | reverse complement strand
TAGGCTCAACACCTTAATTGATTTCGATCCTGGGGCTTGCGCCCCAGGCTTTATGCCTACGCCTGCTTCGCAGGCTAAGAAGGGCTTACATTAAAAGGCCCTTCGGGATCCCGAAGGGCCTCGATTGTTAAGTTACCACAAGTTGTTACGGCTTGTCGGGAGTTTTAGTAGTGCTACCGTCGTTTCTCTTCAACTTCGGCGGCGCTTCCGTCGACTTTGGCTGCTCGCCGCCATCCGTCGGAGTCGTGGTAGTGTCGTCCGGGGTCGATTGGCGACGCTTCAAGGTCGGCCGCCCGGGTGCTCCACCTTCGTCGCCAGCCGCAATCGCTCCAGCCGTCGAAGCACGCGCATTCGAAAGTCTCAACAGCCGGCCTTTAACTCGCTGAAACTCAGAACTGCTGATGACATACTCGTCATGCTCCGGAAACCTGGCTGCCAAATTGATTGCCGCTTGTCTGCGGTCTGGCGGCGCCGGGTGCGACGCAAAAGCGCGCGCGATAAGTCCCGGTTTCTTCTTGTTCTTGGCTTCCAGCTTCTCAAACATGGTCGCCATCGCGCCCGGGTCGTAGCCGGCGGCGTACATGTACTGGACGCCGAGCTTGTCCGCTTCCTCTTCCGCACCGCGGCTAAACTTCATGAAAATGCCGAGTAGTCCGATGCCGGCCGTATTCTGGTAAATCATTCCCGGAATACCGCCGATGAATATCGATCCCGCAAGCGCAGCGTACTCGAGCAAGCTTCCCTTAGTCTGGTTCTCTACCGCGTGCCGTGCTGCGACGTGGGCAATCTCATGCGCCATCACGCCGGCGAGCTCAGCTTCATTGTCTGCCGCGAGAATCAATCCTTTATTTACGTAAAAGAACCCGCCCGGCAGTGCAAAGGCGTTCACTTCATCAGAGTCGATGACCTTGATGGTGAAGGGCACTTTCGCATCGGAGTGGAGTACGATGTTCTGACCCACGCGATTCACGTACTCGGTGATAGTCGGGTCGTCAACAAACTTCGCCTGCCGATCGACTTCTGAAGCCAACTCACGTCCCAGACGCACTTCCTTTTCCGTCGAGCCGCTCATCTTGGCGATAATGCCGGTATTGATATTCCGCTTGCCGATCATGTTTGGATCTTCATTGGTCGACAGCGGCTTGTTTGATTTAACGGGTGTCGCGGCGGGTGTTGTCTGCTTTTGCTCCGATTGTGCTTTTTCGGTCTTTTGAGCATCTTCGGCCGGTTTTGTGGTCGACGTTTGCTGCGCGACCGCAGCCACCGAGCTCACCAGTAAAGAAACGGTTAAAACGAAAGCACTCGTGGCACGGGAGAAGTATTTCATCTCAAAAAACCTCCAAAGTTTTCGAATGACCTGAGGGCGGGGTCTACGACTGTCGTTTTCGCTAAATCCTGACGCGCAGTCTATGATGCACAGGTTCGGCGGCTGGTTGGTTCGCCAATACAACGTCCTGGCCCGAGGGGAACTGACTTTCGCGCCTGAATCAATAGCGATAGCCGTAACTATACCTATGCCCGGTAGGAAAAGGAAGCAAAAGCCTGAAGTCTCGATCATCGGCAGCGGGCGCCTCGGAACCGTCCTGGCGGTCGCACTTGCCAGTCGAGGGTATTCAATCCGTTCGCTCGTCGCTCGCCGGGCGCAAAAGGCGCGCCATGCCGCCACACTTTTAGACGCAGAGGTGCAGGTCTTAGCCGCAAAACAATTGCGCTTACTGCAACCGGCGGACGTCTTTCTGATCACTGTTCCGGACGATCAGATTGCCGGTGTTGCTGCCGAACTGAATCGACTTGAGTTTACAGGAACAGCGCTTCACACCAGCGGCGCGCTGTCAGCAGAAGTGCTCGCCCCCTTGCGAGAGAGAGGGTGGCGCATCGGTTCGGTTCACCCGCTGATGTCTGTGAGCGACGCGCGCGAGGGTGACGCAGCACTGCGCGGCGGCTACTGGAGTGTCGAGGGAGACAAGTCTGTTTTGTCGTTGGCGAAAACAATCGTCAGCGACCTTGGCGGCAAAAGTTTTTCGATCCGCTCGGAAGATAAACCGCTTTATCACGCGGCTGCGGTGATGGTTTCCGGCAACGTAACTGCTTTATTTGATGTGGCGCTCGAGATGCTCGTAGAGTGCGGGCTGACCCGTAAGACCGCCCGCAGCGTGTTGCTGCCTTTGATCGCCAGCGCCGTACACAATCTCGAAACGAAAGATCCGGTGCGGGCGTTGACCGGGACTTTTTCACGCGGCGATCTCGAAACAGTGAAGCGACACCTCGCGGCGCTCAAAAACAAAGATCTCGCCGATGCCCTCGAGCTCTATCGTTTACTCGGACAAAGATCCCTGAAACTTACAAAGAAGCATCCACAGATTACACAGATTCTTAAATCGGTATAATCACGTTATGCAACCAACACCCAGCGCGAGTTACAGTTTGACCTTGCGCGTCAGGCTTTCTTCACGTGCCGGATCGCTTGGTGAGTTAACCACTGCCATCGGCAGGGCCGGTGGCGACATCGGCGCCATCGACATCGTCAACGTCGGGAACGACTACATCATCCGCGACATCACCGTCAGCTCCGTTTCCAGTAAACATGGCGAGCAGATCGTCGAGGCAGTCAAAGACGTCGACGGCGTCGAGTTGCTTCAGGTGTCAGACCCGACGTTCCTGATGCACCTGGGCGGAAAGATCGAAGTCGTTCCGAAAGTGCCGCTGAAGACGCGCGCCGATCTCTCGATGGCTTACACGCCAGGCGTCGCGCGCATCTGCGACGCCATTTACAAAGAACCGGATAAAGTTTTCACGCTGACGATCAAGAGAAATACAGTCGCTATCGTAACTGACGGAACAGCAGTGCTCGGACTCGGCGACATTGGACCAGCGGCCGCATTGCCGGTGATGGAAGGGAAGGCGATGCTGTTCAAGGAGTTCGCGGGCGTAGATGCTTTCCCGATCTGTTTGAACACGAAAGATCCGGACGAGATCGTGCGAACGGTGAAAGCGATCTCCACAGTTTTTGGTGGCATCAATCTCGAAGACATTTCCGCGCCTCGTTGCTTTCAGATCGAAGAACGACTGAGGGAAGAGCTCGACATCCCTGTTTTTCACGACGATCAGCACGGCACGGCAGTCGTCGTGCTCGCGGCACTGATCAACGCGCTGAAGTTGGTGGGCAAGGACATAAGCAACGTCAAGGTTGTTGTAAACGGCGTCGGCGCGGCGGGTGTGGCGTGCTCAAAGATAATCATGGCCGCGGGCGTGCAAAATATCGTTGGCTGCGATCAGACTGGAGCGCTCTATCGTGGACGCCGGGAGAACATGAACTGGATGAAAGACTGGTACGCGCAGAACACGAATCCGAGTGAAGAGAAGGGAACGGTGCACGAGGTCATTAAAGGCGCAGACGTGTTTCTGGGGTTATCAGTGCCCGGAGTGATCGATGTGGAGGACGTGAAGGCGATGGCTGAGAAGCCGATCGTGTTTGCGATGGCGAATCCGGTTCCGGAGATCATGCCTGAGGATGCGGCGCCGTACGTTGCGGTGATGGCGACGGGCCGTTCTGACTATCCGAATCAGATCAATAACGTTCTCAGTTTCCCGGGAATTTTTCGCGGCGCACTCGCGTGTCGCGCCGCGCGCATAAATGAGGAGATGAAACTCGCGGCGGCGAACGCAATCGCCGGCATCATCAGCGACGCCGAGCTACATCCGGAATACATCGTCCCGTCAGTTTTTGATAAGCGAGTAGCCGAAGCAGTCGCACGCGAAGTCGAGGCAGCCGCACACCAAAGCGGCGTCGCGCGCCGCCAAACCGAGTCACAATAAAATTCTTTGTAGGGGTGGCCCTCTGTGGCCACCCCAGGATGCGCGGGCTGGGGTGGCCACGGAGGGCCACCCCTACAAAAGATCTTTTGCGATGAGGGGAACGATGCGACGCGGTACATCGATCGCGGCTTTGATGTGACGTGCGTGCGTGAAGTGGCCGGCAACATATACGCCACGCACGTTGGTCTCGAAGGTCTCGGGATTGTAGACCGGCACTTCAGTCAGTTTTCCCGGTTCGGTTTTTACTCCGAGCTGTTTCAGTAACGTAAGATCCGCGTCGCTGCCGACGAGTACAAACACGACGTCGTTCGGCAGCGTCAACGACTCGCCGGTTTCAGTTGTCAGCTTCACTTCCGCTTCGGTGATCTCGTCGACGTGTTTGTAAAGTATGACATTGAGCCGGCCCGCTTTGATCTCGGCTTCGAGCGGAGTTCGCACCCAGTGTTTCATCGCGCCGGCTTTCGGATCGCGGTTCTCCCAGTCTTCGCGCCAGATGGCCATCGTGGTCCGCGCGCCCTCTTCCGAGAGAAATAGAGCAGCCTCGGCGGCACTGTTGCCACCGCCGACAACCAACGCTTCCTTTCGCACGTAAGCGTAAGGTTCGACAAACAGGTGATGCACCTTCGGCAGCTCTTCGCCCGGAACGTTCAGCCGCCGCGGTATATCCATCGCCCCGATCGCAAACAACACACGCGCGGCGTCGTATTGACTTCGACTTGTTTTGACAACAAACCCGTCAGTTATATTCCCGGTTACAGCAATGACTCGTTCGTCAGTGTTGATATGCAGATCGAGGTTGAGGACGAAGTGGATATAGTGAGACAGCATCTCCTCGCGCGTCGGTTTTTCTCGCACGGGCTTTAACGTGCCTGCGTGCATCTCCACTTCGTTGGGCGTGGAAAACATTGAGCGGCCCACGGGATACTGGCGGATCGTGTTTGCGATCGTCCCTTTTTCGATGACGACATAAGTGAGGCCTGCCTGCACCGCCGCTTCAGCAGCAGAGAGTCCCGCCGGACCGGCCCCGATAATGATCAGATCGAGCATTGTTGCTTGAACAGAAACTTAACCACAAAGACACTAAGGCACAAACATGAATAAAAATTTGTGTCTTCGTGCCTTGGTGGTTAAAACACCACTTCCCCGCGCGCTACCAGCACCGCTGGTCCACCCACCTTCACTTCCTCAACTCGTCCGGCCTCGCCCTTCACGTCGAGATTGATGCGGCTGGGCCGGTGAATAAAGTCGCCTTGTTCAATCACAAACTTGTACCTGCCGTCCTCCGGCTCCAAACTCAAACCACCATGGTGAACGAGATATCCGCCCAACGCTCCGCAAGCGCTCCCCGTCGCGGGATCCTCCGGAATGTTATCCGCCGGCGCAAAGAAACGTGCGTGCGCGCGCGACGCGCCGACTTCGAGCGTCTCACGCGTGAACGCATGGCATCCCGTTGCGCCGTGACGCGTGTAAATATCAGACAGCAGCGACGTATTAACATGGCAATCGCGCAAGTCGGCCAGCGAGCGAATGGGAACCGCGAGACACGACAAACCAGTCGTGATCACCTGGATCGGAAGACTCTCATCGAGATCTTCTCGCGCTAGTCCCAACGCGCGCGCGATTTCCTCCTGCTCGTGCGCGTCGTCAATCTCCTTGAGCACCTGAAATTCGCCCTGAGTCATCACCACCTGGACCGGCTTCCCGTCTTTAAATTCGATGTCGACCGGCAAAACTCCGATTCCGACTTCATGAAAGATTCGTTGCCATCCATTGCCGCCGTCGGGTAGCGGGACCACGCCTTCCTGCGCGAGACAGGTCCACGTGCCGACAATCGGATGACCCGCAAACGGAATTTCCCGCATCGGCGTGAAGATGCGCAGTCGTCGCAAAACATTCTCAGTTTCCGGTTTCAGGACGAACACAGTCTCGGAGAGATTCATCTCGCGCGCGATCTGCATCATTTTTTCATCGCTGATACCTTCCGCTTCCGGAAAAACTGCCAGGGGATTACCGCAAAAAGCGCGGTCAGTGAAAACGTCGTATTGTAGAAAATGATGGTTTTGCATGGCTTTTAGTTCACATGATCCAGTGTAGAAAAGACGTGGTCAAGCTGCGCGAAATGTTTTTTGCCCTTGCTGCATTACAGGTAGACGAAATCCTCCACGATCGGTGCTGAATTTTTCATTGACAGTGCTTTGCCGTGGATCGTATAAGGGCTGCCTCGCTGCACTCAAATTTCAATGAGTGCACACTGCACTCCCTTTTGTCATCTCTGACGCTGAACAAGTCTAGTACGACTGGAGATCTTCTTATGGCACACAAAAGAGTCAGCTTGAAACGTGACGGAGGCGTACCCTCAGTCGAGTTGCGATTCGGCAACGCCCTCTTCGCCAAGTACGATATCTTTCTTTTTGATCGGAACGGAATGAATCCGCAACCGATCAAAACCAACCAGCTTAACTCAGACAACATACCAGACATCTTTGAGGTTGGTACCTCGGCGGCAGCTCTGGACCAGCAAATTCTTTTTTGGCAAGCCGCAATCTCTGTTCTCGATAACAAGCCCGATCAGACCTACTTGATGAGGGCTATCATCACTCAAGACGGCAGGGAACTAGCGACCTTCGATAAGCGTGGCTCAATTGTTAACACCGTTATCGATCAGGATACGGTCCGGTTTGTTCTGGAGTAATGTCATGAAAAGAAGATTTATAGCCTGGTTACTGATCTCGCACTTGTTACTCCTGTCGCACGTCGCCGTATCGCAAACGGCGCAAACCGGCGATGCGACTTTCGTAACATTCACTTTTACTTCGCCGTGTGAAGATTGTGCAACGCAGAATAGCGTCGCGGGCAACGTCTACATTGTCGACGTGCCCGCAGCGAGGAACGCCTCGCTAGCAAAGTCGCCGTCGCTTAGAGATTTCAACCTGCAGGTCACGCTCAGGAACGATCGGATCGTTTACTCGTTTCCCTTCAAGCTTGGTACGTCGCCGAGAGCTGTTTGGCGACAAGGAGCGACAGTCCTGCAAGTCTTTTTCGTTCCCGGCGTCGATAACGTAGCAGCAAGCGTTTCAGATGTTGGACCCGAGCGTGCAGCAGCAGCCACGAATGTAACGGCGGCGGTTGATACGAACGGAAACGGAAATGGCAGTGTTGGTAACGGATCGCCTATCAGTGCGCTTACTGCAAGCGTCAGTTCTCCCGCTGTCGCAACAGCAGCCGCGCCAAGTCAATCACCGACACCAATGCCCTTTACCAGTCTGCTAAACCGCGATGCACCGGGATCGACCGCTTTCACTAACGTTGATATGTCCGTACCCGAGTCGCCGGCATTCACGGTTCTCGGTGTAACACCGGAAACAGTCATCCGCCCCACAAGCCCACGAGCATTTGCCACGTCGCTGTTGAATGGCGTCGATCAAAATGGAAACTTTCAGTCAGGGCTGGCGATGGACTTTGTTCCATATTTGCTGGTTGCCGGAGACGATTTAACGCTGCGGAAATATCAGACCAAGCAGGTAGTGCGTTTACTGTCGCGCACGCAGTTCTCCTTTGCTACTACCAAAGGCGCAACGACAGAGGATAAATCGATGCGTCTCGCTTTGGGTTTGCACCTGACGTTGTGGGATCGCGGTGATCCGCGCACAGATGAAACGCTGATGAGTTGTCTGAGTGCTTTCAGACTTCCTCCGCCTCCAACGATGCTCGAGTGTGAGCTTCCAGATAATCCTACTGACGCCGATCGCGAAGCATTTCGCAAATGTCAGGAATCGGCTGAAGCGACGAGGCAAGAGCGCGCAAGACAGGTGCAGGAAGCCAGAGAGTTCAACGACAGCGTCTCGACCAAGTGTCGCGACGAGTCTCGCCAAAGAAACTGGAATGCTTCGAGTTGGATTATCGGAGCAGCGCCGAGCTGGATTAGCACGGATGGACAAACGAAGAACATGCGCTGGAACGGCGGCGGATTTTGGACTTCGGTGGCATACGGCTTTGAAGGTGTGCCGGGTTTGGAGAGTAGATCTCAACTGATCCTGCACGGACGCTATCGCAACCGCGAAGTGGTTCCGGATCCGAACACGGCGGGAGCGTTTTTATCGCAGGACAGTTACTTCTTCGGAGCGCGGTTTAGAACGGGGAGCCCGACTTTCAACGGCTCCTTTGAATACACGTTTCTTCGTTCGCGATTTGCTGGTCTCAGGTTTGATAATGCGTCGCGATTCTCTTTGTTATTCGAGCGGAGGATCGCAGGCGATACGTGGTTTAACTTATCACTTGGCGGCGAGTCGGGCCGGCAGGATGGACGCAATAACGGGTTTGTCCTGACGTCGTTCAAGTGGGCGTTTTCGGACCGGCGAAACGTTCCGTCGCCTCAATGATTTTAGCGAGACGCGAGAGTTGAGATAGACTTATCGCGTGAGCCAATCAACACCAATCACAAACGCCGCGCTTGAACAAAACTTGCGCGGCGTTCTTTTGCCTATAACTACGCCGTTCGATTCTGATGTCGTTGACAAAATGGCACTGCGATCGAATATCGATCGATGGGCCACTACAGGCATAACTGGTTATGTTGTGCTCGGTTCTACCGGGGAACGTGTTCACCTCGATGAGCGCGAATACGCGGAGGTGATTGAAACTACGCGTGCGGTTGTGTCTGACTCGATGGCGTTCATCGTTGGGGCCGGCCAGCAAAGCACCGCTGGTACGATCAGAGAGATAGCGAAGGCTGCGGCGGCCGGCGCGGATGCGGTGCTCGTTATCACGCCGCATTTTTATCGTTCCGCGATCAGTCAAGAATCGCTCGTTACTTATTACCGCAGTGTTGCTGATGCCGCACCGGTTCCGCTGTTGCTCTACAGCATGCCTGCCCTGACCGGAATCAAGATCGAGCCGGAAACGGTCGCGCGCCTGAGTGAACATCCCAACATCATCGGTGTGAAGGACAGCTCGAATGATGTTGCGGGGTTTAGCGAGACGGTTCGGCTTTGTCCTTCTGCGTTCGCGGTGATGACTGGCAATGGCACCATCTTTCTCGATGCTCTCCAGGCTGGCGCGACGGGCGCGATTCTCGCTGTCGGGTGTGTAGTTCCTGAGATGTGTGTCGAGATCTTCCGCGCGGTTCAAGCTAGTGACCTCGAGCGCGCCTCAATTCTTCAATCAAAGCTCACGCCGTTAGCCGCGGCAGTCACGACTCGCTTCGGTATCGGCGGCCTAAAAGCCGCGCTCGACCTCGCTGGTTATCGCGGCGGCGACGTCCGCGCGCCCTTACAACCTCCCGACGAGACCGCACGCACCGAGATCGCAACGCTTCTTGCATCTTTGTAGGGGTGGCCCTCCGTGGCCACCCCAGCGTGGCCACTTCAACACTGGGGCGGCCACGGAGGGCCGCCCCTACAATGACGTCTGTTGAGCGCTAGGGTAGAATGGCTCAACAGGAGCCCGAATTATCTTGAGTACAGCCGAAGCCGCTTGTTATAGCACCCCCGAGCAATCAGGACTGCGCGTCGAGACGCTGCCGTTCGAAGCAATCCCGCACCAGACACGCCTCTTTCTCGAATACTTAAAAGATCCAGTCGCACTGCGGAAGTACTATCCATCAGCCGTTCGCTATCATCACGAGCTCGCCCAACGCGTCCCCGAAGTGCTGTCTGCGTACCCTGCTCATCGAAACAAAGTCTGCGACGCACTCGCCGCGATGAACCAACGCTGGGGCGCGGGCGACGCGACGCTGAAGAACATCGACTTACTGCGCGAATCGGACTGCATCGCCGTTGTTTCCGGCCAGCAGGCGGGTTTGTTTACCGGCCCGCTCTACACGGTTTACAAAGCACTCGCCGCGGTAAAACTCGCCGGCTGCCTGCAACAACGAGAAACAAAAGCAGTGCCGGTTTTCTGGATCGCCGCCGAAGACCACGACTTCGCCGAAGTCGCGAAAGCGGAGTTTATCGCCCGTGATTGCCAACTCGAGAGTGTAGACGTCTCCGCGGACTTGCATCGCGAAGGACAACCCGTCGGGCAAGTCGTGTTAGACGCTTCAATCGACACGGTGGTGGATCAGCTTTTCGAGTTGCTACCGAATTCCGAGTTCGCGGACGACATGAAGAAGCTGGTGAAGAACGCGTGGCAGCCTGGTCGCGGTTTCGTCGAGAGCTTCGCGACGATGATGACTTCGCTGCTCGGTCGTTACGGTCTGATCTTCCTCGATCCGCTCGATCCGGAGTTGAAAAAAATCGCCGCTCCACTTTATTCCGAGGCTGCTCGCCGCGCGCCCGAGATCGCGTCGGCACTTGAAGAGCGCAGCAAAGAGCTGGAGCGCGACGGCTATCACGCGCAGGTGCTCGCAACCGCGAATTCGTTTCCGCTGTTTCTGCACGACGACGAAGGTGGCCGACATGCAGTACAGCGACTTGAGAACGGAAAGTACAAAGCGAAGGACATCAAACAGGAGTACACCGCCGAAGAGCTCGCCACGTTGGCCCTGGAGAACCCACAAAAGTTTAGCCCGAATGTGACTCTGCGCGCCGTGGTCCAGGATTACCTGTTGCCCACGCTCACTTACTACGGTGGCGCCGCGGAGATTGCCTACTTTGCTCAGACTGCCGAGGTCTATCGCGTGCTGCAACGACCGGCGACGCCGATCCTGCCGCGCTCGAGTCTGACGATGATCGAACGCCACGCCGGTCGCGTGCTCGAAAGATACGACTTGTCGCTCAAGGACTTTTTCGAAGGACTCGAACCGGTGATCAAGCGAGTGGTCGAGGAGCATCTCGGCGCTGACACCGCGAAGTTGTTCTCGAAGGCCGAGCAGAATATGAATAACGAGCTCGACCGTTTGCGACAGGAGCTGGCGACCATCGATCCGACGCTCGCCGGCGCGCTCGATACTGGCCGCAAAAAGATCAACTACCAGCTCGACGGACTGCGCACGCGGTTCATACGCGCTCAGATGACGCGCGATGAAGCCGCGCACCGGCAGTTGCAGCGCGTTTTCGATCAGCTCTATCCAGGTAAAGATCTACAGGAGCGTCACATCAATATCACTTCGCTGCTGGCCCGCCACGGCACTTACGTAATCGAGTGGATCTTCAACGCGATTAATCTCGGATCGGAAGATCATCAGGTAGTGTACCTCTAAAACGAATGTCCAAAATCCGCGTCCTCGCAGATCACGTCGCCAATCAAATCGCAGCGGGTGAAGTTGTCGAACGTCCCGCGTCCGTCGCCAAGGAGCTGGTCGAGAATTCGATCGACGCCGGCGCCAAACGGATCACGATCGAGATCGAAGCCGGTGGCCGGCGCTTGCTCAAAGTTTCGGACGATGGCGAGGGCATGGTGCGCGACGATGCGATACTCGCCTTCGAACGGCACGCAACGTCGAAGATTCGCGACACCGAAGACCTGGCCGCGATCGGCACGCTCGGCTTTCGCGGTGAGGCGCTGGCGTCAATCGCGTCCGTAGCGAGGGTCGAGCTGACAACTTGTACCGAAGACGCCAAAGCCGCGACGCGCGTGACGATCGATGGTGGTCGCATGCGAGATGTTAAAGACGCTGCGCATCCACGCGGAACGACCATCGCCGTGCGTGACCTGTTTTTCAACATTCCCGCACGGCGCAAGTTCTTGCGCTCTGAAGCGACTGAAACGTTTCACCTCACGAACCTCGTGACGCACTACGCATTGGCCCATCCGGAGATCGCCTTTACGTTTGTTAACAATGGCAGGGAAGTTGTGCGCGCGGCGGCCGCGAAGGATCTGCGCGAGCGTGCGTATCAGATCTTCGGCGAGGAGTTTCTGGAAAACCTGCTGGAGGTGAATAGTGGCGACGCGCAGGTGGCCCATGTCAGCGGATACGTTTCCGCGCCGAGAGATCGCCGCACGTCGCGTGATTCACAGTATCTGTTCGTCAATCGACGATTTGTTCGCGATCGCATGATCGGACGCGCGTTGTCGGATGGTTATCGATCGATTTTGCCGCACGGAGTTTATCCGGCGGCGCTGCTGTTTATCGAAACGCCGTTGGAAGAAGTCGATGTGAACGTGCATCCGGCAAAGACGGAGGTCCGATTTCGCAGGCAGGCGGCAGTTGCGGACGCGGTTCGAGAAGCGGTGCGAACGGCACTCGCGAGCGCGAACTACGTTCCCGCACCGGAGCCGCCGCCAGCTCCCGAGCCGATAATGACGGCGACTGCATCCGTAAGTTCATTCACTCCTCAACCGAGAATCGAATTCGTTCCGCCTCCGCCACCTCCCCCACGGCCTGAGATACCACTCGAACCCTCTGGCGACGAGATCGCGCGCGACATCGACGTGATGATCCAATCCGCGATAATCCAGCCTGCGCAATCCGTAAAATCCGTGGCTCTTCCTCCGCTCAACTCAGCGGAGAAGCTGGCCCGCGAAGTGACTCCCGAATCGCTTTCCAGCAATATCCGACCCCTGGGCCAACTCGAAGAGAGTTTCATCATCGCGACTGACGATGAAGGTTTGTTACTGATCGATCAGCACGTTGCGCACGAACGCATACTGTTCGACAAGTATCGTGCGCTCGAAGAAGAGCGACGCAGCGAGTCGCAACAGTTGCTGGTGCCTGAAACGTTTGATCTGACGCCGGCGCAGGCAGCAGTGTTCGACGATCTGGCGCCTGAGTTGGAGAAGTATGGATTTGAGTTGATGAGACTGTCCGGACGCACCGTCGCGATCAAAGCGATACCCGCAGATCTGCCGGGCGGTGAAGCGCGCAACATGCTCGCGGAATTGCTCGATACGGTTGATGCGGAGAATAAAAATTCGGCGCGTGAGACTTTGCGTGATGAGATTGCGGCGTCGCTAGCTTGTCACGCGGCCATCAAAGTAAACATGCCGCTCGCGCCGGAGAAGATGCGCTGGCTCATCGATCGCCTCCTGCAAACCTCCTCCCCCACAACCTGTCCCCACGGGCGCCCCGTGATCCTGCGCTTAAGAACGCGCGACATCCTCAAAGGCTTCCACCGCATTTAAGATTTCTCCCGCAAAGGCGCAAAGGCGCAAAGGCGCAAAGAAAACCAAAGAAACTTGGCGGCTTTCTTTGCGCCCTTGCGCGAGAAAAAGTTTATAAGTCTTCGAGTGTTCTCAGAACGAGATCGACGTCGCTCAGGTCCGGCAGGAATTTGTCAGGCTTGCATTTGAAAATCTCTTCATTCGAATAGAACCGCCCCGTACCGACCGCGACGGCGCGGGCGCCGAAGTGATGTGCGCAATCGATGTCGTTGGGTGTGTCGCCAATCACAATGAACTGCTCAGGCACCAGATCCATTTGCAGGTGTTTGCGAATGCGCTCCGCAGCACTCGCGGGTAAGTCGCGACGATTATGCGACTCATCGCCAAAGGCGCCTGGCAGCGTGAAGAAGCGATCGAGACCGACTAGTTCCATCTTCAGCTCCGCCATCGGTTTGATATTGCCCGTCACGAGGGCTGATTCGTAGCGCGGATGCGCCGCGAGCGCTTCCAGCGTTTCGCGCGCACCTGGCAGCAGCTCAAAAAACTTCGCGCCGTTTCCGGTCACTTTTCTTGCTTCTTCCGTCAAACGAGAAACGAGTACTTCCGCGCGTGCAAGGATCTGCTCCTGAGTAACACCCGCGTCTCTCAACGCTTCAAAAACAATCTGCAAATCAGTCATCCCCGACACGTGCAGATCGGCGAGCCGGCCCGCGGTGCCAAAGATTTCCTCGAGCACGGGAATCGTGTAGACCTTGTAACCTCCCGTTCTCACCGAGCGAATCAACGTGCCGTCGATGTCCCAAAGCAAAATGCGCATCACTCAATCACCGCCAGCACGTCACCTGCATTCACTGTGTCGCCCGCTTGCACATTGATCGAAACGATCACGCCGTCGCGCGGCGACTTCATCTCGTTTTGCATCTTCATCGCTTCAACAACGATCACGCCCGCACCTTTCTCGATGGTCTCGCCGGCCTCGGTCTGCACGCGCACAACCTTGCCCGGCATCTGCGCGCGGATCTCCGCCACGCCGTAATGGTGCCGGTCCGAATTCTGCCCGCTGCGCAAACGCTTCGGATCGACAATCGTCACTGCATGGCTGCGCCCGCGAATGCTAACGTCAAAAACTTCTTTCTCCGCCGCTCGCTCGCTGACGCGACACTCATGTACGTTCTGATGGAGAAAAAACAGGTAACAGTGGGGTTCGATTTCGCGCACCTCGAGCTCGTAAACACGATTGCCAATCTCCGCGGAGATCCGTCCTTCTTCGAGCTTGATCAGCAGCTCTTCCTCGCGGTCGCCGATTTGCGCTTTCAGTTTCATCTCAAGCCTGTGTTTCGAACAGCCATCCTCCAACGGCTCTTCGTAGTGCCTGTTTGTATCGAACTCCGCTGTTGTCGCAGCGCGTAACTCAACCCGGCCGCAATAGCTGCCAGATCACTTTCGACCTGACTCGCAGAGTCGTTTGCCGCCGCGCGACGTTCGTTGAAGCGAGTGATGAAACCAGTATCGAGATGTCCGGACACAAACTCCTCGTCTTTAACGACCTCGCGAAAGAACGGCAGCGTCGTCGTGATTCCTACGACTTCATACTCATCAAGCGCGCGCTGCAAACGCTCGATCGCCTCCTCGCGCGTGCGTCCCCACACGGCGAGCTTGGCAATCATCGGATCGTAGTGAATGGAGACTTCGGAAAGACGCGTGACGCCGCTGTCGATCCTGATACCCGGCCCGGCAGGTTCCTGAAGATGTTCGATCGTGCCCGGACTCGGAAAGAAGTTGTTTGCCGGATCCTCCGCGTAGATCCGGCACTCGATCGCATGTCCCTGCCAGTCAACTTCTTCCTGCGTGAACGACAAAGGCTCGCCGGTCGCAACACGAAACTGCTCGCGCACGAGGTCGCGGCCAGTTACCAGTTCCGTCACCGGATGCTCGACCTGCAAGCGCGTGTTCATCTCGAGAAAATAAAAGTCGCGAGTCGCGTCGGCGAGCAGAAACTCAACTGTTCCGGCGCCGGTGTAATTAACCGCACGACCGATCTTCACTGCCGCTTCACCCATGCGACGTCGCAGGTCAGGATCGTTTATCGGCGACGGACATTCTTCGATGACTTTTTGGTGGCGACGCTGAATCGAGCACTCACGCTCGCCCAGATGGACCACGTTGCCGTGCGTGTCGCCAAATATCTGAATTTCTATATGCCGCGGGCGCTCGACTGCTTTTTCGAGATAGAGCGACGAGTCGCCAAAAGCAGCGGCGGCTTCGGTCCGGGCGGTCTCAAACGCGGAACGAAGATCGTTGCCGTCAGTGACGAGTCGCATACCTTTGCCGCCGCCACCCGCAGCGGCTTTCAACATCACTGGAAACCCGAATTTCTCCGCCGTCGTACTCGCTTCTTCAAATGACTGCAACGGCTCGACTGTTCCCGGAACAATCGGCACGCCCGCTTCCACCGCCGCGCGACGCGCACTCGTCTTCGATCCCATGATCTCCATCGCTTCAGCCGTGGGACCAATGAAGGTCAAACCGGCGGCAGACACGGCGCGCGCAAACTCAGCGCTCTCGGCGAGAAATCCGTAGCCTGG
>Ga0207670_10000932_pt1 | contig 15387 bp, 9 predicted proteins | sample KBSS23HmetaG_FD_184339 | JGI IMG/M metagenome (GOLD analysis project Ga0207670, IMG submission 184339) | Switchgrass rhizosphere microbial communities from Kellogg Biological Station, Michigan, USA - KBS S2-3H metaG (SPAdes) (version 2) | ecosystem: Host-associated > Plants > Roots > Rhizosphere... | reverse complement strand
CATTCCTGCGTTGCCGATTCTCCAAAACGCGCCGCCATCGCCAGAGCTTCGACCGCCAGTGAGGTTTCCTCGGTTGATGAAGCGACGTTCCTCGCACCGCCCCAGCCGCCATCGGCATTTTGGGTTCCGCCGAACCACTGGCTTGCCTTGCGGCATAGATCCGCAGTGAGAGAGCAGCGGACCGTCGGATGAGTATTGGCCACGGCAAGCGCGTTCAAGACCCTTGCCGTGCCATAGGTGGGATTCTCGTCCTCCGCGACGTGCTGATTTCCAAACCATAGTGGAACCCACGATCCGTCGGACCGCTGGACCCGGGCCAGAAAAGCCAAAGCTCGTTTGGTCGATTTAATCACGCGGGCACGAAGCTCGGTTGGGACGTCCGATTCCCAGGCCAGCCACGCGCGGATCGCGTGCGCCGTAATGTCGGCACTGCTGCGATCGAACGGCAGCGCACCCCAACCACGACAAAACGTCGGGATGCCACCGTCGGAATTTTGCAGCTCAAGGAGCCATCTCACTCCATTGACCGCCGCCGCCTTACATTTCGCGTCGGTTGCGCCCAAGTTTCGCAAGACGAGCAACGCCCCGGCGGTGTCATCGGCATCCGGAACACCGCCAGGCAGGTTCGTCCACGCCCAGCCTCCGGGTTTTGCATGAGTGTACGGATGTTCCGTCACGTACTGTTGAGTGAGAAGCCAGCCTCGCAACTGTTCATCGCGAGCGCGATCCGCGGCGCCGAGCGCGTCGATGGCCAGCGTGCTTACCCAAGTGGACAAATTTGTGTCGATGGGCCAACTCCCATCAGGGCGTTGCGAACGCAGGAGAAAATCAACGCCTCGCCGTGTCACCAAATGTCCAGCATGGCCGCTGCCGGCCAGGCTCATCGTTACGAAACTGGTCAGGGGCGTGGCCTCCAGAAAGCCGCCATTCTCCGGTTGGATCCCGGTCAGCACACGCAGCGTCTTGTCGCGTGTCAGTTGGCGAATCAGGCGTGCCACCGGGTTTCGCGAAGGTGCGTGGTGATGGCGGGCCTGGCCGATAGCGATCAGTGCAGGCAGGGCATAGCTCACGACGGGCAGCCGCAAAGCGGCGAAAAGTTGGTGAGGCAACGCGGCCAGTTCAAATGGCAGGGGAATGACCTGTTGCCATGCGCCGGAGCCGGTCCCCAGACGGCCGGCCAGCGCGCACATCGTGAGGATGGGAACGGAAAAGGTGCGATCCTTGCCGTAGCAAGCGATGATGGCCCGGGCCAAGGTCTCCGGGTCAATGCCGCCCGCGCGTTGCGTCAGCCATTGTTCGGCGCGTTCGATGGTCTGGGGGAACTTCGGTTGAGCGGATCGCACGGCACCAAACGCGGCCCAGCACAGGGTGGTCGTGCTGATGTTGCTCAAACTTCTCGTGGTGTCCCCCCAGCCCCCGTCGGCGTTCTGATGACGGGCCAGCCATTCCAATCCGTTGAGAACGGGTGTTCGATGTGCAGAAGCACCCGTGGCATCCTCAACCACAGTCAAGGCGGTGCAAGCGGTGGCGGTGGAAAGCGCGCTGCTGGAGAGTTCCCCCGACCAATATCCCTGCGGCGAGCGATGAGACAGCAATTCGGCCTGCGCCCGGTCGAAAGCAGACCGAACCACACCGATGTCGAGCGTCCCAGACGATTGCACACGCCGATTGTGGGACGATAAGCCCAAAGCTGGCAATATTGCAGGCGCCGGTCTGCACCCATGCTGGTGCTCATTGTCGTCCTCGTCCCTCGTCCTCGTCCTCGTCCTCGATCCGGACGGCTTCGCTTATTGAGGACTGAACTCTTGGACATAACCTGCAATACGAAAGGATCGAGGACGAGGACGACAATGATTGGGTAAGGGTCGACGCACAACCGGCGTGAGCTTTCGCGGGCAGCCCGGTCAAACTGAATCAGCCGTCTCAAGGCACCCCAAACTGTTATGCCAAACTTCTCCTATGTCGCCTTCGACCGCCGGGGCGCGGAAACCAAAGGCGCGTTGATGGTGGACAGTCTCAGCGATGCCCTGCGCGTCATTCGCGAGATGGGTTATTTTCCGACCAAGGTGGTCCCGGGCGACGGGCCTCGAATCCCTGCTCGTTCGACAGCCGTGGTTTCGAAAATGAAACGGCGCTTCTCCTGGAACGTCCTGTCCGGTCGGGTCGGGTTGAGATCCCTCGTCGTCTTTACCCGTCAAACCGCCACGCTGCTGGAGGCCGGCATGCCTTTGTTGCGCGGATTGCGACTTATACGGGAACAGGAATCGAACGCATCGCTCCGTCAGGTGATAGAACAATTGAGCGACTCCATCGAAGGGGGCGCTTCCGTCAGCGAAGCCATGTCCCAACATCCCCGCATTTTCAACCGTCTCTACCTTCAGATGGTACGGGCGGGAGAGTTGAGTGGCGCGCTCGATGTTGTGCTGCGGCGCCTGGCGGAGCTGATGGAGAAAGCGCAGCGCATCAAGAACAAGGTCATCTCCGCGTTGTTTTATCCGATGGCGGTCATGGCCGTGGCGATTGCCGTCCTCGGAGTGCTCATCGTCTTCGTCGTGCCGCGTTTCAACGAGATTTTCAGCGGGCTGATGAACGGCCGTCCCATGCCCGCCTTCACCCAGTTTGTTTTGGGTATCAGCACATTTGCCAAGGATCATTTGTTTGTGACGGTGGGATTCCTGGGAATGCTGGTCGTCGGTATGGTCGCCCTGGGACGAACGCGGTTCGGCCGCCCGTTGCTGGATCGATTGAAGTTGGGTCTTCCCCTGTTTGGGGATCTGCTCCGAAAGACCGCCGTGGTTCGGTTCACGCGCACGCTGGGGACTTTGATTGCCAATGGCGTTCCGATTCTGCAGGCCCTCCAAATCGTCAAGGATACGACGGGCAACGTGGTCGTGTCGAAGGCCGTCCAGGCCGTTCACGACAGCGTGGCGGACGGGGAAACCATTTCAGATCCCCTGCGCACGAGCGGCGTATTTCCCGCCTTGGTCACGGGAATGGTGGACATCGGCGAACAAACGGGCGCCCTCCCGGAAATGTTGACGAAGATTGCAGACACGTATGAAGACGAGGTGGATCACACGGTGGCGGCACTGACGTCGTTGTTGGAGCCGGTGATGATCGTGTTTCTGGCGGTGGTCGTTGGCGCCATCGTGATTGCGCTCTTCCTGCCGTTGGTGGATATCGGCATCAACTTCGATCCCAATGGAGGCGGCAACGGCAGTCAATAAAGGTAGGGCCGGTGCGCTGCGCCGGCCCCGGCCGCGTTCAGCGGCCGGAAGCCGTTGGATGCACCAGTGACCACGCGATCGCGTTTGCGTAATGCATCATGGTGCCAGCATCTGAAGTGAAGGTGCATCGAAAAGATTCAGCCCGCTGGACGCGGGCGGGGCCGGCCCAGCGGGCCAGCCCTACCCAGCGCTATTTAGCACGATAGGCTTCGGCCAGCAGCGTGATGGGATGCACCACCCGCAACGGGTAGCCAAGTTGCTTCGCGCCGTTCACAATTTGCAGGAGACAGCCGGGATTGCCCGTAGTGATGACCTCGCACTTTGTTTCGATGATGTGCTTCATCTTGCGATCGAGGAGCTGCCCCGCCATTTCCGGCTGAATCAGGTTGTAGATTCCGGCGCTGCCACAACACCAACTTGCTTCGAACAGTTCAACCAGTTGGACGCCGGGGATCGCCGAGAGCAGTTGCCGCGGTTGCGCGCTGACCTTCTGGCCGTGCGCGAGATGACAGCTTTCGTGATAAGAGACGACCTGTCGACGCTCAGGCGCCCCGGCGGGCGCCTCGATTCCAATCTGGGCCAGCCATTCGTGAATGTCCTTCACTTTGCGGTCCCACTCCTGCGCCCGAAGCTCATAGGGCGAATCGCCCTTCAGCAGCTTGGCGTAATGTTTGAGATGGGAGCCGCACCCGCCGGCATTTGTAATAATGGCGTCGAATTGGTCCGGCGGAAATTGATCGAGATTTCGTCGGGCCAGTTCCTGCGCGAGATTCCATTCGCCATTGTGAGCGTGCAGCGACCCGCAACAACTTTGTTCGGCGGGCGTAATCACCTCGCAACCATTGCGGGCCAGGACCTCGACCGTGTCGCGATTGATGTCGCTGAAGATAAGGTCTTGCGCACATCCGGTAAGCATGGCGACGCGGAACTTTCGTGCCCCCGCCGCCCGCGTCACCGGATCAATCAGGTCAGCGGAGAACTGCGGCTTCACTTCCGGAGTTATTTTCTCGAGCTCCCGCAAGCGGGCGGGCAGAAGCTTCAGGAGGCCGCTTTTCCGGACGAACGATTGCAACCCGAGTTGTTGATAGAGTCGAAGCACACGGCCGATCAGCTGAAGCCAGTTCAAGTCCATGAAGAGCCATCGCAATGTGAGGTTGCGAATGAAACTTCGCTTTGGCGTAGCGAGAACACCGCTCTGTTCGGCTTCAGCGCGGGCATGTTCGAAAAGCTCCGCGTAATTGACCCCGGCTGGGCACGCCGTCATGCAGGCCAGACAGCCAAGACAAAAGTACATTTCGTCGGCAAAGGTGCGGGTCGCTTCGAGTTCGCCGTCCGCGATGGCCCGCATGAGGGCGATGCGGCCGCGCGGGCTGTTGCGTTCGAGGTGGGTGGCGTCGTAAGTCGGACACGTGGGCAGGCACAGTCCGCAGTGCATGCATTGCTGCACGACGGAGTAGTCGAGATCTCGCAAGTGCGATCCGGTCGAGTTCATAAAACAGCGCGCAGAGCTAAACACTCTGGGAAGTCGGAGACAAGAAAAGGCAGGTTGGGCCGACACCGTTCAACGGCTAATTGAGACGTGGACCTCGACTTTTGGGCGGAAGAACCGGACGACAAGGCTGGCGGGCGTTGACGGTGGGAAAACCTGACAAACTAAATGTTACGGTTTTTCTAAATACCTGTATTACAGTCAGTTAAAATTCAAGCATCCATCCGCCGCACCTTTTCCTTTTGCGATGAGGCCATTTCCTTATATTCGCGTCCGTGATCGATACGGTAGAGAAGCTGGAGGCGTTCCTCCCGGAACTTCGTGCCGCCAAGTGGATCGCCTTGGATACCGAGGCGGACAGCCTTCATGCTTATCCCGAAAAACTCTGCCTGATCCAGGTGAGCGTCGACGGGTCGGATCAGCTGGTGGATCCCTTGTCGAAAACGGGGTTGGACGCTTTCTTCCAGATTCTGGGCGAACATGAATTGATACTTCACGGTGCGGACTATGATCTGCGTCTGCTTCGGCGGGATTGTGGATTTGTGCCGCGCAAGATTTTCGACACGATGCTGGCGGCGCGACTGCTGGGTTGCCGTGAATTCGGATTGGGCAGCCTGGTTTCCAAGTATTTGAATGTGACCCTGGAGAAAGGTCCCCAGAAGGCGAATTGGGCCCGACGACCCTTGACCAAGCGGATGGAGGACTACGCCCACAACGATACGCGGTATCTGAAACCGCTCTGTGAGATTCTCTCCGCCCAGCTCAAGGAGCGCGGACACCTCGCCTGGCACCAGCAAAGTTGTGCGCAGCTGGTGGAAGAATGTTCCATTCTGCGCCAGCCCGATCCCGATCTGATTTGGAGGATGAAAGGAAGCCATCAACTTTCTCCAACCGGGCTCGGCGTGCTTCGCGCCCTCTGGCATTGGCGCGAACGGGAGGCTGTTCACGCTAATCGTCCACCGTACTTCATCCTTGCCCCGGAGGTGATGGTGCGCATTTCCGCGCTGGCCGCGAACGATGGTGAATTTGAGTCAGCCATCCCGGGATTCCTGACCCCGCGGCGCCGCAAAGGAGTTGTTCAAGCGGTGGCGGAAGGCTTGGCCGATCAAGAAAGGCCGACACCGCTGCGTCGCAAGGGCCATCGTCTGGGGGAAGCGCAGAAACGTCGATTGAGCGAATTGGAACGGCGCCGCAACAGGCGGGCGGAGGAACTCGGCATCGATCCAACCATTGTTGCCAGCCGGGCCACACTGGTCGCTTTGGCGGCCGACTGGAGCGGTCATATCAAAGAGCTTCTTCCCTGGCAGCGCGAGCTGATGTCCTGAGGGTTCTCCTAGCCCTTGCCACCGTTGATACTTGCCCCTAATTTCCGAAGTCTGTTTATGAATCGTTGTTTAGCCTTCGCGTTGGCCATTTCCGTGGTCTGGGCGCTCGTTGGCGTGGCGTGCCGGCCGGCCAACACGACGCAAACGGCAAATCCGGCCTCGGCGAATTCAGCAGCCTCATCCACCAACCGCCAGACTTACGAAGTCAAGGGGGTGGTGAAGGAAGTAATGCCCGAACGAAAGAAGGCGAAGATCGCCCACGAAGAGATCCCGGGTTACATGGAAGCCATGACCATGCTCCTCGACGTGAAGGACGCCGCCGAATTGAAGGACTTGCAGGCGGGCGACAACATCATGTTTCGCATGGTGGTGTTGGAAAACGATGGATGGATCGAGAACATCCGGAAGCTGGACGGCCCACGAACGCCATTGCCGGCGGACCCGCCGCTTCGACGCGTTGCTATTGTTGAGGCACTGGGAGTGGGAGACGCAGTGCCGGAGTACACGTTCACCAACATGCTCGGGCAGGTGGTCAAATTGAGCGAACTTAAAGGCCGCGCCGTCGGATTGACTTTTATTTTCACGCGCTGCCCGTTCCCGACGTTTTGTCCGCGTTTGAACACCTCCTTTCAGCAAGCGCACAACAAGCTCAAGGCATCGACCAGTGGCGTGACCAACTGGACACTTCTGAGCATCACGATGGATCCGGAGTACGACACCGTGACTCGATTGAAGGACTACGCGCAGCGGTACAATCCTGATACCAATCATTGGCAGTTCGTCACAGGCGATCTGACAGATATCACGGCCATCGGAGAGCAATTTGGGCTGCAATTCTGGCGCCCCAAACCAAACGACCCCATCAGCCATAATGTGCGGACCGTGGTGATTGATGCGAAAGGACGCGTGCAATGGATTTCCAACGACAACGAGTTCAAATCGGACGACCTGGTTGACCAGATGATGAAAGCTGCCAGGTAGACCCTGCCGCATATTCGAGCTTGAATCCGGGGGGCAACTTCTGCCCTCAATTTCGTTGCACAAATTAGCTAAATCAAAAATCGATCGACCTATGCCTAATCCGTGGACCGGTAAAGGAAACCCTTATACCCGCAAAGAAGTCGTTGACCGGCTGCGCGCCCAACTCAAAAAGGGCGCCCCCATTATCGCGGCTGGCGCCGGAACCGGCATCAGCGCCAAGTTTATCGAAAAGGGCGGCGCGGATATTATCATAATCTACAACTCCGGACGATTTCGGATGGCCGGGCGCGGCTCCACTTGTGGACTGATGGCCTACGGCGATGCCAACGCCATCGCCATGGAAATCGGTGAACATGAAGTGCTGCCAGTGGTGGATGAAATCCCGGTGATTTGCGGTGTGCACGCCAGCGATCCGAGGCGCCGTATGTGGCATTGGCTGCTTCAGGTCAAAGCCATGGGATTTTCCGGAGTCAACAACTTCCCAACCCATTGCATTGTCGACGGCCAATTCCGACAGGTCCTGGAAGAGACGGGCATGAGCGTAAAACACGAGTTCGAGATGGTTCGCCTCGCGCGCAAAATGGACCTCTTCACCATCGTGTATGTGGCCAGTCCGGGAGAAGCCCAAGCCATGGCCGAGGCCGGAGCCGACGCCATCATCGCTCACGTGGGCACGACGATTGGCGGAAGTATCGGAGTCAAGAAGGCGGTGGTATCGATGGATGAAACAGTCCGTCGCTGCCAATCCATCATCGATGGCGCGAAGAAGGTCCGCAAAGACATCATCTTTCTCAGCCATGGCGGCCCGATTGCCACGCCAGCCGATGCTGCCTATGTGAACGAACGAACCGATTGCGTGGGATTTGTTGGAGCCTCCAGTTTGGAGCGATTGGCGGTGGAAGACTCGCTGACTCAGCTCACGCAGACCTTCAAAAAGATTCCGGTGCGCAAGGAAGCGCTAAAATCCCTCCAGTTCGGCGGCAAGAAATCCGGCTAAGACACTGCGCTAAAGGCAGGCATCCGTAGCGCTCGCATCCCTGCGGGCCGGTAACGAAGCCGTTCGACAAGCTCAGGGCAGGCTCCTTCGACAAGCTCAGGATAAACTTCCGGCTTCGCCTGCACCCTGTGGATTCACGTCACGATTGGCTTCGCGTTTTCGGTGCATGGGCGGCAGGGATGCCGCCTCACCGGCCCGCAGAGATGCGGGCGCTACATATGCAGCGAACTTTTCAAGGATGAACGGCTTCGAACGATTCGGCTTTGCTGACCGCCGCGCGCACAGCCTCCAATCTCGAATCGTTAGTGATCGAGGCGACAGTCCCATCGAGCGGCGCGGGAAGGAATGAGTTGTCCGGCCACCAGCGTTTCAACTCCGGCGCCGCCAGGGCCCTGCGCAACGCACCGACAACCGCCTGGTCCAGGCCCCGGCGAACCACCAGGAGCCGGGGAGACTCCGGAAATTTATCGAGCTCCACCAGTCCTCGATGCCGTTGACGTTCAAACTGGCTGCGTTGGCAAACTCCCGCGTCGGCTTCTCCGCGAAGCACCCGCGCGATTGTTTCCGACGCGCTGAGGACCGGCCCCACTTCTCCGAGATCGAAGCCCTGGTCCAGAATGGTTGTCAGCCGCTTAAGATCGCTGGCTTTAAGGCCCTCTCCCACCAATCGAGCCTTGGCCATGAGAGTCAGGGAAAGGCTGGGATCCGGCAGGACGAGAGTACGCGCGGCCAAAGCGCGGAGATCGGCGATACCTGAATTGGAGCGGGCGAAGAAAACGCCTTCCCGGGAAGTTCCATCAACGCCGATGATGTCGTTGCCCGTGGCCGTGGCGGGCATGCGATAGTAATCAGACGCAGCAAGCACCGTCAGATCCGCATCACGCTGAAGAAGAGAGTTCGGTTTGGCGCTGTGCGGTTTTAAGAGTTGCAGTTGGAAGGTCATGGTCGGGCCGCCGTCCAAACGAATGCGTTCCTGATAGCTCGCCAGCAACCGCGCGTAGCGTTGTGCCATGGAAGATGGCCCGTCGTCCGCCCGGACCGCCAACGTGAGAACGTGCTGCGCGCCCCAGACGATGGCAGGCGAGCGTCCGGCCAGGATGGCCAGTTCCCGCGCCGAAATCGTGACTGCCTCGGTGCCTGGCTCGCGCCAGATCTGGCTGACCTTTTGCATGCCCTCGTCGAAAGTCTGGTCACGGTCCAGCGCGATCTCGCGTCGTTGATCATTGACGACTTTGAGCAGCGCCAGCGAAACCACCAGTCCCAGTCCAAGAGTGACGATGAGCGTCGTCCCCACGGGATTCCGTCGAACCCAGCGCTGACTTCGCCGGAGCGGACCCGCCCGTCGGGCGGAGATGGGCTGGCGGCTAGCGAACCTCTCCAAATCACGAGCCAAATCGCCTGCGGTGGCATAACGATGGCCCGGGTTTTTCTCGAGGCACTTGAGGCAAATCGTTTCGAGATCGTGGTGTACGGCAGGTTGAAACTTGCGCGGGCGTGTCGGCATCAGCGCGACAATGTGATGGAAAACCTCGTGGGGTGTGCCGCCATGAAACGGCGGCCGGCCCGTGAGACAGGCATAGAGCACCGCGCCCAGCCCGTAGATATCCGTAGCCTCGCTGAGGGCGGTGTGTTTCACCTGCTCCGGCGACATGAATCCCGGAGTGCCGGGAGCGTCGCCCGTCGCCGTCAACGTTGAACGGGCTTCTTCGAGAGACGGGGCGAGAAGCTTCGCCAGACCGAAATCCGTCAGTCGGGGCTCGCCGTCAGCGTCGACGAGAATGTTGCCGGGCTTGAGGTCGCGGTGTAACACGCCACGGGCGTGAGCGTGCTCCACCGCCCGCGCTGTCTTGGCCATGAATCGAGCGAGCCGGGCTTGCTCGGAAAACTCGGAGGAAGAGAGGGAAGCGGTTTCGGAAGCGGACTGCTTTCGCCGATGGATTTCATTCAGGCTGGGGCCTTCGATGAACTCCATGCAAAGGAAAGGATGGCCATCCCATTCCCCAACTTCATGGATCCGGACGATATTCGGATGATCCAGTCGGGCGACGGCTTCGGCCTCGAGGCCAAAGCGACGCAGTTGGGACGGCGAGGCGGCATACAGATCGCGGAGCAATTTGAGGGCAACCTTTCGCCCATCACATCGTCGCGTGGCTTCAAATACAATGCCCATCCCGCCTGAACCAACCTGCCGCTGCAAGGTATAGTCGCCAAAGGCGCGCTCGAGCCCGAGCCAGTTATCGGTTGAGTCAGGACTCTCTTCCGGTGCGAGGGCCAGGCCCATCAAGCAGCGCGGGCATTGGCCGGAGTTCAGTTCATTGAACACGTCCGATCCACAAGTTGGACAGGGAGGGCTCACGGATTACCGATTTCCTGCACTCGATAAAACCGCGCCCCATCTGTGGGGTGGATGGAGTCTTCGAGCAGTAAGACGTTGTTGGTGGCGGCCACGCCGTCGAGAGGCGTCCAATCAGCCGCGGAGGGAGCATGCGCGCGAAGCAAGCGGTAGCTTCGGCCGGCACTCACCCGGCACTGAATTTTCAGCAACTCACTTACGGCCTGAACGGATAGAATGCGCAAGGGCGGTTCGGCCGCATAGCCAGGCGATCCGATATCTGTCGAGGTGGCCGCCTGGAAAGCGCCGTTAACGCCGAGCACGCTCTCCCGCACCGCCTCGTCCTCACAACCGAGTCCGGTCACGCAGATGTGTTCGCACTCGAAGGTCACTCCGCGCGTGGCTCCGGCCCACAGCGTCGTCGCCACATAATCATACGGATCCTCCGCGAAGGGGTTCCAAAGGTAGAGGGTGTCGCCGAAGGATTTGAGACCGATCCCGCTGTACACGCTCACTTGCAAATCCGCGGGAAGGTTGGCTTCACCCCACCATAACGAAAACAGCCGCAGGTCCAGTCGCTCCGCAAAAACAACGGATTCCGCCGGCCTTATGGCCAGCTGGTTTGTGATGGTGAAGGCGTTTCCAAACGAAGGTTCATCGGCAAATCGCCAGCCGAAAAGATTCACCGTGTTCGTCCCGAAATTCGTGACCTCAAACCAGTCAAAGTGCCGGTTGTTTTCCTCATCGGTGGGGATGGCCATGATCTCCGTGAATCGCAGGTCCGGCCGCTCAACGATCGACAGCCGGGCGGAGGCGTTGGTTGAACCGAGACTGTTCCAAACCCGGACTGAATACCGCGTTCCAGAAAGCGCCTCGCTCGGATCACGCACTTCAATGGTGGATTGGTTCGCACCAGGAATATCCTGCCCATTCGCGCTCCATTGAAAATTGGGGGGTGGCAATCCGCGGGTTGTCACCGCGAACCGCGCGGTCTGCCCGGCGAAAACGGCGGCGTCGACCGGCGCCTGGACAATGATCGGAGCAAACGGGTTGGTATTGACGTTGACCATGGCAACGCGGCCGGTGGCTGACGAAAACGTATTGGTCAGTCGTACTTCGTACAAACCCGCCTGAGCTGAGCTTACGTTGCCCAAAGTCAGCGAGGTGCCCGCGCCACCGGGTAAAGGCGCTCCCTGAAAAAGCCATTGGATTTCCGGATGCGGCAAGCCGGCCACCAATACCTGCAGGCTGAGACTGGAGCCGAGATCGACCCACTGCTCGGTCGGCTCCTGTAGCATACGCACGGGGACCGGCCCAGTCGTCCATCCTGGTGAACCCGAATCTCCTGTCAGCTCAGCCCGAATCGCCCCATCCACTCCGTCCACACTCAGTACTCCGAAAAGCCCGCTGTCCGGCTCATAGGAAAACGAGCGGCCGAGGCGTGACCGGCCGAACTGCACGCGATCCACGAGCTGTCCAAATGAATTGTAAAGCCGGACCTCATCGCCATCCCATCCACTGAAACCGAATGTTTCCCAAGTCCGGGCTTGAAGGTTGGGAGAGAGCTTGGAATCACCCCACCAGTTCCGAAACGTGGCAAGGTTGGAAATAGAAGGACTCGTGGCACCGGTTCGGAAGAACACAATCGACTCCCCGGCGCCAATGACCAGATTCGCGAATGACGACTTCACGACGGTATGGGTCGGATCCCCATCGCGAAAGCTGTATCCGTCCAGATTGACGTCGTCGTCTCCAAAGTTGGTCAACTCCCAATACTCTGTCCCACGAAAACCGTTCGTAGCCTTCCCGGGTACCGCCATGACTTCGGTGATGACCAGAGACCCGGCGGACGCTCGATGACCCAGGGTCAACAACAGCGCGATGAATGAGGCAAGTAATCGAAATGAACGATTCAGGTTCATGGCAACGAAATCTCCCAGACGATATCGCGGGGCGGCAGGATGGGCCCTCCGACCAACGGACTACCTTCTTCGGTTTGGACGACATCGCGACCGCGGAACCAGCCGGCATGGCCGTCGGCAAAGGCAAGATTTCCGCCGTCGTCATGACGCGGCCCGAACCGGTTGGCGTAGGCACCAGGCTGTCCCAAGTGCGTCCGTTCCTGGGCCGGGTGGACTCGCGGCTCGCCTTCCAAAAGATTGTCGAGGAAGAGAACGGTGCGGGCAGGATCGCCGGCCTCGATGGTGCTGAGGCGAATGGATGGCCCGGATTGAATGAGCTGGGAGTTCATGGCCATGGAAAAGAGCGGGAATTGATAGGTTGGCCGCAAAGCGTGCTTGGGAAACCGCGCCGCGGGGCAATGGATGAGATTGCGAGTATCGAAGAAGCGGATTCGATCCGCCAACGCCGCATAACGAATCGTCGCCACCTGATTCAATTCCGGGGGCAACGCGTTGTACCAGACATCGAGGCTGTCGGTGGTTCCGTCGGGGCGTGGACGGCCCTTGACCTGGCTCCAATTATTGATCGTGACCTCTCCCAACGGCTCGTAGCATTCGCGCGCAATCCGTCCATTATTGTCTTCGGCGTAATGGTCGAACGCGATGCCCCACTGTCGAAGCCGGCTGAGGCATTCCACTTGAAGGGCCTTTTGCCTGGCCCGCGCCAACGACGGGAAGAGCAGGAGAGCCAGGAGCCCAAGAACCGCGACGACAATCAGGAGCTCGATCAGCGTGAGGCCACGGCTGGTTCCTTTCCGGAGGGCACCTGAAACAGCCAGAGAGAACGGGCGAAGCCCGACAGGTCTAGCTCGGTCGACGGTGTTCTGCCTGATCTTCACGGTGCCTTCAAGCTGTTCGGCGGGGAACGACGCATCATTCCCTGGCTGCCACCCTATCCTTATGAGTTTTCATGCTGCCGTTACTGGAGGAAGGGCTGAAATCTTCCAGCGAAATCAGTCGTCCCGGAGCGCCCGTTCCAGAAACTTCATCTCGTTCTCGATGTCCGCCGGACTGGCGACTGTTTCACCGATGACGGCGCGCACCAGACGGCGGAACCGGTTGCGCAGGCGAAAGAGCAGCACCCGGGTCGCCTCAGGGCTTTTTTTCATCCGGAGGCCCAGTTCGGCCAGAGGCTCGTTTCCCTGGCCCGTGAGATACGGTTGAAGCAAGTCGAATTGGGGGCGCATCCCGGCATGGGAGTATTCTTCGGCCAGCCGTTCCAGAGCCTGGCCAATGACGGCCAGCGCCCATTTTCGATCGAAAATGCGATCTGGAGTCAAGTGGACGGCCAATTCGTTGGCAGCTGAGGAAATCGCCAGTTCATCGATTGGCACGAACCGGGCATTGCCCCCGCGTTTAAGAGCGCGAGCCTTGGCCTGTTCATTCGAAATGAACATTTTCAAACAGCCGAGAAGGAAGGAGCGAAACCTTCCCTTATCGGGATCGGCTCGATGCAAAAGGTCGGTCTCCAGCAGATACTCGAAGAAACCCTGCGTGAGATCCTGCGCATCCTGCCGCTCATGCCCCCGGCGCCTGACAAATGCGTAAACCGGCGGCCAGTAACGCCGACAAAGCGAGGCCAGCGCCTGGTTTCCCTCCGAACCGTCGGCGATGCCAGCGGCCTGCACTTCATTCCACAACGTGCTTTGAAAGCCGCCGCCCCGATGGGAAGTGGAGCTCGATGGTGGAGAAACGGGCACGATGCTTGAGTACCATAATTCCGATGGGCCAACAAGCCGGAAGACGGCTTGGCGATCAGCGGCTGTTCAGGCGAAAGAAGCGCCGATCCGCATTCCGCGGCAGTGTGACGCGACGGACGGACTCGATCACCTCGCCCACCGCATCGACGCGGGTCCAGCCGTCGGACAGGCCCAATTGATTGGATTCCTCCAGCTCGAACCGCCCGGAACAATCAGGCCATGAAACCACAATCGCCTCCGGTCCCGTCCGAATGCGAAGAGATGGCAATGGAGTGATCCGAAACACCGTGCCTTCGGCAACCACACCACCAGAAGTTAACCCGTAGAGCCGGCCATCATTGGCCGGGACCAGCCGGGTTCTTGGCGTGCCTTCGGTCGCTTCGGGATTGGGCGCATCGATGTAAGTGTGCAATGCGGCGAACGCCGAGCCGTCCTTATTAATCCGGAATAGCATTCCGGCTCCGTCAATGCCGCCCTCGTGAGTCGCGCCATACAGGGCTCCATCGCACCACTCGACCAAACCACCGATCGGGGATTCACCTGTTCCATTCTCACCTTCAAACTCGTGAATGACCTGATAGTCATTGCCGCTTTTGTTCAGCTTGAAGATAACACCGGCGCTATTGATACCGCCATCAGCGGCGCCGTAGAGAAATCCATCGCTGCCTTCCAGCAATGGCTGGTCTGCGGATGGATAGCGGCCGTTCCGGCCACCGCCGAATCGATGAAGGACGGCATAACCAGAACCATCCGTGCGCAGCCGAAAAATCGTCCCCACATTGCTGGGAGATCCTCCGAAGAAAGTGCAGCCATAGAGCCACCCATCGCGGCCAACCGTCAACGCACCGGGAATCAACCCGTCCTCCGCCGCCAGGCCGCGGAACTCATGCAGCGCCCGGAATCCCGTGCCATCGGTAGCCAGCTTGAACACTGTGCCGCCGTTCTGGAATCCGTCCCCGCTCGTCGTTCCGAAAAGCCAGCCCTCGTCATCCTGAACGACGCCGAACTGGGAAATGCGATCTGAAGGAGAAGAGGAGGTCCGCAGCAGGATGAAATTGCCTCCGTCCGCCGCGACCGAAAATACTCCCGACAGACTGGCCGCAGGATCGCCCCCGATTGTTCCGTACAACCGGCCGTCGCTTCCCTCGATCACCCCGCTGGGGCGGTTTGTGGCAGATAAATACAGCGCTGTGTAACCGCTGCCATCCGGTCCAACGCGAAACAGGACTCCGCCATAATTCGCCCGGCTGTGCAAAGTCCCCAGGAGCGTTCCATCGCGGCATTGGACGAGCCCATCGGCCTCGTTGAAGGTTGGGGGCGGCGTCAAATAAAGTACCCGCTGATAGTCGACGAGGGGCGACGCGGCCGTGCTCCA